>OOCR01001327.1_pt1 | contig 13467 bp, 5 predicted proteins | sample 1671491 | NCBI WGS metagenome assembly OOCR01 (sample SAMN06348162, study PRJEB24527) | human gut metagenome | biome: human gut; feature: ankylosing spondylitis patient; material: feces | host: Homo sapiens | place: China | collected 2015-10
GATGCTTGCGCATCATTTCCCAATAATCATATAATCCGGCACCATGGCCGCCATCGTACAAACCATGCAAGAATTCCGTAGGCATAAAGATTTCCGGTAAGCGCATGTAGTTCTGGCTTTCTCCGTAAGAGCGGTAATGCATGGTTTCAAAACCGGAGAAGTTACCTTGCGGGTGAATAACCGGACGTTTCTGCGGATCGTATTTATGAAACTCTCCATCCAGTTCGGTATTCCATCCTTTTTCATTACCATTACTCCACCAAATAATAGACGGATGATTCACGTCACGTTCTATCATGCCTTCAATCAGACGTACTCCGGTGGGGGTATCATACTTGCCATGCCAGCCTCCCAATTCGTCCATCACATAAAGTCCGAGAGAATCACAGGCTTCCAAAAATTCCGGGTCAGCCGGATAATGGCTCAAACGGACAGAATTCATATTCATGCTTTTCATCAAAAGAACATCTTCTATATTCTTCTCTTTACTCAACGTACGGCCACTTTCAGGACGGAAGCTATGACGATTGACACCACGTACATTGATACGCACTCCGTTTATATAAAGTCCGTCGCTTTCACGTACTTCAATGGTACGGAAACCAAAGTTTTCCGTTTCACTATGCAAAACCTTACCGGCCTTATCCAATAGAGAGAATTGTGCTTGATAAAGATTCGGAGTTTCCGCTGTCCATAATGCGGGGTTAGATACATTCAGTTGCAGGGAAGTCCAGTCACCTCCAGCTTTTACGGGTACGGTGGTTTCCGTTATCTTTTTTCCTTTTTTATCTAAAATCTGTGTACGGATGCTCATTCCGTCATTAGAAATATTTGTGTAGCAGTTGGCACGGAAAGTTCCATCCATCTTTGCGTCAATGGCAATGTGCCGCAGGTTTACGGCTGGTTTCACCTCCAGGAACACCGGACGGAAGATACCGCCAAAATTCCAATAATCAGCACGACGTTCGGCAAGGTTCACACTGGCATTTTCACTCTCTTTGGCAACAGTGACTTCCAGTAAATTCTTTTTGCCATATTTCAGAAAATCCGTGATGTTGTATGAAAAACGATAGAAGGCCCCCTGATGTTTGGAACCAACTTTACGTCCGTTCACTTTTACTTCCGTATCTGTCATTGAAGCTTCGAATACAAGATTGACCTGTTTGCCGCGAAACTTTTCCGGAACTTCAAACTCGTACTTATACATACCTTTTTCATTGGCAACGCCTTCAGGGAATGGTTTACCATAGAAAGTGATTCCATACTGATAGGTGCCGAATCCTTGCAGCTCCCAGCAGGAAGGTACACCGATTTTCGTCCATTTCCCGGAATTGCGTCCGTCGGTACAAAAGAAGTCCCATTCAACCATATCGTCGCATCCGTGACCGGAGAGATATTGCCTTTCCGTTTGTGGAAGGTTTTGAGCAGCCAGGGTAGTTGCCAACGCTAAGGTCGATAATAAAGTGGTTACTTTTTTCATTGTTACTTTTATAATTGTGTTAGTTATTTATTGCTATCATTGTTTACTACTGATGCGGATATGCAGCGTATGTTCTTTTTTCTCTATGGCATATTTCTTCAATACACCCGGTCCGCAACTACTGTTTCCTAATCCAAGTACGGCAGCATCCATACTAAGAATGATTTCCGCACGTGGTTTTAAATTACAATCGTGAGTTTCTTCATAGATGTCCTGTACGGTGTAATGCAGGGCAGATGCAGAAAATGCGTTTTCTACCGCGTCAACACGAATACCTTTATTCTGTTTGTCGGTCAGGGTCAGATAATGCACTTCCTCTTTGTTCCCACTATCCTGCGGACGTGGATAATGTACGTACTGTTCTGCAACGCTTCCTTTCCAAAGCCCTATCATAGCAGATGTTTTGCGGTCAGGATAGTTATCCTGTGGCCCTCTGCCATACCAGGTAAATGTATCATAAGCAGGCGCCAGACAGAATGCGATACCTAAACGGGGAATTTCAGGAAGAACTCCTTGTGGCAAGAAAGTTGTTTTCAGATCAATCGTTCCATCTGAAAAGACTGTATAGACAGAAGTAGTCACCACTTTTCCTTCTTTATATAAATTACTAGTTTGAATCCGGACAATGGCCGCCCCGTCTGCACGTTTTTCATGGTGGAAAGATTCTAGATTTATCTGCGGATGATCCATTCCATGCAATTTCCAGTCTTTAGCCAACCAGTTTCCGAAGCTCTTGTCATTATCTGTCGGAGCACGGAAAACTTGAGTGACAGGCTGAACCGGAAAATCATCGGAGTGAGCCAGCATTTCTTTGTTCTTATATATAAGGGAGGTCATACTTCCGTTCACTTTCTTTTCCCACTGAACAGAAAAACCGCGTCCGCTAATCAATAAAGATTTATCATCCTCTTCCACTTGAAGCGTTCCTTTATTAATTAAATCAGCAGAAGCTAAATCTCCTTTTTGCAAACAGAATTGTTCCCAAGTTACTTCATGTCCTGCCTTTGCCCAAAGAGCATCCGATTTCAAAACAATGCTTACTTTCAGTTGGCAATCGGAAAGAGAATAAATATCTTTTAATGATCGGAAAGCCGGCAAATCAATCGTTTTACTTTCGCCTGGAGTTATTTCCGGCAATGTTATTTCTCCCCGTTCTTTCTCCTTACCATCCACTGATAATGTCCACAGGCAACGATAAAGTGATAAATCAATATGATGATTCCGGTTGGTTACTCTCAACTCTCCATTCTCAACTCTCAACTCAACTGGTGCATATACCTTCTTTACCTCCCAATATTTAGGCGTAGTTTCACGGTCACTCATCAGTAATCCATTAAAGCAGAAAGCTTTTAAGTTCGGCTTATCGCCAAAGTCACCACCATAAGCCACCATGGTACGACCGTCGGGTAAAGTCTTGTAGATTCCCTGATCTACCCAATCCCATATAAAACCACCCAGCATACGGGGATTACTATATATCTCATCCCAATATTCCTTGAAATTTCCTAATGCATTTCCCATGGAATGTGCATATTCGCTCGTCATTACCGGACGGTCGTCATTGGTGCGTTCCGCAATCTCCAGCAACCGTTCCCAGCGTGCATTTTCAGCGCGTTCTTTATCCTCTCCTTCTGCAATACCGGGATTTAAATATTCTTGTTTCACCCGGGTATAAAAGCGGCTGATAACATCGACCGTCTTCGGGTCAGGATTTCCGTCCACTCCCTGTGCCCCCTCATAGTGTACAGGGCGAGTGGGATCGAAATCATGCAGCCATGCCGAAATAGCAGCGAAGTTCGGTCCGTAACCGCTTTCGTTTCCCATGCTCCACATTACAATACATGGATAATTCTTATCACGTTCCGCCATACGGACCGCACGGTCCATAAATGCCGCATGCCAGTCGGGGGTACTTGCGAGTGTTCCACGCAATCCGTGTTCTTCTATATCCGCTTCGTCCATCACGTACAATCCCAAGCTGTCGCATAGCTCGTACCAACGGCTGACATTGGGGTAATGGCTGGTGCGTACAGCATTTATATTTGCCTGTTTCATTAAAAGAATATCCTGAAGCATCCGTTCTTCGCTCATGACACGTGCCGTCCGTGGATCATGTTCGTGACGGTTCACCCCACGAAAACGAACCGGATTACCATTCACTAACAGTTGTCCTTTTTTGATTTCTACAGAGCGGAAACCTACGGCCTGTTCTATCTGTTCTACGACTTTTCCTTCTTCATTTTGGAGAGTTAAGTGTAGTTTATAAAGATAGGGCGTTTCTGCCGTCCATCTTTCCGGTGATTTTATAATGGCTGACAAACGTCCCATTTTACGCGGACCACGCTGCGGATACCATTCATTCATCCGGCTTGCTTTATGCTCCAAATCAAGAATATCTTCCACATCGCCTTTCAATGTGGCAACTTCTTTGCCTGAAGCATCCTTTAATACTCCCTGTAAAATATACCCTTTTCCGGTCATCCCTCGATATGCACTGAATTGTGGATCAATCTGCAAAATAAAGTCTTTATAATCACCCACAGATGCGGGAAGAGTACGTACCGCATAATCACGGACATGAATATCCGGTGTATGTATCAGATGAATACTACGATGAATACCACCAAAACGCCAGAAATCCTGATCTTCCAGATAAGAACCGTCACTATATCGGTAGACTTCCAGTGAAATCTGATTTTCTCCGGATTTCAGATACTTCGTGACATTAAATTCGCTCGGTTCCATACTGCCTTGGCTATACCCTACCCGCTCACCGTTGATCCAAACATAAAAGGCGCTCATTACGCCCTCAAACCGTAGAAAAGTCTGCCCGTTCGCTTCCCATCCGGCTGGTAAAACAAATGTACGGCGATATTGCCCTACCGGGTTTCGTTCTTTATACGTGGTATAGTCAGCTTTCGGTTCTCCCATCACCCGTGGAGGATCTATTTTAAACGGATAGCCTGCTGAAACATAGATAGGCGTGCCATATCCGTTCACTTCCCAGTTGGCGGGAACAGGAAAATCCGTCCAATCTTTATCATCAAAATTTATCTGATAGAAGTTCACGACTCTTTCATTGGGAACGGGAGTCCAACGGAATTTCCAGGTTCCGTCTAAAGAGATTGAGCCGTCTCCTTTCTGTACAGAGAAAGGGGTAAAAGTAGCTCTTGCCGGTTCACGGTTGATCTGGAGAACATGATGATTCTCCCAATCATGCATTGTTTGTGCCTGTGTAGGACTTACAAACAATGCGCCAAGCAGTAAAGTATATATTTTCATTCGTTCTTTTTTCTTCATATCAAGTAGACGAACGAAAGGGCATTTTGTACCCCTTTCTTTTACAGAAATATTAAAGAACAATAAAAGGAGTAACACTCTATAAAGAAAAGCTTTACCTTGTGGCGTATAATTACTTCTAATATTATGATGATGAAAAAACTACTATTTAGCAGCCTCTTTTTATTTGGCAGTCTCGTTTCACAAGCACAGCACGAGTATACGATTGAAGGTAAAGTGGAAGGTGTAAAGGATGGAACTCTTGTTTCTCTTTTTCTACTTGACGGAAATGTAGGAAGTACAGTAGCCATGGATACCATACAAAACGGTACTTTCTTCTTCAAACGAAATGCCGGAGAAGATGGTTTAGACAAATTATCTCTAATGTGTACCCGTAATGATGATTTTCCTTCCATGTCGCTGGAGATTTATGCAACTCCTAATGCAAGAATCAAAGTAACCGGAACGAATACCTTGATACATACGTGGACAGTAGACAGCCCTGTAAAGGAACAAATAGAATATAATAGGTTTATTGAAGATTCACACGATTTATGGGATGAGTATCAACGTTTGTCTATAAAAGCAAGAAGTCTGCGTTCTGCCCCGGAAGCAGAACGGAAGGCTCTACGTGCGAAAGAAGACAGTATTTCAGCTTTAATCAGCAAACGTGAAATGAAACTGATGCAGGAACTTCCTGTATCAAACATTTGGATGGACAGGCTATATAAATTGAGCATGTCAGTGAAGTACAATCCAAATTTCTCTTATAAAGATGAAACACTGGCTTTGTATAATAGAATGAATGAAGCACAAAAAACTTCTATAACAGGACAGGAAATTACAGTTAATCTTTTCCCGCCTACAGTTGTGAAAGAGGGAGATAAAATGGCAGATACCGAACTTTTCGATTTGGATGGAAAGATTCATCATCTGACTGATTTCAATGGAAAATATATATTGCTTGATTTCTGGAGTAGCGGTTGCGGTCCTTGCATTATGGCTTTACCAGAGATGAAAGAGATTCAAGAACAATATAAAAAGCGTCTTACTATCATTAGTCTAAGCTCCGATACGAAAAGCAGGTGGAAGGCAGCTTCGGCAAAACATGAAATGACCTGGCAGAATTTAAGTGACTTAAAACAAACAGCCGGATTATACGCTAAATATGGAGTTCGAGGTATTCCCAACTATGTCCTTATCTCTCCCGAAGGCAAAATCATGAAAATGTGGTCGGGTTATGGCAAAGGCAGTTTGAAACTAAAAATGCGCAGGTATCTGGATGCTGTCAAACATGAAATGAGTATTACATGGCAAGGAAATACAAAAGTCGTTAACTATCCGGTGTCGGAATCAACCAATACCGATATTCTTGAAGTCAAGCAAGTGGTACTGACAGACACCGCTACCATCGTACATTTCAACGCTTATTATATTCCCAAATACTGGATACGAGTCAGCCCGAATTGTAGATTGGTAGATGAGAAAGGTGAAATGTATACCTTAAAGAAAGCAGATGGGATTAAACCCGGTGAGCACTTTTATTTGCCTGAAAGCGGCGAAGCAGAATTTTCACTCACATTCGAACCGTTGTCTTCTTCTGTGCAATCATTCAATTTCACTGAAGGAACAGAAAAAAATGACTGGCAAATAAACGGAGTGAGGCTTAATAAATGAGTATCGAATCTTAAAAAAGGAATATCGTATTAACATTCAATGTGTTGCAAATTAAAATAGCTGTATAAACAGGTACAAAAGGTTTGTTGAAATAATGTTTTCTTCAGTAAAATGGCTTTCTTTGTTATGAATTTAATTATTATCATGTACATTGAACGAAAAATAACAAAATATGGAAGCGAACGGACAAACACTCTACAATGATGATTTGCTTAATATCCTGCCTGACGGAGTTATCATATTGGATATAAATAGAGAAGTCATACAACTGAATCAGCAAGCTCTTACGGAACTTCATGTACATTCGTCAGTCAATGCGCTGATGCCTCTTCCGACCAACAAGATATTCAAGCTGTTAAATAAGAAAGAAGATATACTCTCGACCATTTTGGAAGAAATCCGTCAGGGCAAAAAAGTATACTCGCTGCCTGAACATACATTTATGCAGGAACAAGTTGACTATACACAATTCCCGATAAGAGGAGAATTTGCTACAATGGAAAATGAAAAGGGCGAAAAAAACATCTTGTTCTTTTTCCGTAATATTACTGTGGAACTGACACAAGAATATATATTAAATACAGCCTTGCAAAGAACTAGGATATATCCCTGGTATTATGACATAAGCCGTAGTGAATTTACTCTTGATGATCGTTATTTTGAACATCTAGGTATTCCAGCCGGAGAGAATAATACTTTGACAATGGAGGAATATGTGAATATGATTCATCCGGACGATCGGCAAACTATGGCTGACGCCTTTGTTGTACAACTTAGTGGTAATACAACTTTTGACAAAACAGTTCCATTCCGTTTGCGCCGGGGGGATGGTACTTGGGAATGGTTTGAAGGGCAGTCAACTTATATTGCAAACATATCCGGTCATCCCTATCGGTTAGTGGGAATCTGCTTGAGTATTCAGGAATATAAAGACATAGAAAACACCTTAATCGAGGCACGTAAAAAAGCAGAAGAAAGCGATCGTCTTAAAATGGCATTTTTAGCCAATATGAGTCATGAAATCCGTACGCCGCTGAATGCAATAGTCGGCTTTTCTGATGTTATAGGTTCTACTTATGATGAGTTAAGTGAAGAGGAACGTGCCGATTTCGTGCGACTAATCAGCATCAATAGCGAACATTTAGTACGATTGATTGACGATATACTTGATTTGTCCAAGATTGAATCAAACACTATCAAGTTTACTTATTCCAATTATTCCCTCAAATCCATAATGAAGGATATAGAGAAAGAGCAGGTCGTGAAAAATGTGCCGGAAATCGAAATAAAAGCAATCTTGCCGGATGATGATATTTACATAACTACTGACGCTACACGCTTGAAACAAGTAATATGCAATTTCATAAATAATGCCCGGAAATTTACAGAAGAAGGATATATTCATTTCGGTTTTATGGTTAATCCGGAAAATGACGATTCAGTTTGTCTGTTTGTGGAGGACACGGGGGAAGGTATTCCCCAAGAATGCCAGAAAGAAATATTCGACCGTTTTTATAAAGTCAATACTTTCAAGCAGGGTACGGGGTTGGGACTCTCTATCTGCAAAACGATTGTAGAACATCTGCAAGGGAGTATTTATGTTGTATCGGAAGTAGGAAGAGGCAGCCGTTTTACCGTTACATTACCACTCGAAAAACAGCCGGTGGAAGCTTAATGTCCTCTGTATTCCTGTGGGGTAACACCCGTATGTTGCTTAAAAAACTTATTGAAGAAAGAGATATTATTAAATCCCAAAGATAAGGCTATATTCTTCACCGGTTCATTGGTTGACTTCAGCCGGGATTTGGCATCCATCAGAATGATGGAAGCTATGACTTCTAAAGGAGTGTTTCCTGCAACCTTTTTTATTGTTGAACAGAAATGCGGCAAGCTAAGTCCTAGATGTTCGGCATAAAAAGAGGTTCCGTGATGAATAGTATAATATTTCATGACCAATTGCAAAAATTCCTGATAAATCTCGTACTTTCTTGACTGGGAAGATAAATACAAGTTATTTTGCATTTTATAGATTTCAGTGGCTCCCTGAAGGAACATGGTAAGAACCGCCTTTACTATTTCCTTGTTTGCCAATGTTTTTGGAGAAGCATACGAAAGAATTGACGATTCATAGAACATTTTATAACTGCAAGCCTGCAATGGAGATAATCTTATTATCGGATTTTCCATAATTATAGGGAGAAGATGTTCTGTAGACTTCATTAGATTTATACCCTCTATGAATCCGGATGAGAACCCGGCATAATAGATATGAATATCTGGTGAAAAATCAAGAATTTCCATAAAATATCCGGGCGGTAAGGTTATCAAATCATTTTCACCAATATTTTGAAGATTCCCATTGATTGTCGTTTGCATTATCCCTTTTACACAAAGAATGAAAAAACCGGCTTTTACCCTGCAAGGAAAGTTTTTATACCTTTTTAATAAATTTATCCCATACCCTTCTCCAACAATATAATCAGACGGCAAATCAAAATTAGGTAAATCGCTCTCCATTGTGTTATTTTGTTTTTGATTTCAAATATAGGGATTATTTGAAGTTTCTCCCTCGAATAATTAAAATCAGAACATCGAATCTTAAAAAAATAACATCTATATTTTATTTATAAGAAAGTATCAGAATATGAAAAGCAGGACACCGGAAGTATATTCAAACTTCTTAATGTCCCGCTTCTATTTTTCTGTTTATATGTGTGTTTTTCTAAAAAACTTATTGAACTTCCAATGCATCGAATGCCAGACCGTCCATATTTTCTGCCGAAAGTAATACTTTGTAATGTCCGGCATTGATAAAGGTTCCGGTAGTGGTGCTCATCATCTTCCATTTATCCGGTGTTTCCGGGAAGTTCAATACGTCCTCTTTCAATACTACTCCTTTTGAATCAATGAATTTCATCAAGACAGGTATTGGCTTTCCGGTAGTGTTCATATATTTAAAGCGAAGGGCGTACACTTGTGCCAACCCGGTAGAAACATTCCATTCAATGCTGTTGCCTTTTCCTTTACCAAAAAACACTCCGATCTGTTTGCGATGTTCTTTCTTTTGGAATTTGCCTTTCAGTACAGCCATTTCCGCTTCGTATGATATACTGACACGAGCATTTTTGTCTTCCGGAAGTAACTCTTTCGGAGTCTTTTCCATCACTTCTTTATCCGCCTTTTCCCAGCTCCAACCGGATGCAGGGAATACCGTCGGTTTCAGTTCCTGATCTATGCTGGCAATAGCAATGCCTGAAATCAAGGCTTGCCCAGCTTTCACTTCCGGGAAATGAATTTTCAACATTCCACCTTTCACTGTGGTATATACTATCTTTTTACAAACTCCGTCATGACCACTTTCAGCCCAAATATCCAAATCATCTAATACAACAGAATCATTCACGGCAACATCGAATATGCGCAATCCTTCACAGTCGGTAGAAGCGCTTCCGCCCGTACCATGCCAAGGCTCTGTGAAATATAGTTCAATACGATATGTTCCGTCTGCCACAGGGAAGCGATATTCCAGCTGATGACGTCCGAAGCGGAAATGTTGGAATAACGTCCAGTCACGAGTGCCATGAATCGGATCATTGGTGGTACGTTGACTGGCAAGATAAGGATTCAGATCCTTGAAATTCTCCGCCCATGAACGGGAATAATTCGTATTGTCCTGCAACCAGAGCTGTCCGAAGCTATCTGTATAATCATCCCCTCCACAGTTGAGACGATACAGATAATTATATCCTGCCTCTCCTTTCAATATCTTTTTATCATCCTGATAAAGAAGTTCGAAGTTAGGGGCTTGCTCCAGACCATTCAATAGGATCAGGTCTTCTGCTACCGGTTTACCTTTATAATATCCTACAGCACGAAGCACATTATAACGAATATCCCGGTTTTCCCACATAAAATGAGTGCCTGTTCCGTTGTTCTTTTTACGTCCAAGGAAGGTTGCCTTTTCATTTGTCAGATCGTTGTATAGCAATACAGAATCACAATTGCTGTAAGCCTCGATAGTGGCACGGCGACGTCCTTTTTCAAAGCGGTTGGCCCATGTATGTGATACCAGGTAAACCATCGGGTCTTTTGCAGCCGGAACATAGTTGGCGCGATACATATAATATACGTCTAATGGTTCTTCCCACGGAGTAACCAATCCTTTATAATTGAACGGACCTACTTTATCTATCTTGCGATACGCTTCATCCGGTTGACGACGTCCGGGATTATCATGACTGCTGTATATCCACTGGAATTGTCCGCAAACACTATCTTTAGCCTGTTCTGCCAAACGGATTTTAGTTTCCATCAACTGACACATGCGGTCTTCACTCCACACTCCGTTCACTTGAAAATCCCCTGGTTCCGTATGCAGACCGATGCTTCTCCACGCTCCATATTCCCCGTTCAATAATTGGTTCGTTTGAGAGAGTTCACGACCGTATTTCGTCACATCTCCTCCATACGTACCACTCCAATTTTGAATTACATTCCAGTCTGTACCTTCACCGCCATTACAGGTTGTTATGACACGCATTGTCTTTGCAGTCGGATCCATCTCCCGAATAATATCACTGCACTCCTTTGCAAACTCACGAGGCAAAGTGCTCTCATTTTGCAGTCCCCACATCACCACTGACGGAGAATTACGACGTTCTTTCACCCATTGGCGAAGCAATTTTTTAAAGTTCTCACGAAACTCCGGAGTGTCATACCACACGTGGGCAGAAAACTGTGTCCAAAACAAGATTCCCTCTTCATCCCAATACTTCTGATAATCGAGATGATGGGGCTGATGGGCATCCCGGAATGCATTGAAACCGGCTGCGCGTATCTGTTTTACCCTTGCGGCAACCTGTTCATTACTGAACGCATGGCTTTGTCCGAACTGATGCTCATACTCGCATACTCCATTGATAAACACGGGCTTCCCATTCAGGTAAAAACGTCCGTCTCCATCGTTTCGTTTTACCGGCCAGCTAATGGTACGAATACCGAAGGGTGTCGGAATTTCATCTGTCGTCTTCGTATCACGCTTAATCATGCTGGCTAATTTATAGAGATATGGATTTTCCGTATTCCACAAGACAGGATTCTCAACAGGAGCCTGCTGGCGAATCACTTTCATTTCTCCCGGAGCTAAAGTAACTTTCTCAACCAAACGGAAAACTTGTTTTCCATCGGCATTGCTTAGTTTATTGACTAACTCTACCGTTTCTGTTGTTTTACTATAATTCTTTACCTCTGTTTCAACAAATACGTTAGCAGCTTTTTCGTCATTCCAAATATGTACACCGAAAGGTTCTATGCGAATCTCATCTGTTACTTCCAATACCACAGGACGGAAGATTCCTAACGGCTGGGAACCCTCACTGAATCCCCATTCCGACGAACATCCCCCGCATACCCAAGGCATATCGGCGATCATTTCAGGATGCTCGGCTTTCACTTCCAAGCGATTTACTCCCTGTTTTAATTCATCTGTGACATCCAAAGTCAATGTGGTGCGCCCTATGGGGTGGCGTCCGAAGTCCTTTCCGTTCACTGTAATGGTGGCGTATGTACCCACTCCGTCAAAACGAAGGAAATACCGTTTCCCGGATTTTACATCTGCCGTGAAATCTTTCACATACATAGCTGTTCCATGCAGGTTTCCATGTGTCAACTGGCGGTATCCATAATAATCGTCCCAGTTATGAGGAATGTTCACCGTTTTCGCACGCATCATAAAATTACCTTTCAAATGAGTTGCCTCTGTAATCCAGGTTTTCCAATCCTCATTCAATGTAGTGATCTGCCGGCGGTTCTTGATTTCCGGTTTCGGGAAACGGACAGTCGAACGTCCCATCGGCTTACTGGTAGCAATGGCAATGCCACGTTGCTCTGCGTTGTTTACCGCACAATAGAAATGATAAACCACTCCATCATGTTTTACCACATAGCTCTTATGAGCAAACAGTTCATCGTAGTTCTTGGAGGGAATAATCAGGTCGGCCCCTTTCCAGTCTGTCCAGTTCACCAAATCATAGCTGGCGGCAAATGTATTGAATGCTTTATATTTACGCGAAGGTTCAAAAGCAGAGAAATAGAACATCACATACACATCTCCCATCTTTTGGATATGCGCATCTCCTGTAATGGTTCCATCTGCTTCGTGCGCGAAGACCGGATTGCCGGAGTAGCGTTTCCATGTTTTCATATCTTTGGAAAGCGCAATGCCGACACGTTCGCCTTTTAAATCCGTTTCCGGATGACGCCCGCCCGCATTGTAATACATCACAAACGGAGCTCCCAATGTTTTATCTTTATCCCAATAAACGGTACTCTTATATTGAGTCAGTTTTTCCCACCATTGGGCATCTTTATCATGGATGCTCAAAATCGGTTTGTCCAGAGATTCCCATTCATGTGCCGTAGAAATATCTCCTTTCGTCCATGCCAGTCCGACATAAAGCGGGGCTTTTACAGCTTCGTAACCCGTTCCTTCACCACCGATATAAGTCATCCAATGGCGACCTTTATAAGTCTGAAGCTCATAGCTTCCACCCCATTCCATATCCGGCAATGCAGGAAATCCGCCACGCTGATTGCAATCCCATTTTCCATCCCGATAAGAAAGAACCCGTCCCAAAGTGCGCCATTCGAGCAGATTATCACTTTCTGCTATCCACGTTTCGTAACCACGACCATCGGTTCCACCTTTACCGTTGTAAACCACATAAGTCATCAGCCACTTGTCTCCCTGGCGAAAAACGGTAGGACAATCAATCTTATGATAATTGTCTGCCGGGGCAACTGCAAGCCCGTATTTGTATGGTGTCTTTACTTCCTCGTAAATCTGCTCCATTCGTTCCTGCGGAACTTCCCGTTGCGCATACAGAGAGAAAGTGGCGGTTATACTAAAAACTGCCAGCAATAACTTCTTCATGATACTTTTTCTAATCGTTTAATACTTAAATAGTACATAACCACTAAATGATAATTTTGCGGAGTGCCCTGAAAGGGCTTAATTATATAGCGTAGGGCAA
>OOCR01001357.1_pt1 | contig 13193 bp, 7 predicted proteins | sample 1671491 | NCBI WGS metagenome assembly OOCR01 (sample SAMN06348162, study PRJEB24527) | human gut metagenome | biome: human gut; feature: ankylosing spondylitis patient; material: feces | host: Homo sapiens | place: China | collected 2015-10
CAGCTACGGCTGCCAGCAGAACGTCAACGACGGCGAGCGCATCAAGGGTGTGCTGATGGACATCGGCTACGGCCTGTGTGACAAACCTGAGGACGCCGACCTCATCCTTTTCAACACCTGCGCCGTCCGTGAGCACGCCGAGCAGCGTGTTTTCGGTAACGTGGGCGCTCTCAAGGGCCTGAAAGAGAAGAAGCACGGCCTCATCATCGGCCTCTGCGGCTGCATGGCCAACCAGAAGCACGTTGTAGAAAAGCTGCGCCAGAGCTACCCCTACGTGGACCTCGTTTTCGGTGTGGACGGCATCGACACGCTGCCCCAGCTCATCGCTCAGAAATTGCAAAAACACAAGCGGGTGCTCATGGAGCCGGCTCAGCGCCCCGTCATCGTGGAGAATATCCCCATCCGCCGTGAGAGCGAGTTCCGTGCCTGGCTGCCCATCATGTATGGCTGTGACAACTTCTGCACCTACTGCATCGTGCCTTACGTCCGCGGCCGCGAAAAGAGCCGCAAGCCCGGCGACATCCTCGCCGAGTTCAAGAGTCTCGTGGAGGCAGGATATAAGGAGATCACCCTTCTGGGCCAGAATGTCAACAGCTACGGCAAGGGACTCGAGGAGCAGGTGGATTTCTCCGACCTGCTCAACCTGCTCTGCACCGTCCCGGGCGACTACCACATCCGTTTCATGACCAGCCACCCGAAGGACGCCAGCTTCAAGCTCATCGACACCATCGCGGCCCAGCCGAAGATCTGCAAGCATCTGCATCTGCCGGTGCAGTGCGGATCTGACCGTCTGCTCGTCCAGATGAACCGTCACTATACCGTGGAGCACTACCTCGAACTCATCGAGTATGCCCGGAAGAAGGTCCCCGGCATTACCTTCTCCAGCGACATCATCGTGGGCTTCCCCGGTGAGACCGAAGAGGACTTCCAGAAGACCCTTGAGCTGGTGCAGAAGGTGGGCTATATGCAGCTGTTCACCTTCATCTACTCCAAGCGCACCGGCACCAAGGCGGCAGATATGCCCGACCCCACCCCTCGCAAGGAGAAGACCGACCGTATGACCCGCCTGCTCAAAGTTCAGGACGACATCGCAATGGCCCTCGTGAAGGCTCAGGTGGGCCAGACCGTCCGCGTCCTCGTGGAGGGCTATGGCCGCAATGAAGGCACCCTCTCGGGCCGCCTCGACAACAACCTTACCGTCGAGTTCAAGGCTGACCCCGCCCTCATGGGCAGCTATGCGATGGTGCGCCTCACGGGCGCCCGTGCCACCGTCCTGCTGGGCGAATTGGTTGAATCATGATATTCTGGATACACTATCCTAATATATAACACAGGAACGATAAAAGGAGACTATTACAATGGATTGCATCGACCTTTTCAAGCGTGCCGCCATGGCACTTCAGACCGACTCCCGCTATCTGGCTATGGACCAGGCCCGCAAGATGAACGACAAGGACGAGGAACTGCAGAACCTCATCGGTGAGTTCAATCTGGCCCGTATGGACCTGAACAACGAGATCGGAAAGCCCGAGCGCAGCGATGAGCGCATCGCCGAGCTGAACCAGAAGGTGAACGACCTCTACGGCAAGATCATGGCCGACGACGGCATGGTGGCCTACAACGAGGCAAAGCGCGACTGTGAGGCCCTCGTGAACTATATCGACGCCATCATCAACACTGCAATGAACGGCGGCGACCCCATGACCGTGCAGGAGCCTTCCGCTTCCTGCACCGGTAGCTGCTCCACCTGCGGCGGCTGCCACTAAGGCTTAAACCATGAAACACAAAACGCGGCTGTGCAATGCAGGGCCGCGTTTTGCTTGCAACAGGCGGTTTTGGATGGCAAACCGACAACTAGGGGAGGAAGGTGAACGGTCATGGCAGAGCTTTCGCCCATGATGCAGCAATATCTGGAGATCAAAAAACAACATAAGGATGAGATTCTATTCTACCGCATCGGTGACTTCTACGAGATGTTCTTCGACGATGCGCTCACAGCTTCGCGGGAGTTGGATCTGACCCTCACGGGCAAGCAGTGCGGCCTTGAAGAGCGTGCGCCCATGTGCGGCGTACCATTCCACAGCTACGAGGGCTATGTGGCCCGCCTCATCTCGAAGGGCTATAAGGTCGCCATCTGTGAGCAGGTGGAAGACCCGGCAAAGGCCAAGGGCCTCGTCAAGCGTGACATCATCCGCGTGGTCACGCCTGGAACCGTCATTGAGAGCAGTATGCTTCAGGATGACAAAAACAACTACATTGCGAGTATTTTCTTGAAAGGCGGCGCGGCAGGTCTCTGCTTCGCGGACGTTTCCACCGGCACGGCCCATATCACAGAGCTCAAGCGAGAGAAGATCGCCCCGGCGGTCATTGCGGAACTCTGCCGCTACAACCCCAGCGAGGTGCTGATGAATCCGGGCCTGCTGGACTGCCGGGAAATCACTGCCTACATCAAAAAGAATATGAACTGCGCCGTCGAGCTGGTGGAAGAGGAGCGGTACGCCCCGGGCCTCGTGGCCATCTCCCTCGAGAACCAGTTTGGCCGCGACTGGGCCGCAAAGACCGGTATCACAGAAGACGGCCTTGTCCGCTTTGCAATGGCCGCGCTGCTGGAATATCTCCATGATACGCAAATTAAAGGCGTCGAGCGCCTGAAAACGGTCATCACGTATAATGAAGCCCAGTTCATGCGGCTGTCGCAGGTCACCCGGGCCAACCTCGAGCTCACCGAGACGCTGCGGGGCCGTGAAAAGCGGGGAACGCTGCTCTGGGTGCTGGACAAGACCAGCACCGCCATGGGCAAGCGGATGCTCCGCAGCTGGATCGAGCAGCCGCTCATTTCCAGCGCCGCCATCAACCGCCGCCTCAACGCGGTGGAAAGCCTTGTGAACCAGACCATGCAGCGGGGCGATTTGATCGAACAGCTCCACTACATCGCCGACCTCGAGCGCCTGATGACCCGCGCGGTCTACGGCTCCGCCACCCCCAAGGAGATCTACACGATGGCCCAGACCTGTGAGCGCCTGCCGGAACTGCGGGCGCAGGCCGAGAGCTGCAGCTGCCCGGAGTTGACTGCGCTTGCGGGACAAATCGACCTGCTGGATGACGTGAAGACGGCCATCCTTGCCGCCATCGACCCGGAAGCGCCCTCCACCCTCAAGGACGGCGGCGTTATCGCCAAAGGCTACCACTCCGAGGTGGATGAGCTGCGCTCCATCCGGGACAACACCAAGGGCGTCCTCGCCCAGCTGGAAACGCGCCTGCGGCAGGAGACCGGCATCCCCAAGTTGAAAATCGGCTACAATCACGTCTTCGGCTACTACATCGAAGTCAGCAACTCCTATAAATCCATGGTCCCCGAGACCTACATCCGCAAGCAGACCCTCACCTCCGGTGAGCGCTATATCACCCAGGAGCTGAAAGAGCTGGAAAGCAAGATTTTAGGTGCGCATGAGCGTCTCATTGCGCTGGAGCACCGGCTCTTCTCGGAACTGCTGGAAACTATCGGCGGTCAGCTCGACCGCATCCAGCGGACGGCAAATGCTGTGGCCGAGCTGGACGTGCTGGCGGCGCTGGCGCAGGTGGCCGCTGAAAACAACTACTGCCGCCCTGTGGTGGATGACAGCGACGAGCTTACCATCACCGAGGGCCGCCACCCGGTGGTCGAGCAGATGCTGAAAGGCAGCCTCTTCGTCCCCAACGATACCAGGCTCAACTGCACCACTGACCGTTGTCTCATCATCACTGGCCCGAATATGGCAGGCAAATCGACGTATATGCGCCAGAACGCCCTTATCGCCCTGATGGCACAGATCGGCTCCTTCGTCCCAGCGTCCAGCTGTCATGTGGGCGTCGTGGATGCCATCTTTACCCGCATTGGCGCATCGGACGACCTTGCCGCCGGCCAGTCCACCTTCATGGTCGAGATGACCGAGGTGGCCGAAATTCTCAAGAACGCCACCCCCAAGAGCCTCGTTGTGCTGGACGAAATTGGCCGCGGTACCTCTACTTTCGACGGCATGAGCATCGCCCGGGCCGTGGTGGAGCACATCTCCGACCCGGCCAAGGGCCTCGGCTGCAAGACCCTCTTCGCCACCCATTACCACGAGCTGACTGACCTGGAAGGGGCCATCGAGGGCGTCAAAAACTACAACATCGCGGTCAAAAAGAGGGGAGAGGACATCACTTTCCTCCGCCGCATCATCCGCGGCCCCGCCGACGACAGCTACGGCATCGAGGTGGCGAAGCTGGCCGGTCTGCCCGGCACCGTGACGCGCCGCGCCCACGAGGTGCTGCGCACTCTGGAAGCGTCTGCCCCGAAGAACAAGGTGGAGCAGATGGATTTCGACGCCCTGCAGGAGTATTCTTCGCCTGCCGTCCCCAGCGAGATGATGGAAAAGCTCGAGGCACTGGACGTTGAGACCCTGACCCCCATCGAGGCACTGAACTTCCTGTATGAGCTGAAAAAGACCCTGAGCGGCAGCCTGAATGGCTGATTTTATTTGAAACGGAGGGAAACGAATGGCAGAGATACACGTTCTCGACAAGCACACGGCAGAACTTATCGCCGCCGGTGAGGTAGTTGAGCGGCCCGCATCGGTCGTCAAGGAGCTTCTGGAAAACTCCATCGACGCCGGTGCGTCTCAAATCACCGTCTCGATCGAGTCGGGCGGCGTCCGTCTGATTGAAATCAGCGACAACGGCACCGGCATCGAGGCAAAATACATCCCCACGGCTTTCATCCGCCATGCCACCAGCAAGATTCGGACGGAAGAGGACCTCACCAGCATCCACACGCTGGGCTTTCGCGGCGAAGCGTTGGCCTCTATCGCCAGCGTGGCCCGCGTCGAAGTGCTCACCCGCACCGAGGCCGACGAGTGCGCTTCCCTCTACCGTATCGAGGGCGGGGAAGAGCAGCCCATCGAGCCGGGTGCGCGAGGCGTCGGCACCACCATCCGGGTCTGTGACCTCTTTTTCAATACTCCTGCCCGGATGAAATTCCTCAAAAAGGATTCCAGCGAGGGTACTTTCGTGGCCGACATCGTGGGCCATGTGGCCCTGAGCCACCCCGAGGTGAGCTTCAAGTTCATCCGCGAAGGCAAACTGCAGTATGTCACCCCCGGTGACGGCCAGCTCCGCAGCGCGGCTTATGCTGTGCTGGGCCGGGAGTTCAGCCGTGACCTCGTGGAGGTGGATAACCGTGAGGGTGTTTACCGGGTCTGGGGGCTCATCACCCAGCCCCGCAGCTGCCGCGCCAGCCGCAGTATGCAGTATTTCTATATCAATGGCCGCTATGTCCGCAACCGCACCATGATGGCGGGCATGGAGATGGCGTTCAAGGGTACCACGATGCAGGGAAAGTTTCCTGGAGGGATCTTGCTTCTTGAGATGCCTGCCGACCTTGTGGATGTCAACGTCCATCCGGCAAAAACAGAAGTCCGCTTTGCCCGGGAAAACGACATCTTCGACCTCATCTACCATGCTGTCAAGCTGGCGCTGAGCCAGCCTGGTACAGGGGAGAGACAGTTCGTCTTTGACAGTGAGAAAGAAAATAATGTATCTAACAAACATGAAAATAGCGGAAACAAAGAAGAAAGTCCTGTAAAGAACAATAGCTTTACAGGACTTTCAGCGGTGATTTCGGGTCAGGCAGAGCCGGGAAGCCTGCCGCACCCGGAGGAAAAACCTCTCCGCCCAGCGGCACCGGCAGCGTCTGTGACACCCCGCACGACACAGCCCTCTGCCCCGGAGCGGGACATCCTCCCGCTGCCCGTAAAAGCCCCGGAAAAGGCTGCGCCGGCATCGGAACACACATGGACAACGGTTGCGGCCTTCGAGCCTCTTCCGATGAACGCTGCCCTTCACAGTCCTGAGCCGCCGCAGAAGGAAAGTGTCCTTGAGCCGCCGCCTTTCCGGGCTGCATCCAGTGAGTCACAGCTGGACATCGAGGCAGACATCGACCTGCCGGATGTCACCCGCGATCACATGGCCGCGTGGGAGCCTGCCCCGGATGAACCGGAGCGTCCGCCGCTGCCGGAGGCTTCGGATGAACCTCAGCAGAGCGCAGCCCCGGAGCAGCTGGGCTTTGACGTTCAGGATGGCCCGGAGCCTCTGCGGTATGTGGGTGAGATCTTCCGCACCTATATCCTCGCGGAGCGGGGCGACGAGATCTGCATCATTGACAAGCACGCCGCCCATGAGCGCCAGCTCTTCGAGAAACTGGCCGCCCACTACGGCGATGTCCCCAGTCAGCTTCTCTTGGAGCCGTTGGTGGTGGAGCTCTCCGCCGAGGAAAAGACCGCTCTGCTGACCAACCTCGACCTGCTGGAAAGCGCCGGCCTCGAGGTGAGCGATTTCGGCGGCAGCTCGGTCTGCCTGCGCTCGGTCCCCGCTGATGTGGAGCAGAGCAGTGCCGAAGATTTGTTGGTCGAGCTGGCGGCAAAGCTGGCCCACGGCAGCCGCGACGCGTTGAACGAGCGGACAGAGTGGGTGCTCCATTCCATCTCCTGCCGCGCCGCCATCAAGGCGGGCGACCACACCTCGCCGCAGGAGCTGATGGCGCTGGCCGAAAAAATTCTCTCCGGCGAAGTGCCGCCCTTCTGCCCCCATGGGCGCCCCTGCGTTCTCAAACTTACCCGAAAGGAGCTGGAAAAGCAGTTTGGCCGAATCGTGTGATAAAAATCAGAAGCATCCGGTGCTGGCCGTCGTCGGCCCCACTGCCACCGGCAAGACCGCTCTCGGCGTGGCGCTGGCCGAAGCTTTCGAGGGCGAAGTCATCAGCGCCGACTCGATGCAGATCTATAAAGGATTAGACGTCGGTACGGCGAAGGTCGCGCCTGATGAGACCCACGGTATCCCGCACCATGCGGTGGATATTCTGGAGCCGGATGAGCCCTTCAGCGTGGCGGATTTCGTGACGTTGGCCGGAACGCTCGAGGCGGACATTTCCGCCCGGGGCCGTCTGCCTATCCTCGTGGGCGGCACGGGCCTCTATGTCCAGAGCTTTTTGTACGGTGTCCGCTTCGCCGCCGAAAAGACGCCGGATGGCCTGCGGGAACAGCTGGCCGCAGAGATGGCGGAAAAAGGCCCGGAGGCCATGTACAAAGAGCTGCAGACTGCCGACCCGGAAGCCGCCGCCGCCATCCATCCGAACAATCAGGTGCGGGTCCTGCGGGCACTGGAACATTTCCGCGCCACCGGCAAGCGTCTGAGCGAGCAAAAGGCCCAGTCACTCCCGCCGGAGCGGCCCTATCGTTCGCTGGTGCTGGGACTGGACTTTCCTGACCGCGCCCAGCTCTACCGCCGCATCGACCTGCGGGTGGACAAGATGCTGGACGCCGGCCTCCTCGATGAGGCAAAGCTGGTCTATGACCACCGCCAGACCTACCGCACGGCAGCGCAGGCCATCGGCTACAAGGAGTTCTTCTCCTATTTTGAGGGGACGGCCCCGCTGGATGCCTGCGCCGAAAAGCTCAAGCAGGCCTCCCGCAACTACGCCAAACGCCAGCTGACCTGGTTCCGCCATATGGACGGCGTGGTCTGGCTGGACGCCTCTGCGCCGGACGTTACAGCCCGGGCCGTGCAGCTGACCCAAGAATTTTTAGCGAAAGGGTGACCTTTTATGATGGATAGACCACGCTCTGATCCCGGCGCGTCCAGCGCTTTGGGCAAGCTGGCAGGCTTCGTCATCGCCGTCGTGGTGCTGGCGGGCATCTATGTGGGCTATCAGGCCCTGCAGGTGCTCTTCCCGCCCAACACCTATGAGACGGCACTTCTTGCCACCGTGGCGGATACGGTGGACGCCGACGGAGTTCTCCTCTTCGATGAGGTCTATGTTCCCGGCGGCGGAACGCTGGGCTATCTCGCGGCCGACGGCGAGCGCGTCTCGGCGGGGGCTGCAGTAGCGGAGATCTACAGCAGCCCGGAACAGGCGGGCCTCCGCCAGCAGCTCACGAGCCTGAACGACCAGATCGAGCTTCTGCAGCGCTCTCAGAATACCACCGCCACCCAGCTGGATTCCCTGAAAAAAGAGCGGGCTTCCGCGCTTTATGATATGATGGATGCGCTGGACAGCTCTGCCTACGACGAGACAGCCCAGGGCGAAGAAAACTACATCCTCGCTCAGAACAAGCTCTGGGTCATCACGGGTGAAGTCTCGGACTTCTCGGCCCAGATCGCCTCCCTCACCGAGCAGTCGGCACAGGTGCAGGCCCAGCTGGGAGAGCCTACCCAGATCACCGCCCCTCAGACGGGTTACTTCATCCGCAGCTCTGCCACCGGGCGGCTCAACGCCGGGGCAGACGACATCCTCGCGCTGAACACCACCGACCTGCAGGCGTATCTGAACTCTGACCCTGAACTGCCGCTGGACGGCTGCGCGGGCAAGATCGTCTCGGGCTTTGCGTGGCGGTACGTCGGCCTCTGTTCGGCTAAGGAAGGGGAGAAGCTGCTGGGCGACAACGGCAAGCCCCTGACCCGCTCGGTGAAGATAAAATTCCCCGGCCAGATGGAAACGCCCCTCAAGGCCTCCGTCTCCGAGGTGACCATCGACGAAGCGACCGGTCTGGCCTGCTTTGTCATCACCTGCGAGATCATCAACGGCGATGTGCTGCGGCTCAACCGGGCCAGCGCCCAGATCATCGTGGGCGAGACCACCGGCCTGCGCGTCCCCATCGACGCTATCCATTACCTGAAAGAGGACGGTACCGAGTCTGAAACACAGGGCGAGAACTATATCCCGGGCGTCTATGTCAAATATGGCAATCTTGCCCGTTTCTGCAAGATCGACCCCGTGGATAATGACCATCCGCTGGTGACGGACGGCGAGTACCGCATCGTCATGCCCAGCAGCTCGGATAAGACAAAAACCGTCAGCGAAGTCCGCCTTTACGACGAGATCATCGTCTCCGGACAAAATTTGTATGATGGAAAGCTTTTGTAGTTATTGACATCTGACGCAAAAAATCAGATAATAGAAAAAGCTATTAGCAACTCTTTTTCACAAAGGGGTGCCAGGCAGCGTGAGCTGCCCGAATGAAAGGAGCAAGTTTCTATGTCTTTTGTGGACAGCCTGAAAAAAGGGCTTTTCGGCAGTGAGGACGATTACGACGATCAGTACATGGACGACGGTCCTCAGATGGTGAATAACAACAGCGGTCTCGGCGTCGCAGGCGACGGAGAAGAGGACGAGCCCGAAGAGAGCGCAGCCCCCAAGCGGAACGGCAAGGTGGTCAACATCCATGCTACCACCCAGCTCAAGGTCGTTCTGGTCAAGCCCGAGCACTTCGAGGATGCCAGCACCATTGCAGACCACCTGAACAACAAGCGCACCGTCGTGCTGAATCTGGAATCCACCAACAAGGAAGTTTCCCGCCGTCTGGTGGACTTCCTCTCTGGTGTGGCCTACGCCAACAACGGCCAGATCAAGCGGGTGGCCAACAGCACCTTCATTATTACTCCCTACAATGTAGACATCATGGGCGACCTGCTGGACGAGCTGGAGAACAATGGCGCGTTCTATTGATACCCAGCAAAGCGCCGTGCGGGGCTTCGTCCCGGCGCAGAACGATGAGGAACGCTTCCTCATGCGTCATGTCGAGGACCTGGCCCGCGCCGCCTTTGGCCGGGGCATCGCCCGTTATTCGGCGTTTCTGAGCGACAGGGAACAGCAGCTGGCGCAGGCGGCACTCAACCGTGCCGGTGCGCCGGAGGAAAGCTGCCGCTTCGAGGGCGGCTGGCCCGACGCCGAGCGCCGGGTGCTCTGCCTCGAGCCGGAAGACTGCTACCCTGCAAGCCCTGTCTGCTGCGTCCGGCTCAGGTGCCGTGCGCTGGCCGGGGCGCAGCTGCCCGTCCATAAGGATTATCTGGGCAGCCTGATGGGGCTCGAGCTTCGCCGCGAGGCGCTGGGCGACATCGTCCTGCCGCCGGAGGAGCCGGGTACCGCTTATCTGTTCGCGCTGGAGCCTGCTGCAGCCCTTATCTGTCAGGAGCTGCGCAGTGTGGGCCGCACCGAGGTGACGGCTCAGCAGCTGGCGTTGGACGAAGTACCGGAATTTGCACAGGCAGAGCGCCGGTTACAGACCGCGACCGTATCGTCGCTGCGTCTGGATGCTGTACTTGCCGCCATGCTGCGGTGCAGCCGGGGCATGGCCGCAGAGCTTGTGGCAGCGGGAAGGGTAGAGATCAACCATCTGCCCGTTTCCAGCGCCCATGCGCCGGTATACGAATCTGATGTGTTCACAGTGCGGGGCAAAGGGCGCTTCCGCCTCACGGCCCTGCCGGGAAAGAGCAAAAAAGACCGACAAATCATTGAGTTCTTCCAATATTGAGAAGGACAACTGGATAAAATGGAGGAGATCATTATGCTGACACCGCAGGACGTGCGCTCTGTCCAATTCGAAAAGAACCTCCGCGGCTACCGTACCGAGGATGTTGACCACTTTCTGGATAAGGTAGAGCAGCAGCTCGAGCAGGATGCGGAGCAGATGGAGGCCCTGCGCAAGCAGGTGGCCGACCTGACTGCCGAGAACGAGACCCTGCGCCGCAATATGCAGAGCTATGAGGCCGACGGCGATATGCTCAAGAGCGCCCTCATCAATGCGCAGCGCATGGGCGAAAACGTCATCCGCGAGGCCAACCAGAAGGCCGAAGACATCCTGCACCGTGCAAATCTGCGCGGCGACGACATCATCCGGGATGCCAACGAGCTGCTGCAGAAGGCCAGCGACCGCGCCGACGAGATCATCAGTGACGCCAACGACAAAAAGCTGGCCGAAGAGCGCGAGTATGACCGCGTTCGTCTCGAGGTCACCCGCTTCAAGTCCGACGTGCTGAACCTTTACCGCACCCATGTGGAGTCCCTGAGCCGTCTGCCGGAGTTCCAGCAGAAAGAAGAGACCTCCGCACAGGATGCCGAGGCTGAGCTGCCCGAAACCGAGGATGCCGATACCACCGAGGAAGCAGCACCCGCTGCGGACGCTGCCGAGACGGAAGACGCCGCCCCCGAGAAGGCCAGCGAGGACTTCTGGGAGAAGGACGAATCTCAGCTCAAGCTCGATCCGCCCCCGGCAGACACCAACGCTGCCTTTCAGGGCGTGAACTTCAGCGAATAATTCCCTAAGCATCGACAGCAAGGCATCATTTGTGTGCCGTAAAGCTGTTTTGATAAAATAAGCGCGTAGCTGCGCTGTTTGCGATTGCAAAACCAATAGAGGAGAGTGTAAAACCAGTGGCTAAGAATAAGTCTCAGTACGACAGTACTCTGAACCTGCCCAAGACCCTGTTTGAGATGCGCGCCGGCCTGCCCAAGAAGGAACCGGTCATGCTCAAGGATTGGGACGACAACGACCTGTACAACCAGCTCATGAAGCACAACGAGGGCAAACCTCAGTTCATCCTGCACGATGGCCCTCCGTATGCCAACGGCAATATCCACATGGGTACCGCGCTGAACAAGATCATCAAGGACATCATCATCCGTGAGAAGAACATGGAGGGTTTCCAGGCTCCCTATGTACCCGGCTTTGATACCCACGGCCTGCCCATTGAGCTGAAGGCCCTGTCCTCCGTCGGCGAGAAGAAGAAGGACATCTCCAAGCTCGAGCTGCGCCAGATCTGCGAGAAGTTCGCCACCGAGCATATCGACATCATGAGCGACCAGTTCAAGCGTCTGGGCGTTATCGGCGATTTTGAGCATCCCTATCTGACCCTCAAGCCCGAGTTTGAGGCCCGTCAGATCGAGATCTTCGGCGAGATGGCCAAGAAGGGCTATATCTACAAGGGTCTGAAGCCTGTCTACTGGTGTCCCGACTGCCGCACCGCTCTGGCTGAGGCCGAGATCGAGTACGGCGAGGACGAGTGCGACTCTATCTTTGTCCGCTTCCACGTCTCTCAGGACCCCAACGGCGTTCTGGCAAAGCACGGCATCCCGATGGAGAAGACCTACTTCGTCATCTGGACCACCACCACCTGGACCTTGCCCGCCAACGAGGCTATCTGCCTGAACGGCCAGTTCGAGTACTCCTTCGTCAAGATCGGCGACGAGTTCCACATCATGGCCACTGACCTCGTCAAGAGCGTCATGGATGCCTGCCACATCACCGAGTATGAGGTGGTGGGTGAGCCTGTCAGCGGTGCAGAGTTCGAGCTGATGCGCTATAACCACGTCTATCTGCCCAAGGAAGGCTGGGTCATCCTCGGCGACCACGTCACGCTGGAAAGTGGCTCTGGCTGCGTCCACACCGCCGGCGGCCACGGCGTCGATGACTTCAACGTCTGCCAGAAGTACCCCCAGATCCCCATCACCGTCCCTGTGGACGACGGCGGCTATCTGACTGAGCAGGCCGGCAAGTACGCAGGCCAGCGCGTCTGGGCTTCCAACAAGACCATTCTGGCCGACTTGACCGCCGCCGGCGCTGTCATGGGCCAGCTGCACATCAAGCATCAGTATCCGCACTGCTGGCGCTGCGGCACACCGCTCATCTACTATGCCCGCGATTCCTGGTTCATCAAAATGACGGAGGTAAAGCAGGATCTCATCCGCAACAATAATACCGTCAACTGGGTGCCGGAGAGCATCGGCAAGGGTCGCTTTGGAGACTGGCTGGAAAACGTGCAGGATTGGGGTATCAGCCGCAACCGTTATTGGGGCACGCCGCTGAATATTTGGGAATGCGAGTGCGGACATATGCATTCTGTCGGAAGCATTGAGGAATTAAAAGAAATGTCCGATAATTGCCCGGATGACATTGAACTTCATCGTCCGTACATTGATGCGGTGACGATCAAATGTCCGAAGTGTGGAAAAGAGATGCACCGTGTTCCGGAAGTAATCGACTGCTGGTTTGACAGCGGATCAATGCCGTTTGCACAGCATCATTATCCGTTTGAAAATAAAGAGCTGTTTGAAAGACAGTTCCCGGCGGACTTTATTTCGGAGGCGGTAGACCAGACGAGAGGATGGTTCTATTCCCTGCTTGCGATCTCAACGCTTCTGTTTAACAAAGCGCCGTATAAGAATGTAATCGTACTTGGTCATGTACAGGATGAGAACGGACAGAAAATGAGCAAATCAAAAGGAAATGCAGTCGATCCGTTTGATGCTCTTGAAAAATACGGTGCAGATGCGATCCGCTGGTATTTCTATGTGAACAGCGCTCCGTGGCTTCCGAACCGTTTCCACGGAAAAGCTGTAGTAG
>OOCR01001367.1_pt1 | contig 13086 bp, 10 predicted proteins | sample 1671491 | NCBI WGS metagenome assembly OOCR01 (sample SAMN06348162, study PRJEB24527) | human gut metagenome | biome: human gut; feature: ankylosing spondylitis patient; material: feces | host: Homo sapiens | place: China | collected 2015-10
ATGCGAAAGGCTTAAAGCAAGAGGAGACGGATATCTCAATGCTGGATATTATTTTGCCGCCATCAGATGTTACGAGTCAATTATAAAAGATTACAAGGGAAAAGATTTGTTGGCAGCTGATTATGCAAAGGTTTATCATAACATGGGAACTGCCTATGCAAGAATGTTTATGTATGATAAAGCAGTGATATATTATGATGAGGCATATAGGACGGGTCAGCATGAGGAGTCAAAAAAATGCAGTATAGCAGCTTTAATTATGGCAAAGAAGGATAAAGAACCTGTTAATGTTGATACGGATGAAGAAGAATATGTAGTCCGGAAGGAATTGGAAACTTTGATGGACAATGCCAGATATAGTGATGAATATAGGGAACTTGAGGATATTGCCAGATTAAAAGCAGATGGCAATTTGGCACAGTACAACAGGGCGGTAGATGAAAGACTTGACAGGTGGAGAACGGCATACATTAAATATAGCAAAACATTTTAAAGAATTGTGGTGGATATATGGGAATATTTAAAAAAGCTGAAAAAGAAACGATATATGATGATTATGATGATGAATCGTACAGAGATGAGGAACTGCTAGAAGAGGCAGAGAAGGAAAAAACTGCTAATAAAATGTTTAATATATTGAATATATATGAAACGTTTGATAAGAAGAATAAGAAAAAACATGAAGACCGCAAGAGCGGAGAACTTGATGAGAAAACAAAGGAAAAACAGCAGCAGGCCAAGATAGAAGAAGAAAAATATGATCATCTGTTAAACAGTATGCAGGCACAGACGCTTATCAAGGCAGTTGAGAAATATGGAAAGGATGAGGAAGACCGCAAAGAGATTGATGCTATACCTATTGAGCTTCCAAAGGAAAAATCCGACCTTGATAAAATTGCAGAATATGCGATGAGCAGGAATATAGACAGTGTCAATATAAAGGATTTCAGTACACATGATATTGAGGTTTATGTAAGAGAACAGTGTGATATCATGGAAGAAGCAGCGACACATGTAGAAAATGCTAAAGCTGAGTATGAGGCTGTTACTGAAGAATATAATGATATACAGATTATGGAAGAAGCTCCCACACAGATACGTGATAAAATATTGAGTTGTGCAGAGACCATAGACAACATGATGGTTGACAGGCGTATTCTTAAAAGTACAGAACATAAGCTGTCAAATGCGGCATACAGGCGCATGGAAGCTGTGGAAAATGAAATGCCAGGTGGAATAAAGCTTTTGAAAGCATCCGAAGATTATTATGATACTGTTAAGAGAGATTTAAGGATACTTGAGGCAGAACAGCTTAATCTTAGAACTGATGCGGACGTTCTTGTTACAAGACAGATTAAGATAAGAAGGCTTGCGAAAACAGCAATCTTTGCGCTTGCGGCAGTGTTTGCAGTATTTCTTATATCGATGACACTTGTTCAAAATGACAGTGATACGGCACTTTTTATAGGAATATCTTTATTTGCAGCAATTCTTGCAGTTGGAATGTTTGCTTTATTAAAGGTTACTGAAAGAAATGTGATTATAACCGAAATAAAACTTAATAAAGCTACAGCACTGCTTAACAAAGTAAAGATTAAGTTCATTAATGCAGCAAATACGCTGGATTATGAATATACAAAGTTCGGAGTTAAAAGTTCATATGAACTTGATAAGAAATACAGACTGTACGAGGAGATGAAAAAAGAGCAGATTAGAATGCTTGATATGACATCATCACTTAATTCTGCTGAAAATGAGCTTGAGAATATGCTTAAGAATTTAGGACTTTACAATCCACATATATGGCTTGGAAGAGTGAGGGCAATCATTAATCCTAAGGAAATGGTTGAAGTGCGGCATGAAATAAATACTCGCCGTTATAAATTAAGGCAGCAGATAGAGTACAATGAAAAACGTATTGATGAAGCAAAGGAAAATATTAAAAAGATAACGCTTTCAAATCCGGCACACAGCGATGGTGCAATGCGCGTAATTGAAATGTATGAGAAGCGACATTCACGGGTTGCAAAATAAAATTGATATGTTACAATAAACAGTGGCTTTTTACGCATATGAATGATAAAAAGCGAAAGAAGTATGGAGGCTATAAGGATGAAAGAAAGACTTGAAGCAATTAGAGAAAGAGCTTTAGCACAGATTAATGAAACTGATTCGCTTGATAAACTGAATGATATCAGAGTCGCTTTCCTTGGAAAGAAGGGTGAACTTACAGAAGTACTTAAAGGTATGAAGGAAGTTGCACCAGAAGACAGACCTAAGGTTGGTCAGATTGTTAATGAGACAAGACAGGCAATTGAAGAAGTATTAGATAAGGCTAAGACAGAATTAGCTGCCAAGAAGAGAGAACTTCAGTTAAAGAGTGAAGTAATAGATGTTACTCTTCCATCTAAGAGGGATGAGTTAGGACATAAGCATCCTAATACACTTGCATTAGAAGAAATCCAGAAGATATTCATCGGAATGGGTTATGAAGTAGTTGATGGACCAGAAGTTGAGTATGATTACTACAACTTTGAGGCACTTAACATACCAGCTAACCACCCGGCTAAGGATGAACAGGATACATTCTACATTAATGATAAGATAGTACTCCGTACACAGACTTCCCCTGTTCAGGCAAGAGTTATGGAGAAGGGCAAGCTCCCTATCAGAATGATTTCTCCAGGACGTGTATACAGAGCAGATGAAGTTGATGCTACACATTCACCATGCTTCCATCAGGTAGAAGGTCTTGTAATTGATAAGGGAATCACATTTGCAGACCTTAAGGGAACTTTAGCAGAATTCGCTAAGGAGCTTTTCGGACCTGATACTAAAGTTAAATTCAGACCACATCATTTCCCATTCACTGAGCCTAGTGCCGAGATGGATGTAAGCTGTTTCAAATGTGGTGGTAAAGGATGCCGTTTCTGTAAGGGCGAGGGATGGATTGAAATCCTCGGCTGTGGAATGGTTCACCCACATGTATTCGAGCTTTGTGGAATTGATAAGGAAGAATATACAGGATTTGCCTTTGGTGTAGGACTTGAGAGAGTTGCTCTTCTTAAGTACGAAATCGATGACATGAGACTTCTTTATGAGAACGATATCAGATTTATAAAGCAGTTCTAAATCGATTCATATAGTGGTCTAACGACTGGAATAAGATAAAGTATATTTAAGGAGAATGACGATATGAATACATCATTAAATTGGATAAAAGCAATGGTTCCAGGTCTTGAGTGTACAGATCAGGAATTCAGAGATGCTATGACACTTTCAGGAACTAAGGTGGAGTGTTTTAATGCATTTGACAAGAACCTTGATAAAATCGTAGTTGGACAGATTCTCTCAGTTGAGAGACATCCTGATGCAGACAAGCTTGTAATATGTCAGGTTAATGTTGGCAGCGAGAATGTCCAGATTGTAACAGGTGCACCTAATATTGAAGTTGGTTCAAGTGGACAGAAGGTTCCTGTAGTATTAGACGGAGGTAAAGTTGCTGGAGGACATGACGGCGGCGCACTTCCAGAAGACGGAATTAAGATTAAGAAGGGCAAGTTAAGAGGCGTGGAGTCATGCGGTATGATGTGCTCTATCGAGGAACTTGGTTCTTCAAGAGAATTCTTCCCAGATGCACCAGAGGAAGGAATATATATATTTGGAGATGATGCTGTTGTTGGTTCAAGTGCGGTAGAGTACTTAGGACTTAATGATACAGTATTTGAATATGAGATAACTAATAACCGTGTAGACTGCTACAGCGTTATCGGTATCGCAAGAGAGGCTGCTGCTACATTCAGAAAGCCTTTCAATCCACCGGTTGTTACTAAGACAGGTAACGATGAGGATGTTAACACAATGGTTTCAGTTGATATTGAAGCTAAAGAACTTTGCTCAAGATATGTTGCAAGAGTTGTTAAGAATATCAGACTTGCTCCATCTCCAAAGTGGATGCAGCAAAGACTTATGACAGCAGGTATCAGACCAATCAACAACATTGTTGATATCACTAACTATGTTATGGAAGAATATGGTCAGCCAATGCATGCATATGACTATGATACTATTGCAGGTCACAAGATTGTTGTAAGAACAGCAACTGATGGCGAAAAGTTCGTAACACTTGACGGACAGGAGAGAACTCTTGACGCACAGACACTTCTTATCTGTGATGGTGAGAAGCCAGTTGGTATCGCAGGTATCATGGGTGGCGAGAATTCAATGATTACTGATGATGTCCAGACAATGCTTTTTGAAGCAGCTACATTTGACGGAACTAACATCAGAAAGACAACTAAGAAGCTTGGTTTAAGAACAGACGCTTCTGGTAAATTTGAGAAGGGACTTGATCCAGAGAACGCAATGGAGGCTATCAACAGAGCATGCCAGCTTATTGAAGAGCTTGATGCAGGTGATGTTGTAGGAGGCGTGGTTGATGTATATCCTGACCCTGTAACTAAGAAGAGACTTCCATTTGAGCCGGCTAAATACAATGCTTTACTTGGTACTAATGTATCAGATGAAGATATGCTTTCTTACTTTGAAAGACTTGAAGTTGAATATGATAAAGATGCTAATGAGCTTATTATTCCAACATTTAGACAGGATCTTAACAGAGACGCGGATATGGCAGAGGAAGTTGCAAGATTCTTCGGATATGACAACATTCCTACAACTCTTCCTAAGGGAGAGACAACAATGGGTAAGATTTCATTTGAGCAGAGTATTGAAGATGCAGCTTCTGAGGTTGCCCAGTTTACAGGATTCTCACAGGCTATGACATACTCATTCGAGAGCCCTAAGGTATTCGATAAGTTAAAGCTTCCTGCTGATTCTGTATACAGAAAGACAGTTGTAATCTCTAACCCATTAGGAGAGGATTTCTCAGTTATGAGAACACTTCCAATCCACGGAATGCTTACATCATTGTCTACTAACTATAACAGAAGAAACAAGAATGTTAAGTTATATGAATTGGCTAAGATTTACCTTGCAGCAGATGATGTTAACGAGCTTCCGGACGAAAGAGTTGAATTCACACTCGGAGCTTTCGGCAGTGTTGACTTCTACTCAATGAAGGGTGTTATTGAAGAATTCCTTGAGAAGATTGGAATGAAGAAGAAGCCAACATATGATGCTAAGGCTGGTATTCCATTCTTACATCCAGGCCGTCAGGCTGATGTATATTACGCTGATAAGAAGATTGGTTACATCGGAGAACTTCATCCGGATGTTGCCGATACTTACTCAATCGGTGAGAGAACATATATTGTTGTTATTGATATTCCAACGGTTACAGAAATGGCAAGCTTCGATAAGAAGTTCACAGGAATTGCAAAGTTCCCAGCTGTAACAAGAGATATCAGTATGGTAATGCCTAAGGAACTTCCAGTTGGTGAAGTTGAGAAGATTATTGAAAAGCGCGGCGGCAAGATATTAGAAAGCTACAACCTCTTCGATATCTACGAAGGAAGCCAGATTAAAGAAGGCTTCAAGTCAGTTGCTTACTCAATCGCATTCAGAGCTAAGGACAGGACACTTGAGGATAAGGATATCACACCAGTAATGGAGAAGATATTCAAGGATCTTGAGGCTGACGGAATCGAACTTAGAAAGTAATACAGACCCAGCTGTTGCAGTGGTCGGTAAGGGGGCGGCGTGTGGCGCCGCCCCTTTGCTTTGAAAGGAGTAGTACATGGATTTACATGATTTTTATTATGATCTGCCAGAGGAGCTTATTGCGCAGGATCCTTTGTCTGACAGATCAAGTTCAAGACTTATGGTGCTTGATAAAGAAACAGGAGAGATTGAACATAAGATATTCAGAGATATCGTAGATTATCTTAAGCCGGGTGATTGTCTTGTTGTTAATGACACTAAGGTAATACCAGCGAGACTTATAGGTACTAAGGCTGATACAGGAGCTACTATTGAAGTGCTTCTTCTTAAAAGACTTGAAGACAGACAGGATACATGGGAAGTTCTTGTTAAGCCGGGAAAGAAGGCTAAGGTTGGTGCTAAGATAAGTTTTGGCGAAGGCAAGCTTATAGGAGAGATTATTGATATAGTTGAAGAAGGAAACAGACTTATCCAGTTCACATATGATGGAATATTTGAAGAGATTCTTGATGAGCTTGGACAGATGCCACTTCCACCATATATAACACATAAACTTGAAGATAAGAACAGATATCAGACAGTATATGCAAAGCATGAGGGTTCTGCAGCAGCGCCTACTGCCGGATTACATTTTACAACAGAGCTACTTGAAAAAATCAAGGCCATGGGAGTTAATATTGCAAGAGTAACACTTCATGTGGGACTTGGAACATTTAGACCTGTCAAGGTAGAGAATATTCTTGACCATCATATGCATTCGGAGTTTTATGTTGTTACACAGGAAGCTGCAGATATGATCAATAATACAAGAAAAAATGGCGGCAGGGTAATTGCTGTTGGAACAACAAGCACAAGAACTCTTGAGTCAGTCGCACTTGAAGATGGAACAATTCCAGCCAAGAGTGGATGGACAGAGATATTCATATATCCGGGATATAAGTTTAAGGCAATAGACTGTCTTATAACGAACTTCCATCTTCCAGAATCAACGCTTGTTATGCTTGTGTCGGCGCTGGCTGGAAGAGAACATGTACTTCACGCTTATGAGGTTGCAGTTCAGGAAAAGTACAGATTCTTTAGTTTTGGGGATGCTATGTTTATTAAATAATAATATATAATTAACGAAGTAATAGAAGTATATAAAAAATATATTTGAACTTCCAATAATTTAATGATATCATTATATGGATTAAATGAAGGAGAACAGGTATAATCCTGTACAGTACAGAGGGAAATCATGGGGATTGAAAAGAGAAAATCAAGAAGAACTGATGTCAATGTTTATATATCATTAAGACAGCTTGATGATAAATATGTTTCTGGGTATGCTGGTGATACAGTAGATGTGAATGTCATTAATATATCAAAAGATGGCATGGCATTTAAGTCTGATTATAAGTTTAAGCCTAATACTTATTACGATACTGTTGTTATACTTGCCAATAAAGAACGAATTGCAACTGTAATAGAAATTATACGAATGAGTAATTCAGGGGATATAGAGACAACATACGGCTGTAGATTTGTTGGTATTAGTAAAGAAGATCAGTTTAAGATAGAAGTTTACCAGATAGTAGACGAAAGCAAAAACAACTAAATATTATGAGTAGCACAGATGATCGCGGCTGCATTCGTGCAGGTGAGGAAAGTCCGGGCTTCACAGGGCAGGATGCCGGATAACGTCCGGTGGAGGCAACTCCAAGGCCAGTGCAACAGAAATATACCGCCATGGCGAAAGCTATGGTAAGGGTGGAAAGGCAGTGTAAGAGACTACCGCATTGCTGGTAACAGCAGTGGCACATGTAAACCCCATTCGAAGCAAGACCAAATAAAAGCGATATAAAGGCTGCCCGCCAAGCTTTAGGTAGGTCGCTTGAGCCTGCTGGCAACAGCAGGACTAGATAGATGATCATCACAGCTTATGCTGACATAACCCGGCTTATAGTGCTGCTCATTTTATTATATTCAATCCGGCTTATGCCGGATTTTTTTAGGTAAGGATTAAGGGTTACTATGAATTATAATATTAGAAGAATGATTTTTTTGATAATTGCACTTATCTGGGCGATAGTAATATTTGCTTTTTCGGCAAAACCAGGAGATGAATCAGAAAACCAGAGTATAAAAGTTGGAATGACAGTGTGTAATATATTTGTACCCGGTTTTGATAATCTGCAAGAATATGAGCAGGTTGATATGGCAAAAAAGATTGATTATCCAGTAAGAAAAACAGCTCATGCAACAGAATATGCAATTCTTGCAGGATGTGTGCTGGGAGCAGTGACACCAGGTTTTATCAGGTGGAAGAATGGATTAACTGCAATATGTACGGCGGTAATATATGCAGCAACAGATGAAATTCATCAGCTGTTTGTGTCAGGAAGGAGTGGAAGGATTACAGATGTGCTGATTGATGGGTGTGGAGCTGTTGCTGGTACATTAATTATACTGTTAATATCAAGAATTATAGTTATGTGCAGAAAAAAGAAAACTAACTTATAATATTTCTTGCTTTTTTTGTCTGTAAGTCTATAATATTGAATGATTTATATTTAATTCAATATGGGAGATATATATGAGCAGGACAGAAACACTTGATAATACAAAAATGACTAATGGACCGATAACAAGGATTTTATTATCATTTGCAGGACCGGTGCTTTTGGGTCAGCTTCTGCAACAGCTTTATAATATTGCAGATGCAGCAATTGTTGGACAGTTCTTAAGCTCTAAGGCACTGGCAGCAGTTGGTGCAACTTCTTCTCTTACGTATATTGTATGTTATTTCTGTATAGGTTCATGTATAGGAATAAGTGTTCCTGTGTCACAGGCATTTGGAGCAGGAAAGAATGATGATTTAAGAAAATATTTTGTTAATGGAGTCTACTTTGCGCTTGCAATCGCGGTTATTATGACAGCAGTTACAGCGTCTATGAGTGGACTCTTTTTAACGTGGTTAAAGACACCTGAAAATATATTTAAGGATGCACATGTGTATCTTGTTATTATATTCTTAGGACTTCCGTTGACGGTTCTGTATAATTTCTGTTTTGGGATTCTGATGGCATTTGGAGACAGCAAAAAGTCAACAATGTTTATGGCAGTATCAACTGTTATTAATATTTTTCTTGATCTGTTTCTGGTTGTTGTTGTGAAATGGGGTGTTGCCGGAGCTGCAGTTGCTACTATATTTTCACAGGGAATTGCAGGAATTCTTAGTGCTGTATACATCTTTAAGAAGTACAAACTGTTATTTCCAGTTAATGCAGATGAAAGAAAGTTCCATCCGTATTATATGAAGAACATTATTAAAATGTGCATGCCAATGGGACTGCAGTATTCTATTACTGCAATTGGCGCAATTATTCTGCAATTTTATGTAAATGCACTTGGAGAAGACGCCATTGCAGGATTTACATCCGGATATAAGATTAAGAATCTGATTCTGTGTCCGTTAAATGCGTTGGGAACAGCTCTTTCATCATTCGTCGGACAGAATTTCGGAGCTAAGAGATTTGACCGTATCAGTGAAGGATTTAAGAGAACTTTAGAGATTGGTCTTATCTATTCTGTAATCACGATGATAGTATGTTTCTTTACCGGCAGATATATGGCACTTATATTCGTTGATGCAGCTGATACAGTTGTTGTCGGTTACACTGTGAAGTTTATAAGATACATAAGTGTGTTTAATGCAGAACTGGCACTTTTATTTACTGCAAGGTATTCAGTTCAGGGTATGGGCTATGGCAAATATTCTATTCTCTCAGGACTTGCTGAGATGGCTGGAAGGGCGGCTGTTGCTGTGCTTCTGATACCACATTTTGGCTTTGATGCAGTGTGCTGGAATGAGGGACTTACATTCCTTGCAGGAATTGCAGTTATTCTGCCAATTTATATTAAACTATTTTGCCATTTGCGTAAAAGTATGATATAATTTTTACGATTTTGGGATGAGGAAAGGTGGCGCTTATGTCTAAGATTATATTAACAGGTGACAGACCAACCGGAAGACTTCACTTAGGTCATTATGTTGGATCTTTAAAGCGAAGAGTTGAATTACAGAATTCAGGTGAATATGATAAGATATTTATTATGATAGCAGATGCTCAGGCACTTACAGATAATGCTGATAATCCTGAGAAGGTACGTCAGAACATAATAGAGGTTGCACTTGATTATCTTTCAGTCGGCTTAGACCCAGCTAAGTCTGATATATTTATTCAGTCACAGATTTCACAGCTTACAGAGCTTACATTTTATTATATGAATCTTGTTACAGTTTCAAGACTTCAGAGAAACCCAACAGTTAAGTCAGAGATCCAGATGCGTAACTTTGAAGCGAGCATACCGGTTGGATTTTTCTGCTATCCAATAAGCCAGGCCGCTGATATAACAGCATTTAAGGCTACAACAGTTCCGGCAGGTGAGGATCAGGAGCCGATGATTGAACAGACAAGAGAGATTGTAAGAAAGTTCAATTCAGTATATGGAGATACATTGGTAGAACCACAGATACTTCTTCCGGATAATAAAGTATGTTTAAGACTTCCAGGTACAGATGGCAAAGCTAAGATGAGTAAGTCGCTTGGTAACTGCATATATCTTTCTGATACAGAAGAAGATGTTAAGAAAAAGGTTATGAGTATGTATACAGATCCAGATCATATTAAGGTATCGGATCCTGGTAAGATAGAAGGTAATACTGTATTTACATATCTTGATGCATTCAGTAAGGAAGAAGACTTTGGATTATTCTTACCAGAGTATAATAACCTTGATGAATTAAAAGAACACTATAAGAGAGGTGGACTTGGTGATGTTAAGGTTAAGAAGTTCCTTTTAAATGTTCTTAACAAGGAATTAGAGCCAATCAGAAATAGAAGACACGAATATGAGAAGGATATTCCTTATGTATACGAGATACTTAAACAGGGAACTAAGAATGCTTATGAGGTAGCAGAACAGACATTAAGCGAAGTTAAGGCTGCTATGAAGATTAATTACTTTGATGATGTTCAGCTTATAAATGCACAGTCAGAAAAGTACAGCGGATAATAAAAAGGCACTGTGCCATATATGTATTCAGGATGAGAATGCATATAGCACAGTGCCTTTTGCTTTGATAAAGGCTTGGTCTGGATTTATGGCCAAGCCTTCATTAATTAATCTAACTTTTTAATAACCATATTGTTAGGACGTGATATTTTAAGTTCTTTGCCATTCATAACAATAAGTCCTTTGGTATAGTCTACAGTAAATATTGTTATTGAGTTGCCTTCATTATTCATAGATAAAAAGTGTTTGTCATCAGGAAAAAGGCATATGTACTTAGGATAATCACCACTTACAGGAAGTGAGTTAAGTGTAATTATCTTTCCTGTAGTCTTGTCCACAGAATATATTGTAGCGGTGTTATCACCAGCATTAGAGCAGATTAAGTTGTTGCCTGAATTAGTAAGGCATATGTCTGAAGCTGCACTGTTAGACTTATGGTCGCGTCTTACAGTGAATATATTCTGAATCATCTCAAATCTGTTCTTATCAGAAGAAGCATCATAAGAATATACGTTAATATAATTCTTTAATTCACATACAACATAAGCGAATCGTCCATCTTCTGAGAATATCATCTTTCTTGGAGCAGATTCAAGCTGTGAACGTATAATATCAAAAAGCTTGAGCTTTCCAGTTGTATGGTTGAATTCATAAAGCTTAATCTGGTCAATTCCAAGATCACATACACATAAAAGTTCTTCATCAGGTGTAAATACAGACCAGCTTATATGTGGCCTGAAATTGCGATCAGCAATGCTTCCCATTCCTTTGTGGAATACTTCATCTGTTATTTTGCCGATTCTTCCGTCAGGTTCAAGTGAAAGCACGGTAAGTTTACCATCATGATATCCTGAAACAATTAAAAAACGGTCATCTTTTGAAATTGTGATGTGACATCCTCGCATTCCGTTAATAGAAACGACATTGAGTTTATTTAAACTGCCATCCGGTTCTATGGAAAATGATGTTACACCCTGATCACATATTGAATATAAAAAGTTACCGCTGTGTGACAATGTTATGTAAGAAGGATTATCAATTGGAAATTCTGTGCGTTCTGTTATACGTCCCTTTTCAACATCCATATCGTATAGATGGATTCCTTTGCTGCTTTCGTGAGTATAGCTGCCTACATATGCAATATATTTTTCGCTCATATAATATGCCTCGCTTCTGTACATTAATATTTATTTATATTTTAATTCAAAAAGAGATAAAATTCAATAATCATATACATTTATGTGTTATTTTTTCGAGAGAAACTTCAACAAGAACAGCATCGGGACCTATGCCTCTGACACATGGGAATGGAATTATATATTCGATATCTCTTCCAAACAGGCCGCAAAGCCGTCCGGGTCCCGGTACTATGAGTGCTTTTATGCAGCCGCTGCATTCGTCAAAGTCAATATCAATTACACATCCAAGAATTTTGCAGTCACATGTATTTATTACCTGTTTATTGTGCAAATCACATACACGCATGGATAACCGCCTTATGAATATTTGTCAGTATTATTATATTCATAAGGCGGCAGATAGTTGTCAGCCCAGAAAATTACGCATTGATTTTAATGCCATTTTTTCAAGCCGGCTAACCTGTGCCTGTGAAATGCCTATTTCGGCAGCAGTTTCCATCTGTGTTTTACATTCAAAAAAACGCATTGTTATAATTCTTTTCTCGCGTGGGGAGAGTTTTTCAACTGCTTCTTTAAGAGAAATCCGGCTGACCCAGTTTTCTTCGCAGTCCTTTTTGTCACTGACCTGGTCGAGCACATAGAGTGTGTCGCCGCCATCATTGTATACAGGCTCGTACAGCGAGACGGGTGTTTGTACTGCCTCCAGTGCAAGTACGATATCTTCTTTTGGCACACCGATTTCGGACGCAATTTCATTAATTGTCGGTTCTTTTTGTCTTAATTTTGTCAGTTTTTCTTTGGTATAGATTGCTTTGTAAGCGGTATCACGCATGGAACGGCTGACACGTATAGAATTATTATCTCTTAAATATCTTTTTATTTCTCCTAATATCATTGGAACTGCATATGTCGAAAATTGTACATTTTGTGATAAATCAAAATTATCAATAGCTTTAATCATTCCGATACATCCAATCTGGAATAAATCGTCGATGTTTTCATTTGATTGGTTAAAACGCTGTACAATGCTTAATACAAGACGCAGATTGCCTTTGATAAACTGTTCACGGGCGTTTGCATCACCCTGTTTGATTTTCTTTAAAAGTTCCTCTTTTTCCTTTGCTTTTAACAGCGGAAGCTCTGCTGTATTGACACCGCATATTTCTACTTTATACCCAGCCAAGCTGCACCTCCTTTATCAATATAATTGAATTTTCTAAGTAAATGATTGCCGTTAAAAGAAAATTTAATCCTGTAAAGAATATCC
>OOCR01001391.1_pt1 | contig 12844 bp, 12 predicted proteins | sample 1671491 | NCBI WGS metagenome assembly OOCR01 (sample SAMN06348162, study PRJEB24527) | human gut metagenome | biome: human gut; feature: ankylosing spondylitis patient; material: feces | host: Homo sapiens | place: China | collected 2015-10
TAATATACAGAATTAAAACAAACTGGGATATGAAGAATATAATCATTATAGCTAGTTTACTCCTCGGGATGCCGCTTATGGCACAAACCAAGGTGGTAAAAAAGAACGCCGTAAAAGCCAATAATTTCGGAATCACCTACTCGTTACCCAAGACCTCGCTAGTCGTAGACGCCGAAGTGACGAAAGTAACTTGTAAAGCCGGACCTTACTATCAATATGCCGAGAAGTATCTTGGCGTGAAAGATGCGGTCACGGAAGACAAGGTTTATTTCGATCTCGGAAAAATCAGTCTGATCAACCGGGGATTACCCGATGCGGATAATACCTATATCGTAGAATTCAAGCAAGGTACGGTCGCCCCTTACGCTTATCTTACCGAAGATGGACTATTATGTTCGATAAACGCAGAATATACGCCGGTTGAATCCGAGCTAGATGCCGCGAAGAAAAATAAAGGCTCCCAACAAAAAGTAACAGACGCTTCCGTCTTCTCAGAGGAATTACTAATGGCAGGCTCCACCGCCAAACAAGCGGAGGTGGCCGCTAAACAAATTTACCGTATCCGGGAAAGCCGTTTGAACATCTTGACCGGCGAGGCGGATAATTTACCCCCCGATGGTGAAGCCATGAAACTGGTGATCCAGCAATTGGAGGAGCAAGAAAAAGCATTAACAAACCTATTCACCGGAATCTTGACCAAAGAAACCGAGCATTATGAGGTAAGCATTATCCCTCACGACAACCTAGACAAAGAAGTATTGTTCCGTTTCTCCAAGCAGCTAGGTATCGTAGACGCTGACGATTTGGGTGGTACCCCTGTCTATATGAACTTGAAAGCGACAGAAAGAGCTCCGATCCTTGATGCCAAGGAAGCCGAGAAGAAAGACAAATCATTGAAAGGAATCGTCTACAATGTTCCGGGAAAAGCCAGCATAGAAATACTAATGAACAAAAAAACACTCTACAAAGGAGAGGCCCAAATCACTCAATTCGGAACACGGGAAGGATTAGCCCCTGTTATGTTTGAGGATAAGAAAGCCCCTGTCAAGGTTCTTTTCTATCCGGAAACCGGCGCCATAAAGCAAATTATTCAATAAGTATAAACTAATATTATCTAAAACACATGTTACAAGGACAACCTAAAGGTCTCTATGCCCTAGCACTCGCGAACACGGGCGAACGCTTCGGTTATTACACGATGCTTGCGATTTTCACACTATTCTTGCAAGCGAAATTCGGCTATACGGCCGCTGAGACATCAACGATTTTCGCTAGCTTCTTAGCGTTCGTGTATTTTATGCCATTGATTGGCGGTATGATGGCCGATAAGTTCGGTTATGGAAAGATGGTTACCTCGGGTATCATCATCATGTTTGTCGGTTATCTTTTATTAGCCATCCCAACAGATGCCGCCTCGGGAAAAATCATGATGTTCGGCTCGCTAGCGCTAATCGCTTGCGGTACCGGATTATTTAAAGGTAACTTACAAGTGATGGTAGGTAATCTTTATGATGCCCCGGAATATAGAAGTAAACGTGACCAAGCCTTTAGTTTGTTTTATATGGCGATCAATATCGGTGCCATGTACGCACCTACGGCTGCCACTAAAATGACAGACTGGATGTTGGGTAAGTATAACCTTTTCTACGAGTCACAAATTCCGGCACTCGCTCACCAATTCTTAAACGGAACCATCTCCGCAGAGAACAAAGAGGCACTCGCCGCTCTGCAAAGCGCACAAGGTTTCACCGGCGATATGGCTACGTTCTGTTCCACGTATATCGAGAAGTTGTCCGAGGCATACAACTATGGATTCGGCGTAGCTTGTATCTCATTGATCATATCGATGGCTATCTATATGGGATTCCGCTCTACCTTTAAGCATGCGGATGTCAATACCAAACAAGCACAGGCTTCCCACGCTCCGCAAGAGGAATTGTCACCTGCCGAGACGAAACAACGTATCACCGCCTTGCTGCTGGTATTCGCCGTGGTATTGTTCTTCTGGATGGCTTTCCATCAAAATGGTCTGACAATGACGTTCTTTGCTCGCGACTATACGGCCAACCAAGTGACCGGACTGGATCGTATCGGCTTTGATGTGATTAACTTAACATTATTGGTTATCGCCGTGTATGGAGGATTCGCTATCGCACAATCCACAACGAGCAAAGGCAAAACGATCGCCGGCATCGTGACCGTGGCCGCATTAGCCGCTCTAGGTATCAAATATATGGCTATGCCGGAAACCGTAACGATCCTTCCGCAGACCTTCCAGCAATTTAACCCGTTCTTCGTGGTTGTATTGACTCCGGTATCATTGGCGCTCTTTGGTTACCTGGCTAATAAGAAGAAAGAGCCGTCCGCTCCTCGTAAGATCGGATTGGGTATGATGATCGCCGCTTGCGGTTTCTTGATCTTAGCGATCGGTTCTATGGGCTTGCCTACACCGGACGCTTTAGCGGCAGATAGCAAATTGCAGGTATTGGTTTCTCCGAACTGGTTGATCTCGACTTATCTGGTATTGACCTTCGCCGAATTATTGCTTTCTCCGATGGGTATCTCTTTCGTATCCAAAGTGGCTCCTCCTAAATACAAAGGTATGATGATGGGTGGGTGGTTCGTGGCTACGGCTATCGGTAACTATCTGGTCGCTATCATCGGCTATTTGTGGGGAGGCATGCAGTTATGGATGGTATGGAGCGTGTTGATCGTTCTTTGTTTACTGTCCGCGTTGTTCATGTTCTCTATCATGAAGAAACTGGATAAAGTGGCTTGACAATTGAAAATTAGAGGATGAGAAAGTCGTATACATATCGTTCGCAGGCACTCCGTTTCAGAAGATGGAGCCGGAAGGCGTATGCGGCTTTCATCAGTGTACAGAGGGCTGTTACGATCGGACAATTATCCTTTTCTGTAGCCGATCGCTTCGAGAAAAAGAACCAGTCTTTACATACCGGTATCGGTACGTTCACGGACGGATTTTTCGAAGAGGATGACGAGGAGAGGGAGAATACCGAGGAGAACAAACGGAGCCTTGCGGTATCGCATGGACTGTTTACGGCATTACTCCCGGTATTGGTATCAAATGAGATCGCTCATCCGGCTCATCGTGTAGCTCACTATACATTATATAATATAGTAAAGACGGGGCACGCCCCGTCTCTACAACTGGGTATATATATACACGGAATTATTAAATGAGAGAAAATGACAATAGAAGAAGCAAAGCAGTACATCCTAGAGGGTGGGAAGATTACTGAGGAACAGGCTTTAAGCTTGGCGAATCACCCGGACAAAGAGGCGCTTTACGAGGCCGCCCACCAAATCACCCGCCATTTTATGGGGAATAAGTTCGACACTTGTTCCATCATCAACGCCAAAAGCGGTAATTGCAGCGAGGATTGTAAATGGTGCGCACAATCGGGACATTACAAGACCCTCGTAAACTTATATCCTTTGCTTCCGGCCAAGGAATGTGTCTATCATGCGGTATATAACCGGAAACAGGGCATCCGGCGTTTTGCCTTGGTGACTAGCGGTAAGCGAGTATCGGATAAAGAATTGGAACAGATCACCGATACGATCCGGCAAATCAAGCGGCAAAGCGATATTAAATGCTGTGCCTCCATGGGATTGCTAACCCGCTCCCAACTCCAATCGCTTTACGATAGCGGAGTGGAGAATTATCACTGCAATATCGAGACCGCCCCTTCCTATTTCCGTCAACTTTGTTCCACGCATACGATCGAGCAGAAGATGGAAACCATCCATACCGCCCGGGAAATCGGTTTCCGCATCTGCTGCGGTGGTATTATCGGCATGGGCGAGATGGCTTGTTTCTTACAAAAAGAAGGTATCTTATCCATCCCTCTCAATTTATTACAGCCGATACCGGGAACTCCTATGGAGAATACACAGATCCTAGAAGAAGAGGAATGGCTAACAACGATCGCCCTTTTCCGCTTGATCAATCCGAACGCATTTCTCCGTTTCTCCGGCGGACGGGCACAATTAAGCGAGGCCACGCAACGGAAATCCCTATATATAGGGATTAACTCTGCGATCATCGGAGACTTATTAACGACTATCGGAAGCAAGGTAGAGGAAGACAAAGTCTTATTTACCTCCGAAGGCTATTCACTCACCGAAAACACCGATTGGGAAAAATGACAACAACCGAACTTTTACAATACGACCGGGATCATCTATGGCATCCCTACACCTCGACCATCGATCCACTTCCCGTCTATCTGGTATCCAAAGCGGAGGGCGTAACGATAACCCTTGCGGACGGCAGGGAGCTAATAGACGGAATGTCTTCTTGGTGGGCGGCAGTCCACGGATACAACCATCCGGTACTTAACGCGGCGGCTAAAACCCAACTGGATAAGATGAGCCATATCATGTTCGGGGGATTCACGCACGAGCCGGCTGTCGAGTTGGCCGCTAAATTACTACCGCTATTGCCCCCTTCCCTAGAAAAGATATTCCTAGCGGATAGCGGCTCGGTCGCCGTGGAGGTAGCCTTAAAGATGGCGATCCAATACTGGCAGTCCAAAGGCATACCGGGAAAACATACCTTCGCCACGATCCGTAGCGGTTATCACGGGGATACTTGGCACGCCATGTCGGTATGCGATCCGGTGACAGGTATGCATGGGATCTTCTCCGGAAGCCTACCCATCCAATACTTCATACCTCAACCTTCGGTCCGATTCGGCGAGGAATGGAGAGAGGAGGCCATGGCTCCCTTGCGGGATTTACTAGAGCGGCATGCCGACGAGATCGCCGCCTTGATCTTGGAACCGGTCGTACAGGGGGCAGGAGGCATGTATTTCTACTCCCCCACTTTCCTCGTTCGTGCCCGGAAACTTTGCGACCGGTATAACGTCTTATTGATATTCGACGAGATAGCGACTGGCTTCGGGCGTACCGGAAAGTTGTTCGCATGGGAACATGCGGGAGTCGAACCCGATATCATGTGTATCGGAAAGGCATTGACGGGAGGTTATCTTACGCTTTCCGCCACGATCACGACAAAGCCGATAGCCGACACGATCTGTTCCGGCGAGGCGGGATGCTTTATGCATGGACCTACGTTTATGGGAAATCCCTTGGCATGCGCTATCGCTTCGGCCTCGATCTCTTTATTGATCGCCAGTCATTGGCAGGAGAAAGTGAAGCTTATAGAGGAACAATTGCGGGCGGAGTTAGCGCCAGCCGCCAAGCTGCCTGAAGTCGCTGAGGTACGGGTATTGGGGGCGATCGGGGTGATCGAGATGAAGCATCCGGTGGATATGGCGGTATTGCAACGTCGATTCGTAGAGGAAGGGATATGGGTACGTCCATTCGGACGGCTGGTTTATCTCATGCCTCCTTTCGTTATCTCCACGTATGAACTATCCAGACTAACCTCCGGATTATTGAGAGTATTAACGCATAATTAACATATCTACAACCGGGTAATATATAGATATATGAAATCATATAACGAGCAACTTACGGCTTTACGAGCCTCCGGGAATCTTAGGCACCTACCGGAAGTCGAGCATCAAGGAATATGGATATTAAAAGAGGGAATGCGTATGCTGAATCTCTCTTCCAACGATTATCTTGGATTAGCCAGCCGGCAGGATTTACAAGAGGAGTTTCAAGCATCCACACAAGACCGCTTCTATCCCTACTCCTCCTCATCATCCCGCTTGCTAACGGGTAATTTCTCCGTATATACGAAACTGGAGAAACAGATCGCCCGCTCCTTCGACCGGGAAGCCGCATTGATCTTCAATAGCGGCTATCATGCCAACACCGGAATCCTCCCGGCCTTAACCGATAAACAGACCTTATTACTCGCCGACAAGCTGGTGCACGCCAGCATCATCGATGGCATCTTGTTGAGTGGCTCCCCATTCCTCCGTTACCGCCACAACGACTATGACCAACTGGAACGCCTCGTACAAAAGAACGCCTGTCAATACGAGACGATCATCATCTTGACCGAAAGCATTTTCAGCATGGACGGGGATGTAGCGGATTTAAACCGCCTGATAGCTATCAAAAGGCAATATCCCAATATCCTATTGTACGTAGACGAGGCTCATGCCATCGGAGCCCGTGGAAAGACGGGGCTAGGTATCGCCGAGGAACAAGGCTGTATCCAAGAGATCGATCTATTGGTCGGTACTTTCGGCAAGGCGTTAGCATCTATGGGGGCCTATTTGGTTTGTTCCCATACGATACGGGAATATCTGGTCAATACGATGCGACCGCTCATATTCAGTACGGCCCTGCCACCGTTCCAAATCGCATGGACTTCCTTCATCTGGGAGCAACTCCCCTCGTTCACGAAGGAACGGGAGAATCTTCTAGCGTATAGCCGATTGTTAGCGGAAGCTTTAACGAGCAAAGGTGGCGAGATCAGCCAAAGCCACATCATCCCTTTCATCGTGGGAGAGAGCGAGGATTGCGTACGGAAAGCGGAAGAGCTACAACGAAAAGGCTTCTACTGTCTCCCGGTTCGCCCGCCGACAGTGCCCAAAGGTACCTCCCGTATCCGCTTCTCCCTTACGGCAAACCTCACGATAAAAAATATGCATCAACTGATTGTAGAGACGGGGCGTACCTCGTCTCCCACCGGGACACGCCCCGTCTCTACCCCCCCGGATAGAGAACTGGATAGATAGTATGTATATAAATTGAATTGATAGTATGTATATAGATAAGATAATAAATAAGCGATCCCCTAGTCTGATCCTCTGTCTCGCCGGCTGGTCCACCTCGCCGGAGCTTTTCCGCCATCTGGAAGTACCGGAGCAGACAGACCTATGGATTGCCTACGATTACAGGACGCTCGGGTTCGAAGAGACGTTCGCCCCCTATAAGGAGGTGCATCTGGTCGCTTGGTCTTTAGGCGTATGGGTAGCCACCCGGCTCTGGGCAGGCCACCGATCCTTTACCACGGCGACCGCCCTGAACGGTACCCCTTTTCCCATGCACGATACGCTAGGCATCCCGACCGCAATCTTCGAGGGAACCCTCCATCATATCAGCGAGGAAGGCATGCGTCGCTTTAACCGCAGGATGTGCGGAGACAAGGAGACATTCAATCGCTATTCGGAACTCTCACCACGTCCGCTGGAAGAGATCAAGGAGGAACTGGAATCTCTATATAATCAGATCCTCCCGGAAAAGCTCGAATCAGCCGATCCGCGGATATCCGCCTTCTGGGATCAAGCCATCCTGTCCACCGAAGATAAGATATTCCCGGCAACCAACCTCCGGAACTACTGGCAAGGCCGTTGCCCCATCCAAGAGATCAAGGCGCCTCATCTTCCTTTTTACCACTATCAATCATGGAACGAATTATGGAAGTAATCGAACAAGAACGGATCCGCCGGCGTTTCAGCCAAGCGGTGAATACATACGACGATCACGCGGAAGCCCAGAAACGGATATGCGCCCATCTGGTACAGCTATTGACCGTATACACCTCCTCTCATTTCCGCAGGGTGCTGGAAATCGGTTGCGGAAGCGGCGGATTCACCCGTTTATTAAAACAAGAATGCCAAATCGAGGAATGGGTACTCAACGATCTTTGCGAGACTTGGCAAAGCGCCATCGAGGAGTTGTTTCCTTCCGCCCCTCCTCTATTCTTGGCCGGTGATGCCGAGCGACTGGCTTTTCCCGGCACGTTCGACTTGATTGCCTCGGCCTCCGCCCTGCAATGGATGAAAGACCTTCCGCGTTTCCTCCATAAGCTATCGTCCACCCTATCGCCCGGAGGCATACTGGCTTTCAACACCTTCACGCCGGACAACCTTCACGAGATCAAGGAACTGACCGGAGAAGGGCTCACCTATCCTACCGCCGGACAATTAAGGGAGTGGTTATCCACCTACTTCCGGATCGTCCATGAAGAGGAAGGAAATATCGCCCTGACCTTCCAGCATCCGCTGGAGGTGCTGAGACATCTAAAGTACACGGGTGTCACGGCCAACGCCTCTAGCGTCTGGACACGGGGAAAACAGGAGCGTTTCTGCCGGGATTATCAAGAGAGATTCCCCTCGGCGGATGGTGGGGTCACATTAACTTACCGTCCACTCTATATCTTAGTGGTCAAAAGATAAAGGTGAGGTAGGTCGCCTCTTCCGAAGTATTGATCCTTTCACCTATATGATATGATCGTATCACAAGGGTGAAACGATCTTTTCACCTAGGTGATACGTTCTTTTCACAAGGGTGAAAAGATCAATAGCACAGAAGAAAAGGAATAAATCTCTTAGAGACAAGGGGGAATATCCATAGAGACAAAAGATTAATCAAGCAACTATTTAAACAACAGAACAATGAGCCATCAAACGAAAGAAAATGTATTATTTATCTCCGGCATAGACACGAACGTCGGAAAGACCGTAGCCACCGGAATGATCGCCAAGGCATTGGCGAAAGCCGGAAAGAAAGTGATCACCCAAAAGATGATACAGACCGGATGCGAGCACGTATCAGAGGATATAGAGGCACACCGCCAAATCCAAGGGATACCCTTTACCGACGAGGACACGCGAGGGTTGACTTGTCCTTATATCTTCACCTATCCTTGCTCTCCCCATATGGCGGCGGCGAAAGATGGAAGACGTATCGATTTAGACACGATCACCCAATCCACCCGGCGATTGCGAGAGACCTACGAGTATGTATTACTGGAAGGAGCCGGAGGACTGATGGTGCCGAACGACATGGAATCCCTTACGATCGATTATGTGAAGGAACAGGCGTATCCCCTGATACTAGTCACGTCCGGCAAGCTGGGAAGTATCAATCATACTTTGCTCAGCCTGTACGCCTGCGAACGATACGGCATCGAGGTAAAAGCCATCGTCTATAACCAATATCCAAGCATCGACCCGCTGATCGAGGCGAATACCTTGGAGTATCTAAAGGTCAAATTCCCGGAAATCCCCTTAATCCTCCTTCCGGAAATGAAAAAGGGAAACGAGGAGCTTCCCGATATTCGCCCGTTGCTATAACGCCCTATCAAGCAGGATCAGGAAATAGATCCAGTATTTTCTGATCCGCTTTTCTCCGGATCTCCGGTGTAATGCTATCCTTCACCATTTTCAATACGAAAGTCATCACCGCTACATCGTCCGTGAAGCCGATAATGGGGAGCACGCTCTCCGGGATCAAGTCGAAAGGCAGTATAAAGTACCCTAAAGCCCCGATTATATAAGCCTTATGTTGAAGAGGCACCTTTTCATCCTGCAACATATAATACAGCGTGAAGACAGGACGCAATACCGTAGCCCCCACTTTCTTCGCTACCCGCTCTATCTTCTTCCAGAAACTCTTCTCCGAGAAATAAGTCCCATATCTTTGTATCTCATGTACTTCCTCGAAAGGAACATCCTCAATCTTTCTTGTGTCCATAAACGAATCCTATTAAATCATCTTTCACAAAGATAACAAGTAGTGTAGAAAAATTGCACATCAAATGAGGAAATATTACACAATGCCACCTCCACACCCGTATTCAAAGCTTTTCGTAATAATCTCATAAGAAAACAATTATAAAGAAACCTACAGGATTTATCACATCTGGCACGCCTTTTTCAGATAATCCTTTAGTTAGTATAGGTATTAATAAGACGTTTTAAATAAAAAGAGATGAGAAATGTAAAAACATGGGGCATACTATTCCTATGTCTACTTCTATTGCCCGGGGTAGCGTATGCCCAAAAAAGACAGATCGAGGGAACGGTGATTTCCCAAGAGGACAAGGAGCCTCTGATCGGAGCGACCGTTATCGTAAAAGGGAGCCTGTCGGGAGTTCAGACGTGTGCTCTTCCGATCTGAGCGGAGACCGATCTCGACGGGCATTTCATGCTGGAAGTTGATCCTGACGCCAAATTCATTATTGTTGATTACATCGGCATGAAGCAGGCCCAAGTACCTATCCCGAAAAGCGGTATCTTAAACGTGGCTTTACAACCGGAGGCGATGAACCTCGATGAGGTCGTGGTAACCGGTTACGGTAACTTCTCACGTTCTTCCTTTACCGGTTCCGCCAACACTTTACGGGCTGACCTACTGAAAGAGATGCCGGTGGTTTCCATAGAACAGAAACTACAAGGCATGACCTCCGGTGTCAATATCACGGGAAGCTCCGGGCAACCGGGAGCGAACGCATCCATCCGCATCCGTGGTATGGGCTCGTTCAACGCATCGAACGAACCTTTGTTTGTGATAGACGGAGTTCCCGTCACCTCGGGAAACCTAAGTACCGGAAGCGGTTCGGAGGCCTCCTACATGAACAATGCCAAGACCAACATCATGAGTACGATCAATCCTTCCGATATCGAGAATATCACGGTTATAAAGGATGCCGCCGCCGCCTCCCTTTACGGTTCCCGTGCGGCCAACGGTGTTATCTTGATCACGACCAAACAAGGATCGAAAGGACGTACCCGGGTCACGTTGAACGCTAGCGCCGGATTCTCGGACGCAGCGGTAGACTTCCGCCCGACCCTCAACGGAGAGCAACGCCGGGAACTACTTTATGAAGGCTTGGTTAATTACGCACAAGACCAGATCGCCAAAGATCCCGCATCTTTCACCCAGACTCCGGAAGAGTACGCCAACGCCAATATCGGGGCATACACCTCTGTTCCTGCTTTAGGCTATACCGATTGGAAAGACGTGTTGATGAGACGGGCCGTACATCAAAATTATGAGGCTTCCATTTCCGGCGGTTCCGAGAACACGACGGTCTACAGCTCCTTGGGTTATCAAAAACAAGAGGGTCTGGTGGAGAACTCATCGATGGAACGGTACTCCGGACGCTTTAACGTGCAACAAAAGATCGGCAAACGAGGCGAGGCCGGAGCGAACCTCATGTTCTCGCAAGTGAATCAAGAGATGAACGAGGAACGTACATCCAGTATCAATCCTTTCTATTGCATGGCGGTAGCCACTCCTCCCTCCTACCCGGTATTTAACGAGGATGGTTCCTACGCCAATACCTATCCCGGAACGAACGTAAATCCTTTGCGGGATATGCGTACCGACTATAACCGGGTTCGTATGACCCGTATCTTCGGTACGGCGCACGGTGCGGTAGAGATTATCAAAGGACTTAAATTAAAGGAAGTACTCAGCTATGATTATAGCATCCAAAAGGATGCCCGCTATTTCAACGCATTAAGCGGGGCGGGTCCCAAGAGCGGTAGCGATGCCCAATCGTCCAAAGGTTTTATCGAATACGGGAAATTGATCTCTTCTACCTCGTTGAACTACGTGAAGACATTCGCCAACAAACATCATCTGGATGTACTAGCCGCTTATGAGGCGGAAAGTTTCCAGACGGATAAAGCCGCCGGTGAGAAAAGCAAGATGCCGTCCGACCAATTATTCGAGCCGGACAATGCCGCCGTTATAAACAGTTTCGTATCCTCTACACAGGATTATCGGTTGCTTTCTTATCTAACCCGCTTGAATTACGATTACGACAACCGGTATTATATCGCCGGAAGTTTCCGCCGGGATGGTAGTTCCCGATTGGCGCCGGAACATCGCTGGGGTAATTTCTGGTCGGTCTCAGGCATGTGGCATCTGGGAGCCGAGGATTTCATGAAAGCCGTAAAGCCGGTGTTGAGCGATGTCAAGATCCGTGCCTCTTATGGCGTGAACGGTAATCAGCCGGGATCTTATTACGGTTATATGGGCTTATATAGTTACGGAAAGAACTATATGGATAACCCCGGTTCGTATGAAAGCACACAAGCCAATCCCAATCTAAAATGGGAGAAGAACTATAATATGAACCTCGGACTAGACCTCGCGTTTATCGATCGCATCTTCGTAACGCTCGAGTATTACAATCGTGACACCAAGGATTTGCTTTACAACCGTCCGATCAGCGCCACGACCGGATTCCTGAACTATCTGGGTAATCTGGGGCAGTTAAACAATAAAGGTGTCGAGCTGGAGGTTCGTTCCTTGAATATCTCGAACGCAGATTTTAATTGGACTACGGTATTGAACTTGACACATAACAAGAATAAGATCGTGGCCCTTGATGGTAATCTCGATCAAGTGGTGGAAAGTAGTTGGTTTATCCGGAAAATAGGATTGCCATTCAATACATTCTATGTAAAGGAATTCGCCGGGGTAGATCCCTCGAGCGGAAATGCGCTGTATTATAAAAATACGGAAGACGAGAATGGCAATCTAGACCGCACCTTGACCCAAGATGTCAATGAGGCGCAAGCGGTTCCTTATAAACAAGTAGATCCGAAGATATCCGGAGGCCTTACCAATATCCTTTCTTATAAATGGTTCGACTTGGCCTTTACGCTCTCTTATTCATTGGGCGGCTATTCTTTCGACAAGACCGGTACGTATATCGAGACAGACGGAGCCAGCGAAGGAAACCGCAACCTGCCCATCTATGAGTTAGACCGTTGGCAAAAGCCCGGTGATATCACCGACATTCCCCGTTTCGTATTGGGACGCTCCGACAAAGTGAGCGGTGGTTCTTCTCGCTTCGTACATAGTACGGATCACTTGCGGTTAAAGAACCTGACGTTCGGGTTTACCCTGCCTCATAACTGGACCGATAAAGTCTTGCTGGATAAAGTCCGTGTCTATTTCTCCGGCAGCAACTTGCTGACTTGGGCGAAATGGAAGCAATATGATCCGGAAGTGCCCGTATCCGGCGAGGTATTCTGTGAGACACCGCCCATGCGAACCTTTAGCTTCGGCGTGGAAGTTAATTTCTAAACACAACATAAAGACCGTGTAAGCGGGCACTTGAACGCCAACCGTATGCCGCTGCGTCAGCATG
>OOCR01001406.1_pt1 | contig 12734 bp, 11 predicted proteins | sample 1671491 | NCBI WGS metagenome assembly OOCR01 (sample SAMN06348162, study PRJEB24527) | human gut metagenome | biome: human gut; feature: ankylosing spondylitis patient; material: feces | host: Homo sapiens | place: China | collected 2015-10
GGAGTTCAGACGTGTGCTCTTCCGATCTATGATAGAAGTATTGATATCACAGCAAAGGATAATATTTTGATATTGAGCAAAGACAGTATTGGTAGAAATCTTGATAGACTTGATTGCTGGCTTAAGGGTGAAAAAGAATTATTTGTAATTGTGGATGAAGCACATCATTCCACTGCGAAGACTTATAGAAAAATTCTTGATTATGTGAAGCAAAAAGTCGAAAATGTAAAATTGATCGGGCTCACAGCAACCCCGTTTAGAACATCTGAGAGTGAAGCTGGTCTTTTGGCTCAGATTTATAAGGATGGTGTAAATGATAAAGACCAAGTAGTAAAGAATGATTTGGGTATTACATATCAAATCGGGTTAAAGGATTTGATTAATAACAGAATTCTATCTAAACCAATATTTGAAAGTAATTTTACGGATGAAGATTATGGTGAAGAGATTGGATTAGATGCACTTGAAAGAATTCAGTATTTGGATGTTATTCCTGATGAATTGGCAGACCGAATGGCACAGAGTGCAGTTCGTAACAAATTGATAGTTGATACCTATTTGAAGAAAGCAAATGAGTATGGTCAGACAATTGTGTTTGCAGTAAGTATTGCACATGCGATTGTATTGAGCAAATTGTTTAATAATGCAGGTGTTGCCGCGGACTATGTAATTTCAAGTGTGAAAGATGCTGTTACAGGAGTGACTGTATCTAGAGAAGATAATGAAAGAAAATTACAGAATTATCGAGATGGTAAGTTGCAAGTGCTAATTAATGTAAATATTTTAACAGAAGGTGTAGACTTGCCACAGACGAAAACAGTATTTCTGGCAAGACCAACAGTGTCAAAAATTTTGATGACGCAGATGGTTGGTCGTGCATTAAGGGGGACAGCTGCAGGGGGGACATCAGAGGCATATATTGTTTCCTTTGTAGATCAGTGGAATGAGCACATTTCCTGGTGTAATCCGGAGAGCATCTTTGGTGGTGACGGAAAATTCTCTGATGATACAAGAGATTACGAAAGACGAGACATCAATTTGATTGCCATTTCAAAGATAGAAGAATTTGCATCTTTATTGGACGAAAATGTGGATACAACAGCTTTGGAAAAAGCACCGTTCATTAGTAGAATTCCGATTGGAATGTATGCTTTTTCATATTTACAAGACAATGGCATGGATTTGTCGTATCAGGTAATGGTGTATGACAGTACAAAGGAAGCATATAAGCAGTTGATGTTATCGTTATCAACTTTATTTGCTGAGTATGGAGTGGATGAAGAGTATCCTAGTGTGGAGATATTAGAGCAGATGGAGGAACACTGCCATGATACATTTTTCTGTGGTGAAATGATTCCTCCATATGAAAAGAGAGATGTTATTAATATACTAAAGTATTATGCTCAGTGCGATGCAGTTCCAGCATTCTATACATTTGATGAGGTAGATGCTAGTAAACTTGATGTTTCTAAGATTGCACAACATATTTGGGATGAGGATATGGGAGCAAGAAAGAAAGCAGAATACACAAATGAACTGTGGAACAATTCAGATGAAAATATGCTTAAGATGTTCTTTGGTCGTAAAACATATTTCTTGAAGCAATTAGATATTGAAATTATGAAGATTGCAGGCAATTATGATGAAGATGAGGAAAATGTAACATATGGAGTTCGACAATTAGAAGATATGTCTCTTAGTGAGATTAGAAAAGTACGTCCTGATTATGAAAAAGAATTACGGGACGAAGCCTTTGAAAAATCCAAGAACAAAAGGGGATTGTATGAATGTGCTATCTGCCATATGACTGCATCCAATCGTATTCCATTTCAGGTTGATCATATTGTACCAATAAATCAAGGTGGAAAAACAAAATCAGAAAACTTGCAGATTTTATGCAGAAAATGTAATGGAAGAAAGGGAGATAAATAAGTGAGATCCTTTCTGTATTCGCCAGGTTATTTGGCAGAAATTATATATGGACTTATCGGATCAAATAGCGAATAATTTATTGGTGCAGATTTGGGAAACAGAAAAATGTTTTTTATTTGCAGAGCATCAGAGAAATAAGAAGAAGTTTATTAGGGATGTAATGGATGAGACAAACTATTTGTTTCACGGCGTGGATATAGATGCGGAAGCGAATGCTGTGAATCGTGATTTAGCTGCAATTGGAGCCGATGAATTAGAATATGATGCGGAAGATTTTGATTATATTAGCAAGATGTTTATAGAAATGCGATTGAAAATGCTGTTTATTGGCAATCAGGATTATATTCGTATGAAATTTAGAACCTTACTGGAACGATATGGGTATAAACGAAGAACTGCACCATTGCTAACCTATATGCATAAATGTTTGTATTTCTATCATATTGAAACATATCTGCGGGATAATACGCCGTGTAATATTGAAGATGTTAAGCTGGATGATATGATTACGTTTCGTGTGTTGGAGAATAAACGGTCGTTGCTTAAAAACAATACTGAATGTTGCGAAAAAATAAAACCGGACCTGCTCGTGAGGACAATGCCGATTGTGACAATGAGTTCTTCAACAATGGAGGTTACACTTGGCGATGAAAAGAAAATATGCAGTTTGTATGCACTTAAGCAAGTAAATGGTGAGGTAGAGTTCGAATTGTGTGGAAGGCATTTTAAGGTGGCTGTTTTATCAGGTTCGATACGTGAAATATTAAAGTGAAAATAGATTGATCCAGTATACTAGGATAAACCGAATGTTTCGGTAAATTTGTGGAATTAAGTGAATTAATTACAAAAAACATAACAGGTTGTAAACAGAACGAGGAAAAGATTTTGACATTTGAGCTAGCAGGTGCTAATCTAATTATAGAAAAGGTGCTGCCGATAGACGGTTAGCCCACATAATGATTAGTTAAGAAAATAACCGTTCAGTTTGCGAGGCTGGGGCGGTTATTTTTTTGTGTCACAGTAAAAATAAACCCCCTGCTATGCAGGGGGAATGCAACTATCATATCGTTTTTGTACCAAAATATCGTCGACAGGTAATCTACAAAGATATTAAAGCAGATGTAGGACAAATACTGGGAACCTTATGCAGAAGAAAAGGGATAGAAATAATCGAAGCAGAATGTTGCAGTGATCACATCCATATGTTGGTAAGGATTCCCCCCCCAAAAAAATATTCTGTATCAGAAATAGTGGGATACTTAAAAGGGAAAAGTTCGCTAATGACATTTGAAAAGCATGCGAATTTAAAGTACAAGTATGGAAATAGACATTTCTGGTGTCGTGGATATTATGTAGATACAGTAGGAAAGAACACAGCTGCGATCAAAGCGTATATTCAGAATCAGTTGAAAGAAGATTTAGAATACGATCAAATGTCATTAGTAGAGTATATCGACCCGTTTACGGGTGAGCCGGTGAAGAAAAACAAGAAATAAACCACTTGGAGTGGTAGTAGGAAATCAAAGCAAACCAGCAAGCCCCTTTTGGGGCTGCGCCGGAGTAAGAGAGCACTGAATAAGCCCCTTTAGGGGCAGCTGTGAATGTGGTGCAGTTGGCAGGCTATAAATGCTAATATAAGAATGTACAGAAATGATCATTTGGAAATGTACAAAATCACATTATAATAAATTCTCTACGGAGGAATTTATTATGATATATACACCAAAGATTACTAGTGACATTCAAATCAATTCTTTAAGGGATCTGGTAAAACTAAAACCTTTTTTGGAGGACAGTACATTGAAAATTAATAAAAGTCAGATTGCCAGAGAGCTGGGAAAAGATCGACGGACGGTTGATAAATATCTAAAAGGATATGAAAAACCAACAGCCCGCAGGCGTTCATCTTGCATTGATGATTATTATGATATCATCAAAGATCTTCTTTCCGATGAAAACCAGCAGATTTTCTATTATAAACGTGTTTTATGGCAATTCTTAAAAGATAATCACGGGCTTTCCTGTGCCCAGTCAAGTTTCCGCAGATACATCAGCCAGCATTCGGAATTCCAGTCTTATTTTGAACGAAGGCAGAAACGACATATCAAAAAGAAATCTCATCTGCGTTTTGAAACTCATCTTGGGAAACAGGCACAGCTGGACTGGAAAGAATCCATAAAGTTTCTGTTAAAATCCGGTGAATGGATCGATATCAACATCTTTGTATTGCTGCTGTCATCATCTCGGTTTCGTGTTTACAGATTATCATTATCGAAAACACAGGATATCTTATGTTCCTTTATCGATGATGCCTTTGAAACATTCGGTGGAGTCCCTGAAGAACTTCTGACAGATAACATGAAGACGGTCATGGATCAACCACGGACTGCTTACAGTAAAGGAAAAGTGAATCCACGCTTTGCCCAGTTTGCTTCAGATTATGGATTTAAGGTACGACCCTGTATTGCTGCACGGCCTCAGACAAAAGAAAAAGTAGAAGCTCCGATGAAACTGCTCGATGAACCCTATGCTTATAACGGACTTCTCGATTATCATGAGCTCAATCAACTGGTCCATAAACTGAATGAACGGATCAATCATGCGGTACACCCAGGAACTGGAAGGATCCCTGTGATGTATCTTCAAAAAGAAAAGGCTCACTTATCACCACTTCCACGCAATGTGATAAGAAAGCCTTATCAGATGACCCATACAACTGTAAAAGTGAATTCATCCTGTATGATCACTTATCGTTCCAATCAATATTCCGTACCACCAAAATATCTTGGAAAACGTCTGGTATTACAGGTATATGATAATTATCTGTATGTGTATTATAACACAGAACTGATCGTGATACATCCGATCAGTGCAAAAAAACTCAATTATACACACGATCATTATGTTGCTATCAGTAAACAGACGTTCAAAGAGCAGACAATGGATATTGAAAAGATCGCAAAAGAAAAACCTTGAGTATCTGAAGCTGAATCAGATGGATCTTCATCTTGATGAAGTGATCGATCTGATCACTTCGTCACCATTATCATTTACAGAAGGTCTCTGTAAACTAACGAATTATGAGATTGATTTTAAAGAAGCAAACATGATCCGTTCCATGGTAAAAGTCGGAGCTTTTCCTCATCAAAAAGGGATCAGTGACTTTGATTTTGAATTTCAGCCATCTGTCAATCCGGAAGAGATCAAGGATTTTGCAACTTTAAGATTTCTGGAAAATGCTGAAAACATCGTGTTTTTAGGTCCGAGCGGAGTAGGTAAGACACATCTTGCCACTGCGATTGGAGTAACTGCAGCAAAAAAACGTTACAGTACATATTTTATCAAAACTGGAGAATCGTCTAGAAGCAAGATTAAAACACTTTTTCAAATATAAGCTGCTGATCATTGATGAGCTTGGTTATCTTCCGATTGAAAAAGATGATGCAAAGCTGTTTTTCCAACTGATTGACAAGCGATATGAAAAAAGAAGTACGATCATTACCACAAATATCAACTTTAATTCATGGGATGATGTATTTTTTGATCCAGTGATCGCAAATGCGATTCTTGACAGAGTGTTACATCATGCACATGTGGTAAATATCACAGGAAAATCTTATCGCTTAAAAAAATATACCGACCAAGAGGAAGAATAGCAAAAATGTACATTCTTAAATGATCAAAAATGTACATTTTAATGTTGACATTTATAATGGTGTCACGGATTTTGCGGATGTTTCTGTCAGTCAGCGCCCTAAATGTTGCAATTAACTGGCAGGAATATCCCTTAATGGCAAGCTGGTACAACAGCTCTTTCTGAGCATCATTTAATTTGAAAATCGCTCTGGAAATATCCTCATCCGTTACCAGCTCATGCATTTCAAAGGGGCAGTCATAAATGGCATCAAGGGAATTCCCTTTCATAATCTGTTTCCAGAAAACATGCCGGATGGGTCCTCATCAATTTGGGATAAATCATTATGCTTCTCAGCAATTATAGACCTATATTTTTCATATAAATTTTTACATTTCATGCGCCAGCGTTTATTTCTTGACATATCAGCATTATGCAATAAAACCATTAATATTTCTTCATAATTAAATATTTCAATAAATTGATTAAGCATAGGATGGTTTGGGAAACTTTGAAGTCTTATTAAGGTTTTCTCTAATACGTTTATTAATTCTTCAAAAATCATTTGATTCTCAGTGTACATTTCTCTATTTCTGCTATACATACTCATCTGAATATGCTCCATATAGTCAGGAGGAAGGAGTTGCTGTGGGTTAGATAATATAGCACTTTGCTTCCTTAGTAATTGTAAAATTTCTTCAAGGGGATTGTTTCCTTCTGATTCAGTAATGTTTCCTTTTTTATTTTGTGAATCTCCTTTTTGTGAAAATTTGTTGATTAAATCTATAGCCTCAGCTTCTAGTGAATCCCACATTGCATTAAAGGTATTTTCAAGTACTTTGCTATCTAGTGGAGTATCTAACACTGTATTAATAGATTCAATAAGTTGAAAAAAGTCTGCTTTTTCAAATCTGGTAGCCTGATAACGCGACAATGGTCCTTTTATATCAGATGGCTTAATGTTTACCATTAGAGCTGTGACTTTTGAATCCAGAGATTTTGCGATTGCACCAGCTTCAAAGTTAATCCACGGTGCAGAAGTATTGTCTGATGTAAGACAAATAATGCCATATTTACATTCTGATAATTCAGAAGAAATAGTTTTATCCCAATTATCGCCTTTTTCAATATCCTCAGGTGAAAAAAAGACGTCTACAGATTGAATAATACATGGAATCCATTTTTTTAAAACTTCTGCAATTTGACAGCTTAATTCTCCTGACCAACTAACAAATACTTTCATAATAAACTTCCCCTTTACAAAACATTTTTTGATAAATTTAGACAAATTATATTAACGAGATTATAACATAAAAATGTTTTGACGTATAGAGAAGATGTTATAGAGAGAAATGTTTATCGTAGTAAACTATGCACCGATAATCTTATTGAACAGTTCCAGTAAGATGTCCTTTACACCGTCCGCATTGAAGACCAGACCGACCGCTACAAGGGACACCACCAGAAAACCGATAAGTTTGGAAAATTCCCTCTTAAATCCGAGGTACAGTCCAATCACCACGATTGCCAGCAGCACAAGGGACTGGGCGTTGGATAAAAACCAGTTGTAAAGATTCTGTCCGAAATTCATAAAAGCTCCTTTCTTTCCTGTAAGATTTCTTAGGTTCTAAAATTGCCGCCGTTAAAGCACCACCTCCTTTGCAGCGGCGGCTTGCTGTTTTAGGATTTTTTTGTGCTTCTCCGTCAGCTTTGCATGGGTGATGATGTCATGGACAATCTGGGTGTGGTTCATCTTATCCAGACGGAGAGCCAGCTTTAACGTGGGTGCTACCTGATGGGAGAGCCAGTGCAGGGTGCGTTCAAAGGAATAGGGTTCCGGTTTGGTTGTCAGTTTCAGGCTTCCCCTGTGTTCCCCCATAAACCACGCCCATTCCTCACTGATACGCCAATCAGAACGGGGCTTCGTATCGTCCCTGTCCACGAACCGGACATAGCGGTTGATGATTTGAAAGGCTGTCCGTTCTGGATTGTCATGTTCTAACAGGTCACGGATGGCGTAAAAGGCACGCTCATTTTTCAGCCGGATTTCAAAGCGGTTCTTTACCTCAGCGTCTGCAATGGGAATATCATGCTTCTTGTACTGCTCATAGTCCTTTTCGTAAATGCAGAAGTACACCTCACTTTGGATGGAACCGATATACAGGGTGTTCCCCATACATTCTTTTTCTCCACGCCGTACCAATTCACCGCTGCGGTAGCTTTTGAAGCTGCGGAAGACCGAGATACATTCCTCATTCCGGCACTTCTCTGTCAGATGGGGAATGTTCAGGATTCCAGTTTTGTCATTGATGGCAAGGTCAAGCCGCTTCATCACGCCGTCCTCCATGAGAACATCCATAAAAAATTCATACCAGCTCCGTTCCTGTGCCAGAAGATAACTTTCAAACTGGCGGCAGCCACGCCCTTTCAGTTCCAGCAGCACCCCTTTTTCCAGTTCCGGTGATACCAGAACGAAAATATCACTCAGATAGTAATGCTCCGTGTAAGAGTAAAAGCCGTAGTCTTCATGGATAAAGTAGGGGAGTTTTAGCCGCAGCACGTCTTCCACGATATGCTTCACATCCGTAGTGGGAAAGCGAATCCGCACATAGTCAAAGAGCATTTCAAGGGGATTGTCTGGATTGAAGCGTTCCAGAGCTTTCGTGATGGTTTCCTGTAATGCTTCGGACGGGTGAGCCTTGCCCGTTTCAATATCGCTCAGGTACGGACGTGTGATTCCGGCAGCTAACGCAAGTTTCTGTTGTGAAATGCCGTAAACTTCCCGTTTTTCTTTGGATGGCAGCACTCAATCGAAATCGTATCTTTATTCCGGTTATTTGATGCATAAGAAATTTCGCTCTGCGGAATACATTGAATAACCTCTCCATCTAAACCAACAATATAATGACTACTTGCCTTGGTAAGATGCGTGTTTTGCAGATTATTAAAATAATCCCGATTCTCTTTTGCCGTACTGCCCGGATTTTCCACATAGTGAATAACGACTCCCTTTACCTTCCTTAAAGCAATTCCACTTCGGCTATACGGATTCTTATCTAAAAAATCTTCTGTAATCTCTGGTCTGCCACAAGGGCCATCCTCCGCGGGAAGTACACGGCTTCCAACATCACTTCCCTCTTCCTGCTTTGGTGAAATTCCTGACACGCTATTTGGTTTCCAAAGAAAGCTACTATGTAAAATAGAAATAAATACTGCCAGAAAAAGTATTGTAATTGCCAATTGTCTTTTATTTGATATTTGTTTTCTCCCTTTTCGTTTTTTCCCAGACTTTTTTCTCTTCCTCACTCTATTTTTCATCCAGACCTGCTTTTGTCCGCTGGAAAAAAACATCGAATCCCTTCTTTCTATGAAATATTCAATGACTGCTTTCTTCAGAATACTGCTTAAATTCTACACCTGACTTCATAATAGGAAGACGATAAAAAAACTGCGCAGATAGAGCTAAACCCCATCTGCGCAGCCTTTGCGTTCTTATTATTCTACACTATAGTTTGGTGCTTCTTTTGTGATATGAATATCATGAGGATGACTCTCTTTTAAGGAAGCTGCTGTAATCTTTACAAACTGTCCCTTCTCTTTTAATTCCTGAATCGTCTTCGCTCCGCAATATCCCATACCGGAACGTAATCCTCCAACGAGCTGGAAGATGGTATCTTCCAATTTACCTTTATAAGCTACACGGCCTTCAATTCCTTCTGGAACAAGTTTATTCGCTTCATTAACTGCACCTTGGAAGTAACGATCGCTTGATCCCTTCTTCATCGCTGCAATTGATCCCATACCACGGTATGATTTATATTTACGACCTTGGAAAATCTCAGTTTCACCTGGTGCTTCATCAGTACCAGCAAACATAGAACCAAGCATTACAGCATTACCACCTGCTGCAAGAGCTTTTACAATATCACCTGAGTATTTGATACCACCATCAGCAATGATTGTTTTTCCGTATTCACGCGCAACACTTGCAGCATCGTAAATAGCAGTGACTTGAGGAACACCTACACCCGCAACCACACGTGTTGTACAAATAGAACCTGGTCCGATACCTACTTTAACGACATCAACACCTGCTTCATAAAGTGCACGCGCACCTTCAGCTGTTGCAATATTTCCTGCAATCAAAGTACGATCTGGGAAGTGGGCACGAATTTCAGCAATTTTACGAAGAACACCTGCTGAATGACCATGTGCAGTATCAATGACAATAGCATCTGCGCCTGCTTCAAAGAGAGCTTCTGCACGTTCAAAGGTATCAGAAGTAACCCCTACAGCACCTGCTACCAAAAGACGACCGAACTCATCCTTAGCTGCATTAGGAAACTCGATAACTTTTTCGATATCCTTAATAGTAATGAGTCCTGACAAACGACCTTCTTCATCAACTAGAGGTAGCTTTTCAATACGATGCTCATGAAGAATACTTTCAGCTGTTTCAAGATCTGTTCCAACTGGAGCAGTGACCAATTTTTCAGAAGTCATGTGTTCTGAAATTGGAGTATCGTAATTAGAGATAAAACGCATGTCACGGTTTGTGATAATACCAACAAGCTTTGTACCTTCTGTAATTGGTACACCGGAAATACGATACTTCGCCATTAAGTCGTCAGCATCCTGAATGGTATGTTCTGGTGATAATGAAAATGGATCTGTGATAACCCCGTTTTCAGAACGTTTTACCTTATCCACTTCTTCTGCCTGTTCTTCAATTGACATGTTCTTATGTATAATACCAATTCCACCCTGTCTTGCCATTGCGATTGCCATGCGGTGTTCTGTAACAGTATCCATGCTGGCACTCATCAGTGGAATATTTAACTGAATCTTGTTTGTCAATCGTGTACGTGTATCCACATCATTCGCAATCACTTCTGAAAATGCTGGTACTAATAAAACATCATCAAATGTAATTCCTTCACCAATTAACTTACCCATTTTCTTGTTTTCCTCACTTTCTTGTATTTTAATATCTGATTTGTATTGTTAGATATGTTAACAAATAGTTTCTTTGATGTCAACAGATTATTTTATACTTTTTTTAAAACGTATGGATTATTTTCTGTACATGTGTGGAATTATCTGAATATTCTAAATATAGCAATTCACACTTTACATCTTTTTAAGTACAAGAAAAGGAATTACTGCTTTCACAATAACTCCTTTTCTATGATCTTGATACCAATCCGCTTGATATCTCTTGTAATCTCTACTCTTCTACGATAGAAATTTTACTTCCAATCGCAAGTTTTGGCATTGGCTTTGCCTCAACACAAATACTTCCAGGAAGACCTGCTTCTTTCGCTCCACTGAAGACAACGGTTAAATGTCCCAGTGTCTCCAAATTAGACTGGGCAATATCTCCTACGGCAGTGATGAGATATTCTTTCTGATCCACAACCAGTTTATCTCCTTTTTTGATTGTTCCGTCTACCTTCTTCTGATCGATGAAATGACAGAAATCTTTTAATGTATCTGGTACATTGTCTCCGAATAATACAAACATACCTTCCTCAAAAAAAGCATCTACCTGTTCTCCCAGTTCGATAATCTCAGTCTGAAATATTGCTTTTCCCATTTGGAATCCTCCTTTTATTTACCCTGTAATTTCTGATCGATTGCTGCTGCTGCTTTCTTTCCTGCTCCCATGGCAAGGATAACTGTTGCTGCTCCAGTTACTGTATCTCCACCTGCGTACACACCATCTTTGCTTGTCTCCATTGTCTCTTCATTGACAATGATTCCACCCCACTTCTGAGTGTCAAGTCCTGGTGTTGTGTGACGGATCAGTGGGTTAGGGCTCTGTCCGATCGCAATGATGACTGTATCAACATCAAGATCATAGTTAGATCCTTCGATTGGCTGTGGAGAACGTCTTCCAGATGCATCTGGTTCACCCAGTTCCTGTTTAATGATCTCCATGCTGCTTACCCATCCGTTTTCATCTGCTTTAATCGCAGCTGGGTTATTTAAGAATTTGAAGATAATTCCTTCTTCTTTTGCGTGATGTAATTCTTCTAAACGTGCTGGTGCTTCTTCCTCGCTACGGCGATATACGATATAAACTTCTTCTGCACCTAATCGTTTTGCTGTTCTGGCAGCATCCATTGCTACGTTACCAGCACCTACGACTGCTACTTTCTTACCAACTTTGACTGGAGTTGGGCACTCTGGGAATTTGTATCCCTTCATTAAGTTTACACGAGTCAAGAATTCATTTGCAGAATATACTCCTAAGTGGTTTTCTCCAGGAATATTTAAAAATCTTGGAAGTCCTGCTCCACTTCCTACGAAGACTGCTTTGTATCCATCTTCCATTAATTCATCAATTGTGATAGAACGTCCAACGATAACGTTTGTTTCAATATCTACACCTAACTTCTGAACGCTTTCGATCTCTTTTGCTACCAGATCTTTTGGCAGACGGAATTCTGGAATACCGTAGCTTAATACACCGCCGGCTTTGTGAAGTGCCTCGAAGATGGTTACATCGTAGCCAAGTTTTGCAAGGTCTCCTGCGCAGGTAAGACCTGCAGGGCCGGAACCGATAACCGCGATCTTGTGGCCGTTTTTCTCTGCTGCCGGAACCGGTTTGATACCGTTTTCTTTTGCCCAGTCAGCAACGAAACGCTCCAGTTTACCGATGGAAACAGCGTCGCCTTTGATTCCGCGGACACACTTGCCCTCGCACTGGCTCTCCTGCGGACATACACGGCCGCAGACTGCCGGGAGTGCACTGGACTCACCGATAATTTTGTATGCTTCCTCGAAGTTTCCTTCTTTTACCTGTGCAATGAATGCCGGAATGTTGATATTAACCGGGCATCCTGTGATACATTTTGCATTTTTACAGCCCAGGCAGCGCTGTGCTTCTTCTACTGCTTCGTCTTTATTGTATCCAAGACATACCTCGTCAAAATTTGTGGCACGTACCTTCGGCTCCTGCTCACGTACCGGTACTCTGTTTAATCCCTTTGCCATTATTTGTCACCTCCGCACTGGCCGCATCCACCGTGATGGGTTGCGCCTTCCTGGTATCTTAAGAGAGCTCTTCCCTCTTCTGTCTTGTACATCTGCTGACGTTTCATAGCCAGGTCGAAGTCTACCAGATGACCGTCAAACTCCGGTCCGTCTACGCAGGCAAATTTTA
>OOCR01001437.1_pt1 | contig 12428 bp, 9 predicted proteins | sample 1671491 | NCBI WGS metagenome assembly OOCR01 (sample SAMN06348162, study PRJEB24527) | human gut metagenome | biome: human gut; feature: ankylosing spondylitis patient; material: feces | host: Homo sapiens | place: China | collected 2015-10
CGGGTGCCTTATATCCCCGCCGTGAACGGCGGGGCTTTACGGCACGTCGGGTAACGAAGAGCGTCTTTCGGGTACCGGAAATCTCCTGCAAAAAGACATACTCGATACCTCAATTGCAGGCGGAGACTTCGTTCGAAGTACTTCGCAAAAATGCGAAACCCCCGAAAAATCGGGGGTTTCAAGAGAAGAGGGCGGACAGAGGAGGATCTTTTCGGATCCCTGCAGATCTCAGCGCACGCCCATCATTGCTTCCTTCAGGCGGTTGTCGATCGGACGCTCGCCGAGCCAAATCGCAAGCACCGCATCGTAGAGGGCTTTGCCGGCGATGGAGGGGCCCACGGGCTTGCCGTTCAAGCGCAACGTCGTGCCGTTTTCGGTCGTGTACTCGAAGTCAACCATGTCGCCTTCTTTCACGTCGCCGATCGCGCGCATGAGATCTTTGAGCTGATCAAGCTCGTTCGTGATCGCGCTCTTGCCTTCGGGCGTCAGATTGGCGTCGAGACCCGACTCGAGTGCTTCGATGAAGTCGGTCCCCTTGACATTGCGCAGGAGCCCGAGACGAACGGCGCGCGGCGTGTCGGCGGAGAAAACGTCCGCGGTCGAGGCGGCGTGCTTTTCAACGTAAAGCGCGGCGCCGTAGACCTTGAAGAAAACGATTTGGCGAAGCCCCGCACCCTGCAGGAGGAGCGTCTTCCCGGCCAAGGGGAAGCTTCCCGTGAACGTGATGTCGCCCACTTCGATGGCGGCGGGAACGGTTGCCGCAGCGGGAGTCTCAGGAGCAGCCGGAGCGTCGGCCGCAAAAACCGTACCGGCGCCGAGGCCGAGAGCGAGAAGAAGGCCGGCAAAAGAGTTGCGCATTGTGGATCCTCCTATATATGTGTGTATCAGCGTTGCTGTTGCTCTTCTTTTCGGGGTTGGGGTGCGAAGTATTCGGCCCCGAAGATTATCACGCGCGCGGACGCGTCGTCTTCAGTCGTTCGGCGGATCCGCACGGTATTGCGCTTCGCGTGCTTTGCGCTCGGCAATGCGCTTCAGGCGCCGCTGCGTCGTCAAGACGCTTCCCGTTTGGAGCGCCACCGAGAGGCAGATGAGCGCCAGCCCTCCGTAGAATTCGAGCCCGAGTTCGTGCGCTTCCCCGAAGAGGATCATCGCGAGGACGATCGAATAGACGGGTTCGAGGTTGTAGGAGAGATTCACGGTGAAAGCCGAAATCTTTTCAAGCGATTGGATCTGCAGGATGTACATCCCGAGCGTGCAGAAGGTCGAGAAGATGACGAGCCAGAGCCAGTCGATCGGCTGCGGGAGCACGTTTTGGGGCGGCATCAGGGCAAGATACGCGGGCAAAAGGGCAAGCGCCGAAACGAAACCGCCCGTAAGCTGCCAGCTCATGACCGTGACGGACGAATACTTCGCGCGGTACTTCCGGAAGAAGACGGCAAGCGCCGCGGCCGCGGCCGCGCTTGCCAGCCCGAAGGCAATCCCGAGCCGGTAGCGGGTGTCGAAGTGGAAAATCAGGTAGATCCCGAGCACCGTGAGGCAGGAAAAGAGAATCTCCTTGGGTTTCACTCGCGAGCCCGTCATGAGGGGCTCGAGCAGTGCCGTGAAAAAGCCGATTGACGAAAAGGCGACGACGCCGATCGAGACGCTCGAAGCTTTGATCGACGCGTAGAAAAGCGTCCACTGCAACATGAGGAGCGCTCCCACGAGCATGATCCCGATGCGGTCGCGCGGCGTGACGCGCTCGAGCCTACCGGTGAACCAGGCCCAGAGCCACAAGAGCCCGCCCGCAATGACGATGCGCCAAAAGACGATGAGGCCGGGCGTGAGTTCGATGAGTTTTCCGAAGATGCCGGTCCAACCGGCGAGCAGAATCGAGAGGTGCAGTTGCAGGAAAGCTTTTTTCATGGCGGCGGGGCATCTGCAAAAAAATGTGTAAAGATTCGGCGGGCGGGACGACGCGCGCCCCGCCGGGAATTCGCACGGCAACGAGCATAGCAAAAAACCGTCCGAAAGCCTCCCGAAAGGCGCTCCGACGGTGCTTTCCGAACGCTTCGGGGTGGCATCGAGGTCGCATCGGAGAGTTGCACAAACGTAAAGTGAACTCGTCGGTAGTTGACAGTGGGACAAGAACGGATACAAAAATTTGCGCGTTCTTTGCGAAACGGTGAGAATGAAGGTAAGGAAAAAGCCTTAGGAAACCTTGGGAATCGGGAGCTTCTTCCGCGAGGGAAGGAACGGACGGTTCCGAGGAAGGGAGGTACTATGACAGGCCGCCATGAACATCAGCCCGGTGAACGCGGACGCGCGCTTCTTTTCATTCTCTTCCTGCTCGTGCTCGCCATCGTGTTGAAGGGCATGGGTTGGTGCATCGGAGGCGTATGCGAGGTCGGTACCGACATGCTCCTCCCGTAACGACCGAGGGGGAGAACCCGAGCAATTCGAGGTTCCGGAGATAAAAAGAAAAAACTGTACAAACAAAGAAAAACGAGCTACTATCGGAACTGAGGAAAGTTTCCGCACGAAGCCTTCCGATAGGGGGTCCAAGCGAGGTACCTGAGGATACCTGAAGCCCGCTGAGGGCGGGTCACCGCACAATGCGATCCCATCGCGCTTCGTGCACGAAAGGGCCGTGTCCTGTCAGGCGCGGCCCTTTTGCTGTGTGTGGGTGTGTGTTTCCGTCGTTTCCGACGATTGCGGCCCCGCAATGGAACCAAAAAGCGGGATGCCCGAAAATCGAGCATCCCGTTTGGTTTCTGCAAACCTCTCGAGCTCAGTGCTCCCGCGCGGCGTTTTCGCCCGCGATGCGGCCCGACGTGTAGGCCACGGCAAGGCCCGTCCCCGACGTATAGACGCGGTCGTAGAAGGGGCGGTTCGCCATTTCGCCGCCGGCATAGAGTCCCTTGATGACGGAGCCGTCGGGGCGCAGCACCTGGAAACGTTCGTTCGTGACGACGCCCCCGATCGTGCCGCCCGTACCGGGGAGCACGCGCACCGCGAAGAAGGGACCGGTCGTGAAAGGCTTCATGTACGCGGGATCCTTCCCGAAAGCCGAATCGCGTCCCTTTTCGCAGTCGGCGTTGTAGGTGTTCATGGTCTTTTCAAGGGCGGACGGGTTGGTGAGCGCCATGCGACGACCGAGCTCGCTCCAGCTTTCCCCGTGAACGGCCACGTCGTAGGTGAGGTAGCGCTTGAGGATTTCGGTCTTCTTAGGATCGCTCCCGTCGACGATCGCCCAGACCTGACCCTGCATCGCGGCGGGGTCCGTCACGTAGGGGCGGCTTTCGTCGACGAAGCGCTCGCCGCGTTCGTTCACGAAGACGCGGTCTTTGTACTTGTCTTTCGACGTGTAGGTCGACGCGAGGATCGGGTATTTGGGAACAAGGTAAAGGCCGATCATCCAGCTGTCCTTGGCTTCCGCGGCACCCGCATCGAGCGCCATGCGCAGGCCGTCCCCGGTCGAGCCCTTGGCGCTGGCGGTCCAATCCGTGAAGGTCACCCAGCGCGGCGCGCGTTCGACAAGCATCTCGACGTTGCGTGCAAAGCCCCCCGTCGCAAGGACAACGGCTTTCGCTTTGAATTCATAGCGGTTCTTTCCGTCGTGGGCGCGCACGCCCGTCACGTCGCCCGCCGCATTCGTCATGAGTTCGTAGGCGGCGGTGTTGGTGCGAACCGGAACGCCCCGGGCGTCCGTGTACTTTTTGAGGGCGGAGATCACGTAGGCGCCCCCGCCCGCGGTCGAGCCGCGACCGTTTGCGGGAACGGGCGAAGCCGCGGGCGCGTGAGCGCGCTCGGGACCTCCGAACCCGAAGGGGCGCGGTTTGGCGAATCGGAGGCCCACCGTTCCTTCGAGCCAGTCGACGGTGGCGGCGGACTCCCGAGCAAGCGCCTTCACGCGCTCGATTTCGGGGTAGCCGTCTTCGCCTCCGGGGACGGACGACTTCTGATCGTCAAGCCACAGCTTCGCAAACGCCTCCGGCGTATCGTCGATCCCCGCACGAGCCTGAGCTTTCGAGCCCGCCGCCGCAATGGCGCCGCCCGAAAGCGCGGAGGAGCCGCCGATCAGGCCCATCTTTTCGAGTACCACCACTTTGGCGCCGAGCTCGGCCGCACGGGCGGCCGCCGCCATGCCGGTGCCGCCCGCCCCTACGACGACAACGTCCGTTTCAACGCTTGAAAGAGGGAGGGTGTTCGGATCGATCGGGGTCGTGTCCTTCGTGAAGTCGGCCGTATCGCCGCCGGCTTTTTCCACGGCCTCCCCGACCGCGCGCAAAAGGGCCGTGGTCGAGCGCGTGGCGCCCGACACCGTGTCGACCGAGAGGGTCTGATCGGCAACAATCTTCGCCGCCACGTCCTTCATGGGCTGCAATGCAATGTAATCCGTTTCGAAGTTCTCGCCCACGACCACGTTCTCGATCGAGTGCTTCCCGAGCGTGGTCGTGACGGTCAAGGGACCGTTGTTGCCTCGGGTGACGATTTCGTACGTGCCGGGTTTCATCTCGGCCGCAGCGGCCGGAAGAGCGAGGGACGCAACGGTCGCAACGGCCGCGAGGGCGGCCGCAAGGACGGTTTTTCGCATGCAATGATTCTCCTTGGGTCGGCGCTCGGGAAAAATCGACCTTCGGTCGGGGGCTTCGAGGGCGTTCCGTGTTCGGACGCGGCAAGGCGTCTCGAAAACACGCGGGCGGGATTTCGCGAGCGCGGTGTGGTATCCCGCGGACTATGCCGAAGGTGCCTTAATGTGCGCTGAAAATGCGCCGCAAAGCCTGTCCGAACGTACCGGAAACCGCGCAAAGAACCGTTCGAAAAGGCTCCGCCGCAACTATCGTGGAAATTCCTTAGGACGATGGAACTAGGACAGGGTATGATCTTTTCACTTGCCGGCGGGCGCTTTCGTCCCGTCGGACGGCTTTTTCGCGTCGAAGGGCGGCTCGGTGACGAGCGGATCTTTCCCTTCGCCCTTCGCAAACCCACATTGAGGAGCAAAACATCATGACGGATCGCGTCCCCGAGATTGAAGAAGCGATGCTTGAGCGCGTGCGCGGCCTTGCGGCCCGCGACGACGTTGCCCGTGCGATGTCGATCTGCAAGGAGCAGGTCGCCGAAGCCATGGCCGAGCAGGTGAAGATTGCCGAAATCGAGTCGCCCACCTTTGCCGAAAAGGTGCGCGGCGAAGCGGTGATGGAACTCATGCGTTCTTACGGCCTCACGGACGTCGTGATGGACCCTTCGGGGAACGTCGTCGGTCGTCGTCCGGGGACGGGCTCGGGTCCGACGCTTGCGATCGCCGCTCATCTCGACACGGTCTTCCCCGCGGGTACCGACCTGACGGTTCGCCGCGAAGGGAACCTCTACTACGGCCCGGGGATCGGTGACAACGCATCGGGCATCCGCTCGATGCTCCAGGTCCTGCGCGCCCTCGAAGGGGCGGGTATCCGCACCGAAGGCGACATCCTCTTCGTCGGCACGGTCGGCGAAGAAGGGAACGGCGACATCCGCGGCGCGAAGGCCCTTTTCGACGGTTCGCGCAAGATCGACGGCTTCATGGCACTCGACATGGCGAACGTGAACACGCTCCAGAACGGCGCTACGGGCGCGCACCGCTGGCGTCTCTCGATCGAAGGCGAAGGCGGTCACTCCTACCTCGACTACGGTCACGTTCCCTCGGCCATTCACGCGATGTGCCGAGCGGGCGCGCTCATTGCCGACCTCGAGCTTCCCGAAACCCCCAAGACCACGTATACGATCGGTACGATCAAGGGCGGCACCACGGTGAACACGATTGCCGCGAAATGCTCGGTCGACGTCGACCTGCGCAGCGTCGACGTGGCAGAACTCGCGAAGCTTGAAGAAACGGTGCTCGCCGCCTTCGAAAAGGCGGTCGAACTTGAAAACGCCCACTGGCCCAAGGCGGACGCCGCTCATCAGCTGAAGCTCGTGAAGACCCAGATCGGCAACCGCCCCGCGGGGCTTCGCCCCGACAACTGCCCGGCCGTCCAGGCGGCTCTCGCCGCCATGGCGACGATGGGGATCGAAGTGAAGCAGTGCCGTCCCTCGTCGACCGACGCCAACATGCCGATGTCGATCAACATCCCGGCCGTCTGCATCGGTACGGGCGGCGTGACGAATCTCGAACACAGCCTGAAGGAATTCTTCGACTCGACCGACATGGAAAAAGGGCCGCAGCTCGCGACCCTCATCGCGCTCGCCCTCGTGGGCATCCGCGACGAAGTGAAGGCCGCGCTCTAATCCGCGTTTGAGGCGCTTGAGGCGTCCTGAAGGCGCCCGCGCAACGGGTCCCCGTCTTTTTCGGAAGGCGGGGACTTTGTCTTCTCGGGGAAGCGGACGGTCGCGCGCTTCGGACTTGCCTCGCACTCGGGCGTTCGTTCCCGAACGGCCCCGACCGATTCCCTCCGATTTCGGCCGGAATTTGCACGCCCCGGCCCGGTCCTCTACAATTCGCGGCCGACGCGTGCGTTTTTCGCCGCACCGCGCGCTCCCTCACCGAGACGGGCGTTGCGATCCCGAAACACCCGCGAAGCGGTCAATCCCATCTCACAGATCATGTCCACTTACGCCAGCATCATTGCCAACGATTTCGAAGAACGCGTCGAGGATATTCGTCCGCTCGTCGAAGCCATTCTTCTCGACTCCTACGAAATGCGCGTGCCCGTCGACGAAACGGGTGCCGTGACGAGCGCGGCTTTCGACGACGTGGTCGACGCGATGAGCGCGGGCGCCGTCTGCGCGATGTATCTCGACTATCTGCTCGACCGTTACCGGAACGGCTGGCTCTCCCGCGACGAAGCGCAGTGCTTCCAGGAGGCGCTCTCGGTCGTACAGGAGGACTTCGCCCGCGAGAGCGAACTCGTGAACCTCTTCTGCGTGCCGCTCCTTTTGAAGATGATGTCGGGCATGGCCCGAATGCCCGTTGCGAACGAACGGGGCGGCCGCTACGCCTTCTATCACGTTTTCGGCGAACTCCGAGAACTCGTGCGCACGATCGTCGAATCGCAGTCGCGCCTTCCGATCGGTCGCAAGCCGACCGAGCTTGAACTCGACGTCGCTCTTTCGGCCGTGGGACTTGCCTACCGTTCGATCGCCCGCACGCTCGATACGAAGCTCGGCCTTTCGACGCACGACTGAGTGTCGGGCGATTTTCGGTCGTTCCGGCCGTTTTCGACCGGAACGAGCTCGGCGGCCGCGTTGTCGCGGTACTTACTCCTGACGCTCGCGGGGGCGTTCTCTTTGTGCGGCGGTTTCGGAGTTTTCCGAGACTCCTAGGGTTTCTCCACGGGGTTTTTTGCTTAGGCTCGGCCTAGAATTTGTGAATCGCGCGTCTCGTGATCGGGTTGCCAAGCCCGCGAGCGTGCGCGTCGACTCTATCCGTAAGACCCCCATTTCAGGAGAAGCCCATGACTTTTGCCATGTGGGGCGCGCTCATCGTCGTGATCGGGACGGTGTGGGCGCTCATCAAGCGTTACGAGACCCGGTTGGTATTGCTCACCTCCGGCCTTTTGATGACGCTCCTCTCGCTTGATCCGTACGCTGCCTTCCAGCAGTTCGACAAGTCGATGACGAACGGTTCGCTCATCATCGTGATCTGTTCCTCGATGGGTTTTGCGGCGGTCATGACGCTGACGAAGTGCGACCTCCACCTCGTGAGCCTCCTGACGAAGCCGCTCAACAAATTGGGCATCCTGCTTCTTCCCTGCACCATGGTCGTGACGGGCGTCTGCTCGATTGCGATCAGCTCGCTTGCGGGTCTTTGCGCCGCGATCGGTCCCACCATGGTGGCCCTTATGATCCGCGCGGGCTTTCGCCCGGCCGTGGCGGCGGCAACCGTGGTGGCCTCGACCCTGCCGAGTTTCATTTCACCGGGGTCTTCGCACAACGGTTTCGTCGCGAAGCTTGCGGATGTTCCCGTCATGGACTTCATCACGTACACGGCACCGCGTACCGCGATCATCTCGGTTGTGTGCATCGTACTGATGGTGCTCGTGTGCTTTCTCTACGGCGACTTCAAAAAAGAGGGCTTTCACGAAAACAACGAAGGCGCGCTCGTGAAGCAGGCGGAAGCTTCCGAACTTCCTGAAAATCCGAAAGTTCTCTGGGCGTTCGCCCCGCTCCTTCCGGTGGTGATCCTCTTTGTGGTGTCGCTCACTTGGCCTGAACTCAAGATGAGCGTGGCGACCGCCATGTTGATCGGCATGCTCTATACGCTCGTCGTTACCCGCTCCGACCCCGCGGACGTCATGAAGAAGTTCTTCGACGGGATGGGTCGCGGCTACGGCAACATTCTCGGCCTCATTATCGCGGCGGGCGTCTTCGCGGCGGGTCTTCGCACCTGCGGCGTGATCGATCTTTTCGTCGAATATCTCAAGGGTTCTTCCGAGATTGCCAAAATCGGTGCCGCCGTGGGGCCGCTCGTACTCGGGATCATGACGGGATCGGGCGACGCGGCCGCGTTTGCTTTCAACGAAGCCGTGACGGTGCACGCGCCCGAATTCGGCCTCACCATCCCCGACCTCGGCTACCTCGCCATCGTCTCCGCCACTTTGGGTCGCGTCACCTCGCCGATCGCCGCGGGCATGATCGTGATCGCCGGCATCGCGAACGTCTCGCCCCTCGATGTGGTCAAGCGTACCGCGATCGCCAACATCGGTACGCTCATCGTGCTCTACATGATCAGCTGAGCATCGGTCGACGCCTGTTGAAAAAGCCCGGGAACGCTTCGTTGCCCGGGCTTTTCCACAAGAAAAGGGCCGCCCGACGGAAAGTCGGACGGCCCTTGACTTATCAATGACGGGCGCTCTTAGGCGACAAACGTCATCGGAATCATCGCGACGAAGCGCTGATGGTCGATGACGCCGCGCAGATACGTGTCGGCCGTGACGCCCGCAACGCCGAACTTCGCCACGTCGTGCGCGCGGAAGGTGAAGACCCATTCCACCCCCGAGGGCGTTTCGACGCGACGCATCTCAAGGGGCGCGGCGGGTTCGTTCACGCCGGGTTTCGAAGTGGAGAAGCCGGCGCTCCAGAGGATCGACTTCGCGTCGGGAACGCGCATCGCCATGCCCGCGGGGACTTTCAACGTAAGTTTCACCGTGGCGGCTTCGTCCGAGGCGCTCAGTTCGCTTCGGCTCGCATGCGCTTCGAAATGATTGATGTCGGCGAGGATCGCACGGTAGCGGCGGTCCGCTTCGGCGCACATTTCACACGTGAAGCGCCCGAGCGCCGCACGCTTCGTTTCCGCATTCATCTCGGGGAGCTTGGCTCGCAACTTTCCGAGTTCTTCGCGGAAGTACGCTTCGAGCGCATCGCGCTCGGCGTGCACGCCTGCGAAGAGACCGCGGTTGAAGTTGACGAGTTCGCCCAGAACGGCATAGGTCCAGTAGCTGCGTTCGAAGTTGAGCGAAATGCTTTCGGGGCGCACCGCGAAGTGCTCCTTGCGAGCGGTTTCGAGGTTCATCCACTGGTACCCTTCGGGAATCGTACCCGCCAAGGGGAACCAGGGAACGTAAACCCCCGTATCCTGATAGCTCGAGCAACGCCACATGACCGTTTCGATCGGGTCTTCGGCGATGTTCGCGACCCAGCTCTCGCGGGTGTGCGAGCGGGAAATGTCGACGGCGCTCACGTGGAAGGCGTCGGCGCGACCGTCACCGCGCGTGGCATAGGTTTCGGGGTTGGTGATGCGAAGCACGCGCATGACGTCCTGCACGCCCATGGGTTCCTTGGGGGAGAGGAGTTCCGGGTAATGGAGTTCGTCCGTGCACCAGACGCCCGCAATGTCGAGCCAGCCCAGACGCATGCGTTGCGACTTCGTCGGCGCGTGGCGGTTTTCGTCGCTCTGGTAGGCCGCCGCAAAGTCGAAGTCGCCGTAGTCGCCCGGGGTCTTCGGGGTGTAACGTCCCATTTTGATCGCGTATTCGATCAGGTCGTCGCTTGCAATCACGTTTTCTTTGTCGTTCAGGTCGACGTGACGGATGGCGAGCATGTTCGAGATGAGCATCACCTTGTCGTCGGGTACGCGCTTGGCGACGAAGTGGTGGCCCTTGACGATGTTGATGCACCAGGCTTCGTTCTTGTCGGCGACGGTGTAGTTGCGCGCCGGGCTCCAGTAGCCGTACTCCTCGACGAGCGCCTTGCAGATCATGACGGCCTCGCGCGACGTGCGGGCGCGCTCGGCCATGAGACGGCGAACGAGAAAGCCCACGCCTCCATCTTTGAGAGCGAGGCTCGATTCGTCTTCGAGGTCGCCGTCAAAGCTCGTGCCGCCGCCGTTCGAGCAGATGACGAGGCCGGCTTCGTTGGCGAATCCCTGGTCGAAGGAGGAGCCCTTGCCCGGCTCCAGCATGTTCGACCAATACGTGGCGAGGGTTTCGCCCGCCTGAGGGACGGCGGCTCGACCGGGTTCGGCCGTCACCGTTTCGCCCGGGGCGTGGTGCCCGGCCGGGCAGTAGAACTGTTGATGTAGCGTGCGGCCGCCCGCATCTTCGTTGTGGCCGACGATGACGCGACCGGTCTTGGAAACGTTTTTCCCGACAATAACGGTGGTGCACATGGGTCTAAAGGCTCCTTTGCGTTATGGTGTTGGCCGAAGGGATCCGGCGCTCCTTAAGCGTTTTATGCTATCGGGAATTCGGCGGAACGGCTTGAGAGAAAACCCGTTCACCCCGTTCGTTTCGTCCTTTCGGAGCGCCCGCGCGCAAAACGAAAACCCCGGTCGCGACGGGCGCAACCGGGGTTGTTCAGTCAGGAGAGATTCTCGTCGATCGGGTTACTTCTGAGCGAGGACCCATTCGAGCGAACGCTGAAGGTCGGTCGTGAAGATGCGGTCGTGATCGACGTACGGCACCACCGTGCGGTAGGAGGCGAGGAGCTTCGAGGTCCCTTCGCCCAGAGCGCGCTTTTCCGTACGGGTGCGGATGTCCATGGCCTGCGTCGTATGGAGGATTTCGTAGGCGAAAACACCCGCCGTGCATTCGGAGAGACGATCGAGGCGGTCCGCGGCGACGTTCACGTTCGAGAAGGTTTCTTCGATCCCGATCGAGGTCGGCACGCCGTAGCCCATGACGCTGTTCGTGAGCGCCATGCCTTCCGCATAGATCCCGGACATCGACTGCGCGATGTTTGCGAAACCGTCGCCGCCCTTGTTTTCAGGGGCAACGAGGTAGGTCGGGAGCTGCGTGCGGTGGCTGTCGACCAACTGGGTCGTACGCCAGGCGGAAGCGTGCATCACCTGGGCGAGCGCGCGACCGACGCTTTCCAACTGAAGTGCGAGCTGCGTGTTGTCGAAGTTCGCGCAGGAGTTGACGTGCGCCGTGGGCGAACCGGCTTCGTTCATCACGACGGCGGGAAGCTTCGAATACCAGCGGTCGGTCTTCACTTCGGTATTGACGATCGGGTTGTCGGTCGTGTGGTTGATCGCGGTGGTGAGAAGCGACTTCGCCTGATCGACTTCTTCCATGGCGGCGGCGAGGATGTAGCCGGCACTACGGAAGGAGAGCGGGTCCTGGAGGTAGCGCTTTTCGTCCTTTTCCCAGAGGTAGGAACCCTTGAGGTTCTCGAGAATGGCTTCGGACGCTTCGTGTTGCATCGGCCACCCCTTCGTCTCGACCGTGTGCCAGAGGAAGGGCGTGACGTTGCCGTTCAAAGCTTCGAGGCTCGTCGCGACGAGTTTCGCGTTGAAATTCAGGAGGTGCTCGACCTTCTTCACGGCCGTGACGGCCTGCGCTTCGCCGACGTTCGAATTCGAGAGAATCGAAATGCCGTCAAGTCCGAACGGGTGGAAAGGCTTCAAACTGAGTTCCTTCCGGACGTCCGCCGCCTTGCGGCGCTCGCCCTTCCACATGACATCCCACTCGCCCATGAGCGCAAGCCCGATGTGGGTGGCAAAGCTCAGGTCGTTCGCGCCTTCGGAGCCCTTCGAGGGAATCAGGGGCGTCACGTCGTTGTTGACGTATTCGGCGTAGGCACGAGCGGCATCTTCGCTCATCGCGGTGTAGCCCGCCGCCATCTGGTTGAGGCGGATGACCATGGCCATCTTGGCCGTGCGCTCGGGGAGGAAGGGCTCAAAGCCCGCGGCCTGAATGCGCATCTGACGTTCGTTGAAGGCGATCGAGGCGCTGCGGTTGGGTTCCTCTTCAACGCCAGCCTTCCCCTTTTCCCCGTCCGTGACGCGCTTTTCCTTGAGGGCGCCTTAATTGACGGTCAGACCGTAGATGTCACGGCCGTCTTCGGCGGCGATGATCGGCGCTTTGTAGCCGGCACGCAGGCGCTTCATAGAGGTACCTCAGGAAACCCCCGTCTTCAGACGGGGGAGGAATGAGGCGCGGGGCGAAGCCACGCATACCCGTATCCGTCGTTGTAGGAAAGCAGTCGGCAATGACGCCAACCGATACCTTGAATGACGCCTTCGGGCGTCT
>OOCR01001441.1_pt1 | contig 12375 bp, 9 predicted proteins | sample 1671491 | NCBI WGS metagenome assembly OOCR01 (sample SAMN06348162, study PRJEB24527) | human gut metagenome | biome: human gut; feature: ankylosing spondylitis patient; material: feces | host: Homo sapiens | place: China | collected 2015-10
TTACAGGATCTCCAGAGCCACCTGTACCATATCCATAAAGGAATTCTGGCGTTCCTCGGCCGTGGTGGACTCTCCGGTGATCAGGGAGTCTGAAATGGTCAGAATGGAAAGCGCCTGGGCGCCTGCCAGCGCAGCGTTGGCGTAAAGGGCCGCCGTCTCCATTTCCGCAGCCAGGACTCCCACATCCTCATAGCCCACGCCTTCTTTCTTTGCCTTTTCCGGTGCATAGAAGACGTCAGAGGTCAGTACGTTGCCCACATGGTAGGAGAGGCCCCGCTGTTCAGCCTCCAGGGCTGCCTTGATGAGAAGTCCGAAGTCAGCGATGCAGGAATAGCCGTCTGGAAGCCCCAGCTCCTTTACATAACCGGTGCCTGTGCATGCGCCCGTGGCCAGCACCAGATCCCGGATATGGGTGGTCTTCTGCATGGCTCCGGCAGTGCCCACACGCACCAGCTTCTTTACGCCATAGAAATTCATCAGCTCGTGGGAATAGATGCCCATGGACGCGCAGCCCATGCCGGTTCCCATGACAGACACGCGTTTGCCCTGATAATAGCCGGTATAACCGTACATATTTCTCGTTGTATTGAACTGTTTTGCATCCGTCAGAAAATGTTCTGCGATATACTTTGCCCGCAGCGGATCGCCGGGCATCAGGACGGTCTTTGCGAAATCGCCTTTTTCAGCGCTGATGTGGGGTGTTGCCATAATCATTCTCCTTTTTGTTTGTAAAATAAACCTCTCAGGCGCTTCACGCCAGCTCCCCTGATAGGGGAGCCAAGTTTATGCTTCCGCTCTCTTGCCTCTCCTATTAGGAGAGGCGGCAATACGAAGCATTGACGGAGAGGTTCTGTTCTGATTTATCGCTTTCCGGAGAACACGCTCTGCGGTGCGATGTACGAGCCGTTGCGGCGGATCTCAAAGTGGCAGTGGTTGCCGGAAGAGCGGCCCGTGCTGCCCACATAGCCGATGAGCTGGCCCTGCCGCACGGTCTGGCCCGCACTGACCGCCAGAGACAGGCAGTGGGCATAGACCGTGGTATAGCCGCCGGAGTGGCTGATGATCACAGAATAACCATAGCCCGTACCGGCACCGGCCTTGTTATAACCCGCCTTGGTCACGGTGCCGCCCGCCGATGCATAGATGGGCGTACCGGCAGAGGCACAGATATCCACGCCCTTGTGGCCGCTGCCATACCAGCGCGAGCAGTTGCGGTACCCCGGCACAGGCCAGATGAACTGACCGCTGCCGCCGATGTATGCCGCCGCACCGTTCTTCGTGACCTTCTTGGTGCCAACGACCACCTTTTTGTTCACCGGCTCTCGGATGGTCTCAGTGGAAAGGATGGTCTGCTCCAGCAGCACGCCGTTGGTATCGTAGACGTTCTGCATGGTGACGCGGCGCAGGCCGTTCTCGCCCTCCTGCAGGGTCTTAGTGGTTCCCTTGGTGTACTCGTTGGACTGGGTGGTCTCTGTGCTGAAGGGGATCTCCTCCTCCCGCGTCTCCACCTTGGTGATGCGGACTTCCAGCAGAGCCTCCTGCTTGGTCACGATCAGCTGGTCGCCCTCCTGGATATTGGAGTCCTCGGCCAGGGGAGCACCCTTGAAATTCGTATTCAGGGCACACAGCTCCCGGAAGGTCAGGTCGTTCTTCTGGGCAATGGCCCACAGGGTATCGCCCGCCTTGACCGTGTAGATCTTCTCCTGCTGCTGCACGCCGGTCAGCATATTCTCAATGGAATTGTCATCCTCAAAGCTGTCGTTGAAATAGACTCCATCTTCCAGCGTCACATTTTTGCTAAAGCCCACGCTGATATTCTCGTCTGCCTGATCCTCGTAGGGGGCCAGCAGGCTCTCCAGATAGCCGCGCAGGGTGTCACCATCGGAGCAGACTGCCGTCAGCTCCCCATCCAGATACAGAGCGGTGCCCTCACTGATCTGGTCACTGGCGCTCTGCAGAATGGCGTTTGCCGTCTCGCTCTCGTCCATGGTCTTGTGGGTCACGGTGATGGTATAGGTCGGCTCGATGGTCAGCTCGGTCTTGTCCGAACCGGCGTAGTTGATGCGCTGCATCACATCCTCTTTTGCAAGGTTGAACACTTCCTCATTGGCCACATAGCCAACGGTCTGGCCGTTCACCTGCACAGCCAGCGCATAGGGCTGGGCCATCGTCCTGTTCCAGACCGTGACGAACACGGCCAGCATACACAGGGGCAGGATGTACATTGCTGTCCGGGGCAGCAGGCTCAGGTTGCGCTTGAGCCCGCCCACAAAATAGCGCCCGGCCGCTTTTACGGAAGCGCCAAAGCCCCGCTCCCGGCGCACGTCGTTGGCGTGGGCCGCCACAGCGCCGAGGCCTTTGAAGAACAGGTAAAGCGGTGCCAGCAGATCCTTGAACATCTGCGCCGCACCGGGAAAGGCTGTTGCAATGATGGTATGCAGGGCATTCCTGCACCAGCGGGCCAGTCTGCGGGCCACAGCAGCAATACCGCGCCCTGTGCGCACCACCATGTACTCTGCCGCAAAGCCCAGTGCATAAAGTGCCTCGCCAACTGCCAGCACCACGGCACTGGCCCGCAGCTTTTTGGCCACATCATTCATGTGCCGCTGCGTTTTGCGGCGGAAACGGTGCCGCCGCAGCAGGCCGGAGATCTGGACCTTTGCCCAGAAGCTTCGCAGTTTTTCTCTGCCCTTCACCGGCGCTGCAGGAGCCTGGCTCTGCGGCTCCTTTGTTTTTTCTTCGATCAAAAGGGGTTGCTCCTTCCTGACGTTTTGGGTCGAAAGTTACAAATTTATATCAATTATACACCCTGCCCGGGCTGATACAAGGTTTGTCACAGAATTTGGGCAGAGCTTTCACAGAGGTTTCACTTTATTTTCATATTTCAGCGTCCAGCAATGCCCGCATATCCTCGGGCAGGGGGCTCTCCACCGCAACGGTGCGGGCGTGTTCCTCCACCGGCGTTTCCAGCCGGATGCCGCCGGGCACCTCGGTGTAAGCCGACACCCGGAAACTCTGCCGGGCGCAATGGAGCGCCTGCCGGGCAATGCGGTCACGGTGCCCGCCGTAAAGATCGTCTCCGGCCAGCGGGTGGCCGATGGACGCAAAATGCACCCGGATCTGATGGGTACGGCCCGTCACGGGAACACAGGCGGCAAGGCTCAGGCCCCGCGCTGCCTTTAATATGGTATACTCGGTGCGGCTGGGCTTGCCCTCGGGGGTCACGCACCGCCCGATGATGCTGTCCCCTCTCCGGCCAATGGGGGCATCGATGACTCCGGGGCCAAGGGGCAGTTCGCTCTCCACGATGGCGTAATAGAGTTTCTCTACGCCCTCGGCCAGCAGGGGCGCGGCATAGCCGTTCTTTGCGGCCAGCACCAGCCCGCTGGTGTCTTTATCGATCCGGTTCACCGGGCGGAACACCGGGCTTTCGCCGTGGGCAGCCGCCCAGGCGGCATAGCCGTTGGCCAGGGTATCCCGGGGGTAGTTCAGTGTGGGGTGGACCGCCAGATGGGGCGGCTTTTCCAGCACCACGGCAAAGGCATCCTCGTAAACGACCCTGACCGGGATCTCAGGCTGGGGCTCCACACCGGGGCCGTCGGCGGGCAGCGCAAAGCGGATGGTCTGCCCCGCCTGCACGCGGCGGTTGGCCAGAATGGGCACATCGTCCGCAAAAAAGCCGCTGCCATGGAATTTGACCGCCCGGGCCAGCTCCGTGGAGACGGCACACCGGCGCAGAAAGCCGCGCAGCAGCACGCCATCGGCTTCGGGCGGGACATTGAAAAGCAGCTGCATCCTTTGTCCCTCCCAAAAATTTCACGCCATATTTAGATTTATTATACCAAATTTCATCGTCACTTGCAAATCTTGTTTTTTTATGGTATCATGGGGAACGGAAAACGAGTGGAACATACGGCGGCGGGGCGGCTTTGACCGCTCTGAGGAAAGTCCGGGCCTCACAGAGCACGGTAACTGCTAACGGCAGCCGAGGGTGACCTCAGGGAAAGTGCAACAGAAAGGAAACCGCCGCAGCAATGCGGTAAGGATGAAAGGGCGAGGTAAGAGCTCACCAGCGCATGGGTGACTATGCGGCTTTGTAAACCCTACCGGAAGCAACGCCTATATGGGACGTACAGCGCTGCTCGCGTGTCCCGAAGGCGGCACGAACCTGTCAGCAATGGCAGGTCTAGACAGATCGTCGTTTAATACAGAACCCGGCTTACGGTCCATCTCGTTTTCCGCTTTTATGCTTTCCGGCTGCCCGCATCCCTGCGGGCAGCTTTTGTTTTGTCACACTTCTTTTACCAAGCTGTTACTTTCCGTTTGTTGCAGTTTGTGGTATACTATGGGCACTGCAGGCCCTCTGCAGGCTAAAACGAAAGACAGGATGTGAAATCCTCCGATGAAAGATGGTTTTTTAAAGGCAGCCGCCTTCTCCCCCGCCCTGCGGGTGGCGGACTGCACCTATAACGCCCAGCAGATCCTTGCCGACGTGCAGGCAGCCGCCGCGCGCGGGGTCAAGCTGGCTGTATTCCCGGAATTCTGCCTCACCGGCTACACCTGCGGCGATCTGTTCCTGCAGCACACGCTGCAGACCGGTGCGCTGGATGCCCTGCAGACCGTGCTGGACGGCACCCGGACGCTGGACACCGTCGTGCTGGTGGGCCTGCCGCTGCTGGTACACGGCAAGCTGTACAACTGCGCCGCCGTGCTGTGCCGCGGGCAGCTGCTGGGCCTTGTGCCCAAGACCTACCTGCCCAACTACGGTGAATTCTACGAGAAGCGCCAGTTCACCCCCGGCAGCACCGAGGTGGAAACGATCACCGTGTGCGGCCAGCAGGTGCCCTTTGGCACTTCGCTGCTGTTCCGCTGCCGGTCCATGCCCAGCTTTGTGCTGGGCGTAGAGCTGTGCGAGGACCTGTGGAGCGCACTGCCGCCCTCCACCTTCCACGCGCTGGCCGGGGCCACGGTCATCGCCAACCTTTCGGCCAGCGACGAGACCGTCGGCAAGGCCGAGTACCGCCGGGCACTGGTATCCAACCAGTCGGCCCGCCTGCTGTGCGGCTACCTGTACGCCTCGGCCGGGCACGGCGAGAGCACCCAGGACATGGTGTTCGCCGGGCACGACCTGATCGCCGAGAACGGCACCCTGCTGGCCGAGACAGCTCCCTTTGCGGGCGGCATTGCCGAGACCGAGATCGACTGCCAGCGCATGGAGGCCGAGCGCGCCCGCAACACCAGCTTTGAGCTGAGCCGCGATGGTTACACCACGGTGGAGTTTGATCTGGAACTCACCGAGACCCCCCTCACCCGCTGGATCGACCCGGCACCCTTCGTGCCCGGCGACCCCAAGCGCCGCGCCGAGCGCTGCGAACTGATCCTGAAGATGCAGGCCGACGGTCTGGCCAAGCGGCTGGAGCACGCCCACGCCAAAACGGCGGTCATCGGCATTTCCGGCGGGTTGGACAGCTGTCTGGCCCTGCTGGTGGCGGTGCGCGCCATGAAGCAGCTGGGCCGCCCCGCCAGCGATGTGCTGGCCGTGACCATGCCCTGCTTCGGCACCACCCACCGCACCCGCAGCAATGCCGAGATCCTGTGCGATGAGCTGCAGGTCTCCTTTAAAGAAATCGACATTGCCGAAACGGTGCACAGCCACTTCCGGGACATCGGTCAGGACGAAAGCGTGCTGGACGTGACCTTTGAAAATGGGCAGGCCCGTGTGCGCACGCTGGAGCTGATGGACACCGCCAACCGCACCGGCGGCCTTGTGGTAGGCACCGGCGACCTGTCGGAGCTGGCACTGGGCTGGGCCACCTACAACGGCGACCACATGAGCATGTACGGTGTGAATGCCGGGGTGCCCAAAACGCTGGTGCGCCATCTGGTGCATTACGAAGCCGACATTGCCGCCACCGACGCCCTGCGCACCGTGCTGCTGGACATTCTGGACACTCCGGTCTCCCCGGAGCTGCTGCCCGCCAAGGACGGCGAGATCGCGCAAAAGACCGAGGATCTGGTGGGCCCCTATGAGCTGCACGACTTTTACCTCTATCAGGTGCTGCGCTTCGGCTTTGGCCCGGCCAAGATCTTCCGGCTGGCAAAGGCTGCCTTTGCAGGCCGCCCCGAATACCCCGACAACGTGCTGTACAAGTGGCTGCGCAACTTCTACTGGCGGTTCTTCGCCCAGCAGTTCAAGCGCAGCTGCCTGCCGGACGGCCCCAAGGTGGGCAGCGTGACCCTTTCGCCCCGCGGCGACTGGCGTATGCCCAGCGATGCCTGTGCCGCCCTCTGGCTCGCCGAACTGGAACAGCTTTCGATCAAGGACTGACACATGAAACACAAAAAACTGCTGACCAATCTTCTGTTTGCCGCCGTCGTTCTGGCCATTGCCGCCGTTCTGCTGCTGGTGCGCAGTGCACACAGCAGCGGTTCCAAGCTGCGGGCCGAACTGATCTACGGTGACAACAACACCACCATGAACCTTCCGCTGGACAAAAACGATACCTATGACGTAGACACCGGGTACTACACGGTGCACATCGAGATCAAGGACGGTGCTGCCCGCTTTGTGGACTCCCCCTGCCCGGATCACATCTGTGAGAGCTTCGGCTGGCTGTCCAACGAAGACCAGACCGCCACCTGCCTGCCCGCCCGCGCGGTGCTGACCATCGTGCCGGCCGACTGAGCCTTGCGCTCAAAAGGAGATTTCCTATGAAGGATGATTCCAACCGTTCCCTGCGGCGTGTGAACCGCAAGAGCCGCAGTGCGGCAGACCGCACCGTGGAAGTGGACAGCTCCGCTTTTTTTGCGGAGGACCCGTCCCCCACGCCGCCGCCCCGGAAAAAGCCCGGTTCTTCTGCCCCGCGCCGCAGCGGTGCCCCGGCACAGGCTGCCGCCGCCCGGCCCTCCGCTTTCGGCAGGATCCTGCTGCCGGTGCAGGGCATTCTCAGTGCAGCCTCGCTGGTACAGCTGTGGCGCACCCAGATGCTGCCCGTGCTGTATCTGGTCATTCTGGCCGCCCTGCTGTTCCTGCTCTGGCTGCTGGTCAAGCGCTGTCAGGAGTACAATGTGCCCGGCAAGGTGTCCCGGGTGTTCTCGGTGTTCCTGTGCGCCTGCATGGCGCTGGGCTGTGTCTGGGCCCAGCAGGGTCTGACCGCGCTGGACAACATGACCAACGGTCTGCTCACCGGTGCCGAGGCCAACAAGATCACCAAGGAGCCTTTCGTCATCTACCTCAGCGGCGTGGACACCCGTGGTGAACTGACCGAAAAAGCCCGCAGCGACGTGAACATTCTGGCTGTGGTGAACCCCCAGACCAAGCAGGTGGCGCTGATCAACACGCCCCGTGACTACTATGTGGATCTGGCCGGCACCAACAGCAAGGACAAGCTGACCCACGCCGGTCTGTACGGCGTGGAGACCAGCATGGCTACATTGGGCAACCTCTATGGCATCAACGTGGATCACTACATCCGCATCAACTTTGCGGGCTTCATCAATATCGTGGACGCCCTGGGCGGCGTGGACGTGTATTCTGACCAGGCCTTCACCTCAGTGGGCAGCCCCGGCTACTACGACCCCACCACCTTTGCCGAAGGCTGGAACCATCTGGACGGTAAGTCCGCCCTGGCCTTTGCCCGGGAGCGCCACGCCTTTGCCTCCGGTGATATCCAGCGCGGCATCAACCAGATGAAGGTCATCGACGCCATGCTGAACAAGATCAAGTCCCCTGCCCTGCTCATGGGCTTTTCCAAGATCATGGACGCCGCTTCGGACTGCTTTGTCACCGATTTTTCGCAGGATCAGATCAGTGCGCTGGTGCGCATGCAGCTGAGCGATTTTGCCAACTGGGACATCCAGAGCTACACCGTTACCGGCTCGTCCGGCACCAGCACCCAGTGCTATTCCGCCAAGGGCCAGAAGCTCTACGTCATGAAGCCGGATGAAGCCTCCGTCAGCAAGGCCAAAGAGATGATTGCGGTCGTGCTGGGCGGTGAGGGCACTGTGAGCGACACCACCCAGACCCCGGAAAAGACCGACATCTTTACCCCCACCACCGACCCGAACGCCGCTGCTTCCATTCCGGAAGAACCGGCGGAAAGCGTCATCGTGGAGGAGCCCGCCGAGAGCGTGCCGGAAGAGACCCCGGCCGAAACGCCTGCTGAGCAGCCTGCAGAACAGCCTGCCGACACCCAGCCCCAGGAGCCGGAGACTCCGGCCGACAGCGGCACCAGTGACGGCAGCACCGAAGCTCCGTCCATCTCCCTGCCCACGCAGGAAGAGGTGGAACAGGCTGCATCCTCGCTGTACAACGCAGCGTCCACCATTCTGGATGCCATCTACAATGCAGCGTCCCAGAACGACGCCGCCTGAGTTCCCACAACTGTATAACTGCAACGAGGCCCCGGAGGGCAGAACCTCCGGGGCCTCGTTTTTTCGTTGTCAGGATCTTATGCCTTGATCTCGTTCCACACGCTGTGGCCGTCCAGGCTGGAGGCATCCACGCCCAGATACTCGCAGATGGTCTGGGCAATGGTGCCGAAGCAGAGCTTCGTGCCCAGGTCCACACCGGGCTTCACGCCCTTGCCGCAGACCAGGTACGGCACATACTCGCGGGTATGGTCGGTGGTCTTGGTGTAGGAGGGGTCGCAGCCGTGGTCTGCGGTGATCATCAGCAGGTCGCCCTCCCGCATGCCGGGGATGAAGTCGGCCAGGAAGCGGTCGAACTCAGCGGCGGCGGCCGCGTAGCCCGCCACATCGCGGCGGTGGCCGTACAGCATGTCAAAGTCCACCAGATTCACAAAGGCCAGACCCTCAAAGTCGCGGGTCTGCAGGGCCTTGGTGAAGGCAATGCCGTTGGTGTTGCCGGTGGTCTTGATCTTCTCGGTCACGCCCTCGCCATCAAAGATATCGAAGATCTTGCCCACGGCGATGACGTCCTTGCCGGCGTTCTTCAGCAGGTCCAGCATGGTGGCGCGGGGCGGCTTCAGGCTCAGGTCGTGGCGGTTGGTGGTGCGGTAGAAGGTATCGGCGGTGCGGCCCAGGAAGGGGCGGGCAATGACGCGGCCCACGCCATACTCGCCCTTGAGCATCTCGCGGGCGATCTCGCAATAACGGTACAGCTCGTGCACCGGCACCAGCTCTTCGTTGGCAGCCACCTGGAACACGCTGTCGGCACTGGTGTAGACGATGAGGGCGTTTTCCTTCATGGCCTGCTCGCCGTAGTCCTTCAGCACCTGGGTGCCGGAATAGGGCTTATTGCAGAGCACCTTGTGGCCGGTCTTTTCCTCAAACTCGTGGATGAGCTCTGCGGGGAAACCCTCCGGGAAGGTGGGCAGCGGCTTCGGGCTCACCACACCGGCGATCTCCCAGTGGCCGATGGTGGTGTCCTTGCCCATGCTCTGCTCCTGCAGGCGGGCAAAGGAACCGGTGGGAGCGGCGGTCTTTTCTCCGGCGGTCACGCCGTCGATGTTGAACAGGCCCAGCTTTTGCAGGTTGGGGCAGTTGAAGTTGGGATGCTTTGCAATGGCTCCCAGCGTGTTGGTGCCCTCGTCGCCAAAAGCGGCGGCATCCGGCTCGGCGCCGATGCCAAAGCTGTCGAGCACGATCAGAAAGACACGTTTTTCCATCTTGGTTTTCTCCATTTCTTCCGGGTCAGCCCGGATAAGTGACACTTTTACCTACCACCATTATAAGCAAAAACAGGCCCGTTTGCAAGGGCTGTCTTTCCATGCTGCACAGCTGTCCTGACGGGCAGGATCTTAGCCATTTCTTTAACGATTTCTCTGTGCAAAATCCGCAAAATTACCGCGTCCCTGCGTCAAGCATCTGTTCAGACCTCCCGGTATGCAAAAAAGTTGTATTCATCCTGAAATTTCACTTGCTCTCTTGTCAGAAAGCGATTATAATAGTAGTTGGTAAAGTTTTGGATTTTCGCTTTACCGTACATTCCAACCCACAGCACGGGGAGTTTTCCCTGTTGGTCGTGTGCGCGGGCCGTTCTGCATGACAGCAGACAGCCTGCTGCAAAATAAATGAGAGAGTGAGAACGTAGACGGAGGTATTTTGAATGAGAAAAACGAAAATTATCTGCACCCTGGGCCCTTCCACCGACAAGGACGGCGTCCTGCGTGAACTGATCGCCAACGGCATGAATGTTGCCCGCTTCAACTTCTCCCACGGCTCCCACGAGGAGCACAAGGGCCGTCTGGACCTGCTCAAGTCCCTGCGCGAGGAGCTGGGCAAGCCCGTGGCTGCTCTGCTGGACACCAAAGGCCCTGAGATCCGCCTGAAGGACTTCAAGAACGGCACCGAGATGCTGGAAGCCGGCCAGACCTTCACCCTGACCACCCGCGATGTGGAGGGCACCAAGGAGATCTGCTCCATCACCTACAAGGATCTGCCTCAGGACGTGGCACCCGGCGGCACCATCATGCTGGATGACGGCCTGATCAAACTGCAGATCCAGACCGTGAACGATACCGACATCGTCTGCACTGTGCTGAACAACGGCAAGATCAAGAACAAGAAGGGCGTCAACGTGCCCGGTGTGCATCTGTCCATGCCGTATATGAGCCAGCGCGATAAGGACGATATCATCTTCGGCATCGAGCAGGGCTTTGATTTCATCGCTGCTTCCTTTGTGCGCACCGCACAGGACGTGTACGAGATCCGCAACCTGCTGAACGAGTACGACTCCAACATCCGCATCATCGCTAAGATCGAGAACCGTGAGGGTGTGAACAACATCGACAGCATCCTGGCTGCCGCCGACGCCGTCATGGTGGCCCGCGGCGACCTGGGCGTCGAGATCGACTTTACCGAGCTGCCCGGCATCCAGAAGACCATCATCGACCGCTCCTTCTCCTTCGGCAAGCCCATCGTCACCGCTACCCAGATGCTGGACAGCATGATGGTGAACCCCCGCCCCACCCGTGCTGAGATCTCGGACGTGGCAAACGCCATCTACGACGGCACCTCTGCTATTATGCTGTCCGGTGAGACCGCTGCCGGTGCTTACCCCGTGGAGGCACTGAAGACCATGTCCGCCATCGCCGAGCGCACCGAGCAGGAGGGTCACTACCTGCGCGGCCGTCTGATGGAGCCCAACACCGGCAAGATCAGCGTTTCCGACGCTACCGCTCACGCCGCCTGCCTGACCGCCAAGGACGTGAACGCCGCTGCCATCGTCACCGTGTCCGAGTCCGGCACCACTGCCCGCCTGCTGAGCAAGTACCGCCCGCAGCAGCCCATCATCGCCTGCGTCATGAAGGAGCAGGTGCAGCGTCAGCTGTCCTTGAGCTGGGGCATCACCTCCCTGATGATGCCTCTGGCGCACAGCACCGACGAGCTGATCGAAATGTCCACCGCCCTGGCCAAGGAAAACGGCTTCCTGCACAACGGTGAGCTGGCCGTGGTGACCGCCGGCGTGCCCGTGGGCATTTCCGGCACCACCAACATGATCAAGATCCACATGGTGGGCAACTGCCTGGCCACCGGTGTGGGCGTCGGCCCGGAGAACGCCGAGGTGTCCAACGCCACCGGCAAGGCCTGCGTGTGCCGCACCCTGGACGAGGTGCGTGCCAAGTTCAAGCCCGGCATGGTGCTGGTGGTGCCTTCCACCAGCAACGAGATGCTGAACTATGTGCGCGACGCCGCCGCTCTGGTGGTGGAGGAGCCCGGCCTGAACAGCCATGCCGCCATTGCCGGCAAGGCTCTGCTCAAGCCCACCGTCGTGGGTGCCGTGGGTGCCACCTCTCACATCCGTGACGGCCTGATGATCGCTGTGGACTGCGCACACGGCAGCGTGCAGAGCCTGCAGGCCTGAGAAAGAGGGCGACACAATGGAACGCATTGCGAGCTTCTGTGTTGACCACACCAAGCTGGACCGGGGCATGTACCTGAGCCGTCAGGACGGCGACGTGCTCACTTGGGACATCCGCATGAAGAAGCCCAACCAGGGCGATTACCTGTCCACGGCCGCTGCCCACACGCTGGAGCACCTGTTTGCCACCTACGCACGCAATAGCGCCTTCCAGGATGGTGTGATCTATGTGGGCCCCATGGGCTGCCGCACCGGCTTTTACCTGCTGACCCGCGGCCTGACCCCTGCGCAGGCTTTGGAGCTGACCGTGGAGTCCTTCCGCTTTATGGCCGCCTTTGAGGGTGCCGTGCCCGGTGCCAGCGAAGTGGAGTGCGGCAACTACCGCGACATGGATCTGCCTGCCGCCAAGGCCGAGGCTGCTGCCATGCTGCCGGTTCTGGAAGCCCTGACCGCTGACCGTCTGCACTACTGAGCCTCTGTGCCGGAACTCTAGACAAGTCAAAACCACCGGCTGAGCCGGTGGCTTGAGTAAGCCCTAGAAGGGCATAACA
>OOCR01001454.1_pt1 | contig 12269 bp, 6 predicted proteins | sample 1671491 | NCBI WGS metagenome assembly OOCR01 (sample SAMN06348162, study PRJEB24527) | human gut metagenome | biome: human gut; feature: ankylosing spondylitis patient; material: feces | host: Homo sapiens | place: China | collected 2015-10
CATACGAGATGTAGCCGTGACTGGAGTTCAGACGTGTGCTCTTCCGATCTGGCTTTCCTGTGGGGGAGGTGGAGCGAGTGGGCAATCTGTAGTGATGTGTTATATTCGCGAACCTCATAATATCTTTACGGATGCGCTTTATCCCAATCAGGGAACGTATAGCAATCTAGGACATGAATATGGTCATATGCGTGGTGCTACGGATTTATATCAGTATATGATTGCCGCAGAAGACAATCCTGTGAGCCACGAGAAACTGACTCCACCTAAATGTAATATGGGGACGGGTTATCGTGTATGGAGTGATTATTGCTCGGCATTGTTCAATTATACGGCGAAGATGAAGCCGCTCGATAAGGACTTGCCAGATCAGGTATTTCCGCGTAAACTGGTGATTAAGGTAGAAAAGAATGGAAAGGCGAAATCCAACTATACTGTGAATTTCTATGGTACACGTGCCGGTGGTAAATATAATAAGCGTGATGTATACCCAAAGGTGTACAGGACTTATCAGACGGATAAAAAAGGAAAAGTAGAACTGACCAATCTGTATAAACTGTATCATCCCGATATGACTGACCCCAATATTCCGCCTAAGGAACCGCAGGACTTATTTCCTTACTCTTATTGGTTCAGTTTCCTGGTGGAGGTGATAGATGATGCGGGACAGAAGAAATACTCCCGTTCAGATCCAGAATATTTATGATGCCGGTTTGGCTTTCGAAGCGGATAGTTATCCAGCATTCGGTCTTCAGACCGTAGGCGAAAAGGCGGTCGCAATTACCCATGCCGACGGCAATATGTCATTGGATTTGGGAGTAGATAATGTAAAGCAATACGGGATTGACGACGGTGAGATTCTGGAAGTGCTTTTGAAAGATAAGATATATCCTGTTTGGGTGAAACAATGTTATAAGGCTTATAAAGGAACGGATATAATTACCACTTGGGTTGAGATTGGCAATGCAGGTAAGAAACCGGTAACACTGTTTCAGTTTGCTTCCGCTTATTTGCCGATGTTTCGCGGGGACAACTGGCTGACTCATTTTCATGGAGCCTGGGGTGCGGAACATACGATGGATGAAGAGAAACTGACGAATGGGCAAAAAGTGATTGCTAACAAAGACGGACTGGCGAATACGGAAACGGATAATCCTTCTTTTATGTTGTCGTTGGACGGCAAACCGCAGGAAGAAACAGGAAAAGTCTTTGGGGGCGTTTTGGCTTGGAGTGGTAATTATAAGTTGAAGCTGGATGTTCGCAACACAGCACTGAATATAATAGTCGGTATGAATGAGGAAAGTTCACAATACATATTGGAACCGAAAGAAACATTCGTCACTCCTGAATTTGCCATGACATATAGTACCAATGGCAAAGGTGGGGTGAGTCGTGCTTTTCATCATTGGGCACGCCAATATAAAATGAATCAGGGTGAAAGGCTGCATGACATCTTGTTGAATAGCTGGGAAGGTGTTTATTTCAAGGTGAACCAAAAAGGGATGGATGAGATGATGGAAGCTTTCTCTGCCATGGGTGGAGAGTTGTTTGTTATGGACGATGGCTGGTTTGGAAATAAATATCCCCGTAATGGTGGAAACAGTAGCTTGGGTGATTGGGAAGTCTGCAAAGAAAAACTGCCTGAAGGTATTGAAGGATTGCTTGCGTCTGCCAGGAAGCATCATATAAAATTCGGTATCTGGATTGAACCGGAAATGTCGAATACTAAGAGCGAACTGTTCGAAAAGCACCCGGACTGGATTCTGAAAATTGATAACCGTCCTTTATCTACCGGGCGTGGCAAAACGCAGGTAGTTCTGGATTTGACTAATCCGAAAGTGCAGGATTTTGTTTTTGGAGTGGTTAATAATTTGATGACGAACTATCCGGAAATTGCCTATATGAAATGGGATGATAATTGCAGTTTGCTGGATTATGGTTCTTCCTACTTACCAAAAAACAAGCAATCACATCTCTATATTGAGTATAATAGGGGTTTACAGAAAGTACTTCAGCGTATTCGTGCCAAGTATCCTGAACTCGTGATGCAGCTATGTGCTGGTGGCGGTGCCCGCGTCAATTATGGATTGCTTCCATATTTTGATGAGTTCTGGACGAGTGATGATACGGATGCTTTGCAAAGAATTTATATGCAATGGGGAGTTTCCGGTTTCTTTCCGGCTATTGCGATGGCATCTCACGTAAGTGCGGACAAGAATCATCAGACCGGACGCCGTATTCCATTGAAATTCCGTTTTGATGTGGCAATGTCCGGGCGATTGGGAATGGAAATTCAGCCGAAGGACATGAATGATGTTGATAAAGCATTCTCCAAACGTGCTATTGCAGCGTATAAAGATATTCGTCCTGTGGTTCAGTTCGGTGATTTGTATCGGTTGGTGTCTCCATACGATAATAAAGGAGTATCCTCTCTGATGTATGTCACTTCCGAAAAGAATAAGGCGGTCTTTTATGCATATAAGATTTCTCATTTCATCAATATGGTTATTCCGAAGGTTTGTATGAATGGATTGGATCCGTCGAAGAATTATCGTTTGGTAGATTTGACACCTGTGGACAGTAGCAAACCTTGTGACCTGAATGGTAAAATCATTAGTGGAAAGATATTGATGGAAGAAGGCATTGCATTAAAATCATTGCTGAAAAGTGAATATTCAAGTTTGGTTTTACAACTACAGGCTGTGGATTAAGTTGATAAAAGACAATGAGAATGATAAAAAGAGAAATTCCTGTTATTGGTATTTCTACTGAAATTGATATTCCGGGAAGAATATCTGTGAAAAGAAAATATGTGGATGCTGTCCTTCAAGCGGGCGGCATCCCTTTTATTCTTCCGTTTACCGACAATGTACAGATTTTACAATCTGTGGTTTCTTCTATTGATGGTTTACTCCTGACAGGTGAGGGAGATATATCGCCTGTGATATACGGAGAATCGACTCTTCCTGAATGTGGAGAATGTTGCCGGGATAGGGATGACTTTGATTATGCTTTGCTGCGCTTGGCATCCGAAAGGCAAATTCCCGTTTTAGGTATTTGTCGGGGAATGCAGATTATTAATACTTATTTTGGTGGAACATTATATCAGGATTTGCCTGCTCAATATCCCTCGGAAATTAATCATCGGTCACCGGATGCGTTTATGATATTACAGCATAATGTGCGATGTTTGAGGACCGGAAAATTGTATTCTGTTACAGGCAAGGCAAGTTTGAAAGTCTCCTCCATTCATCATCAAGCCGTTAAGAAATTGGCTTGTGGATTCAAGGCATCTGCTTTCGCTGATGATGGAGTCATAGAATCAATCGAATCTGATTCCGAACATATTTGGGGTGTTCAGTTCCACCCGGAGTTGCAGGCTGTGGAAGGGGATGAAGCTATGAAAAAACTATTTGTGTATTTTATCAGTCAGGCAAGGACATTATCATGCTGATAGTGATATAAAAGGGATGATACACAGTATCTTTTACGATATTATTGTTTTTTTGTACGGGATTTGTCATTGTGGTTTGTTCTCCGTCCTATCTTTGTAAACAGATAAATTAAGGACATTAAATCATATATTATGAATAAAGTTATGCGTAATCGATTAGCTGGAACTCTTTTATTATTATTTGTTTTTTTGTGTACATCATGGGCGCAGACATCAGGTTTGCGCAAAATGATTGATTTGAGCGGAACGTGGAGTTTTGCATTGGACCCTCACGACAAGGGAGAACAAGAAAAACTGTGGAACATGGATTTTGCAGAAACTGTGACTTTACCCGGTACAACAGATTCAAATCGAAAAGGAATAGAGAATACCAACAAGTCGGAGACCACTTATTTGTCCAGATATTATAAATATGAAGGTGCGGCATGGTATAGCCGGAATATAGAAATACCAGCCGACTGGAAAGAAAAGCATATCGTGTTGTTTCTGGAACGTACTCGTCCGACAACCGTGTGGATCGATGGTCGGGAAGTGGGTAAATGCAACTATTTATCTACCCCACAGGAATTTAATCTCACTCACTTCCTGGCTCCCGGTTCACATAAGCTGACTATTCGTGTAGATAACGGAAAAAGTATTCCCGGGCAGATTCGTTCAAGTTCTCACGCTTGTACGGAATCTACCCAGACAAACTGGAACGGTATTATCGGACGGATGGAATTGCGGGCAATGAATCCATTGTTTATTGAGTCCATTCAGGCTTTTCCTCAGGTAGAAGACCGCTCCGTAAAAGTGAAAATAACTCTTTCCTGTTCTTCAGGCATTGGTGGGAAGAAACTACAGTTGTCAGCTTCTGCTTTCAATACTGCCAAAAAGCATAAAGCCAGATCTGCGGAATATGATTTGAAAGAGGGGAGCAAGGAATATGAATTCACTTATCAGTTGGGAGATAATGCTGTATTATGGAGTGACCTCCAGCCGGCTCTACATCAACTGAAAGCAGAGATAAATGGCATAGACGAGAAAACAGTTCGTTTCGGTTTGCGCGACTTTAAAACTGAAGAGACGCATTTCACTATCAATGGCGCCAAAACATTTCTTCGGGGAAAACATGATGCCTGTGTATTCCCTTTGACGGGCCATACGGCGATGGACTTGGAACAATGGCGTCGTTATTTCAGGATTTGTAAGGAATATGGATTGAATCATTGTCGTTTTCATTCTTGGTGCCCACCTATTGCGTGTTTTGAAGCTGCGGACTTGGAGGGTATTTACTTGCAGCCAGAATTACCTATCTGGGGAGGGTTTAAGAAAGAATCTGCCGAGCTGATGGATTTTCTGATGAAAGATGGAGAGAATATCATGCGTGAATATAGTAACCATGCTTCTTTTGTACTCTTTGCCTTGGGGAATGAGCTGGGAGGTGACATCGATGTGATGAAAGAGTTTGTAGATCGTTTCCGTTCCATAGAGCCGAGGCACCTATACACGTATGGTTCGAATATCTTTTTAGGCTCACGAGGACATATTCCGGGTGAGGATTTTCTGGTAACTTGTCGTGTAGGCAGTGGTGAGGGTTATTCTACTCATGCTCGTGCTTCTTTCTCTTTCGCAGATGCGGAAGAAGGTGGCTATCTTAATAATACCTATCCTAATTCGGTAATGAACTTTGATGAGGCTCTGGAAAAATCTCCTGTTCCGGTGATCGGACATGAAACCGGACAGTTTCAAACTTACCCAAATTATGAGGAGATGAAGAAATATACAGGAGTCTTAGCTCCCTGGAATTTTGAAGTGTTTCGTGACCGCTTGGAGAAAGTCGGCATGCTGGAACAGGCGGATGATTTTTTTAAAGCATCGGGTGCATGGTCTGTGGAACTTTATCGGGCAGATATTGAAATGAATCTCCGCTCCAAACGGATGGCTGGTTTTCAGTTACTCGATTTACAGGATTATCCGGGACAGGGGTCTGCTTATGTTGGTATTCTGGATGCTTTTATGGATAGTAAAGGATTGGTTGAACCGAAAAAATGGAGAGAATTCTGTAGTGAAGTGGTTCCTTTATTGACAACTGCCAAGTTCTGTTGGACAGGCGGTGAATCATTCGCAGGTACTGTTGAGATTGCCAATTATGGAGAAACTTCATTGAACGGAAAAAGTATTTCATGGGAACTCAAAGATAGGAAGAGAAGCCTTGGCAAAGGTAAGGTGGCTATTCCATCGGGATTAGGATTATTGACTGTCGGAACTATTTGTTTGACATTGCCCGATGTGGAGCAAGCGTATAAAGCCGAATTACTTTTGAAAGTATCCGGAACTTCCTATCAGAATAGTTATCCGCTATGGATATATCCTGCAAAGAAGCAATTGAAGACAGGTAATGTTGTAGTTGCCCGCCAACTAACGGATGATGTGCTGAATGCTTTAAAGCAAGGTGGAAAGGTACTGTTGATGCCTCGTGGGGAAGACTGTAAAGAAGTAACAGTGGGAGGATTGTTCCAGACCGACTATTGGAATTATCGTATGTTCAAAAGTATCTGTGATCGCATCAAGAAACCTGCTTCACCTGGTACATTGGGAATTCTGACCAATCCCACGCATCCGGTATTCAATGATTTCCCAACCGAATACCATACGAACTGGCAGTGGTATCCAATCATCAAACATAGCTATCCGCTTATTCTGGATGGTATGCCAAAAGAATACCGCCCTATTGTGCAGGTAATTGACAATGTGGAACGAAATCATAAACTCGGCTTATTGATGGAGTTGAATGTAGAGGGCGGTAAATTACTGCTTTGTATGTCCGACTTGGAAGCGGTACGTGACACACCGGAAGGGTTACAATTCTATGCCGTTTTGCTGGCGTATATGAATTCTTCAGATTTTAAACCGTCCACTTCATTGTCGGTAGAATCGTTCAAGAATCTGTTTGAGGCAGGTGTTCGGAAAGAGGGAATAAAAGTGCTGGATAATATCTCTTACGAATAAGTGAAGAGTAAGGAGAAAATCGTATCAATAAAGGCAAAAAAATGACAGAAGTGCTTGAATGCTATACGGAAAGAAATAGAAAAAAGCAGACTTTACGATATTATTGTCCTTTTGTACGCAATTCGCCAATGTGAATCTGACCAGCGGCTATCTTTGCGATAGAAAGTAAAGCGTATGGAGGATATTAACATTTAAATCAATACAGATAAACTCTTATAATAAAATGATGAAAAGACTAATTGCATATTCGTGTATGGCGATTTTCGCTATGGGAAGCATGGCGCAGAATCAAAAGGATGAGGCTCAAATGAATCGTTTCATATCCGGTCTGATGGAAAAGATGACACTGGAAGAAAAAGTGGGGCAGCTAAGCCAATGTTCCGGTGGATTTGCCACAGGTCCTGATAATACACGTATCAGTCGGACAGAAGATATAAGTAAGGGATTGATCGGTTCTTTGCTGAATGTATCCGGTGCTGCCAATACTCGTAAATATCAGGAGGCAGCTATGAAATCACGTTTACAGATTCCTTTGCTTTTCGGATTGGATGTTATTCATGGATATAGAACAGGTTTTCCGTTGCCATTGGCAGAGGCTGCGAGTTTTGATCTGGATGCTATAGAAAGAGGATCGAGATGTGCGGCAAAGGAAGCTGCGGCAGCCGGGTTGCATTGGACGTTTGCTCCAATGGTGGATATTAGCTGGGATGCCCGGTGGGGGCGTGTGATGGAAGGGGCCGGTGAAGATCCTTATTATGGCTCGTTGGTTGCTAAGGCGCGTGTACATGGTTTACAGGGAGATGATTTATCGAAAGAGAATACTATTTTATCCTGTATTAAGCACTTTGCCGGATATGGTGCAGCTATTGCCGGAAAAGATTATAATAGTGTGGATATGTCGATGGGACAGTTTGCCAATTTCTATATGCCTCCTTACAAGGCTGGTGCAGAAGCCGGTGCTGCTACTTTCATGAGTGCGTTCAATGACTTTAATAACGAACCGTCTACCGGAAGTACTTTTCTGTTGAGGGAGCTTCTGAAGAATCAATGGGGATTTAAAGGGTTTGTAGTATCCGATTGGGGATCAGTGGGAGAAATGATGAACCACCGTTATGCGAAAGATGAAAAAGAAGCTGCTTATAAAGGAATCAAGGCCGGACTGGATATGGAGATGGTCAGTGAATGCTATTCCAAGAATCTGGTGTCTTTGGTAAAAGAGGGTAAGGTATCTATCAAGCTGGTGGATGATGCTGTCAGACGTATTTTGGAACAGAAATATAAACTGGGATTATTTGATGATCCGTTCAGATACTGTGATGAAGAAAGGGAACGTACAGTGATTGGTTCACAGGAATCCCGCAAGGAAGCATGCTATGTTTCCGAACGTTCTATTGTTCTTTTGAAAAATGAAAACTCGGTGTTACCGCTTTCTTCTTCTATCAAGAAAGTTGCTTTGATTGGTGCGCTTTCCAAATCGCAGAAAGATATGTGCGGTGCATGGTCCTGTGCAGAGGTTGGTAAAGTAGTAACCTTGTATGAGGCAATGGAGAAACGAGGAGTGGACATCAACTATAATGATGGGTACGATCTGAAAACGAATAAAATTGTAAATCTGGATCAGACTTTAGCTGCTGCCCGCCAATCGGATGTGGTTATCGTTGCAATGGGAGAACAAGCTTGGGAAAGCGGTGAGATGCGTTCGAAAGGAGATATTTCTATTGCTGCCGAACAACAGCGTTTGGTTTCCGAATTGGTGAAGACTGGTAAACCGGTAGTTGTACTAATGATGTGTGGTCGTCCTGTTATTTTCAATGAAGTTCGTCGGGATGCTCCCGCTATCTTATGTACCTGGTGGCTGGGGAGTGAAGCGGGTAACGCTATTTGTAATGTACTTTGGGGAGATTATAATCCTTCGGGTAAGCTGCCAATGACTTTTCCGCAGCATAACGGACAGATACCATTGTATTATCAATATAAGAGCACAGGACGCCCCACTGCATTGGGCGGATGGTGTGCGAAGTACATTGATATTCCTACGGAGCCTGCTTATCCGTTCGGCTACGGTTTGTCATACACTACTTTCAATTATTCGGATGTGAAACTGCTTCCGGGTGATGGAAAAGGTATTTATACACGTGTTGCTGTAACGGTTACCAATACTGGAAAATACGAGGGCGAGGAAGTTGTTCAGTTGTATGTACGTGATGAGGTGGCTTCTATCACTCGCCCTATCAAAGAATTGAAAGGCTTTGAAAAGATTAAACTGAATCCAGGTGAAAGCAAAACGGTCACCTTCGACGTAAAAGATGAACAACTAGGATTCTACAATAATCAGATGAAGTTCATTGTGGAGAAAGGAGACTTCACTTTGATGGTCGGTGGAAATAGTCGTGATTTACAAGAAATAAAATACATTCTTAACTAAGAACTAATATGAAAAACAACTGGAAAAGATGGCTTATATTTCCCGCTCTATTGCCTTTTTTCTCTTGGATGGAGGCAAAGGCATTGGAGGAAAATCAGATTCAACAATCTTTAGACACCATTGAATACCGGGTATTTGTGGCTGTCGATAAGGCTGGAGTGAAGCATTGGGGAGGTAAAGAAGCTTATCAAGCGAAGCTGAATGCTTTTTTCGACCAAGTGAACGACTTCTGGAACAAAGCCGACAATGGACGTTTCAACTACTATTTCCGTTATATACCGGATCTGCAGGTGATTTACAACTGTTCCTCCCGCCAATTGGAGAAAATCTATCAGAAGAGTGCCGGTTTTCCCAATCACGATGTACTGCTGATTATAGATTCTATTCTTGATTTTGACGATGAAGAATCGGCTAAAGGATGGTATTGCGGCGGTGGGGCGGACGATCTGAATATGGTAATTTGCCGTAGCCGTAGCAAGACGGAACATGAAGATCTGTTTGGTATCGACTATTTTCATAGAGGAGTGGCACATGAGTTCGGACATTATCGTGGGGTAACCGACTTGTATGCTGATAGAATCCGGGCAAAGAACAATCCGGTGAACCATATCGAATATGAACCTGACTCTTGTGTGATGAACAGTCATTATAAAACATATAAATGGAGCTCGTATGCAGTTCATATAATCAATCACACTGCCAAGTCCAAACGTCCGAGACGTGATTTCGACGGATTCTTCAAACAAATGTTCCCCGAAAACATACAGGTATCTGTAAAAGTGAAAGGTAAAAAGCAAAAAGGGGTAAAGCTGAATCTGTATGGTTCACGTGCAAAATTTAATGATCTGATCGCTACTCCTTACCGTACTTATGAGACGGATAAGAAAGGAGAATGTCTGATAACTGGTGTCCCCAACTTATATGATAGTCCCGCACCTCCTTTGCATACAGACGAATTGCCTTATAATCGCTGGTTCACTTTCTTGCTCGAAGCCGAATATAAAGGGGAAAAGAAATACGTATGGCTTCCCGAATATGAGGTACAACAGGCTTTCTTTGAGAATAAGGATACCTATCAGGTGACAATTGATTTCTAAAAAAATAGTAGCGCGAATGAGATAAGAAAGGCTCTATTTAGCACTTGTTCAATGCTTTATTAGCAGGAAATTCTTCCTGTTAAGCTCCCTCCTTTATCTCTGCCAAGCGGTACTCTTATGATAAATATGTAAATAAAAAACTGTGTGAAATACAAAAAGTATTAGTTTATGAAACGTATGATGAAAAGACTTTTGCCGGTTCTAATGGCTATTGCACCTCTAACCATTTGTGCACAGAAAGTGTACGAGCTGAAAGACATTTCCGGTAAAGTGCAGGTGAACGTGATTGTGAATGATAAGAATGTGGAATACTCCGTTCTTCACGACAACGATGTGATGGTGGCTCCGTCTCCTATTTTCATGAAACTAACTGATGGTACAGCTTTCGGACTCAATCCGAAAGTAAAGAAGATTAGCCGCCGTTCTGTAAATGAGACTATCTATCCTCCCATCTATAAGAAGAAATCAATCAAGGACCAGTTCAATGAACTGACCATTGACTTTAAAGGAGGATATAGCTTGGTGTTCAGAGCTTATGAAGATGGTGCAGCCTATCGTTTTGTCTCTGAACTGAAGAAGCCGTTTATGGTGGAAAGCGAGCAGGCTTCTTTTTGTTTTCCGAATGATCCGAAAGTTTTTGTAGCTTCACCGAAAGGCCGAATGAACGAGGGCAAGAAAGATCCTTTCTACAGTTCTTTCCAAAATACGTATCTGGAAACTGCCTTGTCTGCATGGGATAAGGAACAGATTGCCTTTTTACCGGTTTTGGTCGAGGGAAAGAACGGAAAGAAAATCTGTATCACTGAAGCCGATTTGATGAACTATCCGGGTATGTATGTGAAACATGGTGAGCATGGATATTCTCTGGATGGAATCTTTGCAGCTTATCCGAAAACGATAGTAGACGAAGTTCGCGGGCTGAAAGGGGTAGTAAAATCTCGTGAACCCTATATTGCTAAAGTGGAGGGAAACACAGCATTTCCCTGGCGTGTCATGGTCATTGCCAAGGAGGATGCAGAACTGCTTTGCAATGATATGGTATATAAACTGGCTACTCCGGCGCAATTTACAGATTTTTCTTGGATTAAACCGGGTAAAGTGGCTTGGGACTGGTGGAACGACTGGAATCTCTACAACGTGGATTTCCGCGCAGGTATCAACAATGAGACTTATAAATACTATATTGACTTTGCCTCGAAATTCGGTATCGAATATGTGATATTGGATGAGGGATGGGCAGTGCCGGGTAAAGCGGATTTGTTTGAGGTGATTCCTGAAATCGATTTGAAAGAGTTGATTAGCTACGCAAAAAGCAAAAATGTAGATTTGATACTTTGGGCGGGCTATCGTGCTTTTGAAAAAGACATGGATCGTGTATGTAAGCATTATGCCGCAATGGGAATCAAAGGTTTCAAGATTGATTTTATGGACCGTGACGACCAACAAGTAGTTGAGTTTAACCGTAAAGCGGCTGAAACCGGAGCAAAATACAAATTGCTGATAGATCTCCATGGAACGTTCAAACCGACTGGTTTGCAACGTACTTATCCGAATACGATCAATTTCGAGGGTGTCCATGGACTGGAAGAAATGAAGTGGGCAGAACCGGGAACAGATCAAGTGATATATGATGTGACAGTTCCTTTCATCCGCATGGTTGCCGGACCGCTTGATTATACGCAGGGAGCGATGCGTAATAGTGTCAAAGGCGGATATTTCCCGAACAGGAGTAATCCGATGAGTCAGGGCACCCGTTGTCATCAGCTTGCAGAATATGTCGTATTCGATTCCCCGCTTAACATGCTTTGTGATTCTCCGTCCAATTATATGCGTGAACAGGAATGTATCCGCTTTATTTCCCGGATTCCTACTGTTTGGGATGACACTTTCGTGCTCGATGGTAAAGTCGGGGAGTATATCGTTGTGGCTCGGCGCAAAGGTGATGATTGGTATATCGGAGTATTGGGCAATTGGAATGCTCGTGAACTGACAGTGAAATTGCCGGATGATTGTATCGGGAAACGAATCGAGATATTCAGTGATGGGATAAATGCCCATCGGTCGGCTCAAGACTATCGGAAAACGTCCGGGATATTGGAACAGAATGAGATTGTCATCCGACTTGCGCCGGGTGGGGGATGGGTAGCTTGTATTCAATAAGATCATCCATGCTACAGTCTGAACTATATTCCCAAAGTTATCTATCCAACTTTTAGAATACAGTCAGACTGTAGTATGGGTGATTTTATAAAGGTTTTTGATGTAAAATGGAAACAGATTCTTATTTATCCTTTTACAAATC
>OOCR01001459.1_pt1 | contig 12214 bp, 10 predicted proteins | sample 1671491 | NCBI WGS metagenome assembly OOCR01 (sample SAMN06348162, study PRJEB24527) | human gut metagenome | biome: human gut; feature: ankylosing spondylitis patient; material: feces | host: Homo sapiens | place: China | collected 2015-10
GCATGGCCCGCAGCATGAACCCCAACAGCGCCGGCAGCCAGTTCTTCATCATGCACAAGGACGCTCCCCATCTGGACGGCCAGTATGCCGCTTTCGGCAAGGTGGTTGCCGGTATGGATGTTGTGGACAAGATCGCTTCCGTCCGCACCGACTGGAACGATAAGCCCACTACCCCCGTCAAGATGAAGACCGTTGAGCTCATCGAGGGCTGATCTTCTGCACTTCTGTCCCACATCGCCTGCCCGTGAAGTGCCCCGTCAAGCAGACAGAAAAAATAATATAAGATTTTTGTTCGCCGTTTCCACAAGGGAACGGCGAATTTTTTGTGCAAATCGGCGTTAGGCCGCTCGATTCATGGCACGGACGTGAGCTTGCAGCGTCCAACACGGGACACTTTTTGATATTTTACTTCCGCTGTATTGTGATTGTTCTTGCTTACCATGAAAATACCCCCAGAGTACGCAGAGTTTTCTTTTTACTCTGTCTACTCTAGGGGCAGCATATCATGTTGAGGATACAGGCCGGGGGCTTTCCATCTATGCGTCAGAAAGAGATGAGAGGCTTACTTTTTTTCGCCCTTGGGCAGCAGACCGGCGCGCTCCAGAGCCGGGCGCAGGGCCAGATACAGGATGACCACACAGATGGTGGAGGCTACGCTGTTGACAAAGGTGACACCACCGGCGATCTTGGACAGGGCCTGTGCCACGGTGTACTCCTGGCCAAAAATGTAAATGTTGCGGAAATAGCCCAGGAACGGGTCGGTGATGACGTTCAGCAGCAGGCCGGAGCCGCCTGCCACGATGACCTTGAGCAGGTAGCCCTTGCTGTGGCGGTCAAGATCGCGCAGCTTGAACACCTTGTGGGCCACGGCACCGCAGGTGATGCCGATGATGAACTTCAGCACAAAGGTGGTCACGGCATAGCCCGGGTCACCGGCCAGGATATCGGCCAGAGCCAGACCGATCGCACCGGCCAGGCCGCCGGAAACGCCGTCCAGCAGCAGGGCGGTCAGGGCGGTGAAGGTGTTGCCCAGATGGAACGAGGAGCCGCCGTAGAACGGCACGCGGAAGAACAGGTATGCCACCAGGCTCAGCGCGGCCATAACGCCGGTCAGGGCCAGCTCCTTGGTGGTAAAGGTGCGCTTGTACAGCACACTGCCGAACAGGATGACAACGATCACCACAGCCAGCAGCAGCCACATTGCAGTTGTAGACATGATTTTTCCCTCCAAATTTTTCGGGGCGAACCCCCTCCATCCTGTTTTGCAGGATCGTTCGCCCGTTTCAAGGCCACTTACCCATAAAACTACTTGACATTTGGGTGTGTGGTTGGTATGCTCCTATTATACGCGAAACTGGCACCATGAAAATACCCAGAATAAAGTTTTTTTATGGGGTCAGTTTGGCAAAGCATCCAAAAAGGGGAGAGGTCTTATGTTTCATCTGACAACAGCACTGGATGCCGCCAGCGGGGTGCCGCTGTACGAGCAGCTCTATGAGAGCCTTGCCGCCGAGATGCGCAGCGGGGCCATTCCGGCGGGCACCCGGATGCCCGGCAAGCGGCGGCTGGCGGCAGAGCTGTCGGTGTCTGTCAACACGGTGGACGCGGCATATCAGATCCTGGCGAACGAGGGCTACATGGAGCCGCGGGAGCGCAGCGGCTTTTATGTACAGGAATATCTTGCCCTGCCCACCCGGCCCGAGGAAGTGCCGCCCCCGGTGTCTGCCGCTCCGCCGGAAGCAGCCGAGCCGCCCGTCCGGTTCGATCTGTCCACCCGGGGCGTGGACCCGGGGCTGTTCCCGTTCCGCACCTGGGCCCGACTGCAGAAAGAGCTGCTCTATTCCTCGCCCCAGCTGCTGGCCCATGGCGATGCACAGGGGGACGTGGAGCTGCGGCAGGCGCTGGCGGATTATCTGGAGGAATACCGGGGCGTGCGGTGCACCGCCGAGCAGGTGGTGGTGGGTGCCGGCATGGAGTACCTGCTGGGCCTGCTGGCCCCGCTCCTGCCCGGCAAAACGGCGGTGGAAAACCCCGGCTACCAGCGCGCGAAGCAGGTGCTGGAAAACAACGGCGTGGCGTGCTGCTGCCTGCCTGTGGATGCGGACGGCCTTTCTGTTGAGGCATTGTCCGGCTCGGGCGCGGCGGTGTGCTATGTCACGCCCAGCCACCAGTTCCCCACGGGCGTGACCATGCCGGCGGGCCGCCGCACGGAGCTGCTCCACTGGGCCTCCCGCTGCCCGGGCCAGCGGTATATCATAGAGGACGATTACGATTCGGAGTTCCGCTTTGATACCCGCCCCCTGCCCAGCCTGCAGGGCATGGCCGGGGCCGACGGCCCGGTGGTCTACCTCTCCACCTGCTCCCGCAGCCTGGCCCCCGGCATCCGCATCGCTTACATGGTGCTGCCCCGGCAGCTGCTGCCCGCCTGGCGGGCAAAGTACCGGATCTATTCCTGCACCGTCAGCCGGTTTGAGCAGCAGACCCTGGCCCGCTTTATCCGCGAGGGCTACTTCACCCGGCATCTTGCCCGGGAGCGCGTGGCCTACAAGGCCCGGCGGGATGCGCTGGCTGCCTCTCTGCGCGCTGCCTTTGCGCCGGACAAGCTGACCCTGACCGGCCTGCACACCGGCCTGCATCTGTTGGCAAGGCTGAAAAATGCCCCGCCGGATGCCGCCCTTCGCGCCGCCGCAAAGGCGCAGGGCGTGGCCCTGAGTTTACTGAGCGATTATGACCTGACCGGCGGGGAACAGGATTTTTCCGGTACGTTTGTGCTGGGCTATGGCTCCCTGAGCGAGGCATCATTCCCCGAGGCGGGCGAAACGCTGAGGAAGGTCTGCACCGCCGCCCGGGAAGCGTCTGTGACCGTGTAAGTGCCCGCTTTTGCATCCCACGCCCCGGGCAGGGCCTCGGCGTGGGGGAGGGCGCTGTTGTTGGCCAGAAACTCCAGGACCGTGCCCAGCAGGGCGTAATCCTGCGCCGAAAAGTCGGTGAGCAGGGCCGTGCTGCTGGCCCGCAGGGCATCCAGCAGGGTGGCGGGCAGCAGGGCGATGTCCTGTCGGAAAAAGGCTTCCCATACTGCCGCCCGGGCGGCGGCCCGGCGGGCAGGCGGCAGGATGCCGTCCGTATCCCAGCCGGAGAGCAGAGCGTGGGCCTCCTTGGCTGAAATGCTCTGCACAGCGGAGGAAAGCCCGGTTTCGGCCAGCTCATCGGCAGTCAGTGCCCCCGAAAACCCCACCCGCACCGGCCCGTAACGGGAAGCGGTCTTTTCCAGCACGGCGGGGGACAGCGCCAGATAAAGCATATCCTCCGGCAGGCCCAGCACCTCCAGAAGCGCCTGACGGCACCGGGCGGGCCCCGCCGCTCCGTAGCAGTGGGCAAGGCTGGCAGTCTCTCCGTTGAAGGGAACCGTCAGCTCCCCCGGCACGGCCAGCAGGTTCAGACTGTTCTGGGCGGCGTTCAGGTAGACCAGCAAAAAGCTCGGCTGCTCCCCGGCGGTGCAGAGAAGCAGGGTCATCCGGTGCTCGGCCCGGGGCAGCTGGATGGGCACCCCGCTCTGGGGCTGGGCGGTCTGGATGCGGGTGCGCACCATCTGCCGGGTGAGCAGGACTGTGCCGCCCACCAGCGGCAGCAGCACCAGAAGTGCCGCCCCCAAAGCCGCCCAGAAGGGCCTCCAACCGTTCTTGTGCATCCCGTGTTCCTCCGTTCTGTTTTGGAACAGGGTGGGCCGGGATGCGCTTTTTTATACAGAAACCGCTGCCCGGGCATGAAAACGCCCCCTGTGCCATACAGTAGAGCACAGGGGGCGTTTGTGTATGTGGGAGAGCTTGGCGCGGGTGAATGCGGTGGTCGGCGGTGTGGTATGGGGGCCGGTGGGGCTGGCACTGCTGTTTGGCACCGGCTGCCTGCTGACAGTGCGCATCGGATTTTTCCAGCTGCGGTATTTCGGGTACTGGATGCGCCACACCATCGGGGCCATCTTCCTGGACCGGAATGTGACCGCCCACACGGACGATGAAGCCATCAGCCAGTTCCAGAGCCTTTGCACGGCGCTGGCGGCGACCATTGGCACCGGCAACATCGTGGGTGTGGCGGCAGCCATTCTGGCGGGCGGGCCAGGGGCTGTGTTCTGGATGTGGGTCATGGCCCTGCTGGGGATGATGACCAGCTATGCCGAGAACGTGCTGGGCATCTGCTACCGCCGCCGGGATGCCGCCGGAAGATGGTGCGGCGGGCCCATGTACTATCTGGCCGAGGGGCTGGGCGGCGGCTTTGGCCGGGCACTGGCGGTGCTGTTTGCCTGCTTTTGCGTGCTGGCCAGCTTCGGCATGGGGAATATGAGCCAGATCAACTCCATCGCGGGCAATCTGCAGGCAGTGTTCCGGGTGCCGCCGGTGGCAACGGGCATCGTACTGGCCCTGCTCACCGGGCGGGTCATACTGGGCGGACTGAAGCGGGTGGCCGCAGTCACGGAGGCCATCGTCCCGCTCATGGCCCTGTTCTACCTGTTCGGGGCGCTGACCGTGGTCTGTGTCCATTGGGCGGCTGTCCCGGCGGCATTCGCGGCCATCTTCCGGGGGGTGTTTGGCTTGCAGGCCGCCGGGGGCGGGGTGCTGGGTTACGGCATGGCCCGGGCCATCAGCTGGGGATTCAAGCGGGGAGCTTTTTCCAACGAAGCAGGACTGGGCGCGTCGGTGCTGGTGCACTGCGCGGCCAACGTGGAGGAGCCTGTCCAGCAGGGAATGTGGGGGATGTTCGAGGTGTTTGCAGATACCATGGTGGTCTGCACCCTCACGGCCCTTGTGGTACTCACCAGCGGCCTTGTGGATCTGGACACCGGTGCGGCGCTGACCGGTGTGGAGGGCTCCGCACTGGTGGGGCAGGCCTTTTCCACGGTGTTTGGGGCCTTCGGGCCGCAGTTCATCGCGGTGTCGGTCCTGCTGTTTGCCTATTCCACTACGCTGGGGTGGAGCCATTACGGCACCCGGGCAGTGGTGTATCTGCTGGGAGAGCGCGCCGCCGCAGGATATAAACTGGTGTTTGCGGCCATGGTGCTGGTGGGTGCTGTGATGAAGCTGGATCTGGCCTGGGCGCTCTCCGATACCTTCAACGGCCTGATGATGCTGCCCAATCTTGTGGGCGTGGTGGGGCTTTCGGGGGTGGTGGCCCGGGAGACACAAGCGTATCTGAAACGAAAATGACCCTCTCCGTCCATGCAGTCTGTCTGTCAGATGCGGGATGGAGAGGGTCATTCTTTATCGCTTCTTTTTATTTGGTTTCGGGGCAGGCCGCTTCAGGCTCCGCACCGCGTCACGCCCGGCGGCGATGCCGCTGCCAAAGGCCCAGTGCAGGTTGAAGCCGCCGCAGCTGCCGGCGCAGTCCAGCGTTTCACCCACAAAGTAAAGGCCGGGGCAGCCCTTGAACTGGAAGCTGGGGGTCACTTCGGTCAGGCTCAGGCCGCCGCCGGTGGTCTGGGCCTGCTTCCAGCCGCAGGGGGTCAGGCCCTCGAACAGCCAGTGCTTGGCCGCGTTGGCCAACACCTGCCAGGCGGCATCCGGCAGGGTGTCCACCGGTTTTTCAGGCAGCTTTGCCGCTGCCCACAGGGCGCGGCCCAGCTTGGGGTTGAGCAGACCTGTCCAGAAATCCGCAGGTGCTTTGCCCGGCAGCAGGGGCACCCGGGCCGCAAACAGGGCGGTCAGGGCAGTCTCGTCCAGCATGGGGAAGAGGTCCAGCTCCACGGCCGGGCGCTTTGGCCCCCGCCCCGGGGCCAGATGGCCGGACAGCTGCATGATGCAGATGCCCGAAAGCCCGTAGTCCGTGAACTGCACCTCGCCGTTTTCCACAGCCACGGTGCAGTGGCGGTCGAGGTCCAGCAGGGTGGCGGCGGCTTTGGCCCGGATGCCGGCCAGAGATTGGTTGGGCTTTGCTGTCTGCAGGGCGGTCAGGCAGGGGTACAGCGGCTCCAGCCTTCCGCCGCACTGGGCGGCGAATCGGGTGCCGAAGCCGTCGGTGCCGAACTGCGGCCCGGCATTGCCGCCCATGGCGCAGATGACGGCATCGGCCCGCAGGGTCTGGTCCTGACCCTCGGCATCCTCGCACAGGATGGTGTAGCCGCTGCGGTTCTGGCTCAGGGTCTGCACAGTGCAGCCGGTACGCACCTCCACACCCAGCCGGGCAAGGTGGCCTTCCAGCAGGGCCAGCACGTCTGCGGCCTGGTTGGAGTAGGGGTACACCCGCCCGGCCTCATCGGTGCGGGTGTACAGGCCCAGCGCCGCGAACCATTCCAGCGGTGCGGCGGCATCCACTGCGGCCAGCAGGGGCCGCAGGGCGGCGGGGTCAGCGGTGAAATACTGCTCCGGTGCAATTCCGGTGTTGTCCAGATTGCAGCGGCCGTTGCCGGTGGCCAACAGCTTTTTGCCGCACCTGGGGTTGCGGTCCAGCACCGTCACCCGCACTGCCCCTGCCGGGGCAGACTGGGCGGCGGCCAATGCGGCGGCAAGGCCCGCTGCACCGCCGCCCAATATCACGATCTGCTGCATAAGAGCACCCCCCTCAGAAATCCATACATTTTATTATAACATACACAGCAGCAAAAGGATAGAAGAATGCCCCAAATTTGCAGCGAATAATCTTTGACGAAAGCCTTGACAGAAAAAGCAGAATTTGGTAGTGTTGATTCGACGGAATTGCGTGGTTTCGCAGGCTGTGGAAATGCGGCCGGAAAAGGGCAGAGAGTTGGGACTCTGCTGAGGAGAAGCTGAATATGTGGAAGGAAAAAGAAAGATGGACGGCAGCTGCGCTGCTGCTGGCGATGGTCGTGGTGACAGGTCTGTGCTGGTACGTCCTGTACATCCGGCAGCAGTTCTATGACGAAGGCACCCGCAACCTGCTGGAGACCTATGAGCAGGTGGATAAGGCGTTTACCATCTTCAGCCGGAGCAACTGGAACATGCTGAACGAGTGGGGCAAGGGCCTGCGGGCCGCCAATGATGAAGGCCAGACGGAGAAATGCCTGCGCAGCTATGAAGCCGAGCGGGAGATCTGGCGGTACAGCAGCGTGTATCTGTTCAATGAAAACTGCGAATATTGGAGCGTCCGGGGCAAGCATGAAAAAGTGGATCACCTCTGGACGGCCTTTGAAGAGATGTACCGCACCGGCAAGCCTACGGTGTCCAGCTACATCATGCGGAGCGGGGAGCGTCGGGTGGTATACGCTGCACCCATTGCGCCGGTGGAGATCGACGGCACCACCTACACCAGCCTTGCAGTGAGCTATCGGAATAAGACCATAGAGGAATTGATCGGCGGCAGTGCCTACGGCGGGCAGAGCGACTGCTACATCATCCATCCCGATGGCGATGTGATGCTCTCGGAGGAGCCCAAGAGCGAGATCGATGACTGGATGGACAACCTGTTCGATTACCTGCAGAAACACACGCAGGTGGATGGGAGCGCACTGACCCGGGCCCGGCAGGACGTGGCAGAGGTCCGCAGCGGCAGCCTTTCCTACTGTCTCGAGGGCAAGAGCTACTATCTGGTCTACCAGCCGGTGGGCTTTCAGGATCTGTCCATTGTGGGCATCGTCGGCCGTGACGTGGTGGACAGTGGAATGCGGAAGATCCAGAACGCCACCATCCTGCTGCTGGCTGGGCTGTTCTTCTGCGCAGGCATCGTGCTGGTGCACGGTGTCCGCACCGATGCCCGCCTGCGCGTGGAGGAAAAGGAGCGCGCCCTCCGGCAGGAAGGGGAGGCCCGCCAGCAGATGGAGGACCTGGCCAACACCGACGGCCTGACCGGACTGTATAATGAACGCTATTTTGACGCATTGTTGAAAGAAAACGAGCTGAACAGGACACCGTTTGTCCTGTTCTACCTCGACCTTGACCGTTTCAAGCCTGTGAACGACCGTTACGGCCACGATGTGGGCGACCAGCTGCTCAAGGAGGTGGCCAGCCGCCTGCGGGGCTGCGTGCGGGAGAGCGATGCGGTGTTCCGCATCGGCGGGGATGAGTTCGCCCTCATCGTCAACGGAACCGTAACGGAGGGGTTCTGCAAGAGCCGGGTGGAAAAGATCAAGGCAGCCATCCGGGAGCCTTACCGCCTGAAGGATGCAGAGGTGCAGGTTAGCACCAGCTGCGGCTGTGCGGTCTACCCAAGTGACAGTGACGATGTGCGTGCCATCCGCATCCTGGCCGACCACCGGATGTATGAGGACAAGCAGCGCACCGGCCGGAGCTGCGAGTGACGAGAACGATAAAAGATTTTTCCCAGTTTCTTGTGCTTTCTCCCAAAATGAGTGTATAATTGGGAGAAGGAAGAACGGGCTGGGAGAAGGAATGGGTGAATCATGCGTACATTTGATTATAAAAAGATTGCAGAATACTCCTGGGATAATGAGGTCTTGTCTTATGTTGCGAAGATCCATGAATGCAAGGGGCGGCAGGAACTATATCTGAAACAAAGGCCCGCTGAATTGGAGCGGCTGGTGGAGATCGCAAAGATCCAAAGTACAGAGTCCTCCAATCGGATCGAAGGGATCATCACGACCAATGCACGCCTGAAACAGCTGGTTGAAGATAAAACGACTCCACGTAACCGGGACGAAATGGAGATATTGGGATATCGGAATGTTTTAAATCTCATCCACGAGAACTATGCCTATATTCCGGTAGAGCCGGGGTACATCCTGCAACTGCACCGTGATCTGCTGAAATATACGAATTTGACCTATCGAGGACATTTTAAGACTACACCCAATGAGATCGATATGACCCTTCCCAGCGGGGAACGCCGTGTGCTGTTCCGCCCGCTGGAACCATACGAGACACCGGGTGCTGTGGAGGCACTTTGCTGCACTTATCAGGATGTGCTGCACAGAGAACTCGTTGATCCCCTGCTTTTGATCCCCTGTTTTATCTTGGATTTTCTCTGTATCCATCCTTTCAATGATGGTAACGGCAGAATGAGCCGGCTGCTGACCCTTTTGATGCTGTATCAGAATGGATATGTTGTGGGGCAGTACATCAGCATTGAAAAAGCAATTGCAGAGACTAAGGATGAGTACTATGCAGCACTGGCGCAGGCTGATCAGCACTGGCATGAGGAGGAAAATGACCCGACACCGTTTATCAAATATATGCTGGCGGTGATCTGCTCCTGTTATCAGGATTTTGAGCAGCGGGTCGATCTGGTTGGCGGGGGACAGAAGCGCGTGACGGCGTACGAACGAGTGCGCAGTTATGCGATGGAAAAGCTGGGAGCCTTTACAAAACAGGAGGCCGCAGAGGCCTGCCCGGGCTTTGGTACAAGCTCGATTGAAAGCGCGCTGAAAAAACTGACAGAGGAGGGCGTTCTGGAGAGGATCGGCGCGGGCAGAAAGACGCAGTATGTGCGCAGGTAAGGCTCCGGCCGGAGCTGAATGAATAATTCCCTTCCTGTTTCCACAGAATAACCATACTTCGCAGAAATCTGGAAGCAAAACCGGAACATGGAAAGGAAGGGAACCTTATGAAAGCAACCGGCATCGTGCGCCGCATCGACGAGCTGGGGCGGGTGGTCATCCCCAAGGAGATCCGCCGCACCCAGCGCATCCGCAGGGGAGACCCGCTGGAGATCTTCACAACAGGGGACGGCGAGGTCATCTTCAAAAAGTATTCGCCCATGGGGGAACTGAGCGGGGTGACGGCCCAGTATGTGGATGTGCTGAGCAAGTGCTTTGCCCTGACGGCCTTTGTCTCAGACCGGGACCGCATTCTGGCGGCATCCGGTGCGGGCAGGCGGGATCTGGCAGACCGCAGCGTGAGCCAGCCGCTGGAAAAGCTGATGGACAGCCGCAAGCCCTACCAGAGCGATGGCAGCCCCGAAAAGGCATTGCTGCCCTGTGAGGGCTCACCCCGGGCGCTGCTGTGCGCTGTGCCCATCATTGCGGCGGGGGATGTCACCGGCAGTGTGGGCCTGCTCACGGAGGACCGCACTGCCAAGCCCGATGCCGCCCAGCTCAAGGCGGTGAACGTGGCGGCGGCATTTCTGGCAAAGCAGATGGAGGAATGATCTATTATATAGGAGAGCCGCCGCAGGGCGGCTCTTTTTTGTGCGGCCTTTATGACAGAATTATGAATCTTTCAAAACTTTTCTGAGAAGCTATTGACAGCGCCGCAAAATTGGATATAATGGTCTTAGCACTCAGGAAGAAGGAGTGCTAAAGAACAAAAAGCGAACGAAGGAGGCAGGCGCTATGACGATGGATGCACGCAAACAGCGTGTCTTGCAGGCGATCGTTGCGCTGTATGGCCTCGAGGGCGAGCCCGTGGGCAGCAGTGTGCTGGCAAACTACTTTGATATGGCAGTTTCCAGTGCCACGCTGCGCAACGAGATGGCCGCGCTGACCAAGCTGGGTCTGCTGGAGCAGCCCCACACCAGCGCGGGCCGTGTCCCCAGTGCCAAGGGCTACCGTTATTATCTGGATCATCTTCTCACCGATGACCAGCCGCTGGACCGTGTGACCCGCGCCCGTGTGGACGCGGTGTTCGCAAGCCTTGACCACGAGCCGGAAAAGCTGGCACAGGGTGCCGCCAAGGCGCTGGCCGCCATCAGCGGCTACACCGCCGCCGTCAGCACCCCCTGTGCCGAGGATCTCTGCATCGCCCACTACGAGGTGGTGCAGGTGGGCCGCAGCGCCGCAGCGGTGCTGGCTGTGACCACTGCCGGTTATGTCCGCACCCGTGTGGCGCGGGTCCGCACCGGTCTTTCCCGGGAAAATGCAGCGGCGCTTGCCGCCCTGCTCAACCGGAACCTGACCTTTGTGGCTCCTGTTGATCTGTCGCCCCGGCTCCTTGCAGAGCTGTGCAGCCAGATCAGCCCGGAGCTGGTGCCGGTGATCAGCGCCGCCGCCGCCATCCTGCAGGATTCCACCCAGCCCCATGTGTATCTGGGTGGTGAGCAGTACCTGCTGGACTGGCCCCAGCTGGACGGCAAGGTGGGCAGCATCCTGAGCCTGCTGAACGACGAAGAGCAGGCCGCCGCCCTCATTGCACCCCCGGCAGAGCAGAGCGAAAGCGTCCTGCTGGGCGAGGATCTGGAACCTCAGATCCCCGGCCTGTGCATCGTGAGTGACCGATATCTGGTGGGCGGAGGCCTCTGGGGCTCCGTGGCCCTCATCGGCCCCACCCGGATGCCCTTCCAGAAGCTGATGCCGCTGCTCCACACCTTTGCCGATCAGCTTGGCGAAGGAATGAGCGGCAAACGAAAAGATACCCCGCAGGCAGCCGCACCCCGGCGGACTGTGATCTATAAGGAGGACCTGGAATGAGCGAAGAAACAAAAAAGACCCCGCAGGCAGAAGAACCTGCCGTGGAGCCCAACACCGCCGAGCAGGCCGCCCCGGAAACTGCACCTGAGCAGGCAGCGGCTCCCGAGACGAACGCTGAAGCGGCAGACCCCAAGAAAAAAGATGGCTTCTTCAACAAGAAGGCCCGGGAGCTGGAGGCCGTGAAGGCAAAGCTGGACGCGGCTGAGAAGAATGCCAATCAGGCCAAGGACCAGCTGCTGCGGATGGCCGCCGAGTATGAGAACTACCGCAAGCGCTCCACCCGTGAGGCTGACCAGAAGTTCAACGACGGCGTGTCCTTTGCCGTGAACCAGATCATCCCCATTCTGGATACGCTGGAGATGGCGGCCAACGCCCCCACCACCGACGAGAACTACAAGAAGGGCGTGACCATGACGCTGGACAAAGCCGCCAAGGCGCTGAGCACCCTCCATGTGGAGGAGATCGAGGCGCTGGGCAAGCCCTTTGACCCCAACTTTATGAATGCCGTGCAGCAGATCCCCGCCCCCGATGGGCAGGAGAGCGGCACCGTGATCACGGTTTACCAGAAGGGCTACAAGCTGGGCGATAAGATCGTCCGCCATGCCACCGTTGTTGTGGCAGAGTGATTTTGCAAGACCCCGCAAGGGTTTTCAAATATAACATCCGCTTGGTAACATTTGAGCATCACATAAACAAAAAACGTTCTGAATTTGAGAGGAGCTTTCATTATGAGTAAGATCATTGGTATCGACCTTGGTACTACCAACAGCTGCGTGGCTGTCATGGAGGGCGGCGAGCCCGTTGTCATCGCAAACTCTGAGGGTGCACGCACCACCCCGTCTGTGGTCGGCTTTACCAAGACCGGCGACCGTCTGGTCGGCCAGGTCGCAAAGCGTCAGGCCATCACCA
>OOCR01001492.1_pt1 | contig 11970 bp, 9 predicted proteins | sample 1671491 | NCBI WGS metagenome assembly OOCR01 (sample SAMN06348162, study PRJEB24527) | human gut metagenome | biome: human gut; feature: ankylosing spondylitis patient; material: feces | host: Homo sapiens | place: China | collected 2015-10
TAGGTTGAGAAGAAGCTTTTGGATTGAAAAAACGCAAAATATGCCTATAAGAGAGCAAATATTATGAATATATAGGTCACAAGCAGCCTGCGCGGAAAAACAGAGTCAACGGGGATAAGCGGCCTGCACGGAAAAACAGAGCCAACGGGGAAAAAATATTGGGGATATCGAAGATATCCCCAATACAGAATTAAAAATCCACCTGCTGTACAGAACCGGCACTGCCGTCTTCATGAAGATACACACCGCTGCTTCGTACTTTAGCTTTAAGATTGTTATCATCATCAGTTACATGAAATGTTGTTTTGGAGCTGCCAAGACAGATTGCACCGACATTGGCTTCCTTAAGTGATAAGAGCGTGTCCTTGCCATTCTCATCTTTAACCCAGACCTTTAACTGGTCATAGACTTCATCATTCTCATCAATCCATCCGTTGCCGTCAGAATCGTATTCTGAAAGCTCTGAAAAGCCATTACCGGTCTTGGTTCCGAACAGCTCGCTGCCGTCATTGATAATTCCGTCGCCGTTCTTATCAAGAGCAAGAAAGCCACTTTCAGGATTCATCTGTGCAATAGTCTCGTCTTTACCATCACCATCAATGTCAAAACTAAAGGACTTATCAGAAATAGAAACAGGATTGCATCCAAGATTAATAACAAGTGGATCTGTCAGTACAGTGTCAAAGCTGGAAACAAATTCAATGCTGTGTTCTTCCATGTATCTGCGCGACATGGTCATATCAAGATTAAAATTAAGTTCCCTGCCGTCTGCTGTTTTAACAGTTCCAGTTGTTGAAAATGAAGTGCTTTCCTTTTCTTCATAGGTTGAAGAATATCTGGTTCTTACAGTCCATACAGTAGGAGAAATCTGGTTAGTAATAGAAAGGGTTTTTGAGGCTTTGTCAGATGAAGATGTGCCAGAGACTGAATTGCAGGATAAACTGTCAGTATCATGAAACATTCCACGGAAAGACAGAGACTGAATAAAATCCAACAGGGACATATAAACCTTTCTTGTTATTTCTGTGTAACTGAAGCTTACATTCTGCCGCATAGAAACTAAGCTGGCTTTGTTGTAAGCAGGTGTTAAAGCCTCCGTGCCTTCTGGTGATTCCTCACCAGCCAAATCCGTTTTAGAAGAATCGTCCGGGACATTAAGCCTTCCAGAACGATTGTAGAGTGGCATCATCAGAAACATGTCGTCATACTTTCTGTCCGGAGAATCAGAAGAATTACTAAAATATGATTCTTTCTGGCTTAAGCTGCTTCTTGCCTGGCTCATTCCAAAACTAAAGGAGTTACCAGATCTGCCTGCTGCGACCATGCCGCTTGATACCTTTTGTGAGTAGTGTCTTCTTGAAGACATACTCATGTTACTGTCTGCAATTATCATAAGTATACCCGCCTTTCATCTTCAGCAATGAACACGGTTATATATAATATCGGTTTAAGCGCAGAATAATTAATAATAAAATGTCAATTAAAAAACTTTTATAAAATAACTTTATAAAAGTACTGGAAATTCTTATTTAACTGTTGTAATATGATAGCAGAGAAATATCTGCATAAGCAGAAATAAATTATTGAGCCGTAAACTGGCAGAAAGAGGTCATATATGTGGACAGCAGATTTAGGAAATGGACGATACAAGAATCCAATACTTTACGCTGATTATTCAGATCCGGACGCAATCCGTGTCGGTAATGATTATTTTATGATATCATCAAGCTTTTCTAATGCTCCGGCTATGCCGTTGCTTCATTCTAAGGATCTTGTAAACTGGAAGGTTGTTAACTACATTTTGGCTGAAATTCCAGAATTCAGATATAGAAATCCAATTCATGGATGCGGAGTGTGGGCACCTGCAATAAGATATCATGAGGGTACATATTATGTGTGCTTCCCAATGCCGGATGAAGGAATATATATGACTACAGCAACAGACCCTTATGGTGAGTGGAGTAAGCCAGTGAATATAAGACCGGGCGCAGGCTGGATTGATCCATGCCCATTCTGGGATGAGGATGGAAAGGCATATCTTGTTGCAGGAGTTGCCAAGAGCCGTATCGGATACAAGAGTGTGCTTCATATGGTAGAGATGCAGCCAGATGGAATGGGGCTTATTGGTGAGGAAAAGATTATATTTGACGGTAACTTAAATGACCAGATTACAATAGAAGGTCCTAAGATGTATAAGCGAAACGGATGGTATTATATATTTGCACCGGCTGGCGGTGTTAAGACAGGCTGGCAGACAGTGTTAAGGTCGAAAAATGTGTTTGGACCATATGAGTATAAAGTGGTTATGAGACAGGGAGATTCGCCTGTCAATGGACCTCATCAGGGTGCATGGGTTGACACAGTTACAGGACAGGACTGGTTTATACATTTTCAGGATGTGTACGCAGCGGGCAGAATAACACATTTGCAGCCAATGAGCTGGGAAAATGACTGGCCTGTAATTGGAGTTAAGAAAGATGGCAATGATTACGGCGAGCCTGTGATGGAGTACGAAAAACCTGATGTCGGTGCAGTTTATGAGATATGTGAGCCGGATACTACAGATGAATTCACAGAAGATAGCCTTGGACTGCAGTGGCAGTGGAACGCCAATCCTGATAGTGACTGGGCACAGTTTGGTATTGATGAAAGCGGAAATGTGTCTGATGATGGTTCTTATATAAAGCTTAATGCAGTTGGCAGAGCATCAAACAGACCAATTGGCGATTACAGAAATCTTCTCCTGCAGAAGTGGCCAGCACCGGAATTTAGCTGTATTACTAAGATGAATATCAGTGGAATGTCTGATGGTGATAATGCCGGATTCATTCATATGGGAATGGATTATCTGGCAGCAGATGTGACTGTTAAAGGCGGTAAGATGGAAGTGTATGCAGTAAAGGGTGTGCAGCAGTTTGACTGTGACCAGGCTTATACTAGAGAGACTAAAGAATTGCTTGCTTCATACGATAATCTTAAGGAAATATATTTCAGATACACAGTTAAAAAGACAGGAACTAAAAATTATGTTGAGGGAGGACTTCCTGTTAAGGAAGCACCTGTTGAGACAGTAACAATAGAGATAAGCACAGACGGAAAAGAATACACCAACCCTGTTTCCGTTATTGCCAAAGCCGGAAGATGGGTTGGTGTAAAGAGCGGTGTATATGTATCACATGATAATTCTGCCAATAGTGCAAACAAAGGCTTTGTTACGGTAGATTATGTAAGATACAGCCGTTAAATATTCTTAATGTTTTTCTTAGCCCACAATTCAAGGGCTTTCGCATTATTGGAAATAAGGTCGAGGGATTCAAGTATCTGCTTGAATTCCTCCTGTTCTCCAATATCAACCTGTCCATCAGCAGAGATATTGATAATAGAAGCACGCAGGTTTTCAATATCATTCAAAGAACCAAGCATTTTTAATGATAATCTGTCAAATGAATTAATCTCGACTTCCTTCATTGTAAGCCTTCCAATCGGACATTCGCTTGAGCAGTAATTGTAGCAGAGTTCAGGAGCGTTGTAGCATTTTGACATAGATACAACCTCGTCTGCATAAGGTGTTACATTGCCAAGTTCAATTCTTGCAAGTCTTGTTCTGTCTATACCTACGACATCTGAAGCTGCTTCACGGCTTTCAAATTCAGTATTTTTCTGTGCAGCAGAAAATCTTGCCTGATAATATTTGTTATCAGATGCTTTAGTTGCTTTCTTCATAGTTAATAATTCTCCCCTTGGTATATTTAATGAGTTAGTAAAATACATGATCTCCGATAACGGTTCCGCCCACATCGACAGAACTGTCATATACATGAAAATATAATGCGTTAATATTGATATAACCGTTAAGCACATCAACGGCTACCTGGGTGCAGGCTGCATTCGCACCTCTTGCAAGGACTATTGCAAATCGTCCGCTGGCAACAGGTGAAAACTGGTAAGGTGCATATATTACGCCGCTTATGCTGTTAGCAAAGCGTGGGTCGGCAACTCTGTTGATAACAACACTTCCTACAGCACATTTGCCCTCATATGACTGGTTGCCGGCTTCACATTCAATAATTGCTGCGAGCATTGCAACATCATCGGCAGTGTGATTCTTAAGAACATTGTTAAGAGCGTTCTGGTCAACCATAGCAGAGCCGGAAGATGAATTACCGCCTGTGTTACTGGAATTGCCAGAGTTATTGGCTTTGTCAGCCTCTTCCTGTGCTTTTTTTGCAGCTTCAAGAGCTTCCATTTCACGGCGCTGACGCTCTAACATTTCCTGCTCAATCTGTTTTTCGTATTCGAGTGCAAGTGCTTCTGCATCAGTAATGCTGTCACTTGTAGTGTCAAGCTCTGTCTGACACTGTGAGAGAAGCGCAGCAAAATTATCAGCTTCGCGGGAGGCATCATCTTTAAGAGTGACAAGTTCAGCCATTTCTTGTTCAAGCTTTGCCTGAGTTTCTTTAAGAGAAGCCAGAAGGTCACTTAATTCCTGCATCTTCTGGTGGTCATAATTAGAAATCTGCTGGATATATTCTGACTTGGATAAAAGGTCAGAAAGGCTTTCAGCCGACAGAAGCGTTGACAGGATAGTAGCATTATTATTCTCATACATGAACTGGATTCGGAGCTTCATGGCGGCATACTGCTGGTCAATCTCTGCCTGCATATCAGCAACCTGGATATTGGTAGCATCAATCTCTGACTGTTTAGCATTAACTGCATCCTCAATAGAAGAAAGCTTCTCTCCGGAAGCAGACAGCTTCTCGTTAAGCTCTCCGTAAGATGCATTGAGTTCGCTCTGTTTATTCCTTAATTCTTCAAGCTGTTTATTAACAGCATCGAGGTCATCCTGTGTATCAGCCATCAACTGGTCAGGATAAGCAAAAAATGGAACAGCAGATGTAGCTGCCATAATCAAAGCAAGACCGGCGACTGTTAAATTCCGTAATTTAAATCTGATAAAGTATTTCACATAGACTCCTGATAATCATTATATTTTTATAAATAAAAAACAATATTAGTATAAAATGTGCTGGAATAAATTGCAAGCCAAGCTTTCCATGGTGTATATTAATTGAGGAGTGCGGATTGGGAATTGGCCTTCATCCTTTGACTTGCGTACATGACGTTGCGGAATCTGACTATAGCATACGCTTTCAGGAATCCTGCGCTTAGTGTAACTAAATGCCGCTATCTACAAAGTTTATTACGGTGTGTCAAATCAAACGCGCTTCGCTTGAACGAGATTTGACGCACCGCCCTAATGTATATAGCGACATTAAGTTACACACAGCTCGGATTATTCAAGCGTATGCTATAGTCAGACACCGCAACTGATATACACAACATTTAAGATGCAGGCCAATTCCCAATCCGCAGATCTCAATAAAATAAAAGGAGTATCCGATGCTTGAATTAAATGATATAAAGAAAGACTATGTGTCCGGTTCGACTACTGTGAGTGCACTTAAGGGCATTAATCTTAGGTTCAGGGACTGCGAGTTCGTGTCGATTCTTGGACAGTCCGGATGTGGTAAGACTACTATGCTTAATATTATAGGCGGACTTGATAAGTATACGAGCGGCGACCTTAAGATAAATGGAGTGTCAACTAAGAATTATAAGGACAGAGACTGGGATTTTTACAGAAATAATTCTATTGGTTTTGTGTTTCAGAGTTACAATCTGATTCCGCACCAGACTGTTTTATCTAATGTAGAGCTTGCACTTACGCTTTCAGGTGTATCTAAGGCAGAGAGAAAGAGAAGAGCTATAGAGGCACTTGAGAAGGTTGGACTTGGAGAGCAGATTCACAAGAAGCCTAATCAGATGTCAGGTGGACAGATGCAGAGGGTTGCCATTGCAAGAGCACTTGTAAATAATCCTGACATACTGCTTGCAGATGAGCCCACAGGAGCACTTGATACCGAGACAAGTATCCAGATTATGGAGCTTTTAAAGGAGATATCAAAGGACAGACTTATAATCATGGTAACTCACAATCCGGAGCTTGCCAAAGATTATTCTACAAGGATAGTCAGACTGCTTGACGGCGTGATAACTGATGATTCCAATCCATATACCGATGAGGAGATGGAGGCTGATATCAAAGCAAAAGAAGTTGGTAATACAAATGTCAAGGCAGCAGGAAAGAAGGCTAAGAAGTCAGGAAAGAAGCAGAAAACATCTATGTCATTCTTTACAGCGCTTTCACTTTCCTTTAATAACCTTATGACTAAGAAAACAAGAACGATTCTTACTGCATTTGCAGGAAGCATAGGAATTATCGGTATTGCAATGATTCTTTCTATCTCAAATGGTATCCAGTTATACATTGACAGGGTTCAGAGAGATACGCTTTCGAGCTATCCTATAACACTTCAGGCAGAGTCGATTGATATAAGCAGCATGGTTACAAGCATGACAGGCAATTCGGATTCAGCAGAGCATGAAGACAAGACTAAGATATATTCTAACGATATCATGGGTGATATGATTAATACCATGGTAAAGGAGGTTAAGAGCAATAACCTTTCAGAGTTTAAGAAATACATTGAAAACGGCGGCTCTGACATTAAGTCATATGTAAGTGATATCCAGTATTCATATGATGTTCCTCTTAACATTTATATGAAGGATACTTCTAACGGTGTTGAACAGTTAAACCCAAGCACAATGTTTGATTCGATATATGGCGAGGGTGCAACAAGCACATCTTCTGCAATGTCATCAGGCATGGGTATGGGAATGTTTTCTAACAGCAGTGTGTGGAACCAGCTTTTAGGAAACCAGCAGGTACTTGATGAGCAGTATGATGTACTTGCAGGACACTGGCCAGAGAATTACAACGAGGTTGTGCTTGTTGTCGATAAGAATAACGAGGTTGATGATTATACACTTTACTCATTAGGACTTAAAGACCCTGAGGAAGTAAGAACACTCTTTAAGAAAATGATGGTTGGTGAATCATACGAAACAAAAAAAGATATAAGCTATACATTTGACGAGATACTTGATACAGAGTTTAAGCTTGTTATGCCTACGGACATGTATAAGTACAATGATGTGACCGGTACATGGGACGATTACAGCAAATATGATAAGTATATGACAAATGTTGTAAATAACGGAACTGATATTAAAGTATGTGGAATAATCAGACCTAATGATGACGCAGTCAGCACTTCAATTTCAAGTGGAATCGGTTATACAGCAAAGCTTACTGAATACATTATCGAAGAAGTAAAGAATAGTGAGATTGCCAAGGCACAGCTTGCTGATACAAGCGTTGATGTATTTACAGGAGTTCCATTTGACAATGACAGAAATACAGAGATTACAATGGACGATGTAAATGCATATATGGCAACACTTTCACCAGAGGAAAGCGCCCAGATGCAGGCAATGACAAGTGGAATGAGCGATGACCAGATACTACAGCTTTTCTCAGCGTCACTAAAGGCTAGAACAACAGATGCAACATTAGACAGCAATAAGTCGAAGCTTGGAATTACAGACCTTGATACACCTTCACAGATAGATATATATGCAACTGATTTTGATTCTAAGGAGAAGGTTCAGAATATTATCAAGGATTACAATAAGTTGCAGCAGGACGATGGCAAAGAAGAAAATGTTATTAACTACACAGATTATGTTGGAATAATGATGTCTTCAGTGAGTACAATTATTAATGCAATCTCTTATGTATTAATAGCATTTGTTGCAATATCACTTATAGTTTCTTCGATAATGATAGGTATTATCACATACATTTCAGTACTTGAAAGAACTAAGGAAATTGGTGTATTAAGAAGTATTGGTGCTTCTAAGAAAGATGTTTCAAGAATATTCAATGCAGAGACACTTATTGAAGGTTTTGTCTCAGGCGCACTTGGCATTGTTGTAACTTTATTGCTGTGCATACCTGCAAATGCGTTGATTAAGCACCTTACAGACATTTCCAATGTTGCACAGCTTCCGGTTGCAGGAGGAGTAATACTTATAATAATAAGTATGTTCCTTACATTTATTGCCGGACTTATCCCGGCAAAGCTTGCAGCTAAAAAAGATCCTGTTGTGGCATTAAGAAGTGAATAATGTCTTTACTTTAAAACTTCACTGTGTTAAAATTTGAAAGTAATAAGCCAATGTTATTTTTGGAAAACCGGGGTGTATAATTATGAATAATAAGTTAAAGACACAGGCTGTTGAGCAGCTTTTTCAGGCAATATTAAGTCTTAAGGATTTAGATGAAGCATACGATTTCTTTGAGGATGTATGTACAATTAACGAGATTTTATCCTTATCCCAGAGATTTGAGGTTGCCAAGATGTTAAGAGAACACAGAACATATCTTGATATTGCCGAGAAGACAGGTGCGTCTACTGCGACAATCAGCAGGGTAAACCGTTCGCTTAATTATGGTAATGACGGGTATGACAGAGTATTTGAAAGACTTGGCATGCTTGAGAAAGAGTCAGAAGACAATAAGTAATCAATATGAAGCAATGTAAAAGGGAACTGTCAGTACTGGCAGTTCCCTTAATTTATACGGATTATTTCTTTTTGTCTGTTTTATCAGGCTTCTCAGGCTGCTTTGGCGCATGCTTGGCAGAGTAATCATCAATCAGACTTTCAATCATGTTCTTCTTCATGTATACATCAAAGCTTAAAAGACATACAAGACTGAAGAACTGTAAGAATTCTCTGTCATCATCATCCTTTACATCTGTAAATGCATTACTTGCCTGTTCAGACTTTGCAAATATATCTTTAGATAAGGGTCTTGCAAGAGAGGATTCCATTGAAAATATCTCTTTATATATATAATCCAGATCCGGCTTGGAACCTTCATCAAAGAATTTCTCAGTGAGAGGATTGAGCATTTTCTGTATATCACTTATTGAGAGAATGTTCTTAAAGTAATAGATAAATGTAAGGATATATATATGCTCCTTAGAGTACTTTTTCTTAACTGGTGATGGCAGCAGATTGTTCTTGGCATAGTTGTTAATCATCGTTTTGGTTAGTACTTTATCATCAGTGGTACGCTTTGTATCGTGAAGATGTTCATACATAAATGTTGTAACCTGATCCATGTACAGATTGATGTTAGGCACATCTCCGGGTTTTATATAGTTAAGAGCGGACATATCTTTAAGAATACCGCTCATAAGCTCTTTAATATCGTTGTTCATATGTTCCTCATTTCTTTAAAAATGCGTATTCATGAGAGAATACATTTATATTAATGCTTAAGCTATATTATATAGTTTTTAAAACCACATTTCAAGTAGGAATAACATAGTGAACTTTTGCATAGTGTAATGTGCATAATATGATATTTTAATATTTGTAATAAAACGCTAAAATATGTCTCAAAGGAGCAAATCTTAGTGACTTTTTACTCCTGATATATTATAATGAAAAAGGTTTTTTTAGAATTCTGGGAGACAGAATTCGGATGCACCAGAGGGTGATATGTGCCAGAAAGCGGCACAGGAATGGAGGATTATTATGGGTATTTTAACAAGATTCAAGGACATTATGAGCGCTAACATCAATGCACTTCTCGATAAGTGTGAAGATCCAGAGAAGATGATTGACCAGTACATGAGAAATCTTGAGAGCGACCTTGGGAAGGTTAAGGCAGAGACAGCTTCAGTTATGGCTGAGGAGACAAGATGTAAAAGAGAGCTTGATGAATGCACAGCAGATGTTGCCAAGTATCAGTCATATGCAGAAAAGGCTCTTAAGGCTGGCAATGAGGCAGATGCAAGAACATTCCTTGAGAAGAAGCAGCAGTTAGTTTCTAAGCAGGCTACATTACAGCAGACATATAATATTGCAGCAGACAATGCAGCTAAGATGCGTCAGATGCATGATAAGCTCTGCAAGGATATCCAGTCTCTTGAAGCAAGAAGAGATGCAGTTAAGGCTAAGGTTGCAGCAGCTAAAGCTCAGGAGAGAATCAACAAGGTTGGTTCAAGTGTTAACAGTGTTGGAACAAGCATGGATGCATTCGGTAAGATGGAGGCTAAGGCTAATAAGATGCTTGACGAGGCTAATGCAATGGCAGAGCTTAACCAGACACAGCTTGAGGCAGATGTTGACAGTCTTGCAGCTAAGTATGATGCAGAGCCGGCTAACACAGCAGTTGATGATGAATTAGCAGCACTTAAGGCTCAGATGGGCTTATAATTCAGAAGCACATTTATAATGAGATAAGCAATACATAGATAAGGAGAGGGAACATGGGATTATTCAAAGGGCAGTTTGCCAACGTAGTTGAATGGGAAGAGTACAGAGATGATATAATCTTCTGGAAATGGACCAACAGAGAAATCAAGAAAGGCAGTAAGCTGATTATCCGCGCCGGCCAGGATGCAATCTTTATGTACAATGGTAAGATTGAAGGTATTTTTAAGGACGAGGGAAGCTTTGATATTGAATCACAGATTATTCCATTCTTATCAACACTTAAAGGCTTTAAGTTTGGCTTCAACAGTGGAGTAAGAGCTGAAGTTTTATTCGTTAATACTAAGGAATTCACAGAGAAGTGGGGAACTAAGAATCCTATTCTTATTCCAACACAGGCACTTCCAGGTGGCATGCCAATAAGAGCTTTCGGTAACTTCTCGTTTTCAGTATCTGATTACATTACGCTTATAGACAAGGTAGCAGGTGTAAAGCAGATGTACACTGTTGCAGATGTTAAGGAAAGAATATCAGCAGTTCTTGACCAGCTTCTTATGAAGTGGATTTCTAAAGAAGGCAAGGATATGTTTAATCTTCAGGCTAATGCTTATGATATCTCAGCGGGTATTAAGACAGACCTTGATATGGAGATGAGCAAGTTAGGAATCACAATAACAAGCTTTACTATCTCAAGTTTCTCTTATCCGGAAGAAGTACAGAAGATGACTAATAAGGCAGCTTCTCAGGCAATGGTTGGAGATATGAACAGATATACACAGATGGCTATGGCTGATAGTATCGGCAATTCAAGAGGCGGTTCGAATATTGCCAGTGATATGATGCAGCTCCAGATGGGAATGCAGGTTGGACAGCAGATGATGAATAACATGAATACTGCAATGAATAATAATGCAAATGTGTCAGGTGGCACAGCACCTAAGTTCTGTCCTAACTGTGGAACACCAACTAATGGTGCTAAGTTCTGTTCTAACTGTGGAACAAAGCTTGCATAAGCTGACAATTAGTAATGTGTGAATTTAATAAATAACAATCAGGGATGTTGTCATATTGGCTTGGCAACATCCCGTTGTTTTTGTATAATGTGGTAGTTGGCAGAAATAAGGTGGATATAGATTTCACATTTGCATGAAGGTGGGTATATGAGATTAGAAGATTTGAATGACAGCCAGAAAAGGGCAGTTAAATATACAGATGGTGCGCTGCTTATCATCGCCGGAGCAGGCTCTGGAAAGACGCGTGTGCTTACGAACAGAATTGCATATTTAATAGAGGAATGTGGAGTAGACCCATATAATATTATGGCAATTACATTTACTAATAAAGCTGCAAGAGAGATGAAAGAACGAGTTGAGACTACTGTGGCACAGGGTGCAGGGGCTGTATGGGTAAGTACATTCCACTCAACATGTGTGAGAATTTTAAGAAGATACATAGACAGAATTGGATATGATAATAACTTTACCATATATGATACGGACGACCAGAAGTCTGTAATCAAGGATATATGTAAGAAGATGAATATAGATACGAAGATGCTTAAAGAGCGTGCAATTATGAGTAAGATTTCATCTGCTAAAGATGAGTTAAAGACTCCTGATGAGTTCGAGCTTGAGGCAGGTAACGACTATAATCTTAGAAGAATCGCAGGTGTATACAGAGAATATCAGAAGACGCTTAAGCTTAACAATGCGCTTGATTTTGATGACCTGATATTCAAGACGGTTGAGCTGTTCCAGAGTGATGCAGAGGTAC
>OOCR01001502.1_pt1 | contig 11902 bp, 8 predicted proteins | sample 1671491 | NCBI WGS metagenome assembly OOCR01 (sample SAMN06348162, study PRJEB24527) | human gut metagenome | biome: human gut; feature: ankylosing spondylitis patient; material: feces | host: Homo sapiens | place: China | collected 2015-10
TAAAAATCAAGAGACTCCAAGATTTTTTCCTTGGTGACCGATTGGTTGATACGGACATCTCCTACATTTTTCAGTAAAGTGAAGTTGATGATACCGCCCTCATTCTTTTTATCATGTGTCATTAACTCATATAAGGTATCGTAGTCCGTGCAGTCAAAGAAGAGCGCCGGATAATACTCTTTTATATAACAAACGACTTGACTCAATTTCTCCATCGGGAAGCCACACAGCTTATGCGAGAGGTAAAGCTCGCTCACGATACCCGCCGCTACCGCATGACCATGCAAGATCGGACGCATTTTCAGGAAAGACAAGCTCTCGAAAGCGTGGCCGATCGTATGACCGAAATTCAATGCCTTACGAATACCTTGTTCCTTGGGATCTTCCTCTACGATCCGCTCTTTCACGGCGACCGACTGGCCTACCAAACTATTCAAATACGAATAATTCATGGTGTCGATATCAAAAAGCATGACAGACGCATAATTCTCCATCGAACTAATCAACCCGTGCTTGATCATCTCCGCATAACCGGAAAGGATATTATCGCGATCCAACGTGCGCAAGAAATCGCAATCGATGAATACACACAAGGGGGGATAAAAAGAACCGACCTCGTTCTTCAACCCATTGAAGTTTATACCAGTCTTACCGCCAACCGCAGCATCGACGGACGCCATCAAGGTCGTAGGGATATTGATCGTACGGATGCCCCGCTTGAAAGTAGCGCCGGCAAAACCACCCATATCCGTAATCATACCGCCACCCAAATTCACCAGCAAGGAGTTACGGGAAGCCCCCTCATTCGACAAAGCTGTCCATATCTGGGCTAAAGAGACAAAACCCTTATTCATATCACCCGCTTCCATCACGAGAATCGGCGCCTTTTGAAAGGCCGGTATATCCTCTACCAAGGGAAAACATTTCTCTTTGGTATTCGTATCCATAAGGATGAACAACTTATCGTATTTTAGAGAGGAGAGAAAATCTTGCAGTTCCGATTTCAGGTCCTTGCAAATAACCACTTTTTGCTCTGACATATCTTTTTTATTTAAAACCTTAGACCACAAAGGTAAAACATGTATTCCGATTATCAAAACGACATAAAAAAATTCCTTCGGATGGAATTCTTATTCGATCCGAAGGAATCTATCATTAAGTCCGAAAGAAAAGTCAATTTCTTCCGAACCGATTTTACTGTACTCCAACAGCCTCTTTCACAGCGCCAACCGCAATGGAAAGGCCCTCCATGTTCTTACCGCCGGCCGTAGCGAAATGGGGTTGTCCACCACCACCGCCTTGGATATGCTTAGCGGCCTCTTTTACGATCTTACCGGCATGCAAGCCCTCTTTCACCAAATCATCGCTTAACATAAGCATGAGCGTGCATTTGTTATCGTCTATGATACCGGCAACAAAGACAAAGCTATCGGTTGTCTCCGCCTTGATCTGGAAAGCCACGTTCTTCATAGCGTCCGCATTTGCCTTACCAACGAACTGCATAACCTTGATACCATTGCTCTCCGAAGCTTTCGCCACGATCTCCTCTTTCAAACGCATAGACTTCTCACGGATATAATCCTCGATCTGTTTCTTCATCTCCGCGTTCTCCTCGATAGACTTTTTCATCGCTTGCGCCAAATTCGGCATATGGTTCATCAACGCACGCAACTCACGGATCAGATCTTGCTGGGCATATACGAATTGCTCGGCGCCCTCGGCCGTAACCGCCTCTATACGACGGACACCTGCGGCGATAGAGCTCTCTCCTATCACGTGCAAAGAACCGATCATACCGGTTGCCGGGATATGCGTACCACCACATAGCTCCACGGAGCTTCCGTATTTCACGACACGTACCTCATCGCCATATTTCTCACCGAACAAAGCCATAGCCCCTAGCGCCTTTGCTTCGGCGATTGGCATATTGCGATGCTCTTCCAACGGGAAGTTCGCACGGATCTTCTCTCCAACCAATATTTCCACCTTACGGATTTCCTCGTCCGTCACTTTCTGGAAATGAGAGAAGTCGAAACGTAAAGAATCAGGCGAAACATACGAACCTTTCTGCTCTACGTGCGTACCTAATACCTCACGCAACGCCTCATGCAAAAGGTGCGTGGCAGAGTGGTTACACTCACACTGGATACGCTTTTTCACGTTGATCTTCGCGGTAAATGTAGCCGTTACGTCCTTCGGTAGTTTAGTAACCAAATGAACCGGCAAATTATTCTCTCGTTTCGTATCGATCACGTCGATCTTCTCGTCGTCGGCGATCAACCAACCCGTATCACCGACCTGTCCACCCATTTCCGCATAGAACGGGGTTTGATCCAGAACGATCTGGTATAATACTTTATTCTTTTGTTTGATCTGGCGATAACGCAAGATCTCTGCCTCGCATTCGAACAAATCATAACCCACGAACTTACATTCACCCTCTTTCAGCGTGATCCAGTCGCCTGTCTCGATAGCGGCGGCGTTACGGGCACGCTCTTTCTGCTTCTGCATAGCCTTATTGAAGGCCTCGATATCGGCTTCCATGCCGTTCTCACGAAGAATCAATTCCGTCAAGTCCAACGGGAATCCGTAGGTATCATATAATGTAAAGGCATCTACGCCATTCAAGACTGTCTTGCCCGCAGCCTTCGTCTCCTCCATTTTCTTATCCAGCAAACGGATACCGGTTTCCAAGGTACGAAGGAAAGATTCTTCCTCCTCCTTGATAACCTTCTCAATCAAGGTTTTCTGAGCGATCAATTCCGGATAAGCGTCGCCCATCGTCTCGATCAATACGGGCAAAAGCTTATACATAAACGCTTCCTTGCGATCCAAGAACGTATAACCGTAACGAACGGCACGCCGCAAGATACGACGGATTACATAACCGGCCTTAGCGTTGGAAGGCAACTGTCCGTCCGTGATAGCGAAAGCGATCGTACGGATGTGGTCGGCGATCACACGCATGGCGATGTCTTGCTGTTTATCCGTACCGTAAGTCGTACCCGCCATTCCTGCGATTACCTTGATAATCGGTTGGAATACGTCCGTATCATAATTTGAGGTCTTACCCTGCAATGCCATACACAGACGCTCGAATCCCATACCGGTATCGATCACCTTAGCCGGCAGCGGTTCCAAAGAACCATCGGCCTTACGGTTGAATTGCATAAATACAAGGTTCCAGATCTCGATTACCTGCGGATGATCCTTATTTACCATATCGGCACCGCTGACCGCCGCACGCTCCTCGTCCGAACGAAGGTCGATATGGATCTCGGAACAGGGACCGCAAGGACCCGTATCCCCCATTTCCCAGAAGTTATCATGTTTGTTACCGTTTAGAATATGATCTTTCGGTAAATATTGCTCCCAATAACCAGCAGCTTCGTTATCACGATCTAAGCCTTCAGCGGGGCTTCCCTCGAATACGGTGGCATATAAACGCTCCGGATTCAGCTTCAATACCTCTACCAAGTATTCCCAAGCCCAGTTGATCGCCTCTTTCTTAAAATAATCTCCGAACGACCAGTTTCCGAGCATCTCAAACATCGTATGGTGATAGGTATCATGTCCTACCTCCTCTAAATCGTTATGCTTACCGCTAACACGAAGACATTTCTGAGAGTCCGCGACACGAGGATACTTACGGGGCACGTTGCCCAAGATAATATCTTTAAACTGATTCATTCCCGCGTTCGTAAACATCAACGTGGGGTCACCCTTTACCACCATTGGAGCGGAAGGCACGATCTGGTGTTCCTTAGAAGCGAAGAATTGCTTGAAGGATTCACGGATTTCTTTTGCTGTCAACATAATCTATTTATATAGTTCTCGTTAATATTCTGAAAAACAATTTGCAAAAGTACTGCAAATTATTATTTTTGCGTGCATTCAGATAACAAAAAATGTAGATGAAACTCTTTAAAAGTCGCAAAACATACTATTTATACAATCCGAACACACTCAATTATGAGCGTGTATACCCATCTAGCAAAGACCGGCTGTTCACCGTTCTCCGCCATTTAAGCACCGGAATAGCGTTCGGCGTAGCCACTTTTTTCGTCATGATGCATTTGGTGGACTCTCCGATGGAATCTCAGTTACGTAAGGAGAACCGCCTATTGCAAACTCAATACGAGGTACTTTCCCTTCGCTTAAATAACGCGTTGGACGTATTGGATGATATCCAACAGCGTGATGAGAATCTGTACCGGGCTATCTTCCAAGCTGAGTCTATACCCGAATCCGTTCGGAAAGCCGGGTTTGGAGGGACAAACCGTTACGAGCATTTGATGAGCCTGTCCAATCCGGAGCTTGTTGTCTCCACGACCCAAAAGATGGATATGCTACGTAAGCAATTATATATCCAGTCCAACTCCTTGGAGGAACTGATCTCCCTAGGAAAGACCCAAGAAGAGAGAAGTAAATGTATCCCGGCTATCCAGCCGATTTCCAATAAGGATCTGCGTCGTACCGCTTCCGGCTATGGCGTGCGTATCGACCCGATTTACCGTACACCTCGTTTCCATTCTGGAATGGATTTCTCGGCTAAAGTGGGAACGGAGATCTATGCGACAGGTAATGGCGTTGTCACTTTCGCCGCTTGGAAACAGGGATACGGAAATTGTTTGATTATCGATCATGGCTACGGCTATCAGACTTTATACGGTCATATGAGTAAGTTCAAGAAACGTGTCGGACAAAAGGTTACTCGTGGAGAGGTGATTGGCGAGGTTGGAAATACCGGGAAATCTACCGGCCCTCACTTGCATTATGAGGTAATCGTACGAGGGAAGTATGATAACCCATCTAAATACTATTACATGGATCTCTCACCTGAGGAATACGACCGTATGATCCAGATTGCCGAGAATCATGGTCAGGTTATGGATTAAACTTCATTAGCAGTATGAGTCTAAAAAAGAATAAAGATCTCAAACTCTATTTTTCCATCAGCGAGGTGGCGCAGATGTTCGACGTGAACGAGTCCACCCTTCGCTTTTGGGAGAAGGAGTTCGATATCATCAATCCAAGGAAGACGAGCAAAGGTACCCGTTTTTATAAGCAGGAGGATATCGACGCGGTACGCCTCATCTACCACCTAGTTAAAGAGAGAGGGATGACCTTGGCCGGCGCACGGCAAAAACTGAAGGACAATAAAGAGACGACGATCCGGCAAGAAGAGATCGTAAACCGCCTGAAACAGATCAAAGAAGAGCTGTTAGCTATGAAAGACGCATTCGATGCTTTTGCCCCGAAAGTGTGATTATTCTGTTGATAAAACCAGAACAAAACCGTACCTTCGTCCCCAATTAAATAAAACATAAGCAAATAAAATACAAGACATGGAAATTACAGGAAAAATTATTCAAGTCCTACCGGAAGTAGGCGGTGTCAGCAAAGCCGGAAACGAATGGAAAAAACAAGAGTACGTATTAGAGACACACGATCAATATCCCAAGAAAGTATGCTTCCATATATTCGGAGCGGATAAGATCGCTCAAGCGGCCATTCAGCCGGGCGAGGAATTGACAGTCTCTTTCGACATTGACAGCCGTGAGTACCAAGGCCGCTGGTTCACCAGTATCAACGCATGGAAAGTAGACCGTCCGATGGCGGCAGCTTCTCAAGCCGCTCCGATGGGAGTAACTCCGGATAATTTCGCTCCGGCTTCCGCTCCTACGGCTCCAGCCTCATCCGCTCCTGATTTCGGACCGGCCAATCCTATTGATGATTTGCCATTCTAAAGACTAATGGATATCGTATTACTAATTGGCGGTTTACTACTAATTTTAGTTGGGGCTAACGCCTTGACGGATGGTGCCGCCTCAGTAGCCAAACGCTTCAATATTTCCAGCTTAGTAATCGGGCTAACTATTGTGGCGTTTGGGACTTCCGCACCGGAATTAACGGTCAGTGTCGTATCTGCCTTGAAAGGAAGCTCAGATATCGCTATTGGTAATGTAGTAGGAAGCAATATATTTAACGCCTTGATGATTGTCGGCTGTACGGCCGCTATCGTACCGATCAGCGTCACGAAAGGTACGTTGAGCAAAGAGATCCCTCTTTGCGTGCTTGCCTCAATCGTATTATTTATTTGCGCGAATGACGTTTTGATCAACGGCGCGTCGCAAAATAGTATCAGTAGTAGCGATGGAATGTTACTATTAAGCTTCTTCGCCATTTTCCTTGGCTATACATTCGCGATCGCACATAATGGAGAGGAAAATGGAGAGAGCACGATTAAAATAATGCCCATTTGGAAAGCGAGTTTATTCATCATTGGAGGATTGGCCGGTTTGATTTACGGAGGACAATTTTTCGTGGATGGAGCTTCTGGTATCGCCCGTGGACTGGGTGTCAGCGAATCTATTATCGGTTTGACTTTAGTGGCCGGAGGAACCTCTCTTCCTGAGTTAGCGACTTCCGTCGTGGCCGCCTTAAAGAAGAACCCGGAGATGGCGATCGGAAATGTTATCGGTTCCAACCTCTTCAATATATTCTTCGTATTAGGTTGTAGCGCAACAATCACGCCGATGAACATACAAGGCATTACCAATCTGGATTTGGGCGTCATGATCGGTTCATGCGTATTGCTTTATATTTTTGGCCTTTTCTTCAAGAAACGGACCATCACTAGGCCGGAGGGAATCCTATTGATCGCTTGTTATATAGCTTATATAACTTATTTGATTGTTGGCTGATAAAGCTTTTATAAAACAAAAGTGTAGCGAAGCACTTCGCTACACTTAATCCGCTACACGTCCGACAGATTTAATATTCTGTATCTTCGACAAAGTCACGCACATTTTCTGGATATCTTCTACGTCATGAACTTTCATCTTTATCTTACCTTCGAACACGCCGTCTTTCGCCTCGATCAGCAAGCGCATGATGTTCACGTTGAAATCCTCGGAAATCGTTTTCGTGATCGTATTCAATACACCTATCGAGTCTATACCTTTCACCTCTAGCGTGGCCTCAAAAGAAGCGTTCATATGGCTGCTCCAAACCGTATTCAAGATACGTTCGCCAAAGCTACTTTTCAAGCGCATGACGATCGGGCAGGAACGTTTATGAACTACTACATTTCCATCATCATTGATAAAACCTAAAGAGTCATCTCCCGGAATCGGCTTACAACATTCGGCAATTACATAATTACGCTCAAAAGCCTCCTCTTTCAATAAATAAGGCTTTTTCTTATCATATTTAGGCTTCTCTTTCTTGGCTTCCTCCTCTTCGGGTTGTTTCACCTTCTTGGAAGCGACACCCAACGCCTGTTTCACATACTTAAACAAGACATTATCCGTCTTCTCCTTCAACAGCTTCTTTAAATTCTCGGGCAAAACCACATCCCCCTTCTCTACCGCATAAAAGAATTCCTCGCGTTTCGAGAATCCAAAGTACATGCCTAATTTATCCAGATTGGATGTACTCGCCTCAAGCTCCGAACGCTTGAAGGCATCAAGAACTTTTATCTCTCCATACTTAGCGACCTCTTTACGGACACGCTTTAATACGGCATCGATCTTCGCACGAGCCTTAGCGGTAGTCACGAAGTTCAACCACTCCGGTTGCGGCTCCTGAGAACGGGAAGTCAAGACCTCCACCTGATCTCCACTGGACAGCGGATGACTCAATGGCACCAAACGATGGTTTACCTTAGCGCCAATACATTTATTACCGATATCGGAGTGAAGCGCATAAGCGAAATCCAAGGCGGTAGCCCCTTGGGGCAATGTCTTTATATCTCCTTTCGGAGTGAAAACAAATATCTCGGAAGTAAATAAGTTCAGTTTGATCGTATCCAAGAAATCCAGCGCATTCGGGTCCGGACTCTCCAAGATCTCGGTAATGGTTTGTATCCATTTATCCAATTCCGTATCCTCCTCCACGTTGGATTCCTTGTATTTCCAATGGGCAGCGAAGCCTTTCTCTGCGATATCATCCATACGGCGGCTACGGATCTGGATCTCTACCCATTGTCCATCCGGTCCCATAACGGTCAGATGAAGCGCTTGATAACCGTTCGCTTTCGGACGGCTCACCCAATCACGGATACGGTCGGGACGAATCCGGTAAATATCCGTAATAGCCGAGTAGATATCCCAACATTGGTTTTTCTCGTCCACACCGGGAAGCGGGTCAAAAATAATGCGGACCGCATAAATATCATAAATATCCTCGAAAGCGACACCCTTGCTTTCCATCTTATTCCAAATGGAATAGACCGATTTCACACGGGCACGCATCTCATACTGAAGTCCCATCGATTTCAGCTTCTCGTCCACAGGGGCGGCGAAACGCTCGAATAATTTATTACGGCTCTCTTCCGTCGCTTTCAACTTAGCGCTGATGAAATCGTATTCTTGCGGATGCTCATATTTAAAACTCAAATCCTCCAGCTCCGTCTTGATCGAGAAGAGACCCAGACGATGCGCCAGAGGAGCATACAGATAAAGAGTCTCACCCGCGATCTTAAATTGCTTGGCGGGAAGCATGGAACCCAAAGTCCTCATATTATGAAGACGGTCTGCGATCTTGATTAGAATCACCCGTATATCGTCACTCATAGTCAGCAGCAACTTACGGAAGTTCTCGGCTTGAGCCGAGGCCTGTTCCCCAAAAATGCCACCGGATATCTTCGTCAAGCCATCCACGATCTGGGCGATCTTGTCTCCGAACATATCCCGGATATCCTCCACTGTATACTCGGTATCTTCCACGACATCATGCAGTAACGCAGAGCAAATAGAGGTAGAGCCCAAACCCATCTCCCGGCATACGATACGAGCCACGGCGATAGGATGCATTATATAAGGTTCGCCGGAACGCCGTTTCACTCCGGCGTGCGCTTGATTAGCGAAATTAAAAGCTTTCGTGATTCGTTCGACCTTACGGCGGTGGTTTGACTTCAAATAATCGTTCAACAACGCATTGAACCCATCTTGTATCATCTGTTCGTCCGCAGAGAGAACGGACGCAGCCTCGCCCGTTTCTTTTATATCTTTTGTGTCCTTTGTATCGTCCATGGTTTTACACCTCCCATTTTTATACTGTATAGCCACAAATATATACAAATATTTGGAAGGAAACCCTAACAAAAGACAAAAATAGAATATCTACTGCTTAAATATGGATCCCATAGTCGTGTTTAACCTCGTCCATGACAAAAGTACTTCTCAACGAGCCCAAACTATCGATCGTTCCTAACACATTTAAAATAAACTCTTGATAATATTTCATATTGGGAGCGTGTATCTTCAATAAGTAATCATAATCGCCTGAAATATTATAGCACTCCGTTACCTCGGGGATTTCTTGGATAATCCGGGTAAACTCAAAAGCTATATCCTTATTCAGCCGAACCAATTTCACGCTACAAAAGACAACAAAGCCTTGATTCAGCTTCTCCGCATCTAGTACCGCTATATACTTCTTTATATATCCACTATTCTCAAGACGTTTTAAACGCTCGAACACCGGGGTTGACGAGAGACTGACCCTTGCCGCCAACTCTTTCGTAGTCAACCGGGCATTATCTTGTAACGTTCGGAGGATTTGCAGATCCACCTTGTCTAACTTATCTGAAACATTCATAAGAAAAAAATTCTATCGGATTGATTCCCCAACGTCCTTCGCCGAAGATGTATTCTATTTATAGCCCTAAAAATAGTATTATTTTCTATATTCTCAACGAATCTTGTCCAAAAAGCACACACATCATACATTTGCCAACAGAATAAGAACTAAATAAACAAGATGACTATGGCAACAAAGAAGTTACATTTCGAGACATTACAACTTCATGTAGGACAAGAACAACCGGATTCCGCAACCGACGCACGTGCGGTACCCATTTATCAAACAACTTCCTATGTATTCCATAACGCACAACATGCGGCAGACCGTTTCGGCCTACGTGACACGGGGAATATTTACGGACGTTTGACAAACTCCACGCAAGGCGTTTTCGAGGCACGTGTAGCTGCCTTAGAAGGAGGCGTGGCAGGTTTGGCCGTGGCTTCAGGAGCAGCGGCTGTCACCTATGCGTTACAGAACATAGTGAGGGCAGGAGATCATATTATCGCAGCCGATAATTTGTATGGCGGTTCCTTCAACCTGATCACCCATACACTGGCCTCCCAAGGCATTACTAATACGATTATCAATGTAAATGACCTAAACGCATTAGAAGCAGCTATCCGGGAAAACACGAAAGCCATTTATGTAGAGACATTCGGGAATCCTAACTCTGACGTAACGAATCTGGATGCGGTAGCGGAAGTCGCCCACCGACAGCATATTCCATTAATCGTAGACAATACGTTCGGAACCCCCTACTTGATTCGTCCGATCGAACATGGAGCTGACATCGTCATCCATTCCGCCACAAAGTTCATAGGGGGACATGGCAGTAGTCTAGGAGGCGTAATTGTAGATGGAGGTACTTTCGACTGGAAGGCGAATGCCGATAAGTTTCCTACATTAGCCAAACCAGACCCAAGTTATCATGGAGCCATATTTGCGGACGTAGCAGGTTCCGCCGCCTTTGTCACCCGTATCCGTGCGGTCATTCTTCGCGATACCGGGGCAACGATCTCTCCTTTCAATGCTTTTATCTTGTTGCAAGGATTAGAGACCTTATCCCTACGCGTGGAACGCCATGTAGCAAACGCATTGAAAGTCGTGGATTATTTATCAAAACATCCGAAAGTAGAAAAGGTGAATCATCCATCACTTCCTACCCATCCGGACCACGAACTTTACAATAAATATTTCCCAAATGGTGCCGGCAGTATCTTCACCTTCGAGATCAAAGGCAGGCAGGAAGCCGCTTGGAAATTCATCGACTCACTGGAGATCTTTTCCCTACTAGCGAATGTCGCCGATGTAAAGAGCCTTGTCATTCATCCATACACGACCACTCATTCCCAGATGAGTCCGGAAGAACTTGCCCAACAGCACATAACACCATCCACCGTACGCTTGAGCATCGGAACCGAATATATAGATGATATTATAGATGATCTGGATCAAGCTTTCGCTAAAATCTGATAGCGCACTTCCAAAAGGAAAAGGACAGAAGCAAAGAAGACGATCCCTGTTCGACACAAGGATCGCCTTTCTAATCAACATCACATCGAGCCAAGGTTACACTCATTTATTCTCAGCCAAATAGATATCCGTAAATGTCACAGCTCCGGTTAATCGGTTATTGTTGTTAGTTACATTTAACAATATGACATACTTGCGATACTGATCGGCAGTCAACGCCTCTTTCATCAGCTTCAAATTGCCATACACGGCTTTTTGCAATCGTTCATCCTGACGCTTCAGGTCTTTGCTCAAACTCTTTCTTTGTTCTTGTACAAAATAATCATTAATGTTAAGTACCTCCTCCATTTGGTAAGGAGCCAATCCTAGATAAGAACTCAATCGGCTAAACTCTACCGCAAACGGTTCTTTATTCCCATATTCATTCACACATTGCGCTTTCGCAAAATTCATTGTAGCACTCATTCCCAAAACCGCTACCGCCATAATTAACTTTCTCATAATACCTACAATTTACCTATTACAAAACCATTCACAAAACAAACACTCATTTTAGAGAAGATAGCCTAAACATTCTTTTGTTTCGGACTAATCCTTTTTTACAAACCTATTAACCTATCTAATGTGTATGATAAAACTCGGATTAACATCAAAATTTCAACTTACATCTTATTGATGTATCTCCTTGTTTGTATTGCAAAGATGAAGAATTATCGGATAGGCAGTTTCCGATTGTTGACGAAAAGGAAAAAATGGGGATTGAACACGAAAAGGGCAAAAAAATACCGGCTTTAAGAGAACCGGCATTTCTATTTAATTATTATTCCAGACTTACTAT
>OOCR01001504.1_pt1 | contig 11895 bp, 10 predicted proteins | sample 1671491 | NCBI WGS metagenome assembly OOCR01 (sample SAMN06348162, study PRJEB24527) | human gut metagenome | biome: human gut; feature: ankylosing spondylitis patient; material: feces | host: Homo sapiens | place: China | collected 2015-10
GCCCAGCGGGTCGCCCATGCCGGTGTAGAGGTCGTGGTCAAGCGTTTCCCTGAAATGTTCCACGGCTTTATCCCTCACCTGATGGGTCAGTGGAAGAAAGCCGCAGACCTCATCGTGCGCACCGTCCGGGTGGAAGCCTGAACACCGGGAGCACCGCAGCACCCGGTATGAAACGAGACGGTTTCTCTCGTTCTTGATCCTGCGTTTTTTCTCTCCATAAAGTTTTTTCTCTCCATAAACCGGCAACGCCCCCTGTGCAGCCACTGCACAGGGGGCGTTGCTGATGGTAAGGGGCACGTTGCGCAGAGGGTGTGCCCTTTTTGGTTCGTACACGGCGGCGTCGGCCTGCTTTGTTCAGCATGGCACCGATCCGGTCGGTTATCTGCCCCAAAGCAGAAAAAATGGACAGACCGGGTGGAAAAACGAAAAAAATCAAAATGTCAGCCGCATCTGATGCCAGACGACATTGCCGTGGGTGGATTTGCTGGTCACGCCCTCGTCCTGAAAACCGAGGGCCGCATAGAATGCGAGCAGTTCCGGCTTGCAGGTCAGCACAAGGCCCCTGCGGCCCTGCGCTCTGGCATCGGCGATGGCGCGGCGGAGCAGGGAGCTGGCGTATCCGTGCCCACGGTAGGCAGGCAGGGTGTTGACCCCAAAGATCATCTGCCAGGCTCCGTGCGGGTCGTGCAGGGAAGCCTGGGCATACATCTCATCCGTCAGGTCCGGCTCATTGGTCACAAAGCCGTCCACGAACGCGATCAGGGTTCCGCTCTCAAACAAAAGCCAGAAGTGGCTGCCGTAAGCCTGGATGCGCTCGGCAAATTCGGCTTTGGTGGCAGCTTCCGCTGCCGGGAAGCATTCAGCCTCCACGGCAGCCACAGCGTCCAAGTCGGCCAGGGTGGCATATCGGATGTCCATAAAAACACTCTCCTTTATAAATAGGGGCTCAGGATCTGTTGGATCTGGGCCAGGTCTGCGGCAAAGGAGATCCCGTTTTGCCGCTCACGGGTGGAAAGCCCCTTTTCGATCATCTGCAAAAGGAGCTGCTGCAAGCTGTCATAATAGCCGTTCAGGTTGTAGAGGATGCAGGGGGCGTTCAACTGGTTCAGGGAGACTTTGGACATGACCTCCGCGATCTCCTCCAGGGTTCCGGTGCCGCCCGGAAAGGCGATGAATGCATCACCCAGCTCGATCATCTTGTTCTTGCGCTCGGTCATGTCGCGGGTCACGATCAGTTCTGTCAGGCCGTCGAGCTGAAGTTCTTCGTCTACAAAAAACTGCGGCTCAACGCCGGTCACGTCTCCGCCCTCGGCCAGCACACTCTCGGCAAGCAGACCCATCAGGCCTGCTTTGGAGCCGCCGTAGACCAGGGCGTTTCCACTTGCGCCGATCCATCGGCCCAGCTCCTGAACAGCCCGGCGGAATGCGGGGTCATTGCCCTCGTTTGCGCCCAGATAAACGGTAATGTTCATGGTAGATCCCTTTCCTTGTTCCGCTTTTGTGTGATACCCGCTGATAAAGAATTGGTTCATCGCATCCAAACGGTTTTGTTCCATTCACTTCCATGCTTTCGGATCCTTCCGGGCAGCGATCAGAAACCCTTTTCCAAAGCTTGAGGGTGTGTTTTCCCTCTTTCTTCATCTGATCAAACTGGAAGTTAGTAACGCAAAAGGAAATATATGACATATACCCAGCTAAGTAATCCATGAAAAATCGCCCAACCGACAGACTTCCACGTTGTATAACTAATAACCATAGCTAATGCACTTCCAAAAGTTATTCCTGATTTTACCGTTTTCTTGACATTCGTTGATTTATTATCTTCCACGTTTGTTTCCTCCACAACTTCCGATTTATCACTCAGTTTTCGTATTCAAATTATACCATAAAGCTTGTGTACCCTTCTACCGCAACTTTGGAATATATGAGAAAAGCCCGAACATTTTTCGTCCGGGCGGTCTCGGCATCAATCATAGATCGGCTTAAATTTCACGATAGCTTCTGCCTGTGCCTTGCAAACGCTCTCCTGCCGCGCCCTCCGGCATCTATCCGCGCCCTTGCTCATACCATCTAACAACTATGTACCGGGAGGGATATCGTGTGCTGCTGACCTTGCTGCAATTTTTCGCCACAAAATTTCTGTTTCTGGCGCTTCATCTGGAAAGCGGAAGTTTCCCCAAACCGCTCTCCGCCCGGGAAGAGCAGGCCGCCTTTGCTGCCCTGCGGGCTGGGGATGCCGCTGCACGCGAAAAGCTCATCCGGCACAATCTGCGTCTGGTCGCACACATCGTCAAAAAATACTACGCCCTGCCGGGTGATCAGGAGGATCTGGTCTCCATCGGCACCATTGGACTGATGAAAGCAGTGGACACCTTCGACTCCACCCGCCGGGCGCGGTTCTCCACCTATGCCAGCCGGTGCATCGAAAACGAGATCCGGATGCAGTTCCGGCGGGAGCGCAAGAGCGGGCAGACCGTCTCCTTACAGGAAACCTTGGAGGCAGACGGGGACTCGGCGCTGACCTTAGCGGACGTGATACAGGACGGCTTTTGCATGGAGGACAGCTGTGAGCGGCAGGAGGATATCCGGCGGGTGCGGCAGCTGCTGGAAACGCTGCCTGCACGGGAGCGGCAGATCCTGCTGCTGCGGTACGGGCTGGCCGGGCAGCCGCCCCTGACCCAGCTGGAGACCGCCGGGCTGCTTGGCATCAGCCGCAGTTATGTTTCCCGGCTGGAGACCCACGCGCTGTGCCAGCTGCGCCAGCATTGGGACAAAAAACCGGCGCAGGAGTGAAACATTTCTCCTGTGCCGGTCTCGGAATCCTTATTCGGTCAGCGCGCTTGCCTGGATCTCGTCCAGCTGCTCAAAGGTATACAGCCGGTTCAGCGCCTCGACCAGTTCCCTTTTGGAAAGGCGCGGCGGCAGGCTCAGTGCGTTCAACAGCTTTGCCTTGCGCTCTGCGCTGCCCGGCTTGCCGGAGAGCCCCCATTCGTACAGGTCCGTGTAGGTGATTTGCCGACCTTCCGGGCGGGCAGGTGCTGCGCCTGCCTCAGCCCCGAGGGCATCCCGCAGAGCCTGCAGAACGATGGCATCCTCCACACCTTCCACCCCCAGCAAACCTTCCTTGCCGGGCTGCTCCTTGCGCTTTTCCTTGCCATGAATGGCGGGCACATAGGCCTGCACCACATTCTTTTCGCCCACCAGATTCGTGATGTAGTTCCGGATGCGGAAGCCCGCCGCATCCGAATCCGTCAGCAGGATCAGCCCGTTTTTCTGCGCCAGCGCTTTGAACAGCTGCTGGCGCTTTTTGTCTTTGTAAATGCCAAATCCATCCGTCAGCAGGATCATGGCATCGGTCAGGTGCGCAAGGCGGGCGGCATCGTATTTGCCCTCCACGATCAGCACCCGGCCGGTATGGATCATTTCATTCTGCATCATCGTCCACTCCCTGCCATGGCCAGCCGGCACAGCGCCGTTTCCAGCAAGATCTGCTCCTCCACCGGCTGGCTCTTCAGGCTCTGGTCCAGCTCCAGCAGCACCTGCAGGCAGGCTTCGATCTGCCCCAGCGTATAGTGCGACGCCGTTTCGGCTGAGCGCTTGAGCCGGTAATCGCTGCCCTTGTAGCCAAAGTCCTTGAACACCGTACTGTAGTTCTTTTTGCGGGCCGCGCCCAGCTTGACCCGGTACAGGTCCACATAGCTGCCGATCATGGCCGCTGTGATGGCAATGGGCTCCTGCTGCAGGCGCAGAAGGGTCTGCAATTTCTTGCAGGCACCGGTGGCGTTTTTGGCGGTGATCATGCGGATCATCTCAAACACATCGGCTTCCAGGCTCACGGTGCCCATATCGGCCACCATGGCAGCGGTCACGGTCTGGTAGCCGGACAGCGCACAGAGCTTGTCCACCTCGTTTTCCAGCAAAAATGGATCCTCGCCGCAGCGTTCCAGCAACGCAGCAGCCGCGCCGTCCGGCAGTGAGGTTCCCTGTGCCTTTGCCCGGTCGATCATCATAGCCTTGAGCTCAAAGGGCCGGGGCTTGGCCAGCTCTTCAACGTAGCCGATGGCCTTGCACTGGGCAATGAGTTTCTGGGCCGATTTCCCGGCCTTGAGCTTGTTGCGCTCCAATGGGAACACACTGCCCAGCACCACCACCGCATTTTCCAGGCTGGCCAGCGTACTGCACAGCTCGTCCAGATCCTTTGCGCCGTATGCGCCCGGGTCCACCTCCGGCAGCACCACCACGCGGCGGGTGCCAAAAAAAGAGATGGTGCCCGCCGCCATGATCAGTCCTTCGATTTCCGGAGCCGCACCGTCCAGCACGGTTGCGTCCTCGTCACTGTCTGCCGAGAGAACACGGACAGCCGCATTCACCGCCTGCCGCACCAGATACCGCTCTGTGGAATAAAAATAGTACACCGGGCAGCCTTTGTCGGCCAGCTGCCGGAGTTTTGCCTCGGTCGCCAAACCCGCGGCCCCCTTTCGGATGAATTGTTATAATACCCATATAGTGTACCACATTCCGGCCGGATTGCAAAGCATCACTCTGCCCGCCAGCCGCCGGAAGAGCGCAGGCTGAGGGAAGCATATACCGCTTCCCCGCCCTGCATCCATTGGTAATGATCACTCCGGCTCAGCAGCTGTTCCCATTGCACGGCCTCCGGCTTTGCCGGAGATGCCAGCAGCCACTGCACCCGGACCGGTTCGGCCAGCGTCACCGTTCCGCTCACGGTCACGAACTGCTGCTCCCCGATGGTCAGCCGCACAAGGCAGCCGAACCGGGTACGCAGGGTCTCCACTGCTGCGGTCGACGTCTGTCGGGTGACGGCGCTTCCCACCGGCTGCACTGCCACTCGGCACATCGTCCGGGCAGGCAGCGTGCAGGCATTTTCCGGGTCCAGACGCAGATCTGCCAGCAGTTCCACCGTGGTCACGCCCCGGCGGGCCAGCTGGTTTTCCACCGCCCGCTGAGTGGATGCCCCACCCCGGAACAGCACCACGGCTGTGTGATTCTGGCTGACCACCACCGCCGGGCTGTTGGCACTGCCCACAAGGTCGACGTGCACCACATCCCGGCACAGGGCATTGCCTGCGCCAATGGCAAGGGCTGCCGTCAGCAGAAGGCCCGGCACAGCCACCCGCAGCCGTACCTTCCAGAGATGTGCCAACCCGCACAGAGCCATCAGCAGCAGACAAACAAGGGCTGCATAGTTTGTGTCAAAATACAGCCCCGCGCCGGGTTTTGTGCTTATCCACACAGTCCAGCGGTTCAGCAGGCCGGTCAGGGCTTCCGCAGCCTTGCCCAGCAGCAGATACAGCGGCCCGGCCACCGGGACAAGCCCCGCAAAAGCGGTGCCAAGGCTCAGAAGCATCATGGGTTTGACCATCCAAAGCACTGCTGCGCCGGACAGCACTGCATAAATGCTGACGCTGAGACCCCGCAGCACCAGAACCGGAAAGGCAGCCGCCGAAGCACAGACCCCGATGCACACCGTCTCGGTCAGGCTGCTGCGGACATGTCGCAGGATGGGCTGCAATACAGAGGGCTTTTTCTTCCGGGTCGCGTGCGCTGCAAAGAGTGCATGCAGGTGACGGGAAAGCTCCGCACCGGCCAGTGTACCCAACACAGCGGCAAACGACAGCTCAAAGCCGATATCACACACGGCATAGCTGTTGCGGGCGGTCATCAGGATGCCCGCCGCCGCCAGTGAGGTGAGAGCGTCCGATGCGCCATAGACCCACACACCCAGTGCGCTGACCCATACCGCCACAGCCGCCCGGCAGACAGAAGGCGTAAAACCGGTGACCCCTGCCAGCAGCAGCGCCAGGAAGGCCGTGAAAAGCGCCTTGACCCGGCGGCTGCGATAACTGCGCTCCCGCCTGCGTCGGCCGAACACGTCCCCGCACAGAATGGAGACGTGCATCCCGCTGACCACCAGCACATGGGAGAGTCCCGCGCCCCGGTAGGCGCTGCGCAGGGCGGAAGAAAGATAGTTCCGGTCGCCCACCGTCATGGCGGCCAGCACCCCGCCGGCATCCTCGTTCATCTCACCGCGCAGGCTGGTACTGAGCCGTTTTTGCAGGCGGCTGGTGCGTGCCCGGAAGCTGCTGCTTTTGCCCAGCCGGGCAAAAGCCTGCGGCTCCCTTGCCCACAGCACAACGCCGTCGGCAAAGAGGGTTGTACGGTCGGCAGGCTCCGGCGCTTCCAGTGCAAAGCGCCCCTCCACCCGCTCCCCGGCTTCACATTGCGGCAGGGCATCGCATTCCACCCGGAGATCCGCCGCTTTGCCGTTGACCCGCTCCACCCGCAGCACGGCGTCCACAATGCCCGGGTAGTAGGATGGCGACACCAACTCCACCTCAGCGGTCAGCACCACCGTCTGCCCGGCATACTGTGCCTGCACCCCGGCCAGCCGGGCGTCGGTATGCCTTACCGCAGCCAGCCCCGCCGCTGCGCCCAGCAGCAGGCAGAGGGAGGCTTTGCGGGTGCAGTCCGGGATGCACAGCAGCAGACAGAACGCCATAAAAAATGCCGCAAACGGCACAAAAAGTTCCGTTTGCGGCAAAAAAGCGCACACTAACTCAACACCCAGCATCCCGGCGCAAAATACGCAGAGCGGGCGTCGCATCGCGGCTTAGTGGAAGAACAGGGGCAGCGGCTCCAGGAAGATGATATCCTTGCGCTCTGCTGCATCGCCCTCGGCCAGGACAGCGGCCTGACCCACGATGGTGCACTGGGTCTGCTCGGCCAGAGCATCCAGTGCCTTCAGCGAACCGCCGGTGGAAATGACGTCGTCCACCACCAGCACGCGCTTGCCGTTCATCTTATCCAGCTCCTTGCGGTCGATCACCAGCTTCTGCTTACCGGCCGTGGTAATGGACTGATCCTCCACCACAACAGGGTTCGGCATATACAACTTGACGCCCTTGCGTGCGCAGACGTAGGGCTTGCCGCTCTGGCGGCTCATCTCGTGAGCCAGAGGGATGCCCTTGGCCTCTGCGGTGAGCAGGATGTCAAAATCCGGGCACTTCTTGAGCAGCTCGGTGGCAGCGGCCACAGTCAGCTCAGCGTCGCCCAGCATGATGAAGGCTGCAATGTCCATGTGGTCGTTCACCTTGCAGATGGTCAGTTCACGGGTCAGGCCCGCAACATGCAGCGTATAAGTGTCAGCCATAATCAAAATCTCCCTTTTCTATTACGATCGGCATCAGACGGGCAGTTTTTCGCCGCCCAGGACATGGAAATGCAGATGCTTGACGGTCTGGCCGGCATCCTCGCCCACATTGGAGATGACGCGGTAGCCATTTTCCAGCCCCTGTTCCTTGGCCAGCTTTGCGATGACGGCAAAGATGTGGCCCAGCAGGGCACCGTCCTCCTCGGTCAGCGCTGCGGCCGAAGAGATATGCTTTTTGGGAACAACGAGGAAATGCACCTTAGCCTGCGGGTTGATGTCGTAAAATGCCACCACCTGCTCATCCTCGTACAGCTTTTTGGAGGGGATCTTGCCCTCCGCGATCATGCAGAACAGACAATCTTCCATGGGAAACACTCCTTCCTGATCTTTGCCTTATTTATTCGCCCAATGCCTTCTTGACGATGGCACCCACAGCAGCCAGTGCCTCGTCGATCTTGGTCTCGTCCTTCAGGCCAGCCATTGCAAAGTCCGGCTTGCCGCCGCCCTTGCCGCCGGCAATGGCAGCCAGCTCCTTGACCAGCACGCCAGCCTTCAGGCCCTTTTCCTGTGCCAGCTTGTTGACGGTGACAGCCATGGTGATCTTATCCTCGGCCTTGCCCACCAGCACAGCCACCACAGGGTTCACGGCCTTGTCACGGATGCTGTCGCACATGCCGCGGAGGGTGTCGCCAGTGGTACCGGTAAAGTATGCAGAGGCGATCTTCACGCCGTCGGCATCCTCAGCGTTGTTGAACAGGCTGTCCACCTTGGAGGCGGCGATCTTAGCCTTCAGCTCTTCCAGCTCCTTGCTCATGGCCTTGTTCTCAGCCATGACAGCCTCGGCGCGGACAGGCAGTGCGGTGACATTGTTAGCCTTCAGGGTATTGGCCACGTTGTGCAGCATAGCCTCCTGCAGGTTTGCACGGATCAGCAGGTTGCGGCCGGTGACAGCCTCAATACGGCGGATGCCGGCGGCCACAGAGCTCTCGCTCACGATCTTGAAGCCGCCGATCTGGGCAGTGTTCTTGACATGGGTACCGCCGCAGAACTCGGTGGACCAGCCCTCGATATCAACGACGCGCACGACCTTGCCGTACTTCTCGCCGAACAGAGCCATCGCACCCAGCTTCTTGGCCTCCTCCACAGGCATCTCCTGGACGGTGACGTTCATGGAGTCAAAGATCTTGTCGTTGACGATCTTCTGCACCCGTGCCAGCTCTTCAGGGGTCACGGCACTGAAGTGGGTAAAGTCGAAGTGAGTGATGGAGGCATCCTGATAGGAGCCTGCCTGATGCACATGGTCGCCCAGCACCTCACGCAGGGCAGCCTGCAGCAGGTGGGTGGCGGTGTGGTTGCGGGCAATGGCCATGCGGTATTCCTTATCGACCTTTGCGGTCAGGTGGTCACCCACCTTCACGATGCCGCTTTCCAGCACACAGGTGTGGACGTAGTAGCCCTTGGGGGTCTTTTTCACGTCCAGCACGCGCAGGCTGCAGTCGGCACTGGTCAACACGCCGTGGTCAGCAGCCTGGCCGCCCATCTCGGCGTAGAACGGGGTCTTGTCCAGCACCACCAGCACGCCTTCCTTGGCCTGCTCGTCGGTAGCAATGGCGTCGGTCAGGGTCTCCTCGTCGCTCAGGGCAACCACCACGCTGTTGTCGCTCAGGGTATCGTAGCCGGTGAACACGGTGGGCTCGGCGGTCAGGCCGCCGAACAGATCCTCGCTCCAGCCGGAAATGTTCTTCTTCAGGCGCTCGGCGCGGGCGCGCTCCTTCTGCTTCTTCATCTCAGCATGGAAGCCGTCCTCGTCGATCTCCAGACCCTGCTCGGCGGCGATCTCCTTGGTCAGGTCCAGCGGGAAGCCGAAGGTATCGTTCAGTTTGAACACATCCAGACCGCTCAGCAGGTGCTGATGTGCCTTCTCTAGGCCGTCGATCATGTTGTTCAGGATGTTCATGCCGGCGTCGATGGTACGGGCAAAGTTTGCCTCCTCGGTGCCGATGACCTTCTTGATATAAGCATCATGCTCGCGCAGCTCGGGGTATGCACTCTCGCTGGACTGGATAACGGTCTCCACCAGATCCACCAGGAAGGGGTGGTCGATGCCCAGCATCCGGCCATGACGGGCTGCACGGCGCAGCAGGCGGCGCAGCACATAGCCGCGGCCCTCGTTGGAGGGCAGGATGCCGTCGGACACCATGAAGGTACAGCTGCGGATGTGGTCGGTGATGACGCGGATGGAAATGTCGGTCTTGGGGTCCTGCTTGTAGGTCTTGCCCGCAATGCGCTCCACATGGTGCAGCACGCTCTGCACGGTATCCACCTCAAACAGGTTGCCCACGTTCTGCATCACGCAGGCCAGACGCTCCAGGCCCATACCGGTATCAATGTTGGGGCGTGCCAAACGCTCGTAGTGGCCCTTGCCGTCGGCGTCGAACTGGCTGAACACCAGGTTCCAGATCTCCATATAGCGGTCGCAGTCACAGCCCACGCCGCAGGTCGGCTTGCCGCAGCCATACTCGGGGCCGCGGTCGAAGTAGATCTCAGAGCAGGGGCCGCACGGGCCGGAGCCGTGCTCCCAGAAGTTGTCTTCCTTGCCCAGACGGACCATGTGGTCGGGGGCAACGCCCACTTTCTTGGTCCAGATGTCGTAAGCCTCATCGTCCTCTTCGTAGACGGAGATGTGCAGCTTATCCTTCGGGATAGCCATCCACTCGTCGGAAGTCAGGAACTCCCATGCCCAGGGAATGACCTCTTCCTTGAAGTAATCCTGGAAGGAGAAGTTGCCCAGCATCTCGAAGAAGGTGCCGTGGCGGGCGGTGATGCCCACGCGCTCGATGTCAGGGGTGCGGATGCACTTCTGGCAGGTGGTCACGCGATGACGGGGCGGCTCCTCCTGAGCGAGGAACCACTTCTTCATAGGTGCCATGCCGCTGTTGATCAGCAGCAGGCTGGGGTCGTTCTTCGGGACGAGCGGGAAGCTGTCCAGACGCAGGTGGCCCTTGCCCTCAAAGAAGGTAAGGTACTTGTCACGCAGTTCATTCAAACCGGTCCATTGCATAGTTTTAATCTCTCCTCGTGTATCGGCGTCCTCCTCCGGACGCAGTTTTTATGGCAGGCTGACAAAAACAAAAAACAGCCCTCATCCCGAAAAGGGACGAAGGCTGTCTGAAAAGCTCCGTGGTACCACCCAAATTGCAGAAATGCCGCCGGGGCGCTCCTGCCGCTTTGTGCGCTGTAACGCTGCGCAGCGTCCGGTTTGTTTCGCCGGAAGCTCCGGGGTGGCGTAAAAAATGCTCTGCCGGAACGCCTTTCAGCCAAGGGCGTTCTCTCTTTTCGGCGGCACACATCCTTCTGGCCCCATCCTTGCCATTTGCCATAATTACCATTCACGCACAAAGGGCATACTGCTCCTTTGCGTTCATTTCAGATTATAGCATAGTCAGGCCATTTGTCAACGGGTTTTCCCAAAAATCGCGCGTCACGGCACCCAGATGCGGAGGATATTACTGACGACGCCGTCCTTCGTGAAGACAGTGGTGTTGTAAAGCGTCCAGTTACCCTTGTCCTCCGAGACGGCCTTGCCCACCTCGATGGCGCCGTTCGTCTCCACCGGCACAGCGTCCACGCTGGCGGAGCTGTCGCTGAGGGTCACACTGTCGTCCACGGGCAGCACGAGTTCCCCCATCATGTAGTAGACCGGGTAGTCGTCGTAGGTGACGGTGCGGTAGATGTCGCCGCTGCGCCAGAGGTCTACGCCGCCCTCTTCGATGCCGCCGTTGATGGAGACGGTGCCGTTCTCTTCATTCTTTTCGATTTTTTCCACAGTCACGTTCTGTGCTTCCACAGCGCCGTCCAGATGGGTGCTGAAAACGCTGCCCACATCCAGCGCGTCCACGTCCTCGGCGCGGTAAGCGTCGTAGCCGTAGACCGTCAGGGTCATCTGGCGCTTCTTGGCGTCCACGCTCGAGATGTTCGCGGCGAACTTGTAGGAACCAGTCTTCATCTCTTCAAGACTGCCCTGGTCGATGGGCATCATGACGCCCTCTTCGCCGGGCAGGACGCGCACTTCGCTGCTCACCTCTTCCACTTCACTGGCGGCGGGCATCGAACCGGCCATGCCGCTGGCGGCACTGGCAGCGCTGGCAGAGCTGCATCCGGCCAGCATCCCCAGAGCCAGAACGCCTGCAAGGAGCATCAGTTTCTTGTCGTTCGTCATATCAATACCTTCTTCCCTCTTCAATCATGTAAGGCTCTCATTATACCATAAATGGAGATTCGATGATGAAGCCATCGTTAAATTCCGATGAATTCTTTTTGCACCGGCACAGTATACTCTTGTTTTTTGAAAAAGTAAACAACCAACTTGACGTAAGAAGGCGGATTCGCTACAATAAAAGCAAATCTTAACCTATTCTTAATTTAGAGAGGAAATTTCCGTGAAAATATTGAAAGTAAAATGTCTCGCCCCCACCCGGCTGGACAACTATCTGATGCAGCAATTCCCCGCGCTGAACCCGGGCCGTCTGAACAAGGCCCTGCGTGAAAATAAAATCAAGCTGAACGGCAAAAAACAGCCGCTCTCCACCCGCGTGATGGCAGGCGACGAGATCAAGCTGTTCATCCTTGACGATGTTCTGGACGCTGACAAGCGTGTGGACGGCCCGGCGTGGAAAAACGCCCGCGGCCCGGCGCAGGTGGTGTACGACTGCCCGCAGATCCTC
>OOCR01001513.1_pt1 | contig 11840 bp, 7 predicted proteins | sample 1671491 | NCBI WGS metagenome assembly OOCR01 (sample SAMN06348162, study PRJEB24527) | human gut metagenome | biome: human gut; feature: ankylosing spondylitis patient; material: feces | host: Homo sapiens | place: China | collected 2015-10
GATTCAAATGAATGCCCAAGCCACGCCGTTGTCCAACGGTATAAAAAGGATAGCCCTCGTGCCAGGCTATAAAATCTCCCTTTTCATCGACGAATCGTCCACGTCTGACTTCCGCTGACCAAGTCTGACCTGCACTGACCTGGGGCTGACCTACGCTGACCTGCGGCTGACAATTGCTGACCTGTGGCTGACAATTGCTGACCAACCACTTTTTCAGAAAGCTTCGATAATCCATCGGGCAAAAGCAAACGCCCAGACTGTCCCTTTTCACCGCCACTTTCTGAAATCCCCGTTCAGCAGCAAAGGCACGTGCTTCCACTTTGGTAATATCTCCCATCGGAAGCAACATTCTCCGAAGAATATCCTGTTTGAGTCCCCATAAGAAAAAGGTCTGATCCTTGTCCGAATCGGCAGCGTAAGTTATATAATAGGTATCATCCACCTTTACTTTCCGGACATAATGCCCTGTAGCAATATAAAAAATCCCCATTTCATCGGCAATTTTGGAAAGAAGGGGCCATTTCAGATAGTTATTGCACAATGTGCAAGGCACAGGAGTATGCCCCACCATATATTCACGCACAAAATATTCGATGATCTGTTCGCGGAATATCTCACGGGCATCATACGTGATATGACGGATTCCCAAACGCTCTGCCAGATGGCGGGCATCTTCCAGATATTCGGTCGAGTCGTTCAACTCATAGAAACGGAAAGTAACTCCGGTCACCTCATATCCGGCTTCCAGCAATCGCATGGCAGCTACGGAACTGTCCGTACCACCGCTCATTCCTAACAATACTCGTTTGTTTTCTTCCATCATGCTGCAAAATTAAGGATTTTCCCGTATCTTTGTTTGTTAAAGCCTAAAGAGAATGGAAGAGAAAGCAAATACCGGACAAGTTATCATCGTTTTAACCGAACATCTGACGTTCGGCACACTACTGATTCCTTATATGGCAGAGAAATCTGACGACGGTACATACCAACTCATTGAACAGGCTTTTCACGCTTCACCCGAAGCAATCAGCCGGATGAACGAGGCCGAACAACAAGCTATCGACATCGCCTCTCATTATACAGAGAAATATCTGATGGGGATCTATTCGCGTGAGAAAACAGTATCCCGTTTTCTGCGCAAATTATCCGAAGATCCGGAGCGGGTAAAGAATAATATCCGCCCATTCATCGAGAAAAAAATGCAGGAGATGCTGACATTGATACGCCATCATAATCTTCCTCTGTATCAGAAACAGGTCGGAAGCAAACTGCTATATGCGCATCATGCCTATCATGTGCATCCTCATGACGTGGAAATCCGTTTTACGTTTCTTGCCGATGAGACCAATTTCCGCTACCAGCTGCAATGCTATTATGACGGGCAGCCGCTCTCATTAAGTGAGCAGAAGCCTGTTATCGTGCTGACCTCCTCACCGTCTGCCCTCTTACTGGGAATGGAGCTGTACTTCTTTCCGCATATTGAGAGCGTACGCATTCTGCCCTTTACCAAGAAAAAGAAAATCAGCGTCCCTGCCTCCCAAATCGAGAAATACATTGATAACATCGTCATTCCGATAGCACGCTATCATGAAATCACGACTCAGGGACTGAATATCATTGAAGAGACGTATGCCTGCGAAGCTGTCCTGTCTCTTGAAGATACCATTTACGACGAACAGATGTTGCGGCTTAGCTTCCGTTATGGAGACCAGTCATTTACTCCCGACACCGTGACCGAAATGAAGAAGATCATTTACCGGAACGATTTCGGCGAGATATTCTTTTTCCGTCGGGATAGCGATGCCGAAGAAGAGAAGCTCCGGATGTTAACAGATTCCGGCTTGCAACGAGTCAGCGACGTTCATTTCAAGCTGTCGCCCGATGCACCCGAAAAGACAATTACTGAATGGATCAGTACATATCGGGAGATGCTCCAACAGTCTTTTCTGCTGACAGGAAACATGGGGAATACTCCTTACTGTCTGGACGAAATCCGCATCGAACAGAGTTGTGATGATGAGCCCGACTGGTTTGAGCTACATATCACGGTAGTCATCGGCAATCTGCGTATCCCTTTCTCACGCTTCCGCAAGCACATCCTTGAAGAGAAAAGAGAATTTTTGTTACCGGACGGACGCATGATTCTTTTACCGGAAGAATGGTTCAGCAAGTACGGAAACCTGTTGGAACTGGGCACTCAGACGGAGACAGGAATTCGTCTGAAACCGACCTTTATCGGTGCCGTACAATCGGCTTTAGAAGAGAACGGACCTAAAAACCTGCCTTTCAAGAGAGAGATACGCAATGTTCCCGTTCCCCAGGGACTGAATGCGGAACTACGACCTTATCAGCAGAAGGGATTCTCATGGATGGTGCAGCTGAACAAGCAAGGATTCGGCGGCTGCCTGGCAGATGATATGGGACTTGGAAAGACGCTTCAGACGCTGACGCTATTGCAATATATATACAAGCCGCTTTCTCCTGATGCGGTCACTGCTCCTATGAAGCCCGTATTTACAGAAACCACAGCTTCCGACAGTCAGCCGGACAAGGAATGTACTGCCGGCAATCCTCCCGTCAGAGAGCAGATAGCAGATGCCGAAGGACAATTCTCCTTATTCTCGTTTTCCTCCGAAGATGAGCTGCTGCCGGACGCACGGGAAATCAGAGAGAAAAACAGACCGAAAGAAGATGGTCACAGACAGGAACACGGAAAGAACTCCCGTAAGCCTGCCACTTTGATCGTTGTCCCCACTTCCCTGCTCCACAACTGGCGAAGAGAGGCTAAACGCTTCACGACTCTTGCGATAGCGGAATATAACAGCAACACCACGTTTCCCAAAGGACATCCGGAAAAGTTCTTCAATCATTTCCATCTGATATTCACGACTTATGGGATGATGAGGAATAACATTGATATTCTCCGCTCCTACACATTCGAATACATCGTACTTGATGAGAGTCAGAATATCAAGAACAATGATTCCCTTACTTTCCGTTCGGTCATCCAGTTGCAGGGCAAGCACCGGATTGCACTTACCGGTACGCCTATCGAGAACTCTCTCAAAGATTTGTGGGCACAGTTCCGTTTTCTGCAACCGGACCTGCTAGGAGAAGAAAGCGCTTTTCATAAGCAATTTATCATTCCGATCCGGCAAGGAAACGTCCGTATGGAGAAAAGGCTGCAACAGATCATCGCTCCGTTTATCCTTCGCAGAAGCAAAAGCGAGGTAGCGCCGGAACTTCCCCCGCTTACCGAAGAAACGATCTATTGCGCCATGTCCGAAAAGCAGGATGAGAGCTACGAACAGGAGAAAAACAGCCTCCGCAACATATTACTCCAGCAACCCGAAAACAGAGACAGATACCATATGTTCAGCATCCTGAACGGTATCCTGCGTCTCCGTCAACTGGCTTGCCATCCGCAGCTTATCTTTCCCGACTTCGACGGGATATCGGGAAAAACGGAACAAATCATCGATACCTTTGACACACTAAGAAGTGAAGGACATAAGGTACTTATTTTTTCTTCCTTTGTCCGGCATCTGGAGATACTTGCCGAGGTATTCCGCCAACGGGGCTGGAAGTATGCTCTGCTGACCGGTTCCACCAACAACCGACCTTCCGAAATCGCCCATTTCACCGAGCAAAAGGATGTGCAGGCATTCCTTATTTCTTTGAAAGCAGGAGGAGTCGGTCTTAACCTTACACAAGCCGATTATGTATTTATCATTGATCCCTGGTGGAATCCTGCTGCCGAGTCACAAGCCATCGCCCGTGCACATCGTATCGGTCAGGATAAACAGGTTATCGCCTATCGTTTTATTACTCAGAACAGTATCGAAGAAAAGATTCTCCAACTACAGGAGGACAAGAGGAGGCTGGCAGAAACATTTATTACGGATAGTGAGGCACTGCCTGCACTGAGCAATGAGCAGTGGGCGGATTTGCTGCAATAACAATCAAACATCTCACTATTGCACCATAAAAGTGCATAATCTAAGCATATTTTAATTACCACGCACTTTGTAGTCATCCATTTTCTCCTATCTTTGCAACCCAAAACAATGCGACATGAAATACAAACTCATAGTGCTCGACCTCGACGGCACACTCACCAATTCTAAAAAGGAAATCTCTTCCCGCAACCGGGAAACGCTGATACGCATACAAGAACAAGGTATCCGTCTGGTACTTGCATCAGGGCGACCGACTTACGGCATCGTACCGCTCGCCAACGAGTTACGCATGAATGAGTTCGGCGGATTTATCCTGTCCTATAACGGTGGAGAGATCATCAACTGGGAAACCAAAGAAATGATGTACGAGAATGTACTGCCCAATGAAGTCGTTCCGGTACTCTACGAATGTGCCCGCACCAATCATCTAAGCATACTGACTTACGACGGAGCAGAAATAGTGACCGAAAACTCACAAGATCCGTATGTACAAAAAGAAGCCTTTCTCAATAAAATGGCGATACGGGAAACAAACGACTTCCTGACTGACATCACCCTGCCGGTAGCCAAGTGCCTCATCGTCGGGGATGCCGGCAAGCTGATTCCTGTAGAATCCGAGCTTTGCATCCGCCTGCAAGGAAAGATCAATGTCTTCCGTTCGGAACCTTATTTCCTGGAGTTGGTTCCGCAAGGTATCGACAAGGCTTTATCCCTCAGCGTACTGTTGGAAAATATAGGAATGACACGCGAGGAAGTGATAGCTATAGGCGATGGCTACAATGACCTGTCGATGATCAAGTTTGCTGGTATAGGCATAGCGATGGGCAACGCGCAGGAGCCTGTGAAGAAGGCTGCCGACTACATTACACTGACTAATGACGAAGATGGGGTTGCGGAAGTGATAGAACGGTTACTCTAATCATATTATACAGACCATGCTTTCTGTCCCCGTATGTGTGAAAGTTATCCTCCCATCTTGTCCTTCAACTTTCTCAACGGAGCCAGCAGTCTTTCAATCAGCCTCATATCCTCCGTCACAATCTCAGCAACCCCTTTCATCTCACGGGTTAAGGGCAAATCCTTACCATAATTAGTCCGCATTCCATCCGGTAGTTCTATATCAACCACATACATATTCTCGGCAGTAGGAACAGGAGAAACACTACAGACCCGCCCCTTAACATAGCCAAACTCCTGGTCAGGATAGTTATTCAAACGGATGTTAACCTCTTGCCCCGATTTCACTTTACCGGAGCCTTGAACCGGAAGCAATGCCTTCCCCATTGGTAAAGCTCCTTCATCGGGTGCAATCACAAAAACACTTTCACCGGAAGCCACATTCTGATTATTACTCCATACACTCATGAAAGTCAGTTTTCCTGATATGGGCGCCACTAACAAATAACTTTGCTCCCAAGTTGTGATACTTACCTGCAATTGCTCAACTGTATTTTTAAGATTCACGATATGTTTCTGTTCTTCTGTCAGTGCCTGGTGCTGGACGTCAAGCAAACTTTCCTTCCCCTGCTCTATTTGCATCTCAATTTGAGAAAGCGACATCCGCATTCCTTCGTAACCTTGCAATTGTTGCAGATAACTACGCTCCGACTCATCATATTCCGCTGCAATCATCGCATTTTTCTTATACAGAGTAGAATCACGTCCATAAATACGTTTTATCAACATCTGCTCTTGTCCGCCCAACTGGAATTGTTTCTCTGCCAGTTGGTAATACGTCTTCTGACTCTCCAAAAGTTTCCGACTGCTCTCCAGTTTCCTGCGGTAATAATCCTGTTTCACGAAACTCGCATAATCTTTCAGAACAGAAATAAACGAAGCATAGGCAGGCTGCACTTCGCCTAGTTGCAAATATTGCCCGTCGAAAAGCTGTTCGGCCATACTCAGGACAAACCCTTGAGCTTCCCATTGTTTCATGCGCTCTTTCAGTAAAAACAAATCTTCCGCTTTTGCTGAATTCTCTATCATTCCCAACACAGCCTCCTTCCTGACTACCGCACCGTTCTCCACACACAACTCTTCCAATCTTCCGGCTACCCTAGCAACCACATAAGCTGGAGGATTCTGTGTACTAACCGTAATCTCCGCTTCCACTACATCCGGATATTTAAACAGATAGCTCCCAATCAGTAGAATGATAACAATACAAAACAAGACAGTGATCCCCCAACGGAGAATCCACACAGGAACGTGGCTCATCACTTCCTGCACTTCTTCGCTCCGAAGTTCTATTTCTTTATATTCCTTTTTGTCTTCTTGTACCATAAATGCTCCTTCCTACTGCCCTAGTTCCAACTGGTTCTTCACTAATTCATAATACAGTCCTCGCTTCTCTGTCAATTCCTGGTGGGTACCTTCTTCCATGATGCGCCCTTTATCCAGCACTACAATCTTATCAGCATCTTTCACAGTACTCAAGCGATGGGCTACTACAACTACTGTTTTGCCTTTATAAAACTCATGTAAATGTTCCATAATCTCCTTCTCATTATTGGCATCCAAGGCATTCGTAGCCTCATCGAAAAAAAGAAATTCAGGATTCTTATAGACGGCACGGGCAATCAGGATGCGTTGCCGTTGCCCCTGACTGATACCATTTCCCTCCATACCGATTTTGGTGTTATAGCCTAAAGGCAGCGAATCGATAAAGTCACGAATATTGGCTACCGTAACAGCATGCCGGAGTCTTTCAATATCAATCTGCTCCTCACCAACGGCAATATTCTGAGCAATAGATTCGGAAAATATAAATCCGTCCTGCATCACCGACCCCGTACGGGAACGCCATAAATGAGGATTGATATTTTCAAGAGGAGTCTCTCCCAGTTTTATTTTTCCTTTGTTGGGAGTATAAAAACCTAATAACAGTTTTATCAGCGTAGTCTTTCCGCTACCGCTCGCACCAACTATCGCAGTCACTTTCCTTTCCGAAATATGCAGATTCAAGTCTTCCAATACATAGTCCCTTTCCGCCCCGTCATAGCTGAAAGAGAGTCCTTCGATACAGATATCGCGTTCCTCCGGCAGCAATGTTAGTTTTGATTCGATATTCTGTTCCTCATCTTCCTTGCCATGCACTTCGTTCAATCGCTCCAGACTGATCTTGGCATCCTGAAGTTGTTGGACAAAACCGATGAAGGAACCGATAGGTCCCGATAACTGACCGATAATATAGGTAAGAGACATCATCATGCCCAAAGTCATTTCGCCGTCCACCACCGATTTGGCAGCAATAAAAGAGATGACGATGTTGGTAGTTTGGTTAAAGAAGATGGAACCCACCTGTTGGGTTTGTCCCAATGCAAGACCTTTCACGCTAATCTTGAAGAGTTTCACCTGAATTCGCTCCCATTGCCAACGTTTTTGCTTTTCGCAGTTGTTCAGTTTAATTTCCTGCATAGCGGTTACAAGCTGTATCAGGCTGCTCTGTTCACCCGCCGCCTGTGCAAAGCGACGGATATCCAGTTCCCGACGATATCTCATGAAGAGAAGTATCCAGCAGACATAAAGAGAGTTGCCAACCAGAAAGATGGCAAGAATACCCAAGTTATAATAAGCCAGTACGAAAGCAAAGATAAAGAAGTTGACAAATGAGAACAATGTACTGATAGAAGAGCCGGTAAGGAAAGACTCAATACGTCCGTGGTCACCGATGCGCTGCATGATATCTCCTATCATTTTCGTATCGAAATAATGCAAAGGTAGCTTCATCAGCTTGACCAGAAAGTCTGAAATGAGTGCGATATTGATACGGGCATTCATATGAAGCATAATCCAGCTACGAATAAATTCTACGGAGAGCTGAGAAAGAGAGACGACCAGCTGAGCTATCAATATCAAAGTAATAAAAGACAGATTACCTCCATGAATGCCGACATCCACCAGAGACTGGGTAAGGAAAGGAAAGATGAGTTGCAGCACACTGATAGTCAGCATACCCAAAACTAATTGGATTAACTGCTTTTTATAGGGAGTCAGATACTTCAGGAAAAAAGAGAGGCTGCGCTCCCCCGCCCTTTTCTCATCATCCATTTCATAAAAGTCGGGAGTAGGATCTAATGTCAGGGCAGCCCCCTTTTCTTCCCCACCTACTTTCGTGGAAATCCAGCATTTCCTGAATTCTTTTTCCTTATAAGTTACCAACTGGCTAGCAGGGTCAGCAACACTAACCCAATAACCGTCTTTCTTTTTACGAATGTCATAGCAAACGACAAAGTGATTTTGGTTCCAATGAAGAATACATGGTAAAGGGACATCTTCCACTAATTGCTTAAAAGTGATTCGCACACCGGATGTACGGAAGCCTATGAATTCGGCAGCATCACTGATTCCAAGCATCGATACTCCTTCGCGAGTAATGAAGGAACGGGCACGAAGCGTTTGAAGCGAGTAAGTCTTGCCGTAGTACTTCGCTATCATACGGAGGCAGGATGGACCACAATCCATGGCGTCCAGTTGGATATAATGAGGAAAACGTTTCATGTTTTTAGTGCGTTTTTCATTTGATCTAAATATAAAATTAGTAGTTGGGACGAATCTGATAGTCTAACCTATAAAGGTCTTTAATCTCTTCAATATAATCAGTATTAATCAATGCAAATTTTGCATGAGTAGAATTTCTAATATCTCCAACCTGAGGGATCTTATATACCTGCAGAAAGGTATCCAACTTTTCTATAGGAACGATATAGTCTACATCCTCGCAAGAATAATAATCCGACTGCCGACGAATGTGCTCATCTTGATAAAGAGGATCACTTTTCCCCAGTTCAAAACGCACAAATTCCATAAACCGGTCGAAGGACGGTTCCCGACACAAATCCAAATACTCAAAATAACGCCGTTGCTGGTGGTGGTATTCCAAACAGAAATTCTTGTAGCAGGAAACTAATCTTTCAACAGGATCTCTCCAAACAGCAAACTTCATAATACCATTTCCCCACTCTCCATCAAGTTGTTTCACCGGATATAGATAACCATTCATGGAACTATAACCGACCACTTCATGTATTTCTTCCTTATCAGAAACAACAGTACCTGTTTTAGCATAGATAGCCAGACTCTTAAGATAAGTCACTGCATTCTTTGCTATAGCGACAAAAGCCATATTATAATGAGCGATTTCACAAAAATAGTTTCCCATAAAAGGGGAAGAATAAAGAATTCGGGGTATTTCCATCATATATTTAATTTTTTAAAAAGCATCCAGCAAGCGTTTATATCCCTCTTTCATTTGGCATAAACCGTAATGTTTGAGATAAGCCTTCCGCGCATTTCGTCCAATCTCATTCATTAGTGTTTCCGAAGATAAAAGCATAGTCAAAGCATGGACCAAATTCTCACTAAAAGTACCATTTTTCTTTGTTCTTTTCCCAATAGGGACTACTATAGCATTGCCCTGATCTTTAAACATATCCCGTAAACCGAAACCATCAGATGTCACTATCGGAAGTCCATGCATCATCATTTCAATACCAACATAACTACACTGTTCTGTGTAAGAAGGAATGACTCCAATATCTGCCATTTGATACCACTTCTTCAACTCCTTACGTTCCAAATGCCCGGTATATGTTACTTTAGTAGAAATATGAGCATAATTAGACAAGACAAATTCGGGTAGTAAAGAACCTGCAAGTACTAAACGAATATTAGAAAACTCTTTTAGTAATATGCAAAAAGCATCCAACACAGCATATATCCCTTTAAATTCAGAAAGTCTTCCTGCAAAAAGAATCACTTTCTCTTTGTCATCTATATAGTATTGTTCTCGAAGTTTATTCTTATCCATTTTTGAGTTTATGTATTTCAGTCCATTAGGTATTAAGAATATCTTTTCCTGATCAATCCTATAGATATTAGTAAGTACTTGATGTGTTCCTTTTGTCAGACAAACTACTGCATCTACTGTCTGGCACATCTGTAGCTCCTTATCAACAGTATTTAAAATCCATTTATATGTTTTATTCTTCAACGATCTACTTCTATTCTTTACAATATTTGCCAACAAACAGTCATCCCCAAGTAAAGGTGAAGTCCACCAAAGATTATGAATAACATACAATTGCTTGGACAAAGGATGAGAGTTGCGTAGACTCTCCAGCAATTCAGGACAAGGAGAATGATTAAAGCAAAACACATTCTCCAAAGAATCAGGAACGAACAGACGAAAAACTCTGTTCACCACTTTCCAGTTATCAAAGAAATTACCAGAAGGAAAACGAGGTATCGATATTATCTTCATTCCATTTTTAGAACATACCCTAATCTCCGGTTGCCTGACATTAAAGATTACATGGCAAATATCCACATCCATTTTCTTTAGACACTGTAGAAGCTCAGTGATAAATACCCCTATCCCATTTTTAGTAGAAGTGATGTATTCATCTAAAACATATATCTGCTTATTCATTTCAGATGGCATAAATTGAATTTTCCAATCACAAACCCATAATTAGAAGGCGGCGGACACAAATAACGGTGCAGGCACTTTGCACATTCGGGAGTAACGTCCCGTGTTAATCTCCAAGCCGAGCGATTCTTCATCTCTTTGATTATCAAATCATATATAGTATCTTTTATGGTACCGACAGGAGGATTATTAATATTAGAATAAACACTACCATCAGGGAATACCGACAATCTGCCCCAATAATTTGAATTCATCACCTGATGCGCAAAAATATCTTTTTTATCATAACTACATACAGTAATATCTTCTTTACAAGTATATATGTATTGCTCAAAGAAATCCAAATTATCTCCGGTAAAGGCAGGACACGGAATAATTTCCACATTAACGTTGTTTTGCTTCATTTCTTCCATCTCCTCTATATCAGACTCTCCGAGTATGATATAGATCCATGAAAACGATATAGAAGAATCTGCCAGCATCCGGTTTATTTCATCAAATGAGTTTTGCCCGGCATAGTAAAGTTTTAATTCATATTTGTCTTTATCAAACTCCGAAGAGTTCAACAAGTCCCCGATACCCTTAGCATTATCTCCCAGCATATACAGGCAAACTTTCGCAGTTAAACCTCCTAATAAGCACATCAGTTGTTTTTTATAAGGATATTGCAGTATATCTCCTATTACATTGACCTGCAAGAGATAAGTATTGTTTGCCGTAGCCAAAAAAGTTTCCAATGTCTGAATATCCAAGAAGTGTTCATCGGCTATCGGATAGAGAAACTGCCGGCAGTAATCGGGGTGTTCACTCTGCCCACCCAGGAAGAGGGATAATTCGTTCCAGTTATAAGCTACATATTCCCCCACTTCTCTTCCTTTCTCCTTTTCAATCCGGTCTACATCCGATTGCAGGTTGAGTAATGGAGGAAAACTGATGGGGCGTGATTCGGTATCCGAATATTCAATCAGACACCCCATTTTATTTTCTACTGTATCCAGCATCCATGATCGCAGATCAGTATCTTCCCAGTCTTCCGGTGATACATCTATAGTGTACAAGTTTCTTAATTCATTCAACATCAAGCAGTATTTCTTTATCAAACCGTGTATGTCGAAACTCAAGTAAGTGTGTTCTTTTGCATTATACATAACTCCTTCCGTTTCATTTATCCACAGAAACGTATCAGGATATAAGGTGTAATAATAAGTCGGTTTCATCATATCTGTACCATTAGTTCTTTTGATATTCTTGCATATATTTCGGGCTGTTGTTGGAGCATATTCAGATAATAGCCCAAATAATCCAACGCTTCTTTCCTGTTTTTAAAACCGGGGCATCTAGGAGAAGACGACAAATTCTCCATATAGAACAAACACTGTTTGCAAAACGGCTTCATATAGCAAGCCTTGCACAAGTGTTTGGTCTTATTGTAGTATGCAGAGTATTGTTTG
>OOCR01001517.1_pt1 | contig 11826 bp, 8 predicted proteins | sample 1671491 | NCBI WGS metagenome assembly OOCR01 (sample SAMN06348162, study PRJEB24527) | human gut metagenome | biome: human gut; feature: ankylosing spondylitis patient; material: feces | host: Homo sapiens | place: China | collected 2015-10
ACATATTCTGTACTTGCTGCGAATAGGTCATAATCATACTCTCCTTTTGACAAATGTCGCTTGGCGGGAACACGGCTGCGCCCTGCCGGCACAGCTCGTCCTCCCGTTTTGCATCGGCTGCGCGGGCCGCTCTCTCTTTCGGCCGCACAGCACTACCACGCATGATTTTATTATAGAGAATGCGCGCGCATTTTGCAAGACATTTCCGCCAAAAATCCGCAATTCTCTTTCTGGTCATTTACATCTAACCGTCAATTCGTCCGCTTTCTGCCGGGCATTTGTCATTTTTCTGTCAATTCTGTCAGCAGGTCCGGTCCATGCCCCGCTGTCCGCGCCCAGCAGACGGTTCCACCGGTCGCAAGGCCCGGATGCAGGCAAAGCCGGCCCCGGCGGCTGCCACGGCCATCCAGTGCCGACCGACTTCCAGCCCGAAGAAATTGGCTGCAAACGGAAAGGCAAGGCTGCCCACGCTCTGCCCCAGCGCCAGAAAGCCATAGTTAACCCCCGCATGGGGGAAGCCGAACAGGTCGGTGGAAAGGGCCGGCAGAACCGCTGCCAACGCCGAGTAGCAGAAGGTGAGGCCCGCATAGCAGGCCACCACGCCCCAGCCCTGTGCAAAGGCAAACCCCGCCGACAGCCCGGCAGACACTGCAAACAGCAGCATGTCAGTGGGGCGGCGGCCGATTCGGTCACTGAGCAGAGGCATCAGCAGGCGGCCTGCCGCACTGCCCACGCTGCCCAGTACCACGCTCCATAGCGCCGCCTGCTCCTCCAACCCGCGCTCCATGCCCAGCTTTAAAATAATGGGGCTGAACAGCAGCACTGCAGGGGTAGAAAAGCACACCGCTCCGGCGCACAGCCAGTACTGCTTTGTGCGCAGCATCTGCTGCGGGGCAAGGTCAATGGTGTTTTTGCCGTTCTCCTGCGGTTTTTGGGTCTGCCCGGTCTGCGGCGGGTCCTGCAAAAGCAGACTGCCCACAAGGCATACCGGCAGGGTGACCGCACCCAGTGCCCAGAAGGCCCCCCGGATGCCCTGCACGACCCAAAATCCCCGCACTGCCGTGCGCACGAATACGGTGAGGAAGGCACCGCTCAGGCCCACCGCCCCGCCGATGACGCCGGTGGCCAGCCCCTTGCGGTCGGCGTACCACTTCTGGGCGCAGGACTGGATGGACGGATACAAAAACGCCGTGCCCAGCCCCGCCGGGATGCTGAACGCCAGAAAGAACGCCTCTGCGCTGCCCGGTGGCAGCAGGCCCGCCGCAAAAAATCCGCCGCAGAGCAGGGCGGTGCCCCACAGGCCCGCGCAGCGGGGGCCGTGCCTGTCCTGCAGGAAGCCGCCCAGCACGCACCCCACACCGAAGGCCGCGATGAGGATGCCAAACGCATACCCCGCCCCCTGCTCCGACAGGCCGTATTCCTCCATGACCGGCTGCTGGAACACGCCCCACGCCGCCGGAAGCCCCGTGAGCACCTGAATGGCGGCCCCGGCGGCGAGGATCGTCCACGGGTGTTTTGCTGCAAACTGCTGTTTCATCGTTTCACCTCAAAATCCGTGCAATTTGCGATAGTGTGCCCATTCGGATTGACAATCCGGCAGTTTCCTTTATAATATGATGTACTGGAAACAATTCAATTGACATATAGAGAGGTATTGCAACCATGAAAACACAGGCATTGAAGGGCATGCGCGACCTGCTGCCCGCCGAGCAGACCCTGCGCGACTACATCCAGGGCAAGATCCTGGAGACCTACCGTGCGTCCGGCTTTGAGCGCATCTCCACCCCTATGCTGGAGGACATGGAAAATCTGGACAAGTCCGACGGCGGCGACAACCTGAACCTGATCTTCAAGGTGCTCAAGCGCGGCGACAAGCTCACCGCCGCCCTGAACACCGGCGACCCCAAGCAGCTCTCCGACATGGGCCTGCGCTACGACCTCACCCTGCCCCTGAGCCGCTACTATGCCGCCAACAAGGACAAGCTGCCCAGCCCCTTCAAGGTGATCCAGACCGACCGCGTGTTCCGTGCCGAGCGCCCCCAGAAGGGCCGTCTGCGCGAGTTCGTGCAGTGCGACATCGACATTCTGGGCGACAGCTCCCCCAACGCCGAGGTGGAGCTGATCGACGTGACCACCCGCGCTTTGCTGAACATCGGCTTCACCGGCTTCACGGTGAACATCAACGACCGCCGCATCCTGCGCGGCATGCTGGAGAGCATGGGCTTTGCCGCCGATACGCTGGATTCCGTCTGCATCACCTTTGACAAGATGGACAAGATCGGTGCTGACGGCGTGAAGGCCGAGCTGACCGAAAAGCAGCTGCCGGAAGCCGCCATCAACGCACTGGCCGATTTCATCGCCGCCGGTGAGGTGACGCTGGACGCCGTGGCTGCCCGCTGCGCCGACCCCGCCATCGCCGATGACCTGAAGTACGTTCTGGCCACCGCCAATGCGCTGGCTGCCGGCCGCTATCAGGTGGCCTACTGCCCCAGCCTGGTGCGCGGTCAGGGCTACTACACCGGCATGGTGTTCGAGATCACCTGCCCGCAGTTCAGCGGTGCCGTGGCCGGCGGCGGCCGCTACGACAACATGGTGGGCAAGTTCCTGGGCACCCAGGTGCCTGCCGTGGGCTTCTCCATCGGTTTCGAGCGCGTGTGCGGCATCCTGCTGGAACAGGGGTATCAGATCCCCGGTGCCAAGCAGAAGATCGCCCTGCTGTACGGCAAGGACGCCGACTTCCCCGCCGTGCTGAGCAAGGCCGCCGCCCTGCGTGACACCTACAACGTCACCGTGCTGCAGCAGGCCAAGAAGCTGGGCAAGCAGCTGGGCCAGCTGGAGGCCGCCGGGTTTGCCGGTGCCGCCTTCATGGACAAGGACGAAGTCAAAATTTTTGCACAGCAGTAACCACAAAACGCAGACAGGCCCCCGCACAAAACCGTGCGGGGGCCTGTTTTTTACTTCGTCATCAAATGGTGAACTGCACCACGCAGAAAGCAGCGTAGATGCACAGCAGCGCAATGCCCTGCGGGCGGCTGAGCTTGCCCTTGAGCAGGGCGGGCACCGTCAGCAGCAGCATGACCGCAAACATCACCGGAATATCCATCACCAGCGAGGCGTTCATGCCAGCAATGGTGGAGTTCTGCGGGATGGTAAAGGGGGCCAGCGTCACGCTGACGCCGCTCACCAGCACCAGATTGAACACGTTGGCACCGATGACGTTGCCCAGCGACAGCGCCCCGTGGCCCTTGGCCAGCGAGGTGATGGCCGTGACCAGCTCCGGCAGCGAGGTACCCAGTGCCACAAAGGTCAGAGCAATGACCGACTCCGGCACGCCCAGTGCCTGTGCAATGAGGGTGCCGTTGTCCACCAGCAGGTCCGCGCCCACCGCGATGAGCACCGCGCCCACCGCCAGCAGGCCCAGTTCCTTGGCAAAGGAAGCGTTTTCTTCCGGCTCTTCCTCTTCTTCCGGGGCGGGGGCATTCTTCATGGCCATCACGTTGCAGACGATGTAGGCCACGAACATGGCCAGCAGGATGATGCCCACCGGCCGGGTGAAGGAACCGGTGGTGTAGGCCACACCAGCGTAGAAGGCTGCCGCCACAAAGAAGAACAGCACCGGGGTGCGCAGGCTCTTGGGGTCCACCTTGCCCGGCTTGGCCACAATGGGAATGGCCGCAATGAGGGCGGAATTGCAGATGACCGAACCAATGGCGTTGCCGTAGGCGATCTCGCCGTGACCGGTGAGAGCCGAGGTGGTAGACACCATCACCTCCGGCAGGGTGGTGCCGATGGACACCACCGTGGCACCGATGAGCAGCTCCGGCACATGGAAGCGGCGGGCAATGCCGGTGGCACCGTCCACAAACCAGTCACCGCCCTTGATCAGGCACAACAGGCCCACGATGAACAGCAAAACAGGTATAAGCATGTTTTTCTCCTTTTTGATCGTTCCTTGGCCCGGCTCCAGGAACGGGAGTCTCTCAGCCGGGCAAAAAAGAAAAGACTCCTATTACAGGGTACGCATACTACGTCCTTGTAATAAAAGTCTCAAGCATCCGGTACTGCATCGGGCATTTCTGCCGGGTTGTCGCTGCAGCACAGCGTATCATCTCTTGCGGGATATACGCCCTTTACTCCCTTTTATCTTTGCATATTATACCTGTTTCAACGGCAAAGCGCAAGGGGAAACCTGCAAATTTCACCCGGCCTTTTCCACTTTTTTCGCGTTGGGATAGATGCGTTCCATGCGGGCATTGTCGAAATGGGCGTCCAGATAGGTCTCCACGGCATTGGCAGCTGGCACCCCGCTGGTGCGGGCGTCGTAACGGGCCAGCGCCAGCGAGCTGGTGACCATGTTCACCGCCATGAACACCGCCAGCAGCACGGTCATCCACGGCCGCACCCGGCTGCGCAGACGGGTCATGCACTTCATGACCACCGGGTAGCCGTAGCGCATCCACACCACGGCCGCCATGCCCCAGAAGAAGCAGTACAGCAGGTTGATGCGCCCGCCCAGATTGAATTTGAATTTGCTGTAGTCCCAGAACACCGTGCCGAACAACAGCTCGGTCACGGCGCTGCACACATACTCGTACACGCCGCCCATCACCGTGCCGAACACAAACAGGTAGCGGTCGCTCTTGTCCTGATTCTGGCGCAGCAGCACGGTGGTCAGGGCCAGAGCCAGGCCCCACACCACGCTGAACGGCCCCCACACCAGACTGGAACGGCTCATCCAGACGCCTGCCGTCAGGCGGCAGAACACTGTTTCCACCAGGTCACCCAGAAACGCGCCCACCACGAACAGCCACAGCAGGTCGGCGGCGCTCAGGGGCGTTTCGCCGTTCTGGGCAATGGTCGGTTCCTGCCGGGCCGCCGCCGGGTAGGCCCGCTGGATGCGCTTTTCCACATACAGGGCAATGCGGCGGCGCAGGCCGTCGGAACTTTCACCCAGCCGCTGGTTCAGTTGTTCCAGCACCGGGTGTTTGGCCGCATAGCGCCCCACCAGCACGGCCGAACCGATCTGGTCCAGCGCCGCCACGATGACCGCCGCCCACACCAGCGGGTGCAGCAGCCAGCTCGGGATGACCTGGCACAGCCGCAGCAGCAGGCCATTGAGCCACAGCACGCTGGCAGTGCCCAGCGCGCCCCACAGCAGCGAATACTGCAGGCAGACATAGCCGTTCAGATTGAAGCGCTTACCGGAGTAGTCCCACCATTTGCGGCGGTGCAGCCGTTCCAGCAGCTTAGCCGTCAGCCACTCCATGACCGTGGAGGCCAGCGTACAGGCAAAGAAGAGGTACACCGGCTCGCTGCGCAGGTCCGTGAAGCCCACGGCCAGCAGCACCGCCGTGGAGCCGTACACAAAGCAGAAGGGCCCGGCTGCTGCGCCGCGGTTGGCAAAATGCTTGCCCCGCACCGTAGCTACTACCGTCTCCCCTACCCAGCCCGCAAACGAGTAGACCAGGTAAAGGACGCCCAGCGTATAAAAATCGTATTCCATAGCAGTCCTTTCTGCCAAAAGCGTTGGTTTTCCAGCAGTTGTATTGTACCCTTTTTTCCTGCAGAACGCAAGCATGGCAAAGGGGCTGCCCGCAGCGGGTGGCCCCTTTTAGATTTCGTTGTACGATCAGAATTTGCGCCAGGTGTCGGGCAGGAACAGCACCAGCATGGGGAAGATTTCCAACCGGCCTGCCAGCATGTCAAAGATCAGCACCAGCTTGGCCGGGTCTGCAAAACCGCCAAAGTTCTGCATGGGGCCCACCAGCTCCAGGCCCGGGCCGATGTTGTTCAGCGTGGCGGCCACGGCAGTGAAATTGGTCACCATGTCAAAGCCGTTCAGACTGATGAGCAGGAAGGACCCCACAAAGATGAAGCTGTAGGCCGCCATGAACACGTTGGTGGTACGGATGGTCTCATGGTTCAGCAGCTTGCCGTCCATACGCGCCGGAGCCACCACCTGCGGGTGCAGAGCCTGCTTGAGCTCCTTGCCCAGCGTCTTGCCCAAAATGAGGATGCGGCTCACCTTGATGCCGCCGCCGGTGCTTCCGGCACAGGCACCAATGAACATCAGCACCACCAGCACTTCCTTGGACAGGGTGGGCCACAGGTCAAAATCGCAGCTGGAAAAGCCCGTGGTGGTGATGATGGAACCCACCTGGAACGCCGCTTGCCGCAGCGCCTCACCAAAGCTGTTGTAGAGGCTGTAGATGTTGGCCGTGATGATGGCAATGGCGGCTGCAATGACCACAAAGTAGCCGCGCACCTCTTCGCTGGCTGCAGCACGGCGGAACCGACGCATCAACAGCAGGAAGTAGGCGTTGAAGTTGACGCCGAACAGGATCATGAACACGGTCACGACCCACTGGATGTAGGGGGAAAAGCTGCCAAAGCTGTCGTTGCGGAAGCCGAAGCCGCCGGTGCCCGCCGTGCCAAAGGAGGTAAGCAGGGCCTCGAACAGGGGCATTCTGCCTGCCAGCAGGAACAGCAGCTCCAGCAGGGTCAAGGCCAGATAGATGCCATACAGGATCTTGGCGGTAGACTGCACCTTGGGCACCAGCTTGTCCACCTGGGGGCCGGGGCTCTCCGCCTTCATCAGGTTGACGTGAGAGCCGCCGGTCAGCGGCAGCAGGGACAGCAGGAACACCAGCACGCCCATGCCGCCGATCCAGTGGGTGAAGCTGCGCCAGAACAAAATGCCCTTGGGCAGGCCCTCCACGGCGGGCAGAATGCTGGCACCGGTGGTGGTAAAGCCAGATACCGTCTCAAACAGCGCATCCACCGGGTTGGGGATGCAGCCGGTGAGCACGAAAGGCGCGGCACCCACCACCGAGATGACGATCCAGCTCAGTGCGGTGGCAGTAAAGCCCTCCCGCATATAGAATACCTTGCTGCGGGGCTTGATGGCCCGCAGCGCAAAGCCGATGCCTGCGCTCACGGCAGCCGTGAGCAGGAACACTGCCAGTACCATCCACTCGCCGTAGATCAGGCTGGCAGCGGCGGGCAGAAGCAGCAGGGCGCCCTCGATCATCAGGATATAGCCCAGCAGACGGAAAACGATCGCATAATTCATAGCCCGCCTCCGTCAGCTCTCCACGATGTCCCGCAGGTCATGCAGGCCATGCTCCAGCGTGACCACGATCACGTTGTCGCCCACCTGGATCTGGTCGCCGCCGCGGGGGATCAGGATCTGATTGCCCCGGGTGATGCAGCACAGCAGCAGGTTCTTTTTCAGATGCAGCTGGCTCAGGGGCACACCGGTGGCCCGGCTCTCCTCGTGCACCGTGAATTCCAACGCTTCCACGCGGTCGTCCAGGATGCGGTACAGGGTCTTGATGTTGCTGCCCGCCTCATTCTGCAGGGCACGCACATACTGCACAATGTAATCGCAGGTCATGTACTTGGGGTACACCACGCTGCCCAGGTCCAGCCCGGCCAGAATGTCATCGAACTCCAGACGGTTCACCTTGGTCACCAGCTTGCCGTGGGAATGCTTTTTGGCAAACAGGGTCAGCAGCACGTTTTCTTCGTCGATGTTGGTCAGAGCCACGAATGCCTCGGTGGACTCCAGGCCCTCCGACAGCAGGAAGTCCCGGTTGGAGCCGTCCTCATTGAGGACCTGGGCACCGGGCAGCTGCTCAGCCAGCTCCTGGGCGCGGGCGGCATCCCGCTCCACGATGCGCACCCGCACATGGTTGTCCAGCAGCTCCTGGCTCAGGTAGAACGCGATGGCGCCGCCGCCCACGATCAGGGCGTTGCGCACCGGCCGCACCGGCATGTGGATCTGCCGGAAGAAGGCATGCGCGTTTTCCTGGGTGGCCAGGAAGGTGACCTGATCGCCGTTCTGCAGCACAAAGTTGCCGTTGGGGATGATCACCCCGCCGTCACGCTCCACGGCACACACCAGAATGTCGCTCTTGAGCCGACTGGGGATCTCGCGGATGGCTACGCCGTCCAGCCCCTGTGCCTCGGTGAGCGCAAACTTGATCAGCCGCACGCGGCCGCCCGCAAAGGTGTCGATCTTGCTGGCCCCCGGGAACCGCAGCAGATGGGAGATTTCCTTGGCTGCCGCCATTTCCGGGTTGATGATGGCCGAAATGCCGATCTGTTTTTTGATAAAGTCCAGCTCGTGGCTGTAGGACGGGTTGCGCACGCGGGCAATGGCGTGGCAGTGGCCCGCCTTTTTGGCAAACATACAGCACAGCAGGTTCAGCTCATCCGAACCGGTCACGGCAATGAACACGTCCGCATCCTCAATGCCGGCTTCGGACAGGGTGGTGATGGAGGAGCCGTTGCCCACGATGCCCAGCACGTCGTACGTCTCGATCAGGTGCTCCACCCGCGCCTTGTTCGTGTCCACAACGGTCACGTTGTGGCCCTCCTCGCTGAGCTGCCGCGCAAGGGCGGTACCGACCTTGCCGCTGCCCACCAGAATGATCTTCATAACAAGTCCTTTCTCCTTTGGCAGCCCCTTTCCCGGAGCATACAAACACAGTTTAGTATATCATATCCAGCCGCAAAGTTCCACTGTTTGCCCCACAAATACATCGAATTGCTTAAAAAGCGACGGTTCTTTTGTGCAGGATTACCTGTTTTCAGCGTGAAAGCGCAAAAAAGGGGCTGCCGCACAGCTTTTGTGCAGCAGCCCCTTTGGGTCAAAATGATTCAGAATGCCCTCCGCGTGCGCTTTGGGCGTCATCTGCGGAAAAGTATCGTTATAAGAGCAAGGTCTCCCCTGCTGTCAGGTCTCAGTACCGCTCTACGCCGTCCTTGGTGACAAGGGCGTATACCAGCGGGGCTTCCTCCGGCTTTTCCGCGCCGTACACAAGGCCGCTGCGGTACTCGGCGGCAGCGGCTTCAAACTTGTCCGCTGCACCGTAGAAGGTCGCCAGGCTCTCGCCCTTGTGGACGTAGTCGCCGCGCTTTTTGTGCAGGATGATGCCGGCGGCAAAGTCCAGCGGGTCGCCCTTTTTCTGGCGGCCGGCACCCAGCAGCACACTGGCCGAGCCGATCTTTTCGGCATCGTTGGCCACGATGTACCCATCCTGCTCGGCCAGCAGCTCATAGCGGGCAGCAGGCTGCTCAAACAGGCTGTAGTCATCCAGCACGCGGGTATCACCGCCCTGGGCGGCAAACATCTCCTTGCACTTGGCAAAGGCAGAGCCGTCCGCGATCACCGCCTGTGCCATGGCGCGGCATTCGGCGGGGGTGCCCTTCCCTGCCAGCACCAGCATATTGGCGGCCAGCTGCAGGCACACCTCGGTCAGGTCGGCGGGGCCGTGGCCCTTCAGCACATCCATGCTCTCCATGACCTCCAGGCTGTTGCCGATGTTGTGGCCCAGCGGGGTGTCCATGTCGGTGATCATGGCGGCCACCCGGCGGCCATGGTGGGTGCCGATGGACACCATGAGCTTTGCCAGCTCGATGCTCTGGTCCACGGTTTTCATAAAGGCACCGGTGCCGGTGGTCACGTCCAGCAGAATGGCGTCCGAGCCGGAAGCCAGCTTCTTGGACATGATGCTGGACGCGATGAGCGGGATACAGCTCACGGTGGCGGTCACATCCCGCAGGGCGTACATCTTTTTGTCTGCCACGGCGATGCCCTCGCTCTGGCCGATGACCGACAGACCGATGCGGTTGACCTGTGCAAAGAACTCTTCCTGCGTCAGGGCCGTCTTGGTGCCAGGCACGCTCTCCATCTTGTCGATGGTGCCGCCGGTGTGGCCCAGACCGCGGCCGCTCATCTTGGCGATCTTGACCCCGCAGGCTGCCACGATGGGGGCGATCACCAGCGTGGTCTTGTCGCCCACGCCGCCGGTGGAGTGCTTGTCCACCTTGATGCCCGGAATGGGCGAAAGGTCCACCATGACGCCGCTGTGGGCCATCACGTCGGTAAGCTCTGCTGTCTCTTCGTCGGTCATGCCGCGCAGGTACACAGCCATCATCCAGGCAGCCATCTGATAATCGGCCACCTCACCGGACACATAACCGTTGACGATGCTCTCCAGCTCTTCACGGCTGTGGGTGCCGCCGTCGCGTTTTTTGGCGATCAGATCATAAATGCGCATAACTTCACGCTCCTGTCGAAATAGTATGACATTGTAGTCTCAGTATAGCAAAATTCCAGTCAAAAGCAAGGTTTTTTCTGTAACTTTTGCCCATTTTTTAAGCAAAAAGGCGCAGCTGCCCGAAAAAGCAGCTGCGCCTGTGAGGTTTGCGGAGAAACGCCTCGGATCAGCGGGAACCCTTGTCGTAGGGGATGCCCTCTGCCTTGGGGGCCATGCTGTTCTTGGACGTGAAGGCCAAGATGACCATGGACGCCACGAACGGCATCATGTTGTAGATGTTGCTGGACCAGTGCAGCTGTGCCAGGAAGGTGGAATCTGCAATGTTGGCCAGGCTCTTGAACACGGCAAAGAACATGGCCGCGCCAAAGATGTTGAAGGGTTTCCACTGGCCGAAGATCATAACGGCCAGGGCCAGGAAGCCTGCACCGGCCACGCCCACCTCAAAGTTCCAGGTCTGCACCGGGGGCACGATGTAAGCCATGCCGCCAATGGCACCCAGGGCACCGGAGAGCAGCACACCAGCGTAGCGCATCTTGTAGACATTGATGCCCACCGAGTCGGCTGCCTGGGGATGCTCGCCGCAGGCCCGCAGACGCAGGCCGAAGCGGGTCTTGTACAGCACCACATAGCTGATGATCAGCAGGATGATGCCCAGCGGAACAAAGACGCTGAGCTCCAGCCCGCCGATGCTGAACAGGAAGGGCTTATTGGAATAGTTCAGCTTGGCGCTGCCGCTGTCGCTGAAGTATTTGGCGATGACCACGGCAATGGCGGTGGCCAGCAGGTTCAGGGCTGTGCCGCCGATGGTCTGGTCCGCCTTCAGGTTGATGGAGGCAAAGGCCAGCAGCAGGCTGTACACCATGCCAGCCAGGGCCGCCGCCAGAATGGTGAGCAGCACCACCAGGAAGGGAGACATGTCGGAGGGCAGCATGGTCAGGGTAAGCACACCTGCCACACCGCCAATGACCATGATGCCTTCCAGTGCAATGTTGATGATGCCGGAGTGCTCACTGAACATACCGCCCAGAGCCACCAGCATCAGCACGATGCCATACAGCAGCGTATATTTGATCAGAAGCAGCATATCACTTGCCCTCCTTCTTGGTTTCGGTCTTGGCCGGAGCAGGCTCTGCGTTCACATTGGTCTTGTCGGCATTCTTGAACAGCAGGCCGTGGATCTTGCCGCGGAACAGCATGGAGAATGCGCACAGATAGATGATGATGCCGCTGATCAGGTCCGAGATCTCCGTGGGGTAATACTTGGTGGACAGGAACGAGCCGCCCACCGAGATGTGCGAGATGAACAGTGCCGAGAAGATGGTGCCGATGGGGTTGGAGCTTGCCAGCAGAGCAACGGAAATGCCGTTGAAGCCCATGGCCGGCAGGCTGGTGGAGTTCAGCGGGTTCCACTGGGACACGTTGGACAGGTAGTACAGGCCCGCACCAAAACCGGCCAGTGCACCGGCAATGGCCATGGAGAGGATGATGTTCTTCTTCTCGTTGATGCCGGCATAGCGGGCAGCGCTCTTGTTCAGGCCGACGGCCTTGAGCTCATAGCCGAAGGTGGTCTTGTTCAGCACCACCCAGATCAGGATGGCCACCGCCGCTGCCAGGAAGATGGCAATGGTGGTGCTGTTGGTCTGGAACATCTTGTTCAGGCCGAAATCCGGGATGATGGACTGGGCAAAGGCCGGGTTCTTGCTCAGGTTCAGGGTACGGGTGTTCCGCACGTCGTACATGGGGCCGGTGCCGTTCTGGT
>OOCR01001527.1_pt1 | contig 11745 bp, 6 predicted proteins | sample 1671491 | NCBI WGS metagenome assembly OOCR01 (sample SAMN06348162, study PRJEB24527) | human gut metagenome | biome: human gut; feature: ankylosing spondylitis patient; material: feces | host: Homo sapiens | place: China | collected 2015-10
AGGGGCGCATTCTATATGCGCCCGCGGAGGTCTGCGCCGCCGCAAACGGGCACGGGCGGATATGGAATCCGCCCCTACGATTTTGTTTTCGACCAAAGGGAGAAAACGCCACCGTATTTATTATCTATTATTTTAAGAAACGGAGGTGCAGCCTATCCCATGATACCCCAGGAATACATACAGGAGGTCGTGCGGCGCAACGACATTGAAGAAGTCATCGGCCAGTATGTCCAGCTGCGCCGCCGCGGACGCACGGCCACGGGTCTGTGTCCGTTCCACAATGAAAAAACGCCGTCTTTCGTCGTTTACCCGGATACCCAGAGCTTTTACTGCTTCGGCTGCGGTGCGGCGGGCGATGTCATCAACTTTGTGCGCAAGTACAACAATCTCGGCTATGTCGAGGCTGTCAAGCAGCTGGCGGGCCGCGCCGGTATGCCGCTGCCCGAGGAGGATGACCGCGAGTCCCGTGCGCGCCAGCGCCTGTTGGAAATCAATCGCTGCGCCGCGCGCTACTTCTATGAGAACCTCAACGCCAAAACGCCGGAGGCCGCCATGGCCCGCCGCTACTGGAAGGAAAAGCGCGGCCTGTCCGACGCCGCTATCCGCCGGTTCGGTCTTGGCTACGCGCCGGAGGACTTCGGCGGCCTGCTGCACTACCTCAAGCGCCGCGGCTTCAGTGAGGAAGAGCTGGAAACCTCCGGCCTCGTCAAGCGCAGCGCCAAGGGCAACCTCTATGACATCTTCCGCCACCGCGTCATGGTGCCCATCATTGATGTGCGCGGGGCCATCATTGCCTTCGGCGGGCGCGTGCTGGACGACTCCAAGCCCAAGTACATCAACAGCCCCGAGACGATGGTCTACCACAAATCCCGCACGCTTTTTGCACTGAATATCGCCAAAAAGTCAAAAAACCGGCGCTACATTCTCTGTGAGGGCTACATGGACGTCATCTCGATGCATGAGGCCGGGTTTGACACGGCGGTCTGCGCCTGCGGCACGGCCCTGACACCCGAGCAGGCCAAGCTGCTGAGCGAGTACGCCGACGAGGTCGTTTTGAGCTACGACTCCGACGAGGCAGGCCAGAAGGCCACCGAGCGCAGCCTTGGCATTCTGGGCAGCACGACGCTGAAAGTCAGCGTGCTGAGCTACCAGGGCGCGAAGGACCCGGACGAGTTCATCAAAAAATATGGCCGCGAGCGGTTCGAGATGCTCTTGAACGGCACGGCCAACCCGACAGAATTCCAGCTGAAAAAGAGCAAGGCCAAGTATGACCTGCGCAGCGACGACGGGCGGCTGAGCTACATCCGGGAGGCCATCGAGATTCTGACCGAGCGCGGCGTCAGCCCGACGGCGCGGGACGTCTACGCCGGACGGCTGGCCGACGAGACCGGCGTCTCAAAACAGGCCATCCTTTCCCAGCTCAACGGGGCGCTTCAGGCCGCCGCGCGCCGCAGCTACCGCAAGGAGCAGCGCGACCTCTCCAAGGAGGGCATCGCGTCGGACATCCGCGTGCCCTACACCAGCAGCGGGGAGTCCGCCCTCGGCGCGGCCAACGCGGCGCGCCAGCTGGCCGTGGCCATGCTGCAGGACCCCGAGCAGGTGCCCTACGTCCGTGCGCGGCTGGATATGTCCACCGTGCTGGTGCCCGAGATGCAGCGCGCGCTGGAGGCAATTTTCCGCTGTGTGGACGAGCACCTGCCGCTGAACCAGACGTCATTACAGCAAATGCTGGATGAGGCCGCGTTCCAGCACCTGGCCCACGGGCAGGCGTACAACCACGACATCCGTCTGCAAAGGCAGGATATTGATATGTATCTGGACCGCTTGCAGACCGCCAAGCCGATCAGTGAGCAGGTCAAGGGTATGAGCGACGGCCAGCTGGAAAGCTACTTTGCAAACCTCGGCAAAAAGAAGGGCGCCCGCCCCGCCGAGACAGACGAATAACGACATTCCGACATACTTTGTCAAACAATAGAAAACCAAAAGGAGAACGTACTTATGGCAGAAAAGAAAGATCCGATCCGCAGCCTGATCGACACGGGCCGCCGCGCCGGCAAGCTGACCAGCAGTGAAATCAGCGACGCAATGGAGGAAAATGGCAACGTTCTTGACGTAGAAGCGATGGAAAAGCTCTACGAGGAGCTGGAAAGCAACGGCATCGAGATCGTCGACGACACGCCCGTTGACGTCAGCAGCGCCCTGCCCAGCTCCGAGGAGGGCGCGGACGACTACGAGGACGGCCTGACTGCCGACGGCATCACGATTGACGACCCGGTCAAGGTCTACCTGAAGGAAATTGGCCGCGTGCCGCTGCTGTCCCCCGAGGAGGAAACCGAGCTGGCACTGAAAATTCAGGCCGGCGGCCCCGATGGCGAGAAGGCCAAGCAGCGCCTGAGCGAGGCCAACCTGCGTCTGGTCGTCTCCATTGCCAAGCGCTATGTGGGCCGCGGCATGCAGTTCCTGGATCTGATCCAGGAAGGTAACCTGGGCCTGATCAAGGCTGTCGAAAAGTTTGACCACACCAAGGGCTTCAAGTTCTCCACCTACGCAACGTGGTGGATCCGTCAGGCCATCACCCGCGCCATCGCCGACCAGGCCCGTACCATCCGCATCCCCGTGCACATGGTCGAGACGATCAACAAGGTCAAGAAGGTGTCCAGCCAGCTGCTGCATGAGTACGGCCACGACCCCAGCGCCGAGGAGATCGCCGAGCGCCTTGACATGCCCGTGGATAAGGTCCGCGAGATCATGCGCGTCGCACAGGAACCCGTCAGTCTGGAGACGCCCATCGGTGAGGAGGAGGACAGCCATCTGGGCGACTTCATCCCCGACGATGACGCACCCGTGCCCGCCGAGGCCGCCAGCCAAACCCTGCTGAAGGAGCAGCTGGCCGACGTGCTCAAGACCCTGACCCCGCGTGAGGAAAAGGTCCTGCGCCTGCGCTTCGGCCTGGAGGATGGCCGCCCCCGCACGCTGGAGGAAGTCGGCAAGGAGTTCAACGTCACCCGTGAACGCATCCGCCAGATCGAAGCCAAGGCCCTGCGCAAGCTCCGCCACCCCAGCCGCAGCAAGAAACTGCGGGATTTCCTGGATTGATTTGATACGTGAATAAAAGTGCCCCGCCCTGCTTGTGAAAATAAGCAGGGCGGGGCTTTGGTTTGTGTGGGTGTTATGGCCGCTCTGTAGGGGCGGCTGCAATGTTCCACGGGCGAGCAATGCTCACCCCTACAAGGCGTCCAACAAAATTTATGCCTTATTCCTTGCAATACGCCTCAATCGCCTTCGCTGCAAACTCCGCAGTGCCGGGGCCGCCTGCGGCGTTGATGTTGGCGGTGAACTCTCCGCCTGCGCCGTACATTTGGCCGAGCTGGGCGAAAATCTCCTTTGTGCAGGTGTAGTAGTGCTCGGTGATGAAAGCTTGCAGCTTGGCGGCCTGCGCCTGCACGGCGGGGTTGTCGATGGGCAGGTTTTGCAGTGCGCCGAACCCGGCGGTCAACGCCATCAGCTGATTGTTTATATCGCTGCTCTCCTGCACCGTGCGTTCGGCGGCGTTCTGCTCAAACTCGCGGTAGGCGGGGGTGTCGCCCCAAGATTCCTTGGCGCGGCGGGCGTACTCGTCAATGCGGGATGTATCAAATTCTTTGAATTGCATAGTGTGTCCTCCTGCGGCTTGCAAAGTCCGCGCCAGCCGTATCAAATCTTCCAAGTGCTGCTTTTTCAGCGTGAGAAGCTCAATTTGCTGGCGCAGAGCCTTGCGGCGGTCAAAATTCGGGTTGTCCAAAATGGTGCGGATGTCCCGCAAGGGAAACTCCAGCTCCCGAAACAGCAAAATCTGCTGTAAACGTTCCAGCGCTGCATCGTCATACAGCCTGTAGCCGCTCTCGGTGCGCATGGCGGGCAGCAGACCCAGCTTATCATAGTATTGCAGCGTGCGTATGCTTATGCCTGTCAGTCGGCTGGCTTCTTTTACGGTCATCATGATAAAACCCTCGTTTCCTTTGCGGTACTGCTATCATACACCCTGACGTTGCGTCAGAGTCAAGCGTTTCTTGAAAAAAAGTGTAATTGAAAACTTTCCGCGTCTGTGTTACACTTGCCTTTGTGCGAATTACGAAATTGGGAGGAAACAGGAGAATCATGGAACAAAAACAAAACAGAAGTTCGTTTTCCGGCAAGCTCGGCTTTGTGCTGTCGGCTGCCGGGGCGTCGGTGGGGCTGGGCAATATCTGGCGGTTCCCGTATCTGGCAGCCAAGTACGGCGGCGGTATTTTTCTGCTGATCTATATTGTGCTGGCGCTGACGTTCGGCTACACGATGATCATGGCCGAGACTGCCCTGGGCCGCATGACCCACAAAAGCCCGGTCAGCGCCTACGGTGCGTTTGCAAAGCCGGGACGCAAAAACGGATTCCTCGGCTTTGGCGGCTGGATCAACGCCGTTATCCCGGTGCTGATCGTGCCGTACTACTCGGTCATCGGCGGCTGGGTCATCAAATATCTGTTTGAATATCTGCGCGGCAACGCCCAGGGTCTTGCGGAGGACGGCTATTTCAGCGCGTTCATTGCAGATGGCGCGTCCGCCGAGGTCTGCTTCCTGCTGTTTGCGTTCTTTACGCTGGGCATCATCTTTGCGGGCGTGCGCAACGGCGTGGAGCGCGTCTCCAGGCTCATGATGCCGGTGCTGGTCGTGCTGTCGGTCATCATTGCGGTCTACTCGGTCACGCGCCCCGGCGCACTGGCGGGTGTTGCCTATTTCCTGGTGCCCAACCCGGCCAACTTCTCGTGGATGACCGTCGTCACGGCCATGGGGCAGATGTTCTACTCGCTGTCCATCGCCATGGGCATTCTTGTCACGTTCGGCTCTTACATGAAGAAGGATGTCTCGATTGAGGAATCCACCGAGCACGTCGAGATTTTCGACACGCTCATCGCCGTCATGGCGGGCCTGATGATCATTCCGGCGGTGTTTGCGTTCTCCGGCGGCGATCCCGACACGCTGCAGGCCGGCCCCGCGCTGATGTTCATTACGATCCCGAAAGTCTTTGCCAGCATGGGGCTGGGCACGGTGGTGGGTGTGCTGTTCTTTGTGCTTGTGCTGTTTGCAGCGGTCACCAGCTCGATTGCCCTGACCGAGAGCGCCGTCTCAACGTTTGAGGATGAGTTGGGCTGGGGTCGCAAAAAGGCCACGGTGCTCGTCGGCGTCATCATGGTGGCGCTGGGCACGCTGTCCAGCCTGGGCTACGGCCCGCTGGCGGGGGTCACGGTCATCGGGATGCAGTTCCTCGACTTCTTCGACTTCCTGACGAACTCTGTCATGATGCCGATTGCGGCCATTGCGACCTGTCTGCTCGTCTCCCGCGTCATCGGCGTGGACAAGATCGAGCAGGAAGTTGAGCTGGACGGCCGGCCCTTCCGCCGCAAGAGGATCTTCCGCTTCATGATCCGCTGGCTCTGCCCGGTCTTTGCCGCCGTCATTCTGGCAAGCTCGGTGGCCAATGCGTTTGGAATCATTAAAATGTGACAGAAAAGGACCGTTTCCGGGTGTGGAGACGGTCCTTTTTTGTTTTATTAGAGATGCAGGGCAAGGCTCCGCGGGCGGATATAGAATCCGCCCCTACGCCTCCGAGGCCGCAGGCACCCGCAGCCTGTCGAAAAGTGCATCGCAGGGGCGAGCACTGCTCGCCCGCAGAAGCGCTGCGGCAGCCGGAGCGCTGCCGGGGCGTCGGGGGCACGCCGCCCTACGATGCTTCTATTTCTTCTCCGGCTTGTACCGCAGCACCTTCTCCGAAAAATGCCTTGTAAAGAACTGCACGAACGGTCCTAACCCGAAGGCGCAGATCAGGGTGCCCAGCCCGATCAGTCCGCCCAACAGGAAGGCAAGCACCGCACACAGCGCATCGGTGAACACGCGGCAGCCGAAATAGGGGACAGGCAGCCGGTCTGCCAGCATCAGCGAGAGCGCGTCATACGGCGCGACGCCTAAATCCGCCGTCTGGTACAGCGAGCACCCCAGCGCGATGACCAACACCGCCACAGCGACCCAAAGCAGCTGCACCGGCAGCGTGTCGGCAGAGCCAAAGACGGCGGTCATCGCGTCGCCGGTAAACGTGACGATGAACCCGATGCAGAAGCTGTTGATGATGGTGCCAAGCCCGATGTACCGCCGCCCCCAAAGCAGCTGCGGCACGAAAAGGCAGAGGTTCATCAGCACATTCTCGATGCTGAACGGCAGGCCGACCAGCTCCGCCAACCGCAGGTTCAGCGCACTGATGGAGTCGTTGCCCAGGCGCGAGAACTTGAACACCGCAATGCCGATGCCGATGATGACGACGCCCGCGATCATGCCAAGGATGCGCCGCAGGGTGATTTTCTGGTCGAGAAGATTCATGTGCAAAACGCCTTTCCATTTTTAATAAGGATTCTGTATAGTACTATCCCGTAAAACACCCCGCCTGTCAAGAGACAACCTGTTTAAAATATCACACCCAACCTTGTGAAAACTGCCAAAAACCGCACCCTGTAACCGCTGTACCGAATTTGTCAAGCGGAGGGAAACGGTGCAAAATCAGCAAATTGCCGAAATTTTGTTACACCCGCCCGGGCGTTCGATAGAACGGAAAAACTTCATAAAAAAGCCGAAAAACCCTTGACAGCAAGCCATTTACCCTGTATACTAAAACAGTATCACAAAAATGGAATAGAGCGCCCTAAAGGAATTTTGCAAAATCTGTAAAATCAAAAAGTTTGTGAAAAACGACGAATATGCCGCAGTTTCACAGCCGCCTTTCGGGTCGCTTTCGCCAACTTTGTCAATCTATGGAATAGGAGTGGTCGCGTTTTATGGTAAAGGTCAAGCCCGTACAAAACGGCAGAACGACCCGCATGAGCTTTTCCCGCATCAACGAAGTGATTGGTATGCCCAATCTGATCGAGATCCAGAAAAACTCTTACAACTGGTTCCTGGAGGAGGGCCTGCATGAGGTCTTCCACGACATTGCCGCGATCGAGGACTACACCGGCAACCTCGTGCTGGAGTTCGTCGATTACCGGCTGGACAAGAACCCCAAGTATTCTATTAAAGAATGCAAAGAGCGGGATGCCACGTATGCGGCACCCCTGTACGTCACGGCCCGTCTGTTCAACAAGCAGACCGGCGAGGTGAAGGAGCAGGAGATCTTCATGGGCGACTTCCCGCTCATGACCGACGCCGGTACCTTCATCTCCAACGGTGCCGAGCGTGCCATCGTCTCCCAGTTGGTCCGTTCTCCCGGCGTTTTCTACGGCTCCAGCAAGGACCGTACCGGCAAGGACCTGTTCACCGCCACCATGAACCCCAACCGCGGCGCCTGGCTGGAGTATGAGACGGACTCCTCTGACGTTTACTACGTCCGTATCGATAAGAACCGCAAGCTGCCCGTTACCACGCTGCTGCGTGCCCTGGGCCTGTCCACCGATGAGCAGATCAAGCAGTTCTTCGGCGATTCCGAGCCGAAGATCAACGCCTCTCTCGAGAAGGACATCACCCACAACACCGAGGAGGGCCTGCTCGAGGTCTACCGTAAGCTGCGCCCCGGTGAGCCCCCGACGGTGGAAAACTCCCGCGCACACCTGAACAACCTGTTCTTTGACCCGCGCCGTTACGACCTGGCTCGTTTTGGCCGCTATAAGATGAACAACAAGCTCAGCCTGACCCGCCGCATTGCCGGTTATAAGGCTGCCGAGGACATCATCGCCCCGCTGACCGGCGAGCTGCTGGCCGCCAAGGGCGAGAAGATCAACATGGCCAAGGCCGAGGAGATCGATAACGCCGGTGTTACCCGCGTTACCATCCTTGTTGAGAAGAAGGGCGAGGAGCCCCGTCCGTTCATTGTCATCTCCAACGGCTGCGTCAACGCCCAGAACTTCTTCAGCTTCGACGTCGAGGCCGAGGCCGGTGTCAATGAGCGCGCCAACTTTGCCGAGATCCGCAAGATCCTCGACACCACCTCCGATGTGGAGGAGCAGAAGGAGCTGCTGCGCCAGAACCATGATGTTCTGATCAGCCGCACCGTCACCGTCGATGACATCTTTGCCTCCGTCAACTACCTGCTGGGCCTTGATCACGGCATCGGCACCACCGATGAGATCGACCATCTGGGCAACCGCCGCGTCCGCAGTGTCGGTGAGCTGCTGCAGAACCAGTTCCGCATCGGCTTCTCCCGCATGGAGCGCGTCATCCGTGAGCGCATGACCCTGCAGAATCAGGAAAACGGCGAGATCACCCCGCAGAGCCTCGTCAACATCCGCCCCGTCGTCGCCGCCATCAAGGAGTTCATCGGTTCCAGCCCGCTGTCCCAGTTCATGGACCAGAACAACCCGCTGGCCGAGCTGACCCACAAGCGCCGTCTGTCCGCTCTGGGCCCCGGCGGTCTGTCCCGTGACCGCGCAGGCTTCGAGGTCCGCGACGTTCACTACACCCACTATGGCCGTCTGTGCCCCATCGAGACGCCTGAAGGCCCGAACATCGGTCTGATTTCCTATCTGGCCACCTACGCCAAGATCAACAAGTACGGCTTCGTTGAGGCCCCGTACCGCAAGGTCGACAAGGCCACCGGCACTGTCACCGATGAGGTCGTCTATATGACCGCCGACGAGGAGGACGAGTATATCGTCGCTCAGGCCAACGAGCCGCTGGACGAGAACAACCACTTCGTCCGTCCCCGCGTCTCCGGCCGCCACCGCAACGACATCCAGGAGTTCGACGCTTCTCAGGTCGACTACATGGACGTTTCTCCGCGTATGATGGTTTCCGTCGCTACGGCCTGCATCCCGTTCCTCGAGAACGACGACTGCAACCGTGCACTGATGGGCTCCAACATGCAGCGTCAGGCCGTGCCTCTGATGGTCACCCAGCAGCCGCTGGTTGCCACCGGCATGGAGTACAAGGCCGCCACCGACTCCGGTGTCTGCGTCCTGGCCGCCCATGACGGCACTGTTGAGTATGTCGACGCCGACAAAATCATTGTCCGCTGCGCCGACGGCTCCGCCGACACCTATGAGCTCATCAAGTTCATGCGCTCCAACCAGGGCAACTGCAACAACCAGCGCCCCATCGTCAATGTGGGCGAGACCGTCAAGGCCGGCGACGTGCTGGCCGACGGCCCCGCGACCCGCAACGGCGAGATCAGCCTGGGCAAGAACGCCCTGATCGGCTTCATGACCTGGGAGGGCTACAACTACGAGGACGCCGTCCTGCTGAACGAGAAGATCGTCCGTGAGGACGTTTACACCTCTATCCACATTGAGGAATATGAGACCGAGTCCCGCGACACCAAGCTGGGACCCGAAGAGATCACCCGCGACATCCCCAACGTCTCTGAGGATGCTCTGAAAGACCTGGACGAGCGCGGCATCATCCGCATCGGCGCCGAGGTCAAGAGCGGTGATATTCTGGTCGGCAAGGTCACCCCGAAGGGTGAGACCGAGCTGACCGCTGAGGAGCGCCTGCTCCGCGCCATCTTCGGCGAGAAGGCCCGCGAAGTCCGTGATACCTCTCTGCGTGTGCCCCACGGCGAGTACGGCATCATCGTGGATGTCAAGGTCTTTACTCCTGAGAACAGCGATGAGCTGCAGCCCGGTGTCCGCGAGGTCGTCCGCTGCTACATCGCTCAGAAGCGTAAGATCAGCGTCGGCGATAAGATGGCAGGCCGTCACGGCAACAAGGGTGTTGTTTCCCGCATTCTGCCGCAGGAGGATATGCCCTTCCTGCCCGACGGCACCCCGCTGGACATCGTGCTGAACCCCCTGGGCGTTCCCTCCCGTATGAACATCGGTCAGGTCCTGGAGGTCAACCTGGGCTACGTTGCCAAGGCACTGGGCTGGAAGGTCCAGACCCCCGTCTTTGACGGTGCGCACGAGTCCGACCTGCGCGACTGCTTCGCCGAGGCCCGCGAGAAGTGGCACGGCGAAAACGCGCCCGAGTACCCGACCCACCTGGACCGCCTGATGGGCGAGAAAGGCCATGTCATCGACTTCTCCAAGATCGATCTGACCGACGACGGCAAGACAACCCTGTATGATGGCCGTACCGGTGAACAGTTCCCCAGCAAGGTCACGGTAGGCTATATGTACTACCTGAAGCTGCATCACCTGGTCGACGATAAGATCCATGCCCGTTCCACCGGCCCCTACTCCATGGTCACCCAGCAGCCTCTGGGCGGCAAGGCACAGTTCGGCGGCCAGCGCTTCGGCGAGATGGAAGTCTGGGCGCTGGAAGCCTACGGCGCCGCTTACACCCTGCAGGAGATCCTGACCATCAAGTCCGACGACGTCGTGGGCCGTGTCAAGACCTACGAGGCCATCGTCAAGGGCGAGCCGATCCCGCGCCCCGGTATCCCCGAGAGCTTCCGCGTTATGCTCAAAGAGCTGCAGAGCCTTGGCCTGGATATTGTTGTGCAGGATAAGGAAGGCAACGCCGTCGATATGCGTCAGGAGTTTGACGACGATGACAGCAGCTTTGAGAACAATGACTACGACCTGGGCGATAACGTCATGGTCGAGAGTGAGCTGCAGGACGATTACAGCGTCAAGGACGCCGACGAAGGTTTTGACGATGATCTGGATGAGGATGCCGGCCCCACGGCTGACGACCTCGCCGCCATCGAGTCTGATTCCTTCGACGATTGATCGAATTGCATCGTGTGTCATATTGAATTTGAGAGGGTTCGCTGAATGGAAAATAAAGAATTCGATTCGATTAAGATCGGCCTTGCCTCCCCGGAGCAGATCCGCAACTGGAGCTACGGCGAGGTCAAGAAGCCTGAGACCATCAACTACCGCACCCTGAAGCCGGAGCGCGACGGCCTGTACTGCGAGCGCATTTTTGGACCTACCAAGGACTGGGAATGCCACTGCGGCAAGTATAAGCGCATCCGCTACAAGGGCAAGATCTGCGACAAGTGCGGCGTCGAGGTCACCCGCGCCAAGGTCCGCCGTGAGCGCATGGGCCACATCGAGCTGGCCGCGCCTGTCTCGCACATCTGGTATTTCAAGGGCATTCCCAGCCGCATCGGCCTGATGCTGGACATCAGCCCCCGTCAGCTGGACAAGGTCCTGTATTTCGCCAACTACATTGTCACCGACCCCGGCTTCACGCCGCTGGAGAAAAAGCAGCTGCTGACCGAGCGCGAGTACAAGGAGATGCGCGAAAAGTACGAGGATACGTTTGAAGCCGGTATGGGTGCCGAAGCCATCCAGAAGCTGCTGGCCGAGATCGACCTCGACAAGCTGAGCAAGGAGCTGCGTGAGGAGCTCGAGCATGCCAACGGCCAGAAGCGCGTCCGCCTGCTGAAGCGCCTTGAGTGCGTTGAGAGCTTCCTCGAGAGCAACCAGCGCCCCGAGTGGATGATCATGACGGTCATCCCCGTCATTCCGCCGGATCTGCGCCCCCTGCTGCAGCTGGACGGCGGCCGCTTTGCGACCTCCGACCTGAACGATCTGTACCGCCGCGTCATCAACCGCAACAACCGCCTGAAGCGTCTGCTGGAGCTCGGTGCGCCCGACATCATCGTCCGCAACGAGAAGCGTATGCTGCAGGAGGCCGTTGACGCCCTGATCGACAATGGCCGCCGCGGCCGCCCGGTCACCGGCGCGAACAACCGCGCACTGAAGTCCCTGTCCGATATGCTGAAGGGCAAGCAGGGCCGCTTCCGCCAGAACCTGCTGGGCAAGCGTGTTGACTACTCCGGCCGTTCCGTTATCGTCGTCG
>OOCR01001533.1_pt1 | contig 11695 bp, 8 predicted proteins | sample 1671491 | NCBI WGS metagenome assembly OOCR01 (sample SAMN06348162, study PRJEB24527) | human gut metagenome | biome: human gut; feature: ankylosing spondylitis patient; material: feces | host: Homo sapiens | place: China | collected 2015-10
TCCACAATGTCTCCGTGATTCATAACCAAGATCACATCGGCATCTTTGATCGTTGATAAGCGGTGGGCGATCACAAAACTTGTTCTTCCTTGCATCAGATTATCCATTGCCATCTGAATTCGTTCTTCTGTTCTTGTATCGACCGAACTTGTTGCTTCATCAAGAATCAAAATCTTTGGATCTGCTAAGATTGCTCTTGCGATCGTTAATAACTGTTTCTGTCCTTGGGAGATATTATTGCTTTCTTCGTTGATCTCCATATCATATCCACCTGGCTGTGTTTCAATGAAATGATGTGCGTATGCAGCTCTTGCTGCTCCTTGGATTTCTTCTTCGCTTGCATCTAATTTACCATAGCGGATATTGTCACGGATACTTGCATTGTAAAGCCATGTATCCTGAAGCACCATACCAAACATTTCTCTTAGGTCACTTCTCTTGAATTCTCTGATATCATGGCCATCTACTTTAATGCAGCCTCCATTCACATCATAGAAACGCATCAGAAGTTTGATCAACGTTGTCTTTCCAGCTCCAGTTGGTCCTACGATCGCAACTTTCTGACCTTCTTTGACATCGACGGAGAAGTCATTGATGATTGTTTGATCTTTGTTGTATCCGAAGTTTACATGTTCAAATGTTACATTTCCAGCAAGTGTATCAACAGGTACCGCGTCTTTTTCAACTTCAATCTCTTCCTCTTCTTCCAGAAATTCAAAGACACGTTCTGCAGATGCTGCGGTCGTCTGCATCATGTTACCTACCTGTGCTAACTGTGTGATCGGCTGGCTGAAGTTTCTTACATACTGTAAGAATGACTGGATCTGACCTACCTCGATCGTCTTCTTGATTGCTAAATATCCACCTAATATTGTTACTGCTACATAACCTAAATTCCCAACAAACTGCATCAGCGGCATCATTGCTCCTGAGAAGAATTGTGATCTCCATGCAGAATTGTTAAGTTTTCCATTTACTTCTTTAAATTCTTCGATCACGCTTTCTTCTTTATTAAATGCTTTGACAATGTTATGTCCACTATAGATTTCTTCTACCTGTCCATTTAACTCTCCAAGGTGTTTCTGCTGTGCCTTGAAATATGGCTGAGATTTTGACATGATCAATCCGATCAATCCCATAGATAATGGAAGTGTCAATAAAACTGCGATCGTCATCGGAATACTGATACGGATCATCATAATAAATACACCGACGATCTGTGTCGCTGATGTGATGATCTGTGTCATACTCTGGTTTAAGCTCTGCCCTAATGTATCAACATCATTTGTAACTCTTGACAATACTTCACCATAGGTTCTGCTTTCAAAATATTTCATTGGCATACGATGAATTTTCTCTGAAATATCTTTTCTCATCTGGTAACTGACATTGTTTGATACATGTGTCATGATCAGTCCCTGAATAAATGAGAAAATCGCACTTGCTACATATAAGCTTAACAACATCAATAAAATATGTGTAACTTTATCAAAATCAATTCCACTTCCACCAGATACTTTGCGAACCAGTCCTTTGAAGATCTCAGTTGTTGCATCTCCTAAGATCGTTGGTCCAACAATGTTAAACACGGTACTTGCAATGGCAAAAATGATTACCATAACGATCGGAACATAGAAACGTCTCATGTATTTGATCAGTTTGACCATTGTTCCTTTTAAATCTTTGGCTTTCTCGCCTGGTGCCATTCCTCTGCCTGGTCCACCCATCGGACCTCTTCTTCGATTATTACTCATGGTCAGACACCTCCCTTGCTTTCTTAAGATCATCTTCTGATAATTGCGATTTGGCAATCTGTTGATAAACCGGACAAGTATTTAATAACTCTTCATGAGTTCCTTTTCCTACGATATTTCCTTCATCTAAGACGATGATCTGGTCTGCATGAAGGATCGTACTGATCCTCTGTGCTACGATCAATGTTGTACTTCCATTTGTTTCTTTCTGAAGTTCAGAACGAAGTTTCACATCTGTCTTATAATCAAGTGCTGAGAAACTGTCATCAAAAATATAGATTTCAGGATCTTTTGCAATAGCTCTTGCAATTGATAATCTCTGTTTCTGTCCACCAGAAACATTGTTTCCACCCTGTACAATCTGTGTATTGTATCCAGCTGGGAATTCATTTACAAATCCGTCTGCCTGTGCTAATTTACACATTCTCTGAACTTCTTCATCGGATGCATTTTCATCTCCCCATCGGATATTATCGTAAATTGTTCCTGTAAATAATACATTCTTCTGGAGTACCATAGATACCTGGTCTCTTAATGCTTCTAAGTTATAATCACGGACATCAGTGCCGCCAACTTTGACGCATCCTTCTGTAACATCATAAAGTCTTGGGATCAACTGTACTAATGTAGATTTTGCACTACCTGTTCCACCGATGATCCCGATCGTCTGTCCTGATTTAATATGAAGATTTACATCTTTTAAGGAAAGATTCCCACCTTCTCCTGCATAACTGAAATTTACATGATCAAAGATAATTTCTCCATCTTTTACTTCTTTGACTGCATCAGCTTTATCCTGCATTTCTGGAACTTCTTCTAATACTTCTGTGATACGCTCTGTAGATGCCTCTGCGATCATGATCATAACAAATACAAATGTTACCATCATTAAAGATCCGATGATCTGTAATGCGTATACAATAATACTTGTAAGCTCTCCAGTTCCCATCGTTCCATGTACGATTCCTGTTCCACCGATCGCTACTAATAGTAATATAACGATATACATTATAAACTGCATAACAGGAGAGTTCCATGCGACGATCTTTTCTGCTTTTGTAAACAGGCTGTAAACGTATTTTGAAATTCCGTGGAATTTATCAATTTCGTAATCTTCTCTGACAAATGCTTTTACCACACGGGATGCATTTACATTTTCCTGTACGGAGTTATTTAATACATCGTATTCATCAAATACTTTGATAAAGTGTGGATGTGCTTTTTTCGCAATAAAGATCAATGTTCCTCCTAGTAATGGAATCACGATCAAAAATAATAACGCTACTTTCACACTGTATCTTAATGTCATGATCCATGATAAAATAACCATGATCGGTGCTCTTGCAAGTAATCGGATACTCATCATGTAAGCCATCTGGATATTTGTAATATCCGTTGTCATACGTGTTACTAATCCTGATGTTGCAAAATGGTCGATATTCTTAAAGGAAAATTCCTGCACCTTATAAAAAATATCGTGTCTTAAGTTCTTTGCGTATCCAGCACCTGCAACCGCTGCCATATTTCCGGCTGAAATTCCGAAAAATAAGGAAAGCATTGCCATCACGACAAGGATCACTCCTCGCTGAATGATATAATGCAGATCACCATTTGTCATTCCAATATCGATGATGTTTGCCATTTCCATTGGAATCAATACTTCCATCAGTACTTCAAGAATCACTAGGATCGGAGCAAGGATTGACTGCTTTTTGTATTCTCGGACTGATCTTAATAATGTCTTATTCATCTTCTCTTTCTTCCTCCTTGTGTTTTTCTATGAGATTTTGTAATACATGATATAACACCCTGTTTGCAGATCGTGACATCTTCTTCTTTGATCCCTTCGACCATCATTTTTTCATTTCGTTTGATGTCCTCTAGGATAAGTCCTCTTAATTCTTCTGCTTTCGCTGTCGGTACAAGTCGTTTCTTCCTCGCATCATCTTTATCACTTTCTCTTGTAAGAAATCCATTCTTCTCCATCAACTGCACATAACCCGTTACCGTTGACTTACGAATCTGAAATTCTTCCTCAATATCTTTCTGATAAAGATCTCGATGCATCGTCTCTAACAAAATGTACTTTAAAATATGCTTTTGCATGATCGTGAGATCTTCGATCACCACCTTATCAATCGGATGATGTCTCTTCATCTCATGTGATAACATATGGATCAGTTTTCCCATGTGCATATTATTGATCTTATCATTTATATCCTGCATTCACTCATCCCTTTCTTTTCAAAATGGTTAGCTTCCTAACTTTTTAGTATTATACAGAGAATAAAAATGAATGTCAATCGTTATTTTATTACCTCTATTATCGTTAACCAAATCTACCCACTGTGTTGACAATTGTTTTTTTCCATGCTAAAGTTCAGATTAATAAGATATTTTGAATTTAAACAAAGGAAGGTACATATACTATGAATTCAGAACAAAATTTAACCCGTGAACAAGCGATCGCCATCTTAAATACCCCTGACGAGCAATTAAATGAACTAATCGAACGTGCCGGAGCACTTCGTAAAAAATATAAAGGGAACCATGTAAGCATTCATCTTTTAACAAATGCCAGAAGCGGAAACTGCTCCCAGAACTGTGCTTACTGTGCACAATCCTGTCGTTCCCATGCAGATATTGAAAAATATAAATGGGTCGATGATGAAAAATTATATGGAGATAACACATTTGTCCATGATCATAAACTTTCCCGTCATTGTATCGGATTAAGCGGTATGAAATTCAGCGATGATGAGATTGAAGAACTTGCTTCTAAAATTCGTAAGATGAAAGAAGAGGGTACACATTTATGCTGTTCTATCGGATTTTTAACAAAAAAGCAGGCCTTAATGTTAAAAGAAGCTGGATTAGACCGTATCAACCATAACTTAAATACAAGCCGTTCCAATTATCCAAATATCTGTACAACACATACATACGAACAGCGTGTAAACAACATTCATATGTTACAGGACCTTGGATTTGAAATCTGCAGCGGTGGTATCATTGGTATGGGCGAGAGTAAGGAAGATGTTGTTGATATGTTATTCGATCTGAAAGAAATCAATCCAGAAGCACTTCCGATCAACTTCTTAATTCCGATCAAAGGAACACCTCTGCAGGATAGAGATACTTCAAATTTGACACCAGAATACTGCCTAAAAGTATTATGTCTGGCAAGATTAATGGTTCCAACATCTGATATCCGCTGTGCTGCTGGACGTGAAATTTATTTTAAAGGAAGGGAAAAAGAATTATTGACCGTTGTAAATTCTATCTTTGCTTCAGGATATCTGACTGCAGATGGACAGGGAATTCAAGATACGATCAAGACGATCACGGATGCTGGGTTTACATGCGAAGTAGAATCTGATTAATTTGTGATTGTTGGTTTGATTCACTGTAGTCTTTCCGTATCTTAGAAAAACGAAATAAAAGAATCGAAGATCCAGACCAGAAATTTTACTCGCCATTTTGACCGGTCGCTGATTCGCAAATTTTCCTTGCATAACTCGCTTCGCTCAGACAATGCACCAAATTTGCTGCGAACCAGTCAAAATGACGGCAAAATTTCAATGGTTCTGGATCTTCGATTCTTTTATTTCGTTTTTCTAAGATACCTAAAGTTTACAGATAATAAATCCAATAAATCAAAACTGAAGGTGTGTATGTTAAACGGTGTTAGTTAATAATTTTTGTACTATGCGTTCTTTACATAAACGCCGTTTTCTTTCACAAATCCCATTTTTTCAAGATAACTTTTATGTCCTTCTGTCACTTCCTTACAGATAAATTTCTTATATCCCTCTTCTGCTAATTTTGCATAAAGGAAACGTCCTGCGGAACAGTCTCTATAGGTTGGTGTTGTGTAGTCAAAGCTGATCTCTAACGCATCTCCTTCTTTCTTTCCCGCTAATACTCCGGCTGGAACCCCCTCGCAGCAGACTGTATATATTGTATCTGCTGCTGAAAGCTCCAAGATGTTCTCTAAGAAGTATTTTTTCATATCTTCTTTATAGTGTTTTATAAAATATGTTAAGCAGGAATCTTCTTTGTCCCAACGAATCATATCATAGTGATTTCCATCTGCTTTACTTAACTTGATCAGATTATAAATATTGATCACCACAAGGCTGGCATTGACCACCGCCAATGGGTAGGAATGTCCGATCATTGCATAGACTGCAGATATAGAGCTACCGACCGTATTGATCACTCTTAGTTTTACTACGGATGTCATCAGCATAGAAATGATAACAAAAATGCATCCGATATATCCAAAAATCTCAATCATTAATGCTGTACTCATTTTTTAATTCCTCATTTTCTGAAATTAGTATCCTGCACCATTGTCTGTATTTTTCATGATCTTGATCAAACGGCTTGTTCCTAAACGGCTTGCTCCAAGACTAATGAATTTTTCTGCATCATCAAAACTTGAAATTCCACCGGCTGCTTTGATCTTCACATTTTCTCCAACATGCTCTTTCATTAATGCAACGTCATCAAATGTTGCTCCTGCTGTTGAGAATCCTGTGGATGTTTTGATAAATTCTGCTCCTGCATTTGTAACGATCTCGCACGCTTTGATCTTTTCTTCTTCTGTTAACAGACATGTTTCGATGATAACTTTTAAAATTTTTCCATCACATGCTTCATGAATCTGTCTGATCTCTTCTTCTACTTCTTCATATCTTCCGTCTTTCAAAAATCCAATGTTAATGACCATGTCGATCTCAGATGAACCATTTGCGATCGCATTCTTTGTCTCGAACACTTTAACCGCCGTTGTATGGTAACCATTCGGGAAACCGATAACTGTACAAATTGGAAGTTTTCCCTCTACATATTCGGCTGCCTGTTTTACATAAGCTGCGGGAATACATGCGGATGCTGTTTCATATTTCATTGCGTCATCTAATATTTCTTTGATATCTGCCCATGTCGCTGTCTGAGCTAATAATGTATGATCTACAATACTTAAAATTTCTTTTCTTTCCATAATAATATTTCCTCGTTAACTGTATTATTTTCCTATTTTATCTAATATCTGATGCTTCATTTAAATGAATTTAAAAAAGTGTTACCATGCTGACGATCAATGCACTCATTAAACTTACGAATACACCAGCAATCATAGAACGGATTTGCAACTCATAAACATATATTTTCGATCACTTGCTTTTTCTGATGTCAAAATGGTCATTATATTTTTTATTCTTAACAGCAATGCATTTTCATCATGTTTGATCCATTTCCAGTAGATCGATGCTGGAATTGCTAACAGCTCACTATCTTTAGATGCACAGATGGAAACATTATAATTTGTATCTTCGGAAAAAATTTCAAAATTTCCTACAATATACATCTTTGCGAAATCCATAAAATAATATACTTTTCCTAATTTTTGATAATCTACCCCTGCAACATCGCCTTTTAAGATGATATAAACAGTATCGCATGGCTCTCCTGCTCGAATAATAAACTCATCTTTTTTTACATTTTTATGTACCGCCGCCCGGATGACTGCTTCTGATACATATTGAAATAACTTATTTAAGTAATCTCTTTTGCTTCCTTTGACTTTATTGATTTCCTCCAAAAATTGCTGTTTCGTCTCCATCTTTATCCCTCGGAACACTCTTTCCATTTACAAATTTTGCAACTACATTTCGATCATCTGCAAGATAGATCATTCGTTCTAATCGTTCTTTCACTGTTAACTCTTGCGGGTGTCGAAGACTTGAATCATCTAATACGACTGCATCGAATTCATATCCTTTTTCAAAAGTTCCTACTTTGCCAAAAAATTCTCCGCCTCCTCTTGTCGCTAAATAAAATACTTCTTCAATATTTAATGGTTTTAATTCCTGATCTGAAAGTCTCCAGCGAAGTTTGGAACACTGGATTGCCATAGACATTGCTGTAAACATGGATAATGTAGAACCTGCTGCCACATCGCTTCCAAGACCTATTTTCATTCCCATATCAAGATATTTTCGGATCGGAGCTACCCCAGAGGAAAGATTTGTATTTGACTCTGGGCAATGAGCGATAAATACTCCTTGATCTTTCATCATCTTAATCTCATCTTCTGTGCTGTGTACACAGTGTGCCATGATCGTTTTGCAATTATTTCCGAACATACCATATTTATTGTAGGCTTCTCCGTAGAAAGAAGTGTCCGGGCAAAGTTCCTGCACCCAAGCAATTTCACCAAAGTTTTCTGACAGATGTGATTGCATTGGAAGATCATATTTCTTCTGCAGATCTGATAATTCTTCCATTAGTTCATCCGTACATGTTGGAATAAACCTTGGTGTTAAGATCGGACGGATATTTTCAAATTGTTTGGAGGCTTTGATCCATTCTTCGGTATCTTTGGCTGACTGTGCTGCACTAGCTTCACATAAGTAATCTGGACTATTTCTGTCCATGTTAACTTTCCCAACGAATCCTTTGATCCCGGCTTCTTCTAACTTCTCCATCAAAAGCAAAGTTGCCTCATTATGAATCGTTCCAAATACACAGGCTCTTGTCGTAGCACTCTTTCTCATATCATCTGCGAAAATATCGTATGCTTTCTCGGCATATGCTAGTTCCTGATATTTCGCTTCTTCCACAAAGGTATGGGTATTTAGCCAATCTAACAATTCAAGGTCCATTCCTAAGCCTCTAAATGAATACTGCGGTGCATGAACATGAAGATCTGTAAATCCAGGAATGATCAGTCTGTCTGTATAGTCATAACATGGTATCGTCTGATACTTTTCTGGCAGTTGTTCGTAGACTCCTTGACATATCCCATCTTCACTGACTACATATCCATTTTCTATGACACAAAGTTCTTTGTTGTCATTGCTATAACAGATGTTTCCTTTCATTACAAATCGTCTCATTTTGCTTTCTTTCCTTTCTGATGTCTCTTACTTTTCTTAAATTTATCTTTACATATTTACAACAACTTTCGCAACTAATTCTTTAAAAGATTTTGCGACTTTGTCCGCTGTTTCCTGTACTTCTTTATGATTTAATTCTGCCTTGGAAATTCCTGCTGCCATATTTGTAATACATGAAATTCCGCAGATTTCCATTCCCATATGGCGAGCTACCATTGCCTCACATGCGGTACTCATTCCAACTGCATCTCCACCCCAGATCTGTGCAAGTTTTACTTCTGCCGGTGTTTCGTAGTTTGGTCCACTAAACTGTACGTATACACCCTCCTGAAGTTCGATATCACATTCTTTTGCACAGTTTCTGATCACGTCCTGAAGTCTGTTGCTGTATACTTCACTCATGTCTGGGAATCTTGTTCCTAATTCATCGATATTTGGTCCGATCAATGGACTTGGGATTCCTGTTGTGATATGATCTGTGATCATCATAAAATCTCCTGGTTTATAATTTGGATTACAACCACCTGCTGCATTTGTAAGAAGGATTTTCTTTGCTCCCATCATTCCCATTAATCTTGTTGGAAGCACAACATCTGTCATATCATATCCTTCATAGTAATGAACTCTTCCCTGCATGATCACAACTGGAGTTTCTTCTACATAACCAAATACAAAACGTCCTTTGTGTCCTTTGACTGTATACAATATTTTTTGTACTTGTTCTATTTTCACAAGAATATAAAGAAAATAATAGCAGCAGAAACAAAACTCCTTTTTTGCTTCTGCTGCTATTATAAAAATGATGATGTCCTATCAAACATCTTTCTCTAATTCATGAATGATCTGCTCTGTATCTAATGGTTTTGTATAATAGTATCCTTGTACAAGATCAACACCCCATTGTTTTAACAGATTGATCTCTTCCTGAGTTTCCACTCCTTCTGCTACAACTTTATGTCCAAGATTCTGCATGACTGCGACAATATTTTTGTATAATAATGCGACCTGGTCATCATAGCAGATTCCATTTAGCAAAGAGCGATCCAGTTTGATCGTTGAAAATGGTAGTTTTAGTACCGTATTTAGATTCGCATATCCAGATCCAAAATCATCCAGGCAGATCTGAATTCCTGACTTTCTGAAATCTGCGATCGTCAGATATAATGCTTCACTGTATTCTGTCGCAACAGTTTCTGTGATCTCAAATTGAAAATACGAAAATGGTATGTCAAATTCTTCGATCGTACAAATCAGTTTTTTGCTATATCCTGATTTTAATAATTCCAATGGAGACAGATTATACTTTATACTTTCAATCTTGTCCATGATCTGTGGATGCTCTTTTATGAACTTGCAAACCTTTCGGAATTGAAGATACCCAAGCTTTGCAATCTGTCCATGTTTCTCTGCAATTCCGATAAAAACTTCTGGTGAGATCATCCCAAGTGACGGATGTCTCAATCGGCTTAATGCTTCCATTGTACGATATCTTTTTTCTTTTAGATCATACAGTGGCTGATAATATACTTCAAAAAGATCCTCTTCGATCGCTGTCGCCATATATTTTTTAACTTCCTGTTCATAAAGAAATCCTTCTTTTGTATGTTGATCATTCTGAATCAGTATCGTTCTGTCTGATTTAGGTTTTAACTGTACCAGATATTCTAGATAATCAATCAATAAGTCCATCTCTTTCATTTCTTGAACGTTGATGATACCACATATCGCAGCGGAAAAATTAATCCGTTCCCCTTTTACTTTAAAAGGCCGTTCAAATAGTTGCATGATCGCATCTTTATTCCTTTCATAATCCATCAATGACGATGTGAACACAAAAAAACGATTTCCATGGATTCTGAAAACATGATTTGCTTCATTGATCTTGTGGAGGTATTTAGCAATCTGGATCAGCAATTCATCTCCTGTTGTAACTCCATATAACTTATTAACTTGTTTTAGTTTCCACAGATCGATCATAAGCAGATGAAGTTCCCTCTTTCTCTTGATCTGCTCTGGAAACCATCGCCTGAAATAGCCTTTAGAATACGATCCGGTCAGGCTGTCTATATATAACTGTGGATTATAAAGTGCCCAAAACAAGATCGTAATCCCTAAGGATAACCCAAATCCTGTCATTAACAAAGATTGAAATTTCATCTGTACCGTAACACAGATCAATGCAACTCCAAGGAATTCCTTGATCGCTCGAAGCTCATCTTTCTGATATTCTTCTTGATTGATAAAACAATTTATAATGACAACAGCTATACAGATCAATGTAAAAATATATGTTACCAAATATGCTTTTCCATGAACATACTGCCCCTGTGCATTGCAATAGAAAAACTGTTTATGAAAAACATTGGTCACGATAGCTAGTTCCATACACAGTATTGGTACTGCCATAATCTTTATATTTCTTGTTCTTATATCTTCATTACAGTGTCTTAATGCCTGTGTATAATTAAAGAAAATATGCCATCAGGGCGATACATTTCACATATGTATACAGATTTTGGGAAATGACGGCATGAAGATAGCACAAAATTCGAAAGCGGTCTGCGCTATGCACCGTTACGAAAAAACGTTCATCATCAAAATTCAAGAAAAGGCAGGTTATGAATATGAAAAATGTAACAATTCTCGATCACCCGTTGATTCAGCACAAGATCTCGCTCCTCCGCAACAAGAACACCGGAACCAACGAATTCCGTTCCCTGACCGATGAGATTGCGATGCTGATGGGCTATGAATCGCTTCGCGATCTTCCGCTGGAAGATCAGGAAGTAGAAACTCCGATCGAAACCTGCAGCACTCCGATGCTGGCTGGTAAAAAACTTGCCGTTGTCCCGATCTTACGTGCCGGTCTCGGTATGGTAAATGGTATTCTGGCGCTGGTTCCAAGTGCAAAGGTTGGCCATATCGGTCTTTACAGAGATGAAGAGACTCATGAGCCGCACGAATATTTCTGCAAACTCCCGAATCCGATCGAGCAGAGAACGATCGTTGTCACAGATCCGATGCTCGCGACCGGCG
>OOCR01001536.1_pt1 | contig 11663 bp, 10 predicted proteins | sample 1671491 | NCBI WGS metagenome assembly OOCR01 (sample SAMN06348162, study PRJEB24527) | human gut metagenome | biome: human gut; feature: ankylosing spondylitis patient; material: feces | host: Homo sapiens | place: China | collected 2015-10
AAACGAGACGACCGAAGTCGTCTCGCAAAAGTCTAACTTTGAGGGGTCACCTCATGTGACCTACTCCTGTTTTGTATTATCAGTTGCTATTCAGTTTTTATTACTTTCGCTTTGAAACAACATACATAACTGCTGCTGCAATACATCCAGCTAACGCAATAATTGCTATTACAAGCCATAATTTCCCATGATTTCTGTCCCCAGTGTTAATTGATGATGCATTTGTTTCATTCTCATCAAATGTATACTGGCTTGTTGTTTCTGATTCTATCTGACTTATGGTCTCTGTTTCAGATTCTTTAATACTCTCTGTCTCCAGTTCTGTTCCTTTAGTACTTTCCATCACTGTTTCGGATTCTTTAATACTCTCTGTTTCTGTCTCTTTTATACTCTCTGTCTCCGGTTCTTTAACAGTAAAATGTGCACTCGCTGTTCCACTCGATGAAGCAATACCTATAACATGCTCTCCCGTCGATAATTTTTTTATTAAATCTGGATTAAGTGTTACAATAATACTTCCTGCTTTTACCGTATAATCCTTGTCTTTTACAAGCTCTCTGCCATCAAGTTCTACTTTTACGAAATCTGAAAATGCTGCATTAGACTTAAATGTAATTGCCTTATCGGAATTCTTATCAATTATACATTTATCACCAGCAATTATTTCTGGTGCCAGTTTCGATGTAACAACACTATCTTTGTCTATCTGCTTTGATGCATTTGAATCTGCAAAGTATTTTAAACATAAAGAGCAGTAATAATATTCAATATTACCTTCCTGAGTCACTGTAGCTGCTTTAGCTTCTACATGCTGTAACTTATGATTATCCTTATTTAATTCACCATATTCCTTATGACACACTTCACACACTGCACGATTGACGCATGTTGCCTCTCCGCCACTATGAATATGCTCTGGAATGCCACCCTTTATTTCAAATGTGAGTATATTATTCTCGATTGAATTGACACTGATATAAATATCTCCGTAAATCCATATATCTTCACCTATTCCTAATGCTGCATCTGCCTTTGTGTTATACTGTCCACCAAGAACTTCATAATTCCATTTAGGTGATGAAAAATACATATTACTTGGAAACTTAGTGTCACTGTCTATAAGATAACATACCAGCCCGGATTTTAATGGAATTTTATCCACTCTGTTTCCATTAATCTTGAACATCTGCTTATATTGAGAATCATATTTGTTACCATTATCCTCAAAGTTTCTGTACTCAAGATACAATGTCTTACCCTTTTCCGGAATATCCATCTTATATCCTGTAATATTATCCGTACCTGAAGTTCCTAATGCTTTAAGGCTATATTCTCCTTCAGACAAAATCGTCTTAATATCATTCTCATCAGCCCAGCCTAATACTTCTTTTTCTTTAAGAGACATAAACTGTGGAACTGGAGATATATGCTTTGCCATAACTGACATGAAATACACCGGTGACGCATTCTTTGAGTTATATAAATCCTTCAGCCCCATAATATGTCCCATTTCATGTACTGCTGTTGCAATTGATACAAATACCTGGTCATCCTCATCCTTAAATAAATATCCGTTAGTATCACCATCAGGCTTACAATACGAATTGGTTATCTGGACATATTTGTAACTATTAATAGTTTTTTTGCCGGTATTAACAGAAATATTATTAACATAATCTGTATAATTCCACAATGGTGATGACCAGCTTACTGATATATTACCTGCCCCATTATTCTTATAAATAATTGTAATTGAATCAATAGTACCATTGTTATCTTTATCAAGCACACCATAGTCATAGTATACAGTATTATTATAATCAGAAATTTTATTACCAGATGATATGGCATTATTAACAGCTTCTGACCACTCCTGCCTAAGCTCATACATTCTGCTTGCACGCTCCGAAGCATCTTTATAACCAATAGTATTAATATCGCTGTACTCTGCATAATACCCACGAGGATGTGAAAGTACAATTGAGCCGCCATTATCATATAGATATACACTTCTCATTCTTAATTTGTTATCTGATACAGTAAAATTACTGTCATCATCATATGCCTGTATCCTGTCTTTATCACCTGTTAATAATAAAATTGACAGAAAAACAGCGCAAAATAACAGTATTAGTTTGATTTTTCTCATAAAAATTCCTTTCCATGTATAAACAAGCTAACTATTATATTATCCGGTTTCTCTGTCAGAATCTTACCATATTATTAAATTTAATTCAATTCAAATAACTATTTTACGGCTTGCACACACCACAAGCCTCATACCCCATATCAATAATCTCCTGCCTGCTTCCTGTATAAATCTTTTTATTTGAAGCATCCATGCTCTTGGCACTGTTGCAGGATTCCTTATGGAATTTCTTAGTATTCGTATTAAGTACATATGTCTGCACATTTGCTTCTGCTGCAGTTGTTGACTTTGAAGCATCTGCAACTATTGAATCGTCCTGATGGCTGTCACCTGTTGCATAATCAATAGCAATTCCCGGCTGTGCATTAAAACAATACACATTAAAAAGAATTCCATCGCCATTATCCTCAACTGACTTAGCCTCCATCTGCACACCGCTGGCAACAAGATTATCGCCAGAAAATACAGGTGTTACGCGGTACAGAACATGATTATTAGTTTCCTTTATGTAATCTGCCACCATATTTTCAAAAGGCAGCATACCATCAACATTAAGATATCTTGTTCCTGTAATCAGATTCTTTTCATTGGCATTCTCACCAGTAAGCTGATAACCTATAAGATGGCACCTGTTATACAGATATTTACCATCAACACTATCGTATTTTGCTGTCTGCCATCCCGTAGGTTTTACTTCACCAATTGCACCACGTTTCTCAGTAGGCATAATGTCTTTACCTATATTAGCAAATGCAGTAGTACATCTTCCAAGTTCATCCAGTTCTCCGTAACTCTCAAATGATATAGTCGTGAAGTCAGCATCATTAAACGCTGGGTTATTATCATTAATTACAACATACGGTTCACCCTGATATACTAAAGATGCCATATCATCTGCAACAGCCGTACTCTGAACCTCAGCACTCCCCACAGTACCAGCCTGATTATCCTTCTTAGAAGAGCATCCGCTTAACCCAAATCCGATTCCTACAATAAAGAACACCAGTAAAAATGCGGTTACTCTCCTTAGCACTTCTAACCTTATATTACGCATGTATTTTTCCTTATTTCTTTCTTACATATCTTTCTTCAGTAATTTTCTCATGAGAATTACCCTCAAAATCAGTAGAACCCTCCAGCTTAAAATCATTAAGCATATCCTTAGGGAACTTCACATCAGAAGGATACTTCCTGTTCCACTTATACAGATAAATCTCATCCACCATATCCTCATAAGAAACAATCTCAGAGTCCTCAACAAAACAGAAATCGTCCTTTCCAGCAAAACCAAACTCCTGATTAACCTCAATATTTTCATAATCACCAAAAAGCTGCTTACTATATAAAGAAAGCCATAACTTCCCGCCATCAAGCATCTTAATAATATGCTCATTAAGAACACTGTCCTTAGAAACTCGTCTGTTATTAAACATAATTCCATAATCATCATCAACAATAGATATAACCTTCATAATGTCCTCCTTCTTTTATGTCCAGCAAGGTGTGACTGAGTTGGATAAAGGACTTTCTTAAAGGTGGAACGTGTCATTAAGACGCTGTACGGATTTTATCCGCGTTACAGTCACCGTCCGCAACCGGCGCATACTCGCCATCCATGGCTCGAATGCGCCTTTTTCGCACATCGTGTGCGAAAATTGCTACACATTTTATAAAATCCTACAGCCTCTAAACTCCACTTAAACCTTCAAGAAAGTCCTTTATCCAACCCAGTCACATCCTCCCCATCACAAACACAGTTGCTCTACACGACCATAGCTCAATCCCGCCACCACAAAAGCGAGGGAGCCAAAGCGACCAACGCTGACAGGTAAAAACTCCCCAGGTTGGTGGGCTGGGTATGGTTGTGTGGTTTAATTGGAAACCGTGTGAAGACGCCGGTACTTAGTGCGTGGGGAGAGCCGCCGCAAGGCGGCAAATCTCCACAAACTTAGTACCCGCTGCGTCTTCGCCCGAGCGGGAGCGCGTTTTCAATTAAACCATACAGCCATCACCAACCCCCTCTCCGGGGAGCCATTTTTACCTACTTCTTAAAGGGAAACTTCCCCGATTCCAGCCTCTTCTTAAGCATCACCCCACCTATCGTCTGTGGCTGCTTAGGCGGATTATTTTCAGCTTCTCTTTCCTCCGCTTCTGCAATTCTGCGGCGAATTTCTTCCATCTTATTGTCCATTGCAGCAATCTGCTCTGCACATGAAGACAATTCTGCTGCCAGCTGTTCTGCTTCAGAATCTGGAATATTCTTCTTATAACGAACCTTATGCTCCACGCTTGCCCAGAAATCCATGGCAATTGTACGGAGCTGAACCTCAACCTTCATCATCTTCTTTTCATTCTGAAGGAATATCGGTATCTCAATTATAAGGTGAAGACTTCTGTAACCACTTGGCTTAGGATTCTTGATATAATCCTTTCTCTCAACAAGCACTACATCATCCTGCTTTAACAGACAGTCAGCAAGCATATAGATATCTTCCGGAAAAGAACATATTACCCTTACTCCCGCAATATCTCTTATGCCTTCCTCAATGCCTTCCATTGTTATAGGAATATTTTTCTTCTTTGCCTTCTTAAATATGCCATCCATAGACTTAATTCTACTCTTGATACTCTCAATAGGATTTCTGTCATACTGTAATGAGAACTCCTCATTAAGCACCTTGAACTTAGTCTCAACCTCCATAATGGCGCATCTGTAATAAGCCATCAGTGTGTTAAACGGCATAATATTTTCTTTTAATAACTCAATCATTTCATCAGAAAGGAGATTTTCTTTAATGAATCTTTCCTGCTCCTGCTTGAGTATCTCTTCTAATAACATAGTAACCCCTTTTACCTTCGATGTATCTTAAAGTGCCTTCTTAATAGCAGCTAAAAGCTCATCATATGTATCAAATGCCTCTAATTCAGGATTATCAGCCTTAATCTGCTCTGTACTCTTAAAGAGGAAACCTGCCTTGCTTGCCTTAATCATTCCTAAGTCATTGTGACTGTCTCCTGATGCAATAGTATCATAGCCAATAGACTGTAAAGCCTTAACTGTTGTAAGCTTCGACTGCTCACAACGCATCTTGAAACCTGTAATCTCACCATTATCAGCTACCTCAAGAGAATTACAGAAAATAGTTGGCCAGCCCAGCTTCTTCATAAGCGGAGTAGCAAACTGTGTAAATGTATCTGAAATAATGATAACCTGTGTTATGCTTCTTAATTCATCGAGGAATTCCTTTGCTCCCGGAATTGGGTCAATCTTAGCAATAGTATCCTGAATCTCCTTAAGTCCAAGACCATGCTCCTTAAGAATGCCTAATCTCCAGTTCATAAGCTTATCATAATCTGGTTCGTCTCTTGTTGTTCTCTTAAGCTCTGGGATTCCGCTTGCCTCTGCAAATGCAATCCATATCTCTGGTACAAGAACGCCCTCAAGGTCTAAACATACAATATTCATATCATTATCTCCTCGCTTATTATTCTTAGATACACTCGTATCTCATGTGTTATTTCACTTATATTATTGTAACCCACTACCTGTCAAAACTCAATATGCCATTTCTAAGTCTTTCAAGCCCATCCATTAAAGTTGTCTTAGGACATGCAACATTCAGTCTTAAGAAATGTTTTCCATCTCCGCCAAAGCCTTCTCCCGCTGACAGGAAAAGTCCTGTATTCTTTCTTATACATGCCGCAAGCCTTGTTGAATTGTCTGTGATATCAGACACATCAAGCCAGCAAAGATAAGTTGCGTGTGATCCCACCATTGACACTCTCGGAATATTGTCTTTTATGAACTTTTCGGTAATCTGTTTATTCTCATAGATATATGCTCTTAACTGCTCAAGCCATTCCTCTCCCTTTGTAAATGCAGCTATAGCCGCATCCACTGCGAACACATTTGGCTCTGCAACCTCATCGGTATTAATTGCACGCCATACCTTGTGACGAAGCCGCTCGTCCGGCACACATATTGCTGCTGTCTGTAAACCTGCCATGTTAAATGTTTTCGTAGGTGCTATGCATGTTACAGATATCTTCTTGCATACCTCCGAAACACTTGCAAATGGCACATAATCAATGCCCGGGTCTGTAAGCTCGCAGTGAATCTCATCAGATATAACAACGACTCCATACTTGTAAGCAAGCTCTCCGATACGTGCAAGTTCTTCCTTACTCCATACATTTCCACCCGGATTCTGTGGGTTGCACAGAATAAGAAGCGTTGTCTGTGGGTTCTTAAGCTTAACTTCAAGGTCTTCAAAATCTATCGCATATCTGCCATTATCGTATACAAGCTGGCTCTGTAACACATTTCTGCCATTATTAAGAATACTGTTAAAGAAAATGTTGTATACAGGTGTCATGATAACAACATTCTCAGCTGGTGTTGTAAGCTTTCTTACAGAGCTTGATATTGCAGGAATAACCCCTGTTACAAACATAAGCCAGTCATCTTCCATCCTGAAATTATGGCGTCTTTCCCACCAGCCTGTGTATGCGTCATACCAATCTTTTGATATCTCAGTATAACCGTACACACCGAGGTCTGCCTTTGCCTTAATAGCCTCAGTTATCTCAGGTGCCGTCTTAAAATCCATGTCGGCAACCCACATAGGAAGCTCGTTCTCTGCCACATTCCATTTTAAAGAATCCGTATTACGGCGGTTCACTACTGTGTCAAAATCATATTTCATTCTCGGATTTCCCTTCTTAATCTGACTAATTAATTCCTGCATACTATCTTTGTAAGTGAAGGATCAACCTTATCCTTCTCAATTATAAGCTTATCTATGCTATCTGCTGTTATAGTTCCAGAAGTTGGATTTAACACGCTGTCAACCCTGCTTGTGATATCAGCATCTACAGTTGAATACTCGAAAGCAAGTGTTGTATTAATAAGCTTGCAGTTCTTCATAACAAGATTGTCAATATAGCATAATCCCTGAAGACTCTCTATTGTACAGTTAATAAACGTAAGATTCTTAGAATTCCAGCCAAGATACTCACCCGAAATGTATGAATCATACACTGTTATATTTTCAGCATTCCAGAAAGCATCCTTGCTCATAAGTCTTGAATTTCTTATCTCAAGATTCTTACTTCCGTCAAATGGATAATTACCGACAAGCTTAAGACCATCAATCTTCATATTGTTGCTGTTCATTGCAAAATAATTACCCTTTGCCACTACATTTGTCATAGTAACATTATCACAGCTCCAGAGAGTTTCCTCTGCATTGACAAATTCCACATTCTTAAGACCTAGTCTGTTACATCTTCTGAAATTCTTAGGTGCTTCAATAATTGTATCCTCAACATTAATATCGTTAGTGTACCATACTCCTGCTCTTCCCATCTCAAAGAAATAACAGTCCTTTACATTGACATTGTTGCAGTACCAGAGTGGATATTTCCACTTAAAGCTGCTGTTTACAAGCTCTATATTACTGCTCTCCTTTAATGGAGACTCACCATCATCAAATATAGAATCTTCAATATGAAGGTCTTTGCTTGCAAAAAGAGCACGTTCTCCTGTAAGAAGCTGCTGCTTAACTAATTTCTTTTCCATATTTACTCCATTCTTATCTACAAACATTAAAACCCAATCACCATATTATAAGTGATTGGGTTACATTCTAAACATTCTTAAGGTTCTCTACCATCTCTTCCATTGTGTGCCAGCCAAGTACTGCACATTTAACTCTTGCTGGCATATGAGAGATATCTCTTAATGCTCCGGCTTCATCAAGCTCATCAATCTCTTCCTCAGTTGCCTCATCCTTAATCATCTTAAGGAAAAGTTCTGAAAGATGTACAGCCTCATCAATAGGCTTTCCAATGATAAGCTCAAGCATTATATCTGCTGATGCCTGCGATATTGCACAGCCATCTCCTGTAAATGCCCCATCAACAATAGTTTTCTTAGCATCATCAAACTTAAGCTTTAAGATAATGTCGTCTCCACAGCTTGGATTAACACCCTCAAGCTCTAAGTCTGCATTGTCTATATCATGCTTATGATATGGATGCATGTTATGGTCCGTAAGAACCTCATTATAAAAAGTTTTAGTCTCCATATCCCATAAGCCCCCTGATCTTAGATAGTTCTTCTATAAAATGCTGTACTTCTTCTTCTGTGTTATAGAAAGCAAAGCTTGCTCTCGTTGTTGAATTAACCTTAAGGAAATCCATTAATGGCTGTGCACAGTGATGTCCTGCTCTTACTGCAATATGCTGTGAATCAAGTATAGAAGCAACATCATGTGGGTGTACTCCGTCAATTGTAAATGTGACTATACCCTCATGGTCTTCTGCCTTCGAAGAACCTATTAAGTTGACTCCCTTCATGTCATTAATGGCATCAACAGCAATCTTAGTAAGCTTTCGCTCCTGTGCCATAATTGTGTCAAATCCAACATTGTTAATATAATCAATTGCCGCATGAAGTCCGACTGCACCGCCAGTATTAACAGTTCCTGCCTCAAACTTATGTGGAACCTCTGCATATTTAACTCTGTCCCAGTGAACAATCTCAATCATCTCACCACCGCTTAAGAATGGTGGCATCTTGTCAAGAAACTCTTTCTTGCCATATAATGCTCCGATTCCCATAGGTGCTAACATCTTATGTCCAGAAAATACAAGGAAGTCAACATCAAGGTCTGTTACATTAACCGGCATATGAGGAACACTCTGTGCTCCGTCAGCCACAATAACCGCACCATGTGCATGTGCAACCTCTGCAATATGCTTTATATCATTAACTCTTCCTAATACATTAGAAACCTGGGTAACTGCTACAAGCCTGGTCTTATCTGTGATAACCTCTAAAGACTTGTCTGTAATCTCTCCATTCTCATCAGGTGTAAGCTGCTTTAATACCGCTCCACATTTTTCTGCAACCTGCTTCCATGGAAGGAAATTGCTGTGGTGTTCCATAACACTAACAACAATCTCATCACCCTCTTTAATGAAATTCATTCCATAACTGTATGCAATTAAGTTAAGACTCTCTGTAGCATTTCTTGTAAATACTATCTGGCTTGCATCTTTAGCACCAATAAACTGAGCTACTGCCTTTCTTGCATTCTCATAACTTTCTGTAGCAATCTCACTTAATTCGTATACACCTCTGAACGGATTGGCGTTCATCTCCTGATAATACTTATTAACTGCATCAAGAACAGCCTGTGGCTTCTGTGTAGTCGCTGCATTATCAAGATATGCAATATTGCTTCCCGAAATAAGTGGGAAATCTTTTCTTATAGACTCAATCGTCTTACTTAACTCACTCATTAATAAACCTCTTTAATGTAGTCATGTATCTCGTTCCTGATACCATCATCAGGGATTTTGCCGCATACAGCTAAAAGCTTAGCTGCTGCCAGCATATTATAACATTCTTGTGCCGGTATTCCTCTTGATTCAAGATAGAATAAAAGCTCCTCATCAGGCTTTCCTATAGTTGCACCGTGATTACCGACAACATCTTCTTCTGCACATAGAATAATAGGAATAGTCTGGTTGACACATTTTTCATCAATAAGAAGAACTTCTTCCTTCTCATTACCAACAGAACCTGCTGAACCCTTAATGAAATCAATAGTTCCTCTGAACAGCTTAAATGCTGTATCTCTCAATGCACCTGCCGCATTGATTGCACATTCTGTCTTCTTGCCGATATGTCTTACGCAGTAGTTCATATCAAGTCTTTCTTTACCTGCTGCAACATATCCAATCTCTGCAGACATAGAGCTTCCATCACCTGCAAGCTTAATCTCACAGCCTTCGTATCTGTTCTTTCCGCTTAAATAAAGCTGCACAAGTTCAATTCTTGCGCCATCTTCACAGTAACCACCGATATCATTAATAAATGTTGTCTCACTGCCTACCCTCTGAATCTGGATAAGACGGATAACCGAATCCTTGGCGGCATATAATCTTGTCTGTACTGCTGCGAAGCCTTCTCCATCTTTATCTCCGTTAAAATCCATATAAACATCAATGCTGGCATTCTCTTTAGTTTCAATACCAACAACATTGATGTCTGCATTACTCTTTCCATAATTGAAGTCGAGTCTTACAAAACCTGCATTCTTCTTATCTGTTATATAATATACAGGTTCAGTCTGTGACTTCTTAGCTGCCTCTGTAATCTCCTGACCACATCCACCAATGATATTGTCAAGCTCACCATTGTTAAGCTTTCCATCATCAATGAGACTTACATCATTAACAGAAGCATTTAACTCACCTGTACGGTTAATTACAACCTCTCCAACCTTGCTCTGGTTCATATGAAGATGATTCCATGTCTTGGCTGGGATACGGTTTATTATCATGTCCTTTTCTTCGATACCTATCATATCATATTCCTCACTCTGATTAACTTAACCAATGCTGCCCTTCATCTCAAGCTTAATAAGATTATTCATCTCCATTGCATACTCAAGCGGAAGCTCCTTAGATACATTATCAGCAAATCCTGAAACAATCATTGCTCTCGCATCATCTTCCGGAATTCCTCTTGACATAAGATAAAATACAGCATCATCACTGATTCGTCCAATTGTTGCCTCATGTCCTACATCCGCATCATTAACACGGATATCCATAGCCGGAATTGTATCAGATCTTGAAATATCATCTATCATAAGTGACTGACATGAAACTGATGATTTACTCTTCTTAGCCTTGGTAGTCATTGTTACCGCACTTCTGAAAGTACTGATTCCGCCACCCTTAGATATTGACTTAGTACTTACAACTGATGTTGTAGCTGGTGCGTTATGAACTACCTTCATACCTGTATCAAGGTTCTGTCCTGCTCCTGCAAATGTAATTCCTGTGAATTCACAGCTTGAGCGTTCTCCATTAAGGATACTCATAGGATACAGATATGATACATGCGAACCAAATGAGCCTGAAACCCATTCAATCTTACCACCTTCAGCAACAGTTGCTCTCTTAGTGTTAAGATTATACATATTCTTGCTCCAGTTCTCAATTGTTGAGTAACGAAGCTTTGCATTCTTAGCCACAAAAAGCTCAACCGCACCTGCATGAAGATTGGCAACATTATATTTAGGTGCTGAACATCCTTCAATAAAGTGAAGACTTGCACCCTCATCAACAATAATAAGTGTATGCTCAAACTGACCTGCTCCTGCAGCATTAAGTCTGAAATATGACTGCAGAGGAATCTCAAGATTAACTCCCTTTGGTACATACACAAATGAACCACCAGACCATACAGCTCCGTGAAGTGCTGCGAACTTATGATCCTGTGGTGTAATAAGCTTCATAAAATGCTCGTGTACCATATCTGCATATTCACCTGTAAGTGCACTTTCCATATCAGTGTATACAACACCCTGATCAGCAACCTCCTTACGGACATTATGGTATACAAGCTCTGAGTCGTACTGTGCTCCAACTCCGGCTAATGACTCTCTCTCCGCCTTAGGAATACCTAATCTGTCAAATGTATCCTTAATCTCTT
>OOCR01001552.1_pt1 | contig 11570 bp, 6 predicted proteins | sample 1671491 | NCBI WGS metagenome assembly OOCR01 (sample SAMN06348162, study PRJEB24527) | human gut metagenome | biome: human gut; feature: ankylosing spondylitis patient; material: feces | host: Homo sapiens | place: China | collected 2015-10
GGGTAACGCGATCAGCAACGCGCTCTCGGGCGACGAAGAAAAGGCCGTGACGGAAGACGGTCAGCCGGCTCAGGCTGCTCAACCCGCCGCCCCTGCCGTTGCTCCCGCCGCCGAGGCGGCTCCCGCGGCTCAGCCCGCCGTCGCGCAGTAATCGGTCCCAAGCTCAAGAGCCCCGTCGGGCGTCCGACGACGCCCGGGGCTCCGAGAGCGGGCAGCCGAACCGAGCACGACAAAAAGCTCCGAGGATCCTGCGATCCCGGAGCTTTTTGCGTTCGGACTTCGAGGAGGCCGCTCCCGCAGTCGATCACATGGGTTCGATGCGCGTTTCGCCGTGCATCATCCAATCGTGGCGCTTCAAGCGGTAGAGGACGTGGCGGGCGAGTCGATGGTCGGGCGGCAGAGCGGGATGCAGGAAGTCGTCCGCCGGATTGTGCGTCATCGAGAGGTTGTTCATCAGGCGAATCGAGCGACGGTTCGTCGCGGCCGTAAAGGCAACGACTTCCTCAATGCGTTGCGTGAAGACGCCTTCGAGGATTTCGTTCGAAACGCTCACGGGGAGAGGCAGCCCCGTCAGGACGGCGGGTTCCCTTTCGGAGAGCACGGCCGTCAGCGCGGCGCGCGCCGCTTCGCGGGCGTAGCCCTGGCTCCAATGGCGGCGTTCGAGACGCCAGACGATTTCAATGTCGTCGGGACGGAAGGCGGGGCGGTTGAAGCCCATGATCCCTGCAAAGTCCGCAACGCCCGGGAGTTCCAAAACCCAAAGGCCGAAGCCGTCGCGTTCGTGGTCGTCGTACGCCTTGAAGGCGAGCCGATCGCTTTCCTCGGCGGTCAGCACCGAAGGAAATTCGGCCATGACGTCGGGGTCGGCGTTGAGCGCGCGGAAGGGAAGAAGGTCCGAAGAACGCCACGTGCGCAAAACCACGCGGGGGGTGCGCAGAAGCTGACGGGAGGTAGCAGGGAGATTGAGTGTAGCCGGCATTGTCGTAGGTCCATGTCGAACCCGAAAGCCTACACGATGCGGCGAATTCCTGCTCGGCTCCCGAGGACCGAAGTGTGGCAAATCGACAACACTTCGTCCCGGCGGAGGGGCAAAAACTCTTAAAAATCATCCGCTAAAGCACTTCAAAAAAAATTGAAGTTTTTTTTCGAAAAAGCGACGCATTCTCGCAACGCCCCCTTTTGTCTCCGCCTCGGCCCCTTCCCGGTTCCCGCCGCCCTCCCGCGGTCTTCCTCGCCGTCTCCCGAAGGAGGAACGCGTCCCTACGCCTTTCGAGGGACGGGAAAACCGAGAAGAAGGTTTTCCTGAATGGGCTGTTCGAAGCTTCCGAACTAGACTCGACTTCGGTCGGCGTCGGAGGTCTTCGGCGTCGCGCGAACCGAAAGAGAGGAGGTACTTATGATCGAATCCCGTCCGCGTCTCACACGCGTCGCACTGGCCGCGGCGGCGGCCGCTTCGGCGCTTGCCGTTTCGAGCGGTGCGTTCGCCGAACTTCCGACGATTCCCGCGTCGGTAACGACGGCTGCGACCGCCATCGCGGCGGACGCTCCGATGAAGGCGATGCTCGAAGAGTTGACGAGCCCCGAAGCGCAGGAATGGCGCTTCGACACGCTCCTCGAGCTCGCCCGCATCGCGTCGCCCTCGCGTTCCGAAATGCGCCGCCAGGCGGAAATCACGAAGCGCCTCGTCGAAGAGTGGGGTTTTGCGCCCGAAGACATCATGACGACGCCCGAAGGCGTCATCAAAGGTGCGGGCCTTCAGACGGTGGACGGCCTTCCCGTCTACAACGTGTGCGTTCGCATTCCGGGGACCTACGGGGCCCGACCCGACGCCCAAAGCTACAAGGGGCAGTTCCCGAAGGTGCTCCTCGAAGGGCACATCGACACGGTCAACCCCGGCGTGCTTCCGCCCGCCGAGACGCCTTACGAGCCCGTCAAGCTTCAGCCGGCGACGGATCCCGTCGTCGCAACGCGCGACGAATTGAAGAACCTCCCCGACGAGATTCATTTCGACAAGGCGGGCAAGGTCGTCAAGGACGAGAACTACAAGCGCGCCTACAAGCGCTATGCGGACTTCGAAGCCGCGAAAAAGGCGGGAGCCGTGCGTCTTTACGTTCCGGGCTTCAACGACGCGATGATCAACACGGTCGCGGTCATGCAAGCGGCGAAACTCATGAAGAAGTACGGTATCAAACCCGTCTACGACATCTGGGTTTGCGGCACCGCGGGCGAAGAAGGGAAGGGGAATCTCTGCGGGATGAAGCAGCTCTACGGCTACTCGCAGGATACGGGCAAAGGCAACAACGCCCTCAACTTCGTCGCGAACTTCGGCGCCGACTCGACGAGTCCGGGCGACGCGACGCTCAACTACCTCGGGAGCTATCGCTTCGAGGTGAAGTACACCGAACCCGCGGGCTTCAAGGCGGGCGACGCGCCGCGTCCGTCGGCGCTTCTCGCCGCCAACCGCGCGATCGCGAAGATTGCGGACCTCACGACCGCTTGGGACGCGGACAAGAAGGCCGAAAAGACCACCTACACCGTGGGGGTCGTCACGTGCGACGAGCCTGCGAACCCCGGCGAACGGAGTTCGACGTGCAGCTTCATGGTCGACATGCGCAGTCCAACGCAGGCGCCTTTGAGCGCCATTCGCGCGAAGATCGAACCGACCTTCAAGGCGGGCGTTGACGAAGAAAACGCCGCCCACAAGGTGAAGGCCGACGACCCGAACGCGGTCAAGATGGAACTCGTCTGGTTCGGGGACCGCCCGGCCTATCAGCGTCCGAACTACGAAGACATCGCGGTCGCGGCCTGGTGGCAGTCGAACCTTACGGTCGACACCGACGTGACGAAGGATATTCCGACGGAAGCCGCGAGCCTCAACGACAACGTGCCCGCCGCGTTGGGCGTTCCTACGGTGAACATGAACGTCGGCACGAACGCCGGTGGCGGCGGCGGTCACACGTGGTACGAGTGGGGTATTCCGGGTGACGGCGTTGCGGAAGGCAAACGCATCTTCCGCTTCGTGCTCTCGGGCCTCATCGCCTCGGGCTACAACACCTCGGACGGCAAGGTCGTCGAACCGGGCGCCGCTCCGATCGGTCCCCGCACCACGGAAGAAACGTACAAGTAAGGAGGAGAGACCATGCGTACGTTCATGACCACTGCAAAGCGCGCCGTCGCTCTTCTCGCACTCGCCACGGCGGGCGCGGCCGTTGCCGCCACCGCCACCTGGACCGTGACCTTCGAAGGCCCGGGCGGGCACTCGAACGGCAACTACGGCAACGTCAACGCCGTGCATGCCGGGGCGCGCGCCGTGATGGAACTCGCCCGCACGGCGCCCGACGCGGTGATTGCGGGGATGAAGGGCGGCAATTCCGTCAACTCCATCGCAAGCGACTGCACTTTCACCGTCACCGCCACCGGTGACGAAAAGGCGATCGCCGCCGCGAAGAGCGCGGTCGATGCGGCCGTTCAAAAGGCCGTCAAAGCCGAAAACGACTTCCGCGGCGTCAAGGCGGGCGACACCGTGCGCGGCGCTCCGGCGGAAATTCGAGCGACCGTGAAGTAAAGCCCTCGGCGGATCGTTGCAAGTTTTTGTACGATCCCCCTTGAGGCGCGGGGACGCTCCGAAGTCGATCGCTTGTTCCCCTTGCGGTCGTGCTTCGGGGCGTCTTTGTTTTCTCTTCTCTATCTTCGGATTTTTTCGAATTGTCCGATTCTATCGACAACGTGCCTCTCGGCAGGTTTCGCTCCGGAAAGTTACAAAATCATTTCGAAAAAATTAAGGAAAAATGTCAAAGTCGTGCGAACGCTTCACGAGCGACAAAAAAGTATGCGAATATTTCCGCCGACGGAATACTGTTGCATTCACCCCGTATATGGGGAGTTTCAGACATGTTCGTCGCTTTGTAGGAAGTCGGTTTTCTTCTTCAATCCTCACCGGGCGTCCATCGGAAACCTCCGTCCGACGTCTCGGGTGTTCCGCTCTCCCGCTTGACCCCCGCGCACGGACGTTCCGTGAGGAAACCGGAAACTTTGACCTGTTGTGCCCGCGAACCCGCCGAAAGGTTCGCGGGCATTTTTTTCGAGAATTTTCGGGGCTCGGATCCGATCTTGAACGATGCGGGGCGGGCTCGGGTGCGCTTTCTCGGTTCGCTTTTTCCCGTGCGCCGAAGGCCCCGCGCAGCTCGCGCCCGACCGCTTCCGAGAGCCTCTCGCGCACTGCTGCGAAGATCGTACCTGGTAAAAACCCTGAGTTCGGGGTATTTGCCTTTCCGCGCCGCGCGTGGCACCATGGACGGGCTTGTTTTAAGCCCGGTTGGTTTTGCGCTCCGGAACTCAGGTACAAAAAAGCGCGCTTTTTCATCGCGGGTTCCCCGTTCGTTTCGACGACGCACGGAATTCGCCTCAACGAGCCCCGAGGGCGACGCCCTCGGGAACCGTAAGGTTTTTTTCCGGGACGTTCGTCCCGGGGCATTTTTTCGTCCTTTTTTTTTCAGAAGGAAAATCAAATGCCGATTGAAAAAACCTCGGGTAACACCGAATATACGGTTCCGGCCGAAAAATTCGGGAAACATCTCTCCGATCTTCCCGACTGCCGTGCTTACCGCATGTCGAACGAATGCGCCGTCGAGGCCGAGGCCTCCCGCCGCATTCCGTCCGTCGATCCCGCCTATCAATTCAACCGCTCGTACTTCATGTCGCTTGCGGCCTGGTGGAATTTCGCGACCGACGAACCGCTCTACATCAGCGGTCCGGCGGGCGCGGGCAAAACCAGCTCCGTTCTGCAATGGTGTGCCGTCGTCGGTCAACCCGTCGTCAGCGTCACCGTGCGTCCCAACATGGAGAAAAACGAACTGCTCGGTCGTTGGGTCGCCAACGACAAGGGCGGCATGAACTGGGTCGACGGTCCCGCCACGCTCTGCTGGCGTCACGGGTGGCTTCTCCTCATCAACGAATTCTCCGCGGTTCCCCCCGAAATGTGGGTGTCCGCGAACGACATTCTGGAGGGGGCGCCGCTTGAGATCGACGCCACGGGCGAACGGGTGGACCGTCATCCGCTCACGCGCGTTGTCGTCACCGACAACGCCCGCGGGCACGCCTCGGAACGCGAAGCGGGTTACTTCGGCCGATCCGTCATGGATCTTTCGGTCGTCGACCGCTTCTGGCACATCCGTCTCAAGGGCCTCACGATCGCCGAGGAAGCGATGCTTCTCTGGAGGCGCGTTCCCGACGATTTGCGCTCGCGTCTTCCCGAAAAGGAAGCGATGAACGTACTCACGGGCCTTGCGGACATTGCCGCCGCTTCGAGAAAGTCGTCCGAGCAGAAGATGGTGGGATTCGACAACCGCAACCATCCGCTCTCTCACCGTGCGCTCGAGCGCATGTCGACCATGCTTTTGCGCTATGCCGCAGGAGACGTCGTCATCGATCGACCGGTGATCGAGTGGGCCGTGGAAACGGGGATCGCCAACGCACTCGACGCCGTACCGCGCAGCGCCCTCGTGACGCTCGTCGGAACGCGCCTCGGAACGCTCGCCGAGACTCTGAAGCGCGAGACGGCTCGCTTGAGCGCGAGCTCACGTCGGGCTTGCGCCCGAAGTGTTTCCGCCGACCCGAGCTTGTCGAAAGACGGCTCTCCCGAAGGCGGAAAGTCCGGCTCCCGCTCCGGAGCGCTCTTTTGATTCCTCTTCGGAGGAACCCGAAGGGCGGGAAGGGGTGAGGGCCGGTGGCTCCGGCGGTTCGCTCGGTTTCTTCCGAGTGCTCCGCAGGGGGCGTTCGCGGGCACCGCCGCAACTTCTCCCGGGAACTTCGGTTCCCGGGGAGGCGGCCTTGCTCGAGTCCTCGCGATTCCCCGCAACCGCGGCGCCTTGCCGCATCGCAAACTCTCTCAATCCGCGCACAACGCGCATCAACCAACGAGCATCGCCGAAGGGGCGCACGCCGTGCGTCGACGCCTTCGGGGGCTCGTGCGCGCGCGGGTCCCCGAGGTCGGTGCGAAGGCAGGAAGCACATGACTCCATCGACACATGCGAACGACGCGACGTCGACCGCTTCGGCGGTCGGCCTCGGTCGAAAAAACGAAACCGACGAAACCCGGGAAAAAGAAAGCCGACTCCCAGCAAAGAGGGCGGAAGCGAAAGCTCCGCCCGCTCCTCTCTCGGCCGAGCGCGACGCCCGAACGCGTCGCAACACCGAGATCGTACGGAAGCACGCCGTCGAACTTTCGCGGCGCGTCGTCGCCGAACGATCCTACGCCAAGGGGATTTTCCGGCATCCGGAGTACCCGGCCGTAGTGCCGCTCATCACCCGCAACGACCTCGCCCTCGGCGAAGCCCGTTACGAGCAGAAAAAGCGCGCGAAGGACCGGGATCGACGCGATGCCGAAAAGCGGGCCGAGGAGGAGCGCTCACGGCGGGAAGCCGCCGAACGCGCCCTGACGATGAAGCGCCTCGGGGCTCCGGAAGAGGTCGTCCTTGCGACGACTTCTTCGGAACCCTCGGGAGTTTCGTCGCCTTCCTCCTCCTTGCCGCTCCTCGTTCCTTCGGCCTTTGGCGCGGACGACTTCGTCGCACGACGATCGGAAACGGTCGATCCCGACAAAGGGGCCGACGCGTTCACGCTCGAAATGGAAGAGGCGTTCCCCGCTTTGCGGACGGCTCGTCTCGAGGCAAACCGCTCGGCCGCGGAGTATTCGAGGATGTCGCTTGCCGAAAAGCGCACGGTTCCGGGCGAAAAGCTTCGCGAAAAGGTGAAGCTCGCGCAAAAGACGCTCGAACGTCTTTCGGCGATTGCGGACATCTTCAAGGAGATTCGTCCGCTTCTCCACGGCAACCTCCTCGACGGAGACGCGTCGCTTGCCCAAGGCATGGCGCGCGTCGGCCTTCGGGTGCTTTGCCGCGACGACGGGATCGAGGTCCGTTTCGACGGATCGATTCCTTCCACGGACGGGAAAGTGATCCGACTCGGTCGGATCGACTTCTCGAATCCGTTGGGGGTGATCTACGCGTGGGGCTCCGGCATCCACGAGCGCAACCACGTGCTTTACTCGGACTTCGGGGCCGTTCGCGATCTGAAAGGCTTCGCGCTTTTCCTCACGAACGTCTTCGAAGACATCCGCGTGGACGCGCTCGGCGACAGGGATCTGGCGGGTTATCGGATCTGGAGAAACGCCCTCTATCGGGTGCTTTCGACGGATCCCTCGTCGGGGTTCCTGCGTGCGGAAGGCCTCAAAACCCCCGCGCTCGTCGCGGCGGGATGGCTCTGGGCGCTTCTTACGGAAACCGTGCTGGAGTTCAAGCTCCCGGCGCGGCTTCGCGAGAAGACCGCCCGGCGGGCGGACGAGCTCTTCGGTGCGGACTTCCGAAAGAGTACGGAAGCGTTCGTGCTCGGGCGCTTCCCGCTTGAGGACACCTGCGCCGCGCGGGCGCTCGCTTTCGACATTCTCGAATCGTTCGGGAGCGAAGCGTCCAACCTGGCGCTGATGTTGAAGTCGGAAGGCCTGATCGAGGACTCGGACGCGGAGGCGATCGATCTCATGATCGAAAACTTCAACGCGCACGGGAATTCGAACGCGTCGGACGAAGAGGACGACTCGGACGAAGGTCGGACTTCGGCCCGAGGCCGACGGTCGGGCCGCTCGAAGAAGGAATCCTTCGACGACGCGGACTCGGCCGATCAGCCGACGCTCTTCGGTCTTGACGGTTCCGTCACGGGTGCGGCCGCTCCGGAAGGGGCGGACTCGCCCGAGGCGAAACTCGAAAGACTGCGGGCCCTGCGAACGATCGCACGCGAAAGCGAGCGGGCCGAAGACTTCCCCGATCCGATCGCTCCGATGCTCCGGAAGCTCGTCGCGGAAGTGACCCGCAAGATTCCGGAAACGGAATTCGAGTCGGAAGCCGAGCAGTTGGCCGCGGGTTTGGCGGCGGGTCGCCGATTCGCCGACGCCTACCGCTCCTGCGGTTACGTCCCCGAACGGGACGCGTACGCCGCCTGGAAGCTTCATCCGGGGCGCGATGCGAACGCTCTCGAAGCGCGGATCGCGTTCCACGCGACCGAAGAGCTGCGGACGAAGACGTTTGGGTTCGGCGCGGCGCTTCTCGACGACATCCGACGGCCCGTGACCCGCCCCGTGCGGGCGGGTACGGACGGCTGGAATCTCGTTGAGGACGCGACGATTCGCCTTCGCACCGGAAACCCTCGGGTCTTTGCGGTGCGGGGTCGAACGCCGGGCTTTTCCGTCGCGCTTCAGATTGCGGTCGATCTCTCGGGGTCGGTCACGCCCGAAACGGGTGCGATTCTGAAGTGTGCGGCCTGCCGTCTCGAAGAGGTCTTCAAGCAGACGACGGGGCTTGCGGCGCGTACCGCCGTCTTTCCGACGCGGTACCGCACGGGTGTGATCGCGGTCTCCGACTGGGATACGCCGGTCGACGACACGTTCGCGCGCATCGCTCCGATTCCGGGGCGAGGGCCGACGCCCGTGCAGGAAGCGGCGTTCTGGGGCCTCGAAGGTCTCTCGGGTCGCCGCGAAGAACGTCGGATCCTTTTCGTCTTCTCGGACGGAAGGTTTCCGGCCGCGCAGCTCGAAGGCTATGCGGACGAACTTCGCATGAGCGGGATCGAACTCGGGTTGCTCCTCGTGGGGCGTTCGCCCGATCCCGACCGTGCGGGGGACGTTGCGCCCGGGGACGACATCTACGGTTGTCCCACGGTGTTCGTCGACCGGGCGGAGGCCCTTCCCAAGGGCGTGCGGCTTCTCGTGAAGCGCACGCTCGACGCGGGAGCCGCCCGGGGACGGCGTCTCTGAGGTTCTTCGGTTCGTTTTTTCGAAACGTCGCTTTCGCTTCCGTCGGAAGCCTCTTCGGTCTTCGGGCGTCGCCCGAAGGCCGACCTCGCGGTTTTCGATCCCGATTTTCGGGACGACTCCGGAAGATTCGTGCGAGCTCGAAGGGAGAAAAACACGTCGGTCGGGGCGGAACTCGGATTCCGCCGACCGACCCCTTCCATCCCTTCGTCGTGGGGCCGCAAGGTCCTCGTCGCCCGCGCATTTCGATTTCGACTGCGGATGCCGACTTCGAGGAAAGCGTCGACCGTGTTCGGGTTCGGACGGGTGAAACCGATTCGCGGGCTTCGGGCCCGCCGTCGGGTTCCCGTTCCGGCCCGGCCGGTCGGGCTTTCCGAGAGGCGGCTTTCTTCTCTTTCCTTCACTCTTCTTCGACCGTTCGTCGAGCCCCGTTGCGGGCCTGCGACGAATCGTTCGGAAGGCGGGAGCGGCGCTCGACGAGCCCCGCGCCCTTCTTCCCAACGACTCCCGGGTCTTACCGAACTCCGTCAACGGGTGCGACGCTCGCCGTCCTTCTCGTTGTCTTTTTCGTCGCTTTTTTTCCGTCCGCCCGGGGTTTTCCGCCTCGGGTTTTGCTTCGGGCATCGCGCCGGAAACGCCGACCTTTCCCTCACGACACGACCTCGCCCCTACCGAAGGGCTTGACGCTGCAGAGGGACCGTCGCCTTTTCCGTCCGTGCCGCACGCCTCCCATGCACGACTCCGACCATACCGACTTCCGTTCCGAGTTGAGCCGCGATTCCGACGTTGCGATCGATCCCGATCGCCTTTCGCCCCGGGACCTCGCGTGCTTTCTCGAGCGCCCCCGCATTGCTCCGCACGCCGCAAACGAGCGTCTGAAGGTGCTCGTTCGCTCCTGGCGCGCCCTCGAGGACGATGCCGCTCTCGAGCGGGGAAGTCGCCCGCCCGCGGCGCGCCCCGCGGTGGTGTCGGCGTTGCTTTCCGCCGCGGCCCCCGTGCTCAAATTCTTTCCGGCGGCGGCCGAGACGGCGGGAAGCGGAGCCGGCTCGCCCCGGGGCAAGAGGACTCTGCGGAATCGCGAGATCGAAGAGGCCCTCGACGAGGCCCGCGTGCGGCGGGATGCGGAAGACCGTGCCGCCGGGGCGCGTCTGCGTCGGGCGATTCCCGACTGGACCTGGGACGAGGCGCATCGTCCGATTTTGGCCCCGGCCGCGCCCGAGCGGATTCTCGCTTTGAACGAAGGCGTTCTCCGTCGTCTTTCGACGGCGGTGGGCGACGAAGCGCTCTTTTACGCGCACGTCTGGCCCCTCGTCGTCCGTTGGGCGGAGGTTGCGCAGCTTTTGCCCCGGAGTCCCTCGGGGCCTTTTTCGGAAGAGGGCGGGCTCTTTCGGTCGGGTCTGGAGACGGCCGTGCGCTCGGTGGAGCACTTCAACGCGGTGCTTCCGCGAACGGATTTGGAGCCCAAAGCCCGGCGACTTTACACCGTCAAAATGACGGTTGCGGCGTGTGCGGCGGGGCTCTTTTACGATGCGGGCGTTTTCGAGTCGCTCCGGATCGAAGCGATCCCCGAAGCGGACGCGAAGCGCGCGGGTTCGCCCTCTGCGGACCCCTTTGCTTTCCCGACGCGCCGCGTGGTGTTCGAGCCGATGGCCGAGACCCTCTGCGACTTCGCGCGGCGCCATGCGGGGTTCGTTCTGGAACTGGTGTGGACGAAGTCCGTTCTCGAAGAGCGCGCGCGGCGCGAGGCGGTACTGGCGTTCAAAATTCGCGGGGACGGCGCCGATTCGGACGAAGAGTTCGAAGAGGGCGGTCGGGACGGCTCGTCCGACGCTTCCGGCCGTTGCGATGTCGGCCGGTCGGTCTTTGCCGCCCGCCGCCGCACGTCCCCGCGGGCGGATGCGTTTTACGGGACGTCCTTCGTGCTGCATTTGCTACCGATGCTCCTTCCGAGCGCCACGGTGCGGTGGCTCGCGCACGGGACGAGGTTGCCGGGCGCGCGCGATGCGGGCGACTCGGGCCTGACGGGAAACGCCTCCGCCTGGATCGACGAAGCGCCCGTCTATGCGGCCTTGCAGTGCGTGCTTTTGCGCTCCTCGGCCGCGATCTCCGCCGGTCCCTTGGCGCGCGACGTTCGGATTCTCGTCGAGGCCGTATCGAGGGCGCATCTCGACGTCATGAAGCGGCGCGATGCCGCGGCCGTACGGATTTCGGGGCGCACGCAACTTCATTACGCCTTTGCGGATCTGATCCGGAAAGCGGTCGAAGGACTCGTGCGGGATCTCGCCTGGCGGATCAACCCCGAAGAAGCGCGAATCGGCTCGGGTTCGGAGGGGACCGAAGGGTCGGAAGAGGCGAACGAGGACGACTGGGACGACCTCGACGACGTGGACCGTCTCGTCGACCGCACCGAGGAACCCTTCGTACGGGCGCTTCTTTGGGGCTCGGACGGTCTCTACGGGAAGTTTCCCGAAACGGCGATCGACGTCATCGATTACCTTCGGGAGCATTTCGGACTTACGGACCTCCCCGACGACATCCATCTCGTCGCCGCCGTCATGGCGGAAGCGGGGATCGTGCGTACGGCCGCGGCGGGGACGGTTTTGCACCGGGTCGAGTGCCCGGAGGGATGGGACGCGGAAGCCTTGGGGTTGCCGTCGGGCATTCGCTCCTGGAACGCCTTGGCCTTTGCTCGCCCCGAAGCGCTCGTCGATCTTGCGATTCAAAGCGCCCGCGGGCGCGTGGAAGTGAAGCCCGTCGAGGGTCCGGTCAC
>OOCR01001554.1_pt1 | contig 11554 bp, 9 predicted proteins | sample 1671491 | NCBI WGS metagenome assembly OOCR01 (sample SAMN06348162, study PRJEB24527) | human gut metagenome | biome: human gut; feature: ankylosing spondylitis patient; material: feces | host: Homo sapiens | place: China | collected 2015-10
ATTTGAACCGGTGACACTTCGGGTATGAACCGAATGCTCTAGCCAACTGAGCTATGCCGCCACATATGAAGTTCTGCACTTGAATGGTGCTTTATTATTATATCCACTGTACCGCCTTTTGTCAACACTTATTTTAAAAAAATTCTGATTTTTTCGCACATTCCCTGTCAGCCGCGCAAAAAGCCCCGCACTCTGCCGGAACAGAGCACAGGGCTTTTCAACAGGATTTTGTTTTACGGTGGAAAACCGCAGTCAGGCTCAGGCCTTCTTGTTGGTGGGAACCATGACCTTCAGGCCACCCATATACGGCTGCAGCACTTCGGGGATGGTCACGCTGCCGTCAGCCTGCAGATGGTTCTCCAGGAAGGCGATCAGCATACGCGGAGGTGCCACGCAGGTGTTGTTCAGGGTGTGGGCCAGGTAGGTCTTGCCGTCCTTGCCCTTGATGCGGATGTGCAGACGGCGTGCCTGTGCATCGCCCAGGTTGGAGCAGGAGCAGACCTCAAAGTACTTCTGCTGGCGGGGGCTCCAGGCCTCGATATCGCAGCTCTTGACCTTCAGGTCCGCCAGGTCACCGGAGCAGCAGTTCAGCTGACGCACGGGGATCTCCATGCTGCGGAACAGCTCCACAGACATCTGCCACAGCTTCTCGTACCAATCGGCGCTTTCTTCAGGGCGGCAGACCACGATCATCTCCTGCTTCTCGAACTGGTGGATGCGGTAGATGCCGCGCTCCTCGATGCCGTGGGCACCCTTCTCCTTCCGGAAGCAGGGGCTGTAGGAGGTCAGGGTCAGGGGCATCTTGCTCTCGTCGATGGTCTGGTCGATGAAGCGGCCGATCATGGTGTGCTCGCTGGTGCCGATCAGGTACAGGTCCTCGCCCTCGATCTTGTACATCATGGCGTCCATCTCCGGGAAGGACATAACGCCCTGCACCACGTTGCCGTGCATCATGAAGGGCGGGATGACGTAGGTAAAGCCCTTGTTGATCATAAAGTCGCGGGCGTAGGCCAGCACTGCCTCGTGCAGGCGGGCGATATTGCCCAGCAGGTAGTAGAAGCCGTTGCCGGCCACGCGGCCTGCAGCGTCCATGTCGATGCCGTCAAAGCTCTCCATGATCTCGGTGTGGTACGGGATGGGGAAATCGGGCACGACCGGCTCACCGAAGCGCTGTGCTTCCACGTTGTAGGTGTCGTCCGGGCCGATGGGCACGCTGGGGTCGATCATCTGGGGGATGGTGTACATGATCTCCTGGATGCGGTCAGCCAGCTTGGCTTCCTCGGCTTCCAGCTCTGCCATCTTGTCTGCGTCGGCCTTGACGGCGGCGTTGTTGGCATCGATCTGTGCCTGCAGCTGGGCCTTCTGGGCCTCGTCGGTGCACTTCTTCAGCTGACCGAACAGGGGGCCGTTGGCCTTGCTCAGCTTGTTGCGGGCAGCCTTCAGGCTCTCAACCTCCTTCAGGCACTCGCGGTACTTTGCGTCCTTCTCGATGACTTCATCCACCAGAGGGAGCTTGGCATCCTGGAACTTCTTCTTGATGTTTTCCTTGACAGCATCCGGGTTGTCACGGACAAATTTGATATCAAGCATGATTTACTCTCCTTACTCTATTTCGGTTCGCATGGGGCGGGTAAGCCCTTTCCCATGCCGTTCAAAGGCGGCGTGCCGCCTTGGATCGCTATGTTTTTCTTCTCGGTCAGGCTTGCCTTCGTACAACCCTCTCAGTCGGGCTGGCGGCGTATACGAAAAGCTTCCATCGGCTGCCAAGGCCTCTCCTACCAGGCAACAACAATGACGGAGAGGTTTAATCCTCAACCTGATATTGCCCTAATAAGTTGGCAAAAGCCTTCAGCTGTTCATCCGAGTAGAAGTGGACGGTCAGCTTGCCCTTGCCGTCGTGGTAGGCCACATTGACCTCACTGCCCAGCGCCTGCTTCAGGCTCTCCTCCACCTCCACAGGCAGGGTGCCGCGCGGGGCGGGCTCCACAGGCTCTTTTGGGGGCTTGGCCAGCTTCTTGCACAGGGTCTCTGCCTGCCGGACATTCAGCTCATGGTCGGCAATGATCTGTGCCGCCTGCTCCTGCAGCTCCGGGGTGGGCAGGCCCAGCACCACCTTTGCGTGGCCCGTGGTGAGGAAACCGCTCTTCAGCAGCTCCAGCACCGTTTCGGGCAGGTTGAGCAGACGCAGGCTGTTGGCCAGCGCGCTGCGGCTCTTGCCCAGTTTGCGGGCGGCTTGCTCCTGAGTCAGGTCACAGCGGGTCATCAGCTCCCGGATGCCCAGTGCTTCTTCCACCGGGTCCAGATCCTCGCGCTGAAGGTTTTCCACCAGCGCCAGCTCCATGGCCTGCTCATCCGTGACATCCTTCACGACGACGGGTGCCTCGGTCAGGCCCGCCATCCGGCAGGCACGCCAACGGCGCTCACCGGCCACGATGAGATAGCGGTCTACCCCGTGGGGCCGCACCGCGATGGGCTGCAGCAAACCGTGCTCTGAGATGCTGGCCGCCAGCTCTGCCAGCGTTTCCTCATCAAAGGTCTTGCGGGGCTGAGCCGGGTCCGGCTCGATCTCCCGAAGGGGCAGCGTCTCGATCCGGTTATCGGACTCAAAGCTGGGGGCTGTGTCCTCAAACAGACTTTCCAGGCCCCGGCCCAGTCCTCCTCTTTTTTTTGCCATAGGTTACGCTTCCCCCTGCTTCACTTGTTCCAGTGCGCTTTTCTGCTCGGCGGGGGCACTGTTCCCTTTTGTGCGGCGGCGTGCCGGTTCATGCGGGCGGTTGTTCTTTACGAACTCAATGGCGAGATCCATATAGGCCTCGCTGCCCTTGCCCTTGGGCTCATAGAAATTGATGGGCTGGCCGTAGCTGGGCGCTTCCGAGATACGGATGGTGCGCGGGATGGTGGTCTTGTAGACCTTGGTGCCAAAATACTTTTTGACCTGATTCACCACCTGCAGCGTCAGGTTGAACCGCCCGGAGAACATGGTGAACACCACACCCTCGATGTCCAGATAGGGGTTGTACTTCTTGCGGATGGTCTTGAGGGTGCTGATGAGCTCCGACAGGCCCTCCAGTGCGTAATACTCACACTGGATGGGGATAAGCACGCTGTCGCAGGCACACAGACCGTTCAAGGTGAGCAGATCCAGGCTGGGCGGGCAGTCCACAAAGATGAAGTCATAGTCCTTCTGCACCGAGGCCAGCGCCTTGCGCAGGCGGCTTTCGCGGCCCGGCAGATCGATCATTTCCAGACCCGCACCCGCCAGCCGGGTGTTGGAACCGATGACATCGGTGCGGAACTCGGTCTTGCGGATGGCATCCTTTGCCTCCGCCTCTCCGATCAGCAGCTCATAAGTACCCACATCGACACTCCGCTTGGGAATGCCATAACCGGTGGTGGTATTGCCCTGCGGGTCCAGATCGACGATGAGCGTCTTTTTGCCCAGAGCCGCAACGCAGGACGAAAGGTTCACGGCCGTGGTTGTCTTGCCCACGCCGCCTTTTTGGTTTGCAATTGCAACGATTTTAGCCACGCTCTTTGTTTCCTCCCGGGAAAATTATTTGTTCCACGTGGAACATTCGAGGCCGGGCCCCGCTGTTTTCCCGCCAGCAAAGCCCCTTTAAAGACTAGTATAGCACATCAGCGCGGCTTTTTGAACCTGTTTCCTGATTATTTTGCGTAAAAACCCTGTGGAATTGCATTTTTTGTGAAAATTGCGATGCGTTTTATCTTTGCGCGGCTGCGGTTGGAATGCGCACCGTATACTCAATATAGCCGTCCCGCTCTTCCCTGTGGGCCGTGGCAGGCACACCGTTGTCCGTCATCAGCCGGATGGCATGGTCGATGGTGTTGACAAAGATGCGCACATCCTTGACCATGGAGATACGGTGTCTGCCTGGGGCGGCGGCATTGAGCACCTGCTCAATGTACAGGTCGGTCTGCCGGGCATTCATCCGCCGCTTGGCAATGGTGATAAGGGCTTCGCTCCGCCGGTTCTCGGGCAGGCGCAGGACAGCCCGGGCGTGGCGCTCGGTCAGGCCATTGTCCAGCACGAACTTTCTTTGGTCCGCCGTCAGCTGCAGCAGCCGCAGCTTATTGGCAAGGGTGGGCTGTGCCATGCCCAGCCGTTTGGCCGCCTCGGCCTGGGTGCAGTCCCAAAGGGCGATCACATCCCGCAGCCCCTGTGCCTGCTCAAAGGGGTTCAGGTCTTCCCGCTGGATGTTTTCCAGCAGACCCAGCGCCGCAGTCCGCTGGTCGCCGCAGTCGCAGAGGATGGCCGGAATGGTCTCCATCTTGGCCAGCTTGCAGGCGCGGAGCCGCCGCTCCCCTGCCACCAGTTCGTAACCGCCCTCGACCTTCCGCACCGAGATGGGCTGCAGCAGGCCGTTTTCCCGGATGCTCTGAGCCAGCCCCGCCAGTTCCTTTTCATCAAAGACAGTCCGGGCCTGAAACGGTGAGGGATGGATGCTTTCCACAGGCAGGGTGTAGATCTTCCCGGCAGATTTCTTCCATTCAAACATGATTCTTTCCCCTTTCGCTGAAATGTGACGCAGTTTTCCACCGTTTCCCGGGAAACGGTGGAAAACTCACTCATTGCAGTTCCAGTGTACCAGAAATCAAAAAGCCCTGCCAGAAGAATCGTTCGGCAGGGCTTGGCATTTATCTTGCGGTTTTGCGTTATTTCAGCGGAGACTTTGCGATCTTTCCACCGTTTCTGGGGTAGGCTGTCGGAGTTTGCGAAATCTTTTTGCAGAGGATGAGGGTGCGGGTATCGCCGCCCGGCAGATGCAGGGTGCGGGTCTCCTTGTACTCGCCGCCCAGCTTCCGGATGGCACCGCGGGCTGCAGCCAGCTCCTCCTCGCCGGAAGCTCCTTTCATGGCAAGGAAGCTGCCGCCCACCTTGACCAGCGGTAAGCAGTACTCGGCCAGCATGGGCAGAGCCGCCACCGCACGGGCAGAGGCCAGATCAAACTGCTCCCGCCATGCTTTGCGGGCGGCTTCCTCGGCGCGCTCCTTGGCAAACTCCACTCCGGTCAGGCCCAGCTGAGCGCAGGCATACTTCAAGAACTCCACCCGCTTGCCGGTGGGCTCCATCAGGGTCAGCTCCAGCTCGGGCTTGTAGATCTTTGTCACGATGCCCGGAAATCCGGCACCGGCACCCACGTCCACCATCTTCCCTGCTACCTCGGGTTGGCTGGCAAACAGCAGGCTGTCGAGGAAGTGCTTGTCCTCAATGCCTTCCGGGTCGGTGATGGCGGTCAGGTTGACCTTCTGGTTGTAGTCCACCAGGATCTGCGCAAAGGCATCCAGCTGGTCCAGCTGGTTCCCGGTCAGCGCAATGTTCCACATGGAACATTTTTGCTCTAATCTGTTCTTGTCGATCATTTATCTGTCCCTTTTCGTTTTAGGCAATTCTTTTGTCTTTCTACCAATGGCTCTCCTATCAGGGGAGCTGTCGCCGCAGGCGGCTGAGAGGTTGTACAGAGGTTCTGCTCTCCTTCGTCAACCTCTCCGTCAGTGCATCAGGTTTTCTCTCTCACTGTTAAAGCAATGCTCAGCTGCGCCACATCGGAGGGCGAAACGCCGGGGATGCGGCCCGCCTGCCCCAGATTCTTCGGGCGGATGCGGGTCAGCTTCTCACGGGCCTCCAGCGTCAGGCCGGTCAGGTCAGCATACTCAAAATCTGCGGGGATCAGGGTCTTTTCGTGGCGGGCCACGTCACGGATCATCCGATCCTGCCGGGCAATGTAGCCTGCGTACTTGATCTCGGTCTCCAGCCGCTCGGCCAGCATGGGGGTGATGCCCTCGCCCCAGCCGATCACACCCGCCAACAGCGGATAGCTGATCTCGGGGCGGCGGAGCAGCTCTTCGGCAATGCCGCCCTCAGCGGCAGGGGTCAGCCCGGCTGCTTCCATGGCAGCGCGCAGGTCAGCGGTGCGCAGATGGGTCTCGTGCAGGCGGCGGCGCTCCGCTTCCAGAATGCTCTGGGTGTGCTGGTATTTTGCCCAGCGGTCATCCTGCACCAGACCATACTCCCGGCCAATGGGGGTCAGCCGCTGATCGGCGTTGTCCTGCCGCAGGGTCAGGCGGTACTCGCTCCGGCTGGTCATCATGCGGTAAGGGTCCATGACCCCCTTGGTGACAAGGTCATCCACCAGGGTGCCCAGATAGCTGGTCTGGCGTTCCAGGATCAGCTGGCTCTCCCCTTTTGCACTGCGGGCGGCGTTCAGACCGGCCAGCAGACCCTGCGCGGCGGCTTCCTCGTAGCCGGAGGTGCCGTTGAACTGGCCCGCACCATACAGGCCCCGCACCACCTTGCTCTCCAGCGTGGCTTCCAGACTGGTCGGATCTACGCAGTCATACTCGATGGCGTAGGCCGGGCGCATGATCTCAATATGTTCAAAGCCCTGAATGCTCCGGTAAAAGGCGTTCTGCACATCCTCCGGCAGGCTGCTGGACGCACCCTGCAGATACATCTCCTCTGTGTTCTCGCCGCAGGGCTCCACAAAGATGGGGTGCCGGTCCTTGCCCGCAAAGCGCACCACCTTGTCCTCAATGGAGGGGCAGTACCGGGGGCCAACCCCCTCGATCATGCCACCATAGAGCGGGCTGCGCTGGATGTTGTCCAGAATGATCCGGTGGGTCTCGGGGTTGGTGTAGGCGATCCAGCATTCGACCTTGTTGTGCATGGGTGCATCCGTCAGAAAACTGAAGGGCTGCAGTTCACCGTCCGGGTCGCCGGGCTGGCATTCCAGCTTGGAGAAGTCGATGCTTCTCCGGTGGACGCGGGCAGGGGTACCGGTCTTGAACCGCCGCAGGGGCAGACCGGCGGCTTTCAGGCTTTCGGTCAGGGCATTGGCGGCGTGCATCCCGTCAGGGCCGGAAGCATACCACGCATCACCGACAAAAATTTTGCCACCCAGATTGGTGCCCGTGGCAATGACCACACACTTTGCGCTGTACTCCCCGTTCAGCTGGGTCACAACGCCCTTGACATGGCCGTTCTCCACCTCAATGCCCACCACCTCGGCCTGATGGATGGCAAGGCCGGGCGTGAGTTCAAGGGCGTGCTTCATATATTCGTGGTAGCGCTTGCGGTCGGTCTGAACGCGCAGGGCATGAACGGCAGGGCCTTTGCCCTTGTTCAGCATCCGGCTCTGCAGGTAGGTGGCATCTGCCGCAAGGCCCATCACACCGCCCAGCGCATCCAATTCGCGTACCAGCGTTCCTTTTGCAGTTCCGCCGATGCTGGGGTTGCAGGGCATGTTGCCAATGGCATCCAGGCTCATGGTAAACACCGCCGTTTTGGCACCCAGCGTGGCGGCAGCGTGGGCCGCTTCAATGCCAGCGTGGCCCGCGCCTATTACGATCACATCATAATCTCCTAAATGGTTCATAACTTTTTCGGATTCCCTCTATTGTCAATGGAACAATCGAAACTGTACCTACACAGCCCGTCGCGCAGCGACTTCAAATCGGTGGAAAGCAAAAATGCGGTTAAGAGATCTTCGCGCGGGAGCGCGAATCTCCAGCATTTTTGTTTGGAGCTCACTGCTTTGGGGTCACTAGGGGCGAGCAGCCCCTAGTTCGTGCCTCCCGCGCTTCGAAAGTAGCGGGTGCTTTTCTGGTTCTCTTTTGGCACGCAAAAGAGAACATTCCTCATTACTTCCCCACACAGAACCGCTCAAACACTTCATTGATGACATTCTCCGACGCATTTTCGCCGGTGAGGTCACAGAGGGCATCCAGCGCATCATCCACACAGACCGATACGGCATCCAGCCCGAACCCGCCGCTGACCGCATCCAGCGCACCGGCCACTGCATCCCGCGCGCGGGTGGCGGCGGCAAGCTGGCGCTGGCCCGAAAGGCTGGCAGCGTGGGGGTCGATGTTGTTGGTGCCCAGCAGGCGGGCAACGGCAGCGGCGATCACCCTGCGGCTCCCCTCTTCCTGGCAGCAGACCGGGAGCACCATGGCAAAATCGCCTGCAATGATCTCTGCGTCAAACTGAGTGGGCTTGTCCTCTTTGTTGACCAGTGCAATGGCCGGACGGCCGGCGCACCGCTGCGCCAACGCAAGATCCTCCCGGGTCAGGGGCTCAGAGCCATCGAACACCGCCAGGATCAGCCCCGCCTCGTCCAGCTTTTTCCAGCTGCGGCGGATGCCCTCGGCCTCGATCGCATCCTCGGTCTCCCGCAGACCGGCCGTGTCGAACAGGTTCAGCCGGATGTCCCCCAGACGGACGGCCTGCTCCACCACATCCCGGGTGGTGCCCGCCACGGGGGTGACGATGGCCCGGTCGAACCCGGCCAGCAGGTTGAGCAGGGTGGACTTGCCCGCATTGGGCCGCCCCACGATAGCGCAGTCCACACCCTCCCGCAGGACAGCACCGGCATCATAATTCCGGATGAGGGTGTCCAGCTCTCCCTTCACGGCAGTCAGGGTGGATACCAGCTGGGCATCCTCCAGCGCGGGAACGTCCTCCTCGGGGAAATCCACCCAGGCAGTCAGATGGGCCTGCAGGGCGGTCAGGGCATCCTTTTCAGCCCCGATCTTCTTCGCCAGCGCGCCGTTCAGGGAGGCATTGGCCAGCGCCGCACCCTGTCTGCCATCGGCAGAGATCAGGTCCATAACGGCCTCGGCCTGGGTCAGCCCCAGCTTGCCGTTGAGGAAGGCGCGGCGGGTGTACTCGCCGGGGGCGGCGGGGGCGGCACCGGCTGCGATGCAGCTTTCCACCAGCCGCCGGGCCACCGCACTGCCGCCGTGGCAGGAAAGCTCCACCACATCCTCGCCGGTGTAGCTGTGGGGTGCCCGGAAGAAGAGGGCCACGCCCTCGTCAAAGGCTTCCTCCCCTTCCATGAAATGCCCAAACAGAGCGGTGTAGCCCTTGGCATCTTCTACCCGCTTTGCCGGGTTGGCCGGGTGGAACACCTTTGCCGCCACGGCATAGCTCTCCGGGCCGGAAAGACGCACCACGGCAATGCCGCCTGCGCCGGGCGCGGTTGCAATGGCCGCGATCGTTGAATGTTCCATGTTGGTGCTCTCCCTCCGCTCTCAAATCAGAATTATTGTATCACGAAGCGACGAAAAAGGAAAGAGACAAAAAGCCCCCTTCCAGTTTTCCACCGGAAGGGGGCAGCATTGTGCAAAACTCAGCGGAGTTTACAGCTCGATCTTGCCGAAGCTGAAATCGGCAAAATCATCCACGCGCTCGGTGCGCTTGGGTGCCACGGGTGCGGCAGTTTCTGCGTCACGGGGAGCATAGGTGCGCTCGGGCACGCTGGAAGGACGGGGACCGCGGCTGCCTGCAGGACGGCCATTGCGGGGACCGCCATTCCGGGAGCTGCTGCCGCGTCCGCCGCGGAAGCCGCCATTGCGGTTGCCGCCGGGGCGGCGGCCATTGCCCCGCGGGCGGCGCTCGCCGTAGGTGTTGTCGGTCTGGGCATCGGGAGCAGTGGAGTAGATGACCACACGGCGGTCACGGCCTTCCCCCTTGCTCTCGCTGCGCACACCCTCCATCTTGCCGATGGCAGAGTGGATGATGCGGCGCTCGTAGGGGTTCATGGGCTCCATGGCAAAGCTGCGGCCGGTCTTGCGCACCTTGGCACCAATGCGCTGTGCCAAGGCAGTCAGGTCGCTCTCGCGCTTGTCGCGGTAGCCGGCCACGTCCAGACCCAGCTTGATGTAATCGCCTTCCAGACGGTTGGCCACCAGGCTTGCCAGATAGGACAGGCTCTCCATGGTCTCGCCGCGGCGGCCGATCAGGGCACCCAGGTGCTCACCGTCCAGACGGATGATGGTGGCTTCGCCCTTCTGCACGGCGCTGAAGGTCACGTTCTCCACGCCCATCTTGGCAATGACTTCCTGCAGGTACTCCACAGCAGCCTTGACCTTGGCGTTCTCTTCGATCACGATGGGGACCTCGGTCTCCTCGTCTGCGGCTTCGGCAGCAGCCGGGGCGGCCTGCTCTGCGGCAGGCTGCTCAACCTCGGCAGCCGGTGCTTCCACCGGTGCGGCAGGCTCTTCCACGGGGGCAGCGGGAACTTCCGGGGCAGTCTCCTGCACCGGAGCCGGGGCTGCGGCGGGCGCTGCCGGAGCATCGGGTTCTTCCACGCTCACGCATACCTTGGCAGGGGTGGTTTTCAGGCCCAGGAATCCGGTTTTCTGGGGCATCTCCAGCACTTCATAGCTGACATTCAGATCATCGGCCTGTACGCCCAGCAGAGCGCAGGCTTTTGCGCGGGCTTCATCGACCGTCTTGCCGGTCGCTTCCTGCTTACGGATCATAACCGTTCGTCCTCCTTTATTCTTTTATTCCTTGTCCTGCTTGTTCAGCTCACTCAGCGGCACGGTGCGCTCGTCCTTGTAGCGCTCGGCATCCAGCTTGCGGGCATACTCCAGGCGGCGCTTGTTCATCTCGCTGGCCGAGAGGTTCTTCTCGGTGACCTTGCCGGTCTTGGGGTCGGTGACCTTCACGGTGGTGCTCTTCACGCCGCGCTTCTGCTGCTTTTTCTTTTCTTCGATCTGAGCTTCCACTTCCTTGCGCATCTTCTCGGGGTCATAGACCTTCCGCATGGCCTGGGTCTGCACGGTCATGACGATGTTGGAGATCACATAGTACAGAGAGAATGCCAGAGGATAGGTAAAGCAGAAGAACAGGTACATCAGGGGCATCAGGTACATGGTCACCTTCATGCTGCCCTGCATCTGCTGGCCGGAGGCCTTCATGCTGATGTGGGTGGACAGGAACATGGTGATCACCGACAGCAGGGGCAGCACCAGGTCCAGAGACAGGCCGATCTGGGGCACCCGGGTCAGGTCGATGCCCAAAAAGCTCATGTGCTGGCTGAACTCGGTGATGGTGGCGATCTGTGCCTCGGTAAAGCACTGCAGCAGGCCGCTGTTGCCGGCCAGCACCTGGGCAATGATGGTGGTGTCACGGGTAATGGCGGTAAAGGCCACGCCGGAGGCCGTCAGGGCCTCACCGGCAGCAGTCAGGGCAGCGGCGCTGATGTGGAAGATCCGCTCCAGGGGGTTGTACACCACGCCGATAACGCCGAACATCACCAGGAAGTTGAGCAGCATGGGCAGGCAGCCGGCAGTGGGCTTGTAGCCGTAGTCCTGCTGCAGCTTCATCAGCTCTTCCTGCTGCTTTTCCGGCTTATCCTTGTACTTGGTCTGGATGTCCATGATCATGGGCTGGAAAGCGGACATTTTGGCCATGCTCTTCTGCTGGCTGAGCTGCAGGGGGATCTTGACGATGTTGATCAGCAGGGTAAAGAGGATGATGTCCCAGCCATAGTTGGGGAGCAGCTTGTAGATCCACTCCATGACATAGCCCAGAGGCCCGCTTAGGATGTAAAAGAAGTTCATACCTTTGTCCATTCTGCCCCGCCTGTGGCACGGGACGTGTTATTTTTTATCGTAGGACACACCGCCCACAGTGCGATGCGTCACAAGAAGCTGAAATTGCAGCGGGCAGGCCAGCGGGGAGCTTTCTCCTCGGACACGAATCGGGCCATTCCATCGCCCGCCCTACTGCCTGCGGCAGCAGGGT
>OOCR01001562.1_pt1 | contig 11515 bp, 7 predicted proteins | sample 1671491 | NCBI WGS metagenome assembly OOCR01 (sample SAMN06348162, study PRJEB24527) | human gut metagenome | biome: human gut; feature: ankylosing spondylitis patient; material: feces | host: Homo sapiens | place: China | collected 2015-10
GGTTCTTCATAATTAGTATCATTCTTATCATAAGAGAACAACATTACCGGATAATCGTGATTAATTCCAGCTTCGTCTGTTGTACTATTATTTTCATTAACACTGTCACCATTAGTATTTTGGTTGCCACAACTTGTTAACAACAGGCTTGCTGATAATGCAAATGCCATTATAAGTGCCTCTGTTTTTCTAATATTATTTCTTCTCATAATTAATCACCTCATATAATTATTAATTAAACCTGATTATTAACTCTACATTTTGATAATAGCATTTAGAGTTAACTTCAAGTCAAGCATAAAATATTCCTATATAAATAAAATATATGAAGCACCTTCTCACACTAAGCACTGTCGCTTGCGACAACCTACATCTTCGTGCAAGTGTGCATCATCGGCACATAGCACCTTTTATGTATAGGAAATTCTATCGAAATTCCCTATTACATAAAAAAACAACAGCTGTCTTTTATAAATAATGCAGACATAAAATGTCATTTGCACTCCTTATAATAAACATACTGTTGTCTTATAAATATTAATAACCCTGCAAAACCATCCTGATTATATTATTAATTACAACTTATAATAATCAACTGCTAGTCTTGCAATACATTGTAATCTGCTTAATCTCTTACAATCCATTTAGTTATCTACTGAACTCTTTAAATCCTCTGCAAGAAGATATATGTTATGTAATATATTCTTACAGTTCTTCATACTTTCAACTGTTGTGTCAGATACTTTTAGGCCTTCAGTTGAAGCAGCTGCTACCTCTTCTCCTGTTGCTGATAAATGTGAAATATTATCAGAAATAACAGAAGTTGAATCCAGTATCTTGTTAATGCTCTGCTCTGCAGAATGTATATTGTTCATAAGATTATCAACTGTTTTTCCTACGTCCTCAAAAGTCACTCTTGTATTATCAATAAGTTCATTCTGCTTATTAACTGACTCAACTGACGCTTTTATGCTCTCATTAGCTTTCTTCGTATCTTCATAAAGATTATTGATTATATCTGTTATGCTTGAAGATGCATTCTTAGTCTGTTCTGAGAGCTGTCTTATCTCTTCGGCTACTACTGCGAAACCCTTTCCGGCTTCTCCTGCTCTTGCTGCTTCTATTGAAGCATTTAATGCAAGAAGGTTAGTCTGGCTTGAAATCTCTACGATAGAACCAATAAATCCCTGTACATCATCAACCTTTTCTGTAAGACTGTTAATCACATCTACGATTATATTGCTTGCATCATGTACATTCTGTGCCTGTTCCTTAAGTTCAACTACTATAGCCTTACTATCATTAACAGTCTCATCTGTTCTGTGTGAGGCCTCAACCATCTCGCTTATCTCTTTTTCAGCAATATCAGTGTTTTCTTGAATCTCTGCACACATAGTGGCCTGTCTTTGTATGGCTTCTGCTGTGCTTTCTGTGCTTTCTGCTATATCTTTCATTGAATTGTGGTTTATATCTATGCTCTTTTCTAACTCATCAAGCATATCCATAGCCTGTCCGAAATGTCTGGTTATATTATCAGCTACAACAACCATCTTCTCGTTATTCTCTTTCTGTATAACTGCTGCTGCCTCTATCTTATTCATATTCTCTGCAAAAAACTGCTTAAGCAGCTTTGTTACACTAAGAGATATACATGTAACAATAACCAATACTAATATAGCAAGAACCCTGCTTGCCATAGCCACTCCATTATACATATTATAATCCATAATAAGTCTTATGACATTACCAGCTATCGCAACGCCATCAGCCCACAATATTAGTTTTTCATTAAGATATACCATCGAAGCCATAATCAAAGGAAGTACATATGTCCATACACCATCAGTTGAATTAAGCAGTATAAGAACAACATATCCAAATGCCATTGATACCGCAATCGTTAATTCACACACTCTGGTCTTCTTCCTTAAAATATAAGCAGCTACTGATACAATAATTACAGCAAGTGCCACAACAAACTGTATTAAAATCTTTCCTTTGTTATGTCCGTCACCCACTCCTAATGCTGCCATCAGGGTCAGCGCAATATAACCAAATACTATGAGAACTGTAAATAAAACAGTCCTGTTTGCCCTTATATACTGATTCTCTGTCATAATTTTTCTCCAGTCTTTTGTTATAGTTTTGCAAAGATTTATAAAAAAAGTATATACCCATGATTATTCAAATGCAATATTTTTGCTAAAAAAAAGCTGATAAAGCCATTATTTTCATCCAGATTTCACAAAGTATTGTCTAAAAATATAGTTAAAAAAAGCATTTGAAAATATCCATTAAATACTTTCAAATGCTCTTAAAATATTATTCCTGTTCTGACTCTGTAATTCTGATAGATAAGTCTTCAAGCTGTTTTGCATCTACTACATCTGGTGCATTAGTAAGAAGGCAGGAAGCATCCTTTACCTTAGGAAATGCAATAACATCTCTTATTGAATCTCTCTTAGCCATAAGCATAACAAGTCTGTCAAGACCATATGCAAGACCAGCGTGTGGTGGTACTCCGTACTTGAACGCATCAAGTAAGAAACCAAACTTCTCATTAGCAACTTCATCTGTAAGACCAAGTGCCTTAAACATTCTTGACTGTACATCAGCCTGATGGATTCTTACTGAACCACCACCTATCTCTGTACCGTTAAGTACAATATCATAAGCCTTGGCACGTACTGAACCTGGGTCTGACTCAAGCTTATCAAGATCCTCATCCATAGGCATAGTAAATGGATGATGCATAGCTACGAATCTCTCTTCTTCATCTGACCACTCAAACTGTGGGAATTCTGTTACCCAGAGGAACTTATAATCATTCTTATCAAGAAGTCCCATCTGTCCAGCAAGTTCAACTCTTAATGCTCCAAGTACATTCCATACAATCTTATTGCGGTCAGCAGCAAATAAAAGAAGGTCACCCGGCTTACCTTCCATAGCCTCAACAAGTGCGTTCATCTCATCCTCAGTCATAAACTTAGAGAATGAAGACTTAAGTGAACCATCTTCGTGAATAGCTATATAAGCAAGACCCTTTGCACCATATCCCTTTGCAAAGTCGACAAGTGCATCAATCTTCTTACGAGGCATACTTCCCTGTCCATTGGCATTAATACCTCTTACAGTTCCACCATTCTCGATAGCCCCTGTAAATACGCCGAAACCACAGTTCTTTACTATGTCTGTAACATTCTTAAGTTCCATACCAAATCTTAAATCTGGCTTATCAGAACCAAATCTATCCATAGCTTCCTGCCATGTCATACGCTGGATTGGAAGCTGTACATCAATATCTAATACCTCTTTGAAAAGATATGCTAAAAGTCTTTCATTAACATCAATTACATCATCAACATCTACGAATGATAATTCCATATCAATCTGTGTGAATTCAGGCTGTCTGTCTGCTCTTAAATCCTCATCTCTAAAACATCTTGCAATCTGCATATATCTGTCATATCCAGAGCACATAAGCATCTGCTTAAAGAGCTGTGGTGACTGTGGAAGTGCATAGAATTTTCCTGGATGAACCCTGCTTGGCACAAGATAATCTCTTGCTCCTTCCGGAGTTGACTTAGTAAGCATAGGTGTCTCTATTTCAAGGAAACCTTCATTAGCAAGAAATGCTCTTGTAAGAGTGGCAACCTTGCTTCTCATAATGATATTAGACTGAATATCAGGACGTCTAAGATCAAGGCATCTATATTTAAGTCTTATATCTTCTTTAGTATTAATATTATCCTCAATTGGAAATGGAGGTGTCTCTGACTCAGAAAGTATTCTTAATGATTCAGCCGCAATCTCAATATCACCGGTCTTAAGATTGTCATTAACTGCTCCACTTCTCTTAATAACCTTACCTACTACAGCTATTACGAATTCATTTCTTAATGTATATGCCTTGTCAAATCCTTCTTTGCCGATAATATTCTCATCAAAAAGAATCTGTAAAAGACCGCTTCTGTCTCTTAAATCCACAAATATAAGTGAACCAAGATTACGTCTTTTAGCAACCCAGCCCATAACTGTAACTGTACTGCCAATATCTGCACTTGAAACTTCTGTGCATCTGTGTGTTCTCTTTAAGCCAACCATTGACTCTGCCATAGTTAATTACCTCATTCTTCTTAGCTGTATTAACAGCCTGTTTTATTTGCCCTAAGGCATAATTAGGTTACTCCTAATCCTGACTGATTTTTAGTATATCACTTATATCCAAATCATCAATATCTAATCTGCTATTATTAATCAATTCTATAGTCGAATCTTCGTGAATAAGCCTCTGGAATAAAAGGAATACTCTCATATCCATATTCTTAATCTCATCTATCATAATTGTAACAGCAGTGTCTATATCAAATGCTTTCCTGTATGGTCTGTCTGATATAAGTGCCGCAAATTCATCTGCAACCTTTAATATTCTTGCTCCTAATGGTATCTGCTCACCAACAAGCCCATTGGGATATCCGCTTCCATCAAAACATTCATGATGTGAAAGAACGACATCCATTATATTATCTGAATAATCATAATTTTTCAATACATCAAAGCTGATTTTAGAGTGCATTCTCATATATTTCATCTCTTCGACTGATAATTCGCCCGAATTTCTGCCATATAAGTATTCTGATAATTTAAGTTTTCCAATATCATGCATCATTCCGGCAATCTTGAGTTCATAACATTCCCGTTCATCAAGCTTAAGTCTCTTAGCAAGCTCATATGTAAGGTTAGCAACAAGAATCCCATGTTCTATACCACTCTTATAGTCATTAAAAATATATTGCAAATGTTCATTCCCATTAATGTCCGTACTATGTCCCATTAGTAATCTCCCTGCTGCCAGTATAATATTTATTAACAAATTCATTAGCAGGAAGTGGTCTGTCAAAATAAAATCCCTGTATAACATCACAACCATAAGAAACAACTGTATCGAGTTCCTCTTTAGTCTCAACTCCCTCAAATACAAGTTCATATTCTACCATCTTAAGCATCTCAATCAGTGACTTTATAACCTGTCTTCCTTTATTACTCTTTAATGACCTGTTTGCAAATACTCTGTCAAATTTTATAATATCAGCAGGAATATTGGCAATCTGGTTAAGTGATGAATATCCCGAGCCAAAATCATCAACATTAATCTTAAATCCCTTTGCCCTTAATGCATTAATAACATCAATCATAGCATCCAGTGCATCAATAAATATTGTTTCAAGTATCTCAAGTTCAACAAGTGATGAATCAATCTGATACTTATCCTGCAGCCGAAGCATATATTTTAACAAATCTTCACTTGTAAATCTCTGCCTTGATATATTAACCGAGACAGGAACAGGCTTAATTCCCTTATCAATGCATTGTCTCTGGAAAGCAAAGGTTTTATCAAGCATAATGTCATCAAGCTTTCCTATCATTCCTGTATGTTCAAGCACTGGAACAAATCTGGCTGGTGAAACAAGCTCGCCTGCTCTTGTCTTCATTCTTACAAGTGCCTCTGCACCTGCAACACAATTATGCGATACGGATATCTTAGGCTGAAGGAAAATTTCTATTCTTTCTTCCTCGCACGCTCTCACAAATTCATTAGACATATCCATATGTTCAAGATATTCATTGCAATTATCCGCTGAATATACACAACATGGAATGTCAAATCTTCCTTTTGTTGACTTCTTTGCAAGATTAGCACGGTCAACCGCCATACGTACATCAAGTGATGGATCATCATAAAAATATAATCCAACATAAACATGCTGATACACCAGAGGATATCTTTCTGACAATTCTTTCTCGAAAATGCGGTTCTTTCTTGCAATATATTCTACTACATCTTCATCCGTCATATTATCAGCTTTATAGGCACCCCTGAACTGGTCAAACCCGATTCCGTGTGAAGCAAGGCACAATGGTTCATTAATAAAATAAAAATCTGCAATATCCTGCATAACCTTGTCGCCTTCATCCATACCGTAAAAATCATTAATATACTTAAAATTACTTATGTCCAGAGCTAATAGAACAACCCTGTGTTCATTAGTGTTCACAATCTCACGCACTCTATTGTTAAACACATCATGCCCTGCCATTCCAAGATAACAGCCTCCCATAACGATTTCTCTCCTCATATACATCCGTACTTCCAATATAATAAAATTATATCACAATACCAATAGCAAATCCACAAGTTATTAATATATATAGTTCAAGTTACTTTAAAATCAATTGTTAACGCCATGATGTGACATTGGTGTGGTTGATATTATAGGTAAAAATGTGTATCCTTCCGATAACCCCCACTGTATTATCTGCTCAACCGCATCAACACTGAAATTCTTTATATCATGCTGCAAAACTACTGATACATTATTACCTTTAATCCCCGCTATAACATTAGCCACAACCTGTGATGTGCTTGTTGTTCCACCTGCATCTCCACTAGAAACATTCCAGTCACAATATCTGAATCCACGTTCCTCAACAGCACATACAAGCTGGCTCATTATGCCATAGCAGTATTTCTTACTTATTGTGTTACTAGAACCACCTGGAAATCTTACAAGATCTGCTGCTTTTCCAGTCTGTGCAGTTATAATACTATTCATCTCGTCAAAATCTGCAAAATATGCATCTACACTCTGATATATCTTTGCATAATCATGTGATGCTGAATGTATTGCAACAGTATGCCCCCGCTGTGCTTCTTGTGCAATAAGATTCTGATAATCCGGTTTTCCATTAGTAACAAAAAATGTTGCCTTAACATTATATCTGTCAAGAATATCAAGCAGCTTTTCTGTATATGGTCCGGGACCATCATCAAAAGTCAGATAAACAACTTTATCACCCGGATTAACTGCATCATCTGACATTGGTGCAACTACCTTCACAGTTCTTTGCACTTCAGATTCGTTACCACAATTATCAGATACATTGTATGTTACTGTATATTTTCCTGCATTAGCTGTATCAACATTCCCAGATACTGATACCTTGTCAGTTACATCTCCATCACATATATCCACAGCTGTATACCCTGGTTCACTATATGTATCTCCCATCCTGATATAATACACCTCACCACCGGTAAGTGATATCTGTGGAGCTGTAGTATCTTCTACATGTATAACACGTTCTGTAAATGCTTCATTACCAGAAGAATCTTTAACTGAATATACAATTGTAGTATCCCCTTTCGTATATGTATCAACCTCCGCAGAAGTCTCCACTTTATCTGTAATATCACCATCATAATTATCAACTGCAGAAAATCCTGCTTCTTCATAATTACTTCCGGCTTCTAAGGTAATCTCTGTATCTCCTGAAAGACTGATAACAGGTGCCTGGGTATCCACAACTTTTACTGCTACTTTTCTAGAAATATGTTTCTTCTTTCTTGACGCAACAATCTTAATGTCATACTTTCCAAGCTTTGTGACATCAACATTTCCCTCAATCTCTATATTTGTCTTATTATCTTTCTTTCTAAGTACATTCTTCTTAATAGTTTCATTAATATCCGCTTCATCATCGGTACTTCCATACTCAACAACTAAAGTATCAGGGCATGACACCGCCAGACTGTTCTCCTTAACAGATCTGATGATAAATATTATCACCAGCACCATAAGAACTGTAACAGAACCTGCCATTAAATATTTAACCCATCTATTATTCATAAAACATACCAACTTTCTCATTTGAACATAATATTGTATGGGTATTATACTTCTTTAATGCATAATAAGCCAGTAGAAACATTAATAAAATTAAACTATTTCTATAATTCTCCCCATTTTTGCATTAGTTCTGTGAGATATTGATATAACAGTCCTGTTCCTGCTTACCCTGTTTAATGCATCAAGCACATTTTTCTCAGTATCAGCATCAAGATTAGCTGTTATCTCATCTAGCAGAAGCAGTTCAGGCTTTGCTGCTGCAGCCCTTGCAATTGACAATAACTGCCACTGTCCCTGTGAGAAATCTTCCGGCTTGCATATAGTATCATATCCATTGTCAAGTTCCATAATTGCATCATGAATACCTGCTGCCTTAGCTGCTTCAATTACATCTTCATCAGTAATTGATACATCATACAGTGTTATCTGGTCTTTGACAGTTCCTGGAACCATATGAAAAGTCTGCTCAACATATCCATATATTCTCCTCTTTTCACTATCCGGAATAGCCGTAGCCTTCTGACCTGCAATTGATACGCTTCCTTTATCCGGCTCGTAAAGCCCAAGAAGGAGCTTGAATATTGTACTCTTTCCTGTACCTGTTCTTCCCGACAGAGTAACCTGCTCGCCCTCCTTAACAGAAAAACTTAAGTTCTCCACAACATTTTTATCATCATATGCAAATGTTACATTATTGAAATCGACAATCACATCACTGTCAGCTTCCATGGCTGTATTGTCTGCAATGTATGAATCCTTCTTAACTGATAATTCATCCATCTCGAAAAATTCATTAATTCTGTGTACTCCGGCTATTGCTGACTGTATAGTCTGAATCTCCATACCAAGGCTCTCAACAGGAGCAAATATCTGTGAAATATAATTAATTACCGCAACTGCTGTACCTGCTGACATGCCAAAAAATGCAAGCACTGTCTGGTTACCTGATGCTGAAAAAAGCATTACCACAGCAACAACAATTGCATTGAGAGTAAGAATTACAGGTGAATATACTGCATCATAGAAATTAGTTTTCTCAACTGCTGCGTAACTTTCACATATATATTCATCGTATCTTTCTGCCATATAATTTTCCTTGCCAAGTGTATGTATTGTTCTTATGTTGTGAAGAGTTTCCGGCACATGTCCTGATGCTCTTCCTACAGCTCTTCTGTTCTCAATCTGTGCTGCCAGCATATTTTTCTGAATAATTCTTGTGAATACGAACAGGAATGGAAGAATAACAAGAAGCACAATGGCAAGTCCCTTATTCTTAAACCATATAACAGCAACTATACTTATTATCTTACAGGCATCAGCAAACATACTGATAATTCCTGATGTAAACAAATTCTCAACTGTATCAGCATCACCAACGAATCTTGAAACAACAGTTCCCGGCTCCTGACTTGTAAGACCGCTTGTTGTAAGACAGCTGTACTTATACATCAACGCACTCCTTAATGAATGTGTAATCTTCTGTCCGAATACTGTAAGAAAAGTTTCTCTTGCACTCTCCATAAAACCGGTTACAAGAAGAAATCCGAAATACATAAGAACCATATAAAATGTGGGCATTGTACCTGATGCAACTGTATCAATAATCTTTGCAAGAATAAGTGGTGGAAACAGTGCCATTACAATTGCGCCAGCAACAGTAATTGCAATTCCTGCTGTAAGCATCCACTTTTCTTTTATTGTGTTCAATATAACTCTGCCAACACTTTTATTCTTCATCAGATGCGCCTCCCTTCTGTTCATTATAAAGAACCGCATACTGTGGGCATTTATTCATAATCTCATCATGTGTACCGGCTATGGTTTTTCCGTTCTCCATCCATATAACCTTATCCATCTGTGGGAACAGATATAATCTGTGTGAAATAAGAATCACAATACAATCCTTGGTGTATTCTTTAATATTAGCAAATACCTCTCTTTCAGTGTCCTTATCAAGTGCTGAAAATGGATCATCTAATATAATTAACGGCTTCTTATGGCAGAGTGTTCTGGCAAGTGCAAGTCTCTGTGCCTGTCCTCCTGACAGTCTCACACCTGTATTCCCAACATAAGTGTCCTGTCCGTTTTCCATATCATTTACTTCTTTGTCAAAGCACACTGCCTTAAGAAGCTTAGCCACATCCTCATCATCACCCATAAGAATATTGTTTCTAATTGTATCATTAAACAATTCCGGATCATGTCCCAGATATGCTGCAAGTCCCGCCTTTTTCGCATCATCAAGTTCTGAAAGTTCATTGCCTGCAATCTTAATGCTCCCCTTATATGGATATTCACATAAAAACACCTTTCCAAGAGTTGACTTGCCACATGCAACAGAACCTGTAACACCAATGATGCTGCCTTTTTCTGCTTCAAATGTTACATTTTCGAATATATCATGGCCTCCCGGATAAGCAAATGTAAGTCCTTTTACTTCAAGTGAGTCACACTTTACACTGTTATCCGCATCTTCATAATTTTCATGCTTCATAAGCGGTTTGATTCTCTTCCATGACACCTGTGCCTTATGTACTGCATTAAACAGCTTTGCTGCATGTGAGGACTTCTTAGAAAGCTTTGCAAAGCATGATACATATGTAGCTAAAATAGCAATATCCCATTCTTTCCAGCCTGTTCCCAGAACATCCCTGCTTCCGAAATATAATATGAATATAACCCCGGTAAGTGCTATAACCTTGTATATCGGCGGAAATGCTGTTCCCCATACATTCGCCCTTACTGCCGACTTTTCATAGGCAGTAAGATTATCTTCGTAAGCCTGTTTCCGTTCCTGCCCGCAGCCATATACACGGTATGTAACCGCATTTTCTGCTCTGTCAAGCGTTGCCGCACTAAGTCTTCCTGACTGCACCTTATATTCTGCACCTGTCTTTTGTACAACAGCCTTCATCTTCTCTGCAATGATATAAGATATAGGCGGGAATATCATACATATAAGCCCAAGTCTCCAGTCATAGAAAAGAAGCATTCCTGCATATGCTGTCAGTGCAACACCCGTATCAAATATCTCAGTTGTGAACTTTCTCATTCCTTCAGCGCAGTCATCAACATCAAGGATAGCTTTGGTAAGAATATCTCCTGCTCCCTCTTCCTGTAACTGTGACCTGCTCTTATGTACAAGGCTGTTATACAGAACCTCTTTCATGTTCTTATTAACATTATTAGCAAATCTTCTTACATAAAATCTCTTGATATACCTTGATATCTGCACTACTACAATTGCAATTACATAACATAACACAAGAATAAGCATATCTGTAAATGTTGATTTCCCACCAAGTATATTAACAAGACAGCCTGTCATTCGTCCTTCAAACCACGGACCTGCAAGAAGTCCGAGGTTGTATATAAGACCGGATACCGTTATTATCAGAAGTATATTCCACTGGGATTTAAAATAATAGGACACCCTGTCGGTCATAATATTATTCCTTCCTGTGTTACTCATCTTCATCATCCTCTGTTTATCTTCGTTATCTTTCTTTTAAAATCAATTACATTAACACATTATTGTGACAGTCCGTTACTAATATATATATTTTTTACATTTTCAAGTGCTTCCTTAAACAGCACATTATTAAACTGTGCATTATCCATATCTTTAACCACCTGTTCTGCTTTCTCATTTTCTCCATTATTCACATACACCCTGTAATCAACAGCTTTTTTATATGCAATGGCAAATGTATAGTAGTCCTGCGTATCTTTATCAATATCTTTGCCTATGCCTGTGTTATATTCTGTCTTTTCAAGAAGTCCTTCATAATTATTTTCTATAAAATCATTATAAAGACTGTCTTCTT
>OOCR01001563.1_pt1 | contig 11509 bp, 10 predicted proteins | sample 1671491 | NCBI WGS metagenome assembly OOCR01 (sample SAMN06348162, study PRJEB24527) | human gut metagenome | biome: human gut; feature: ankylosing spondylitis patient; material: feces | host: Homo sapiens | place: China | collected 2015-10
AAAATAAGTCCACTGCTTACTCCTTTTATAAATAATGCAGTGGACTTATCCGTTAATTTTATTCTTTTGTTATTCTGTAGTTTCGTTGCTCATCTGTACAATTTATATCGCATTGGTTTTATTGTACGTTTTATTTCTCTGGATTTACAATTTTACCAGCAATTGCACACGCTGCTGCTGTTTTTGGTGATGCAAGGTAAATCTCTACCTTAGATGTTCCCATTCGACCAAGGAAATTTCTGTTATTTGTAGCTACTACACGTTCACCGTCGGTAAGGATACCTCCTGCACGTCCACAGCACAATCCACATCCGGGATGTGTGATCATTGCACCTGCTTCTGCCAGAGTATCCATAATTCCCTCTGCAATTGCCTGACGGTATATTTTACGGCTTGCAGGAGTTACAATCAATTTAACGTAATCTGCTACCTTTTTGCCCTTTAACACCTCCGCTGCAGCTCTGAGATCCTCCAGACGGCCATTTGTGCAAGAACCGATAAATACCTGATCTATTTCTGTTCCTTCAAGTTCACTTACATTTTTAATCTTATCTACCTGAGACGGACATGCCATAACCGGTACAAAATCCTCTGCGCGATAAGTGATTGTTTTCATATAGGTTGCATCTTCATCTCCTGTAAGGCTCTTCTGGAACTCATTCAACTCTATGTCACAATATTCTGCAGTTTTTTCATCCGGTGTAAACAGTGCACATTTTGCACCTGCCTCAATCGCCATATTTGCCATAGTCATACGGCTTGCTACTGTCATATTCTTTACTGTACTGCCGGTAAATTCAAGTGCTCTGTATGTTGCTCCATCAGCTCCCAGATCACCGATCAGACGCAGGATGATATCTTTGGACATAACATTTTCCGGAAGTTCTCCCTCGATCACAACCTTAATTGTCTCAGGAACTTTGATCCACATAGTTCCTGTTCCCAGAATACTTGCCATCTCTGTATATCCGATACCGGAAGAGAAAGCGCCTACACATCCGTAGGTAGTGGTATGGCTGTCTGTACCAAATACAATATTTCCCGGTTTTACATAACCTGCCTCTGTCATTAACTGGTGGCAGATTCCATCACTTCTGTGAACATTTTTCATGCCATATTTTTTTGCAAAAGCATCTCCTGCATGGAAATGCCTTGTATCATCTAACTGACTTGCAGGAACCAGATGATCATAGATAAGGACAACTTTATCTGGATCCCAGAGCTTCGTAAAGCCCATTTCTTCAAACTTTTCTGCTACAAATGGAATAAATATATCATGAATCATAACCCTGTCTACATTGACCGTTACAATGTCTCCAGGCTTTACTGTTTTTCCAACATTGTTTCTTATAATTTTCTCAATAACTGTCTCGCCCATTTTCCTCTCCTTTCCAAATCAATCCAGCCCATTCAGTTTGCGCATGGCTTTTACAAGTCCGCCAGCCTGAATAATGCTCATCAGATTTTCCGGAAGAGAAGCAATCGGGTACTGTTTTCCATTGTAATCTACATGTTCATTCATTACCACTGTGACTTCATCACCTTCTTTGATATCATCATGAAGATCTGGCTGCTCGATCAGTAACAGACCATTATTAATAGAATTTCTGAAGAAAATTCTCGCAAAAGATTTGGCAATTACACACTGAATTCCCAGTGCTTTGATAATTTCCGGTGCCTGTTCTCTGGAAGAACCACATCCAAAGTTCTTTCCTGCAACAATAATGTCGCCTTTCTGAATCTGTCCTGCCAGTTCCGGACGCAGAGGACTGAATCCGTACTGTTTCATATCGTCGATTGTTTTCAGTGCGAGATATTCTGTTGGAATAATAATATCTGTATCAATGTCATCATCCAGAACCCACACTTTTCCTGTGAATTTTTCCATAATCTTACCTCTTATCTTCTATCTTCACTTGTAACTGTTCAGTACTTTCACAGTCACAAGTTAAAATTCATTCAAATGAATTGTGAATATCCGCTTTGCTACGCGACTCTATACCATACCGAATAACTACTCCGCAGTTTATCAGGATGAGCTTGCTCTCCTCCTGATACAAACAAATCTCCACCTGCTGTCTATTGCTTTTCGCAACCTTCGCAGGAAATTTACTTGATTCGGTTAAATGTTTCACGTGAAACATTTATAATTAGCATCACACCTCACTTGCCAGCGCAATCTTTCCTGTAATGGCAGATGCTGTAACAGTAGCCGCTGATCCCAGATATACTTTGGAGCTTGGGTGTCCCGCACGGCCTTTGAAATTACGTGTTCCTGTACTGATCAGAACTTCATTCTCACCGATTACACCCTGACAGCTTCCCCAGCATACGCTGCAGTTCGGATTCATAACAATGGCTCCAGCCTCCATAAACGTGTCAATAAGCCCTTCTTTTAATGCCTGACGGTAAATAGTCTGGCTTGCAGGCACAACCAGGAATCTGACGCCCTCAGCAACCTTCTTGCCCTTGATAATTTCTGCACCGACACGCAGGTCTTCAATACGTCCGTTGTTACAGGAGCCCAGAAATGCTTCATTGATTTCGATTCCGCAGGCTTCTTCTGCAGGCACAACATTGTCTACAAAATCAGGTTTCGCAACTACAGGACGGACTTTTGATAAATCAAATGTATATTCTCTCGCATAAACTGCATCCGGATCACTGTGATATACAGCCTTTGGCTCACGTCCATGTTCTTTCAGATATTCAATAGCTTTCTCATCTGCTTCAAAGATACCTGTCTTTGCACCGGCTTCTACTGCCATGTTGCAAAGCGCCATACGATCGCTGATACTGAGTGTTTTCGCACCCTCGCCTGTAAATTCCATTGCCTGATAGTTACATCCATTTGCACCGATTTCCCCAATAATTGTAAGAATCAGATCTCTTGCATAAACTCCTTCCGGAAGTTTACCTGTCAGATTAAATTTTACGCTCTCAGGAACCAGTACCCATGAAGTACCTGTTACCATACCATAAAGGAAATCTGTACATCCTACGCCTGTTCCAAATGCACCTAACGCACCGTATGAACAGGTATGGCTGTCTGCACCAAAGATCAGTTCACCCGGACGGACATAATTCTCGATCATAACCTGATGGCAGACACCTTTTCCTTCCCAGAAATCAATGTTATGTTCTTTTGCAAAATCTCGCATCTTCTTCTGAGATGCTGCTGTTTTCGGACTGTCAGATGGTACATTATGATCCACGATAAACACCAGCTTGCTTGTATCTGCAATGTGCGGATTTTTTAATTTATTGTTATACATATCAACCGTAAGATGTGTGGTTCCATCATTACTCATGAGACGATCGAGTTTAACTGTATGGATATCTCCCGGTTTTACGTAGTCAACACCGGCTGCCGCTGCGATGATCTTTTCTGCGATTGTCATTCCCATTGTCCTACTCCTCCTCACGGTTTAAAGAAGCGATCAGTCCGCCCTGATTTAAGATGTTCTGCATGTATTCCGGCAGCTTTGTGCAGGAATATGTCTTTCCATTTGCATGAGCAGTTCCGTCGGACATGGAAAGTTCCATGGTATCGCCGGTCTTTACATCATCCGGCAGGTCTTTACAGACAATCGCCGGGAGACCGATGTTGATGGCATTGCGGTAGAAGATGCGGGCAAAGCTCTTGGCGATGACGCAGCTGATGCCGGATGCCTTGATGGCGACGGGCGCGTGCTCACGGGAGGAGCCGCAGCCGAAGTTCTCGCCGCCGACCATGATGTCACCGGCCTTGACGCGGGTGACAAACGTCTTGTCAATGTCCTCCATGCAGTGGCTGGCCAGCTCGGCCTCGCTCTGGGTGTTCAGGTAGCGGGCCGGGATGATGACGTCGGTGTCGATGTTGTCGCCGTATTTGAAAACAGGACCTTTTGCGTTCATAGCTCAAACCTCCCTCGGGTCAGTGATGCAGCCGGTCAGTGCGCTGGCCGCCGCGGTGGCGGGGCTGGCGAGGTAGACCTCGGAATCCACATGGCCCATGCGGCCCACGAAGTTGCGGTTGGTGGTGGAGACGCAGCGCTCCCCCGCCGCCAGAATGCCCATGTAGCCGCCCAGGCAGGGGCCGCAGGTGGGCGTCGAGACGATGCAGCCTGCGTCGATGAACGCCTCGGTGTAGCCGCGCAGGATGCACTCCTTATAGACGGCCATCGTAGCGGGGATGATGATGCCGCGCACGCCCTTAGCAATGTGTCTGCCCTTCAGAATCTCGTAGGCGGCCTCCATGTCCTCAATGCGTCCGTTCGTGCAGGAGCCGATGACGATCTGGTCGATCTTGATGTCTTTGCCCTCTTTCGCAAGGTGGGTGTTCTCCGGCAGGTGCGGGTAGCTGACCGTCGGCTCGAGCGCGTCAAGGTCGATGACGATGCTGCGCTCATATTCGGCGTCGGGGTCGGCCTCGTACTTGACCCACGGGCGCTGGCTGCGGCCCTTCAAATATGCCTCGGTGATTTCATCCACCGGGAAGATGCCGTTCTTGGCACCGGCCTCGATGGCCATATTGCAGATGCAGAGGCGGTCCTCCATCGTCAGGGACTTCACACCGTCACCGACGAATTCCAGGCTCTTGTACAGTGCGCCGGAAACGCCGATCTCACCGATCAGATGCAGAATGACGTCCTTGCCTGTGACAGGCTTGTGCAGCTGACCCTTGAGTTCGACCTCGATGGCGGCGGGGACCTTGAACCAGGCCATGCCCTTTGCCATACCGGCGGCCATATCCGTGGAGCCGACGCCGGTGGAGAACGCGCCCACCGCGCCGTAGGTGCAGGTGTGGCTGTCCGCGCCGATGATGCAGTCGCCCGCGGTCACGATGCCCTTTTCGGGCAGGAGCGCGTGCTCAACGCCCATCTGGCCGACGTCGTAGAAGTTGAGGATGTCGTACTTGTCTGCGAACTCGCGGCACTGCTTGGACTGGGTCGCGCTCTTGATGTCCTTGTTGGGGACAAAGTGGTCGAGCACGATGTTGACGCGGGTCTTGTCAAAGACGGAATCAAAGCCCGCCTTGTTGAACTCATTGATGGCCACCGGGGTCGTAATATCGTTGCCGAGCACGATGTCGAGCCTGGCGTTGATGAGCTGGCCCGCCGTAACGGCTGCTTCCCCGCAGTGGGCCGCTAAGATTTTCTGGGTCATGGTCATGCCCATGATCGTGTACCTCCGTTTTGTGTTCTTTGGCTTCCCCTTGGGGGGAAGGCAAGGAAGCGGTTACTTATTGTTAATAGCGCTGACTAAAGCCTTAATGCCCGCCACGATAATATCGGTGTGGGTACCGCAGCCCCAGGTCTCCTCGCCGGAGGCCCATTTCAGGCCGACGTAGGAGCAGGCGCGGGAGTTCGTGTCGGAATCCAGGGCGTGCTCACTGTAGTGTACGAGCGTAAAGTGCATCCTGGTCTGCTGCTCGATGGCCGTGGCAACGGCATCCAGGCGGCCATTGCCGGTGGCCGTGCACTTGACCGTGCTGCCGCCGCTGGTGACGACGACATTTGCCGTAATGCTGCCGTCCGAGTTCTGGATGAAGTGCGCGTCCGGCACATTGAGCGGCTGGGTGTGGTTGAGGTAGCTGTTCTCAAAGACGCCCAGCACCTCTTTCACGCTCAGCTCGCGGTGCTCGTGGTCGCTGACGTCCTTGACGCGGTAGCCGAGGTCCTCGCGCATCTTCGGCGGCGGGTTGTAGCCGTAGTTCTGCTGCAGCAGGAAGCCGATGCCGCCCTTGCCGCTCTGGGAGTTGATGCGGATGACGTCGGCATCGTAGGTACGGCCAATGTCGTGCGGATCAATGGGGATGTACGGGCAGGTCCACTGGTGGAGCTGCTTTTCTCTGCGCCAGGTCATGCCCTTGGCGATGGCGTCCTGATGGCTGCCGCTGAACGCCGCGAACACCAGTGCGCCCGCATAGGGCGTGCGCTCATAGACGTGCATCCGGGTCACGCGCTCATACACCTCGCAGATAGCGGGCATATTGCTGAAATCGAGATGCGGGTCTACGCCGTGGCTGTACATGTTCATGGCCAGCGTAATGGCATCGACGTTGCCGGTGCGCTCGCCGTTGCCGAACAGGCAGCACTCGATGCGCTGGGCACCGGCCAGGACGGCCAGCTCGGCGTCGGCGACGCCGCAGCCGCGGTCATTGTGCGGATGGGTAGACAAAATAACGCTGTCACGATATTTCAGGTGCTTGGAGCACCACTCGATCTGGTTGGCGTAGATGTGCGGCATGCTCATCTCCACCGTGACCGGCAGGTTGATGATCATGGGGCGGTCCGGCGTGGGCTGCATGACGTCGAGAACGGCGTTGCAGACCTCGACAGCGTATTCCGGTTCGGTGCCGGTGAAGCTCTCGGGGCTGTACTCGAACAGGAAGTTGCCCTCGTACTCCTCGCTCAGCTGCTTGACGAGCTTGGCACCATCGACGGCGATCTTTTTGATCTCCTCCTTCGACTTTTTGAATACCTGCTCACGCTGGGCGACGCTGGTGGAGTTGTAGAAGTGGATGATGGCACGGGGCGCACCCTTGACGGCCTCAAACGTCTTGCGGATGATGTGGTCGCGGCACTGGGTCAGGACCTGCACGGTCACGTCCTGCGGGATGCGGTTGCCGTCGATCAGGGTGCGCAGGAACTCATACTCGGTCTCGCTGGCAGCGGGGAAGCCGACCTCGATCTCCTTGAAGCCGATTTTGACCAGCATATCGTAAAATTCGAGCTTTTCCTCCAGGCTCATCGGCACGATGAGGCTCTGGTTGCCGTCGCGCAGGTCCACGCTGCACCAGGCCGGGGCCTGCTCGATATGGTCTTTCTGGGGCCACTCATAGACATGGCCGGGCTCTACCGGCGGCGGATAATACCCTACACTGTACTTGGTTGCGTCCATCATAATAAAACTGCCTCCTTCAAAGCGTTCGGTTCGCGCTTTGAAGGAGGCATACATAAAACCGTCCCCCAAAGGCGAAAGACCTTTGAGAGACGGGAGCAAGATCAACGTTGCTGTACCCGCGGTACCACTCTCATTGCTGTAAAACAGCCGCTCTGTACGATCAGCCACCGGGCGAATCGCGCCTGCATGATAACGGTCAGGTTCCGTCCGCGCCTACCTGTCAGCGCGGCTGCTCCGGGGCCAGTATACAGCGCCTGCCATACCGCCTTGCACCGTCCGGCGGCTCTCTGAAATGGGCTCAACTCTGCTTTTTCCCCTTCACTGCATTTGGAATGGTTTTATTTTAGCGGATTTTGGGGGGAATGTCAAGAGATTTTTGCTGTTTTTTCAAGGATGTGTTTTGGTTGGAGCAACAATGTTTGTAGGGGGCGGCGTCCTCGACGCCCTGCGGGCGCATGTAGCCGTGACTGGAGTTCAGACGTGTGCTCTTCCGATCTGGGCGCATATAGAATGTGCCCCTACTTTTCTTTTTTTATTATGTATGCTATAATGTTTTCACTTGATTTGAAAGGATTCATCTATGCTTTACCATAAATACAAGCCGCTGGCCGCGCGGGTCTACTGCACGGGGCTGGCGCTGCTGCTGGTGCTGAGCGAGGTGTTCAGTTCCAACGTACAGGATACGCTGCCGGGTTTCAGCCGCATCATGCGGCTGGGGTTGACCGGGTGCGCCGTGCTGCTTCTGGCCGGGAAAATTATCCTGCTGACCGGGTACGAGGCCCGCTGGCAGAAGGTGCTGATCGCCGTTGTGCTGGTCTACACGGCGTTTTCATCGTGGTATGGCGGCGATCTGTGGTTCTTTTTGGCCGCACTTATCGGGCTGGGGGCCAAGGATGTGGATTGGGAGACCGCCCTGCGCGTCTATCTCGTCACGGCGGTGGCCGGGCTGGTGCTGGTGCAGCTTTTACACTTTGCCACGCCGCTGATGCCCTACAAATTTTACTGCCGCAACTGGGATTTCGGCTACGGCCACTACAACGGCTTTGGTGCGCGGCTTGTCGGCGTGTTTTTTGCCTGGGCGTGGCTGCGGCATGACCGGCTGCGCGCCTTTGACTGGGCGGGGCTGGCTGCGCTGGCGATCTTCACCTACAAGGTTCCCGGCAGCCGCGGGGCGTTTGGCGGCATGGCGGTGCTGTTTGTGCTGTTCTTTGTCCAAAAATTTCTGCCGAGACTGTTCGACAGCAAAATCTTTTACGGACTGGCGCTGGCGCTGCCCGTCGCGCTGGCAGTGTTCAGCCTCTACGCCGGGTATGTCTACAATCCCGAGTGGCCCTATGAGCGGATGGCGCTGCTGCTGTTGAGCATTGCGTTGTCGGGGCGCTTTGAGATCTGGCACAACGTATTCTGGAGCGCGCCGCTTTCTTTATTGGGAGGCCTGCCCACCGATGGTGACGAGCACCACGCCATCGACAACACTTTTTTGGCCGTGCCAATGAACAAGGGTCTGCTGGGCGCGATCCTGGTTGCAGCGGTCTTTCTGCTGCTGCTGTGGCGGCTGGCAAAAAAGCATCGCTCCACCGAGGTCATCTGCCTGGCAGCGCTGACGCTGTATCTCTTTATGGAGAATAAGCCGTTTTTGCTTTCCGCCAACCCGTTTTTGCTGATGCTGCCGGTGGTGTTTTTTAACGCAGAGACCGGCAAAGCACAACAATCCGAATCGTAAAAAAGCCGCCGACCGGTTTGTCCGGTCGGCGGCAATTTCTATTATGGTTTAGCGGTTCTGCGGGCCGTTCTTCAGGATGACGTCATGGCTGCCGCCCTCGACAATGGAGGTGGAAGAAACGACGGTCAGGCGGGCTTTTTCCTGCAGCTCGGGGATGGAGAGCGCACCGCAGTTGCACATGGTAGAGCGCACCTTGTACAGCGTCGTCTGCACGCCGTCGGCCAAGGGGCCGGCGTAGGGCACGTAGGAATCGACGCCCTCCTCAAAGCTCAGCTTCTGGGCGCCGCCCAGGTCGTAGCGCTGCCAGTTGCGGGCGCGGTTGGAGCCCTCGCCCCAGTATTCCTTGACGTAGTTGCCGCCGACGCGCAGCTTGTTCGTCGGGGACTCGTCGAAGCGGGCGAAGTAGCGGCCCAGCATAACGAAGTCCGCACCCATGGCCAGCGCCAGCGTGATGTGGTAATCCTGCACGATGCCGCCGTCGGAGCAGATGGGGATGTAGACGCCGGTCTCCTTGTAGTACTCGTCGCGGGCCTTGGCGACCTCAATGACCGCCGTAGCCTGACCGCGTCCGATGCCCTTAGTCTCGCGGGTGATGCAGATGGAGCCGCCGCCGATGCCGATCTTGATGAAGTCTGCGCCGGCCTTGGCCAGGAACAGGAAGCCCTCGCGGTCAACGACGTTGCCTGCGCCGACCTTCACCTTGTCGCCGTAGTTCTCACGGATCCAGGCGATGGTGCGGGACTGCCACTCGCTGAAGCCCTCGGAGGAGTCGATGCAGAGCACATCCACACCGGCCTCTACCAGCGCGGGCACGCGCTCGGCGAAGTCGCGGGTGTTGATGCCCGCGCCGACAATGTAGCTCTTGTTCTCGTCGAGCAGCTCGTTGACGTTCTCCTTGTGGGAGTCATAGTCCTTGCGGAAAACCATATACTGCAGGTGGCCTTCCTCATCGACGAGCGGCAGGGAGTTGATCTTGTTGTCCCAGATGATGTCGTTGCAGTCATGCAGGCTGGTGGTGGCGGGGGCCGTGACCAGCTTGTCCAGCGGGGTCATGAACTCGGTGACCTTGAGGTCCATCGTCATGCGGGACAGGCGGTAGTCGCGGCTGGCCACGATGCCCAGCAGCTTGCCGTGGGCGGTGCCGTCGTCGGTGATAGCGACGGTGGAGTGACCGGTGCGGGTCTTGAGGTCGAGCACATCGCCCAAGGTAGCCTCCGGGGGCAGGTTGGAGTCGGAGGTGACAAAGCCCTTCTTGTAGGCCTTGACGCGGCGGACCATATCGGCCTCCTGCTCAATGGTCTGGGAGCCATAGATGAAGGAGACACCGCCCTGCTTGGCCAGGGCAATCGCCAGTTTCTCACCGGAGACGGACTGCATGATGGCGGAGACCATCGGGATGTTCATTTCCAGCGGGCAGGCTTCCTCGCCCTTGCGGTACTTGACCAGCGGGGTTTTCAGGCTGACAGCCGTAGGGACGCACTCCGAGGAGGAGTAGCCGGGGACCAGCAGATATTCACCAAAGGTACGGGACGGCTCGGAAAAATAATATGCCATAATACACGCTCCTGACTTTCCTGTTTCGATGTTATTTGCTTATTAAAAAGATTGTACCACAACCGCGGACAAAATACAAAGTTTTCTGCGGAAATCTTTCTTGCACTGTCAAAACGAAAGTTGTGGATTTTGAACAATGGATTGGGTGTATAGTATGACTTTGGGGCGGCCGGGCGGGCCGATGCGAGCATCGGCCCTGCAAGAGCGGCAGCTATGGCGAGGCGGCAAAGCCCCTCAGGCCTTGCTGCGCTCGGCCAGCTCCCCACTTCGTGAGGAGCCTTTTTGCGCGGGCGAAGCTCGCGTGAAAGTCTCCTCGCTTTGCGGGGAGGTGGTCGAGCGTCAGCGATGACTGGAGGGGCTCTGGCCGTTTGCTATACGCGGGCGGGATTACTGCGTCGTCGTCAGCACCACATCGCCCATCGACGCAGTAAGGGTCACGCTGCGGGGCGCGGCGGCTGTTTGGGTGTAGATGCTGCTCATCGTCCTGCCGTTGAACATCACATTCCCCATGGACGTTTGCAGGTCAAGCGCGTAATCGTCGGGCCTGCCGTCCACCGTCAGGCCAATATCGCCCATGGCAGCTTCGACTTTAGCGGTTTCAACGCCCGCCAGCAGCCCCAAATCAAAATCGCCCATTGAGATATTCGCCGTAAACTGCTCTGCCTGCACGGTGCTACCGGTAAAGTTGCCCATCGCCAGGTCTAAGTCGATGCTGTCGGCGGCGATGGTATTGCTGTTGTCAAATTCTGCATCGCCCATAGCGGCAGTGATGGAGAGCCTTTTAAAATGGAAGGTATTCGCATCCGGCACGGACAGGACAAACTCAGGCTCGGGCCCCAGCTCTTTGCCGAGGTTGTAGTTGGCGGGCACCTTGTAGCTGACACGCACCGGGCTTGTGTTGTCGCCCGTGTTGGTAAAGGTGAACCAGTCCTGACGCAGGTTCGTGCAGGAAAGGGTCGGCTCCGCCGCACCACTGTCCACAACGACTGTGACCGTGCCGTAGTCGATGTCGAAGGTTATATTTTTGGCGTCGGCCAGACCGGTGGTGAAATCCATCTTCTCCAATGGGCTGCCGCTGTCCGCGTCCTCGGTGGCGGCGGTCCCGTTGTAAAAGTCCTCGGTGCGGACAAGACCGGATGCAGCGGTTTCTTCCTCCGTCGGCGCAACAACCATCGACGCCGTGCCGCCGCCGGGCTTTGCAAAACTCAGCACAAGGACGCCCAGCTGAATGAGCAGCGCCGCAACAATGACAACGGCGAAAATGAGCCACATGGTTTTTGCCCCGGGACCGTGCTTTTGGGGCCGGGCGGGCTGTGGGTCGGCGGCGGGCGGCTCCGGGGCGGC
>OOCR01001575.1_pt1 | contig 11460 bp, 11 predicted proteins | sample 1671491 | NCBI WGS metagenome assembly OOCR01 (sample SAMN06348162, study PRJEB24527) | human gut metagenome | biome: human gut; feature: ankylosing spondylitis patient; material: feces | host: Homo sapiens | place: China | collected 2015-10
ACTCATCCAGAACGAGATACGGGAGCTGGGCGACTGAATCATAATAATGTACGGGGCCGCTGTGCAGTTGTATCTGCTGCCAGCGGCCCCGTATTTTTGTTGTCATTCACAACCATCTTGTTTTGCATTGCCGAAGAATCAAAAAGTTTTTTGGTTTATCTGCAAACTTATAGTTGTGCTCTGGCGCAATTTATGATATACTACAACCAACGAAGGGCCGCACATCTACACACCGCCCCGCGCGCCCACAGGAAGGAGAACCGCTATGGATGCCGCACGTTATTTTGAAGAGATGCATCTTTCCATGTCCAGCCAGAAGCCTGAGTACCGCCTTGTGCTCAGCGTCAAGGTCCAAGACCTCGGAGGCGCAGACGCTTATCTCGAGCTGCGGCAGGAGCCGGTCAGCGGCAAGGCCCGGGTGTTCTATTCCACGATGGGACGTCAGAAGCTGAACTTTCAGCTCGTCCGCAAAGGGTGGCAGAGCTGCCACAACGCCTCGGGCGAGCTGACGGGGCGCTTCCCCGCCACCGCCGACGGTCTGCTGGCCCAGACGGATTTCTCTGCTTTTGTCCGGGACGACGCCCTCGACAGCGGCCGGATGGCGCGCATTCTGGATGTTCTGGCCCATACTGCCGGTGGTTGTGGGACGGTCTCCCCCTCTGCCGCCCGGGAGGGTGCGCTCATCACGGTGGAGCGGTTCGTGGGCCGTCCCGCCCATTGGAGCTATTGGAGCACCCGCGCCGCCGAACAACTGAACATCGCAGCTATCCTCTGCTGGCTGGGCGACTACCTCGCCGGGGCAGAGCGCCGCACCCTGCAAAGCTGCCCGGAGGCCATGCAGCTTGCCGCCGCATGGCAGGCCGCGCTTTTCACTCCCCTGCCCCAGACGGCCCAGCGGCCTCAGCCTGTACAGTCCCGGCCCGTCCGCCGTGCGCCTGTGGTCGAGAATCCGCGCTGGCAGAGCATCCTCGCCGTGCTGGCGACGGTGTAAAAGAAAAGCTTCCCGCGAGGGGAAGCCAGTTGCCGTATTCGGCGTATATTCGTTTATATTTTCAGCTTTGAAAAATCTGTGCAGAGATATTCATAGAGCTTATCGACAGCCTGAAATCCCATCTTTGCATACATATCCTTCGGGGTGCCCTCGGGGTCGGCATGAAGATACAGAACAGCCCCGCGTTCCTGTCCCTTTTCGGCAATGTGCTTCACCAGGGTCGTGGCGATGTATTGATGACGGAAAGCTTCATCCACCAAAAGACTGTCCATGCAGACGTATCCATCGGATGCGAAAATATAGCAGTCGCCCGCCAGTTTCCCGCCCAGATACGCTCCAAGGTAGGTCAGTTTTTCCCGGAGATGCCGGTTGTTCCGCACGGTGAAATCTTCTCCGTACAACGGCCCGTAGTATTTCAGCTCGTGCTGTTCTAGTTGGTCAAAGTCCGGGGTTTTGATCGAGACCTCCGGATTCGCTTTCCAGCCGCTGATGTCTGTTCCCTTCGGCAGAACCATCGTCACAGTCTCCTCGCACTCCATGCCGAATGCATTGGCCAGCGGCTCGTATCCTTCCAGTTTGAGGAAGGCGTCTCCCCGCGCTTTCTGATAAGCCAGCGCGGCCCGGAGCTCGTCCTCCGTGGGCTGGCCGGAATAACAGAACGCATTGTGGTCGTATTTATCGCGCAGTTCATTGTCTTCCCGCTTGGTCAGATGCTCTGAAAAGGCGTGAAAGGTCGAAAACAGCCGATAAAATTTTTCATCGGTCTTTCTTGTAGGTATCATTGTGTTTCTCCAAAATTTGCCGCTCACTTCCACCCCCGGGCCGAGGGGTCGAGCATCTCGGCGGCGGAGTAGATGAGGGCGTTGCAGATGGCCGCGGCGACATTGCTGCCGCCCTTGCGGCCCATCGCCACGATGGCGGGTACGCCGTACTTTTCGCAGACGGCGAACAGCCGCTCCTTGCTCTCCACCACGTTCACGAAGCCCACCGGCACACCGATGACCAGTGCGGGCCGCAGGCCGCTTTCGATTTGTTCTGCAATCGTCAGCAGAGCCGTGGGCGCGTTGCCGACGGCAAGGATGGCCCCGGGATGCTCCTGCGCTGCCTTTTTCATCGCTGCGACGGCCCGGGTGGTGCCAGCCTCTTTTGCGGCGGCGGCCACCTCGGGGTCAGCCATATAACAGCAGGCCGTGCCGCCCAGCTTCTCCAGACCGGGCTTGGTGATGCCGGCCAGCGCCATATTCGTATCGGTCACGATGACGGCCCCGGCGTGGAGGGCCTTGACGGCCTGCTCCACCGCGCGGGGAGTGAAGTGGAGATTCCGCGCATAGTCGAAGTCGGCGGTGGTGTGGATGACCCGCTTGACCACGGCTTCGTGCTCGGGCGGCGGGGTCAGGCCCATCATTTCCAGCTCTTCGGTGATGATGTGGAAGCTCGTCCGCTCAATGTCAGCAGGTAAATGATGCTGCGGCGTCAATATTCTATCCCCTTTCGTGCTTTTATCCCCTTCTGGTAGGGGTGGCGGTGGCATTTCATCTCGGTGGAGTAGTCGGCGGCGTCCAGCATCCACTGGGGCGGCGTGTGGGCCGTCAGGACGCACTCACACCCAGCAGGCCGCTCCAGAACGGCCTTTTTTAATAGATCGACGTCCACCATATCCAGCTCTTCTGCGCTCCCGGCTTCGTCCAGTATCAGCAGGTCGGCAGGCTGTGCCATGGAGGCGGCGAGGTTCTGGTTTTGCAGTTCCCGGGTCGCGGCCTTTTCCTCCGGCGTCATCTGAAAGACGAATTTCTGCCCGGCCTTGCCCCGGTAGATCTCCGCGCCAAGCTGGGCCAGAAGCGGTATCTCGCCGCTGTTCCCGCCCTTCAAAAACTGGACGATGACCACCCGCTTCCCGGACCCCAGCGCACGGAGCGCAAGACCCATAGCGGCGGTGGTCTTCCCCTTTCCGTCGCCCCAGTACAGATGCAAAAGTCCCTGTTCCATTCAGCGCTTCTCCATTCCCATCGCGGCATACACCGCGTCCATATCCAGCGCCCCGCGCACACCGTCGGCCAGGATGTCGAACTGCTGGCGGCGGTACTCTTCCATCGGGATGAGGGCCGCGTCGGAGGGGCCGATGCCCTTCCGGCGGCAGAGCCAGCCCGCCAGCGCCTCGGTCAGCGTGCCAGTGTCGAACAGACCGTGGAGGTAGGTGCCGAACACATTGCTCTGCACACAGCCTTCCCGGCCTCCGTCGGGGTAGTGGGCGAAGGGTTCGCCCTCAGCCTCGGTCACGCCGGTGTGTATCTCGTAGCCTTCCAGCTCTGCACCCGCAAAGGGGGCGGCGGCGACGGTCGCTTTGACCTGTACACGGCGCTTCTGCTCGCTGAACACGGTCCGGGTGGGCAGCAGACCCAGCCCCCGCAGAGTCTGCTGCCGGCCGCTCTCGCTGCCGGTGGGGTCGTCGAGGGTCTGGCCCAGCATCTGGTAGCCGCCGCAGACGCCCAGCACCGGCGTGCCTTTCGCGGCCAGCTTGAGCAGAGCCGTTTCCAGCCCGCACTGCCGCAGCCAGAGCAGGTCGTCCACCGTGTTTTTCGTCCCCGGCAGCAGGATGAGATCGGGTGCGCCCAGCTCATGAGCGTTCGAAACATACCGCACGCCCAGCAGCGGGTGCTGTTCCAGCGGTATGAAGTCCGTAAAATTGGACAGATGCGGCAGACGGATGATAGCCGCATCCAGCGGCTTTTTGCCGTCCCGCATCTCGAGGCGCTGGCTCAGGGAGTCCTCGTCCTCGATGTCCACCTTCAGGTACGGTACGACGCCCACCACGGGCAGATGGGTCTTTTCTTCCAGCATCGAAAGGCCGGGGCGCAGAATTTCTACGTCTCCACGGAATTTATTGATGACGAGTCCCTTGATGCGCCGGCGTTCTTTTTCTTCCAGCAGCTCCACCGTGCCGTAAAGCTGGGCGAACACGCCGCCCCGGTCGATGTCGCCCACCAGAAGTACCGGCGCGTCCACCATCTCGGCGAGGCCCATGTTCACGATGTCCTCGCTCTTGAGGTTGATCTCTGCCGGGCTGCCCGCGCCCTCGATGACAATGACGTCAGCCTCCTCGGCGAGGCTGTTATATGCCTTCAGGATGTCCGGCACCAGCTGCCGTTTCGTGCGGAAATACTCCGACGCTTTCATCTGGCCCCGCACCTCGCCGTTGACGATGACCTGACTGCCCACGTCACTGCTGGGCTTCAGGAGGATGGGGTTCATCCGCACGTCCGGCTCGACACCGGCGGCCTGCGCCTGCACCACCTGCGCCCGGCCCATCTCGAGGCCGTCTTTGGTGACGAAGCTGTTCAGAGCCATGTTCTGGCTCTTGAACGGCACGGCGCGCAGGCCGTCCTGCGCAAAAATGCGGCAGAGCGCCGCGCAGAGCAGGCTTTTGCCTGCACCGCTCATCGTACCCTGCACCATGATGCATTTTGCCCTGTTCATCCCAGCACCTCTTTCATAAGTTCCAGCAGCCGGGCGTTCTCGGGGGCCGTGCGCACCGCCGTGCGGTACCACTCCGGCCCGAGGCCCGGATAATTCGCGCAGCTGCGCACCTGTGTTCCCAGCGGACGAAGCCTCTCGTTCAGGTCGGCGGGTGCGCGGAAGAGCAGATAGTTTGCCTTTCCATCGATGACCCGCAGGCCCAGCGCCCGCAGGCCCGCCGTCAGAACGGGCCGCTGCCGGGCGATAAGGGCGCGCACCTCGTCCACATAAGCGGTTTCTTTCAGGGCCGCGACGCCTGCCGCCTGCGCCAGACTGGACACGGCCCATGGCTGGCCCGCTGTCTGCATTTTTTCCAGAAGCGTTTCGTCGCCGCAGAGGCAGTAACCCAGCCGGACGCCGGCCATGCCGTAGAGCTTGGTAAAAGCTTTCAGGATGACGAGGTCCCCACTTTCCAGCAGAGGCTTCGCGGTCCACCCGTCGGCGTCGGGCAGAAAGTCCAGAAAGCACTCATCTGCGGCCAAAATCGTGTGGCACTCCTCGCACCGGCGCAGCAGCTTTTTCACCAGCTCGGGTGAGGCCAGCTGCCCCGTCGGATTGTTCGGCTGGCAGAGGAACACCATGTCGATGCTCTCGTCCACGGCGTCCACGAGGGCGTCCGTCGGGGCGAAATCATTCGTTTCATCGAGGAAGAAGCGTTTCACTTCACACTCCACCGTATCCAATGCAGAGGCGTACTCGGCAAAAGTCGGGGCTGTCACCAGCGCCTTATGGGGCTTTACGGCCCAGACCAGCCGGAAGATGAGGTCCGCCGCGCCGTTGCCGCAGAGGATACGCTCCTGCGGCACACCCTCGGCCCGGCTCAGCGCCGCCCGCAGGGTGCGGCAGAGGGGGTCGGGGTAGCGGTCGGCCAGAGGCAGTGCGTCCCGGATGGCCTGCGCCACCCCTTCGGGCAGACCGAGTGGGCTGACGTTCGCCGAAAAATCCAGCGCGTCGCGGCCAAAGCGTTCGCGATAGCTCATCCAGTCACCGCCGTGGACCAGTTGTTTCATCCCAAGAACCCCCGTATCGCACATCCAAACGCCAGCGCAAACCCGCTGGCTACATACATCATCCGATTTGCCCGCAGAATATCCTCCGGCTCGATAGGCCGCAGCGGGTCGCCGATGGTGGGCTTCGGGTAATACTCGCCGAAATAGTAGGCCGGCCCGGCCAGCTGAACGCCCAGCGCGCCCGCGCAGGCGCTCTCAGTCTGGGCGCTGTTGGGGCTGGCGTGATTGCGGCGGTCCCGCCGCCAGATGCGCCACGCGCCCTTGGCGTCATTGCGGGTGAACGCCGCCGCCATGATCCAGAGCAGCGCCGCCAGACGGCTCGGGATATAGTTCGCCACATCGTCCAGCTTTGCCGCCGCACGGCCAAAATAGAGATATTTTTCGTTTTTGTAGCCCAGCATACTGTCCATGGTGTTGATGGCCTTGTAGGTCAGGGCCAGCGGCGCACCGCCCAGCAGCATATAGAGCAGCGGCGCGATGACGCCGTCGCTGGCGTTTTCGGCCACGGTCTCCACCGCAGCCTTGGTCACGCCCTCGGCAGTCAAGGCTTCGGTGTCGCGGCCCACGATGCGGCTCACAGCCTTCCGGGCGGCGGGCAGGCTGCCTTTTTTCAGCTCGGCATAGACATTCGTGCTCTCCTGCACCAGTCCCTTTGCGGCCAGTGCCTGCCCGCACCAGAACATCTGGACGGCCAGCCCCAGCAGCGGGTGAAGCATCGCCGCGCCCCAGCAGACAAGGCCCGTGAGCAGCAGCGTCCCCACCGGCAGGCAGAACGCCGTCACCGCACCGCCCAGCAGCTCGCCCTGAGGCGTTTTGGGCAGGCGGGCGCGGAGGAATTTTTCCAGCCGGGAGATGGCTTTGCCCATGTACACCACCGGGTGGGGCAGCCACGCCGGGTCGCCGAAAATGGCATCCAGCACGAAGCCTCCCAGCACAGCCCAGGCGGTCATCATACGCCGGCCTCCGCGTCTTTCGTGTACTGCACGGTCTTCACGAGGCGGAGCTGGCGCTTCTCGGCCCAGTCGGCGGCATCCAGCACATAGCCGCCCGCGTTGGGGCCGCACCACGCATAATAATCGCGCCTGGGCAGGGCGTACCGCTCCATCGCCGCCATCTGGGTGCCGCCGTGGGCCAGGATGACCAGCAGCTCTTCGCCGTCGGCCAGCGCCTTGTCCACCAGAGCAGAGAAGGCATTGCAGATGCGGTTCGAGAAGTCGTCCTTCCGCTCACCGTCGGGGCATTTGCTCTCGCAGTTGGCCTGCACCCACGCCTGATAATCGGCGTCGTGCTCCATCTCGACGTAGTTTTTGCCCTCGAAGCTGCCGAAGCACATCTCCTGCAGGTCCTTCACGACCACGAGCTCTGCCTCCGGGAAGAGCACCCGGGCCGTCTGGGCCGTCCGCTGCAGCGGGGTGATATAGACCACCTTCGGGTCGATGTCGGCCCGGCGCAGCTGGCTCAGGCCCTCCGCCGAGAGCGGGATGTCGCGCTGGCCCTGATAGCGCTTCTGGGCGTTGTATTCGGTCAGGCCGTGACGCAGCAGATAGATCAACATTGGGGTAATTCTCCTTTCAATACCGTCGGGATGCCGCAGAACATCTGCACCACGCAGTCGGCACGCTCTGCCAGCAGGCAGGCCAGCCGTCCGGCGGCCTCCCGCCCGGCGCGCTCCTCAGCATCCATCGGGACAACACCGCCGCCGACCTCGGTGGCGATGACAATATCATATTCCGCCAGCTCCCGGGCCAGCGTTTCGAGCTGCTCCGGGGTCTGAGTCTCGGCGGCGGCGTCCTGCACATCGGCGATGACGCTGCCCCGGAAGTTCCGCGCAAAGGTGCGCTTGCCGCTGTAGAGCGGCCCTGTGATAAACATCATTTACAGCACTCCTCCCCACTGACTGACGGCCAGTGCCGCCAGCATCCACAGCTCGGCCCGCTGTAAAAACCACCCGGCCAGGTCGCCGGTGATGCCGCCAAACTGCTTTTTTGCCACGAAATAATAGCGCCACAGCGCCAGAAGCGCCGCCGCCGCCATCCCGCCGCCGCCCAGCGCCGTCAGCGCCAGGATGAGCAGAGCCGACAGGCCGCAGAGGAAGCGGCAGACGGTCTGCTTGTCGGCCGCTGTGGCAAAAGTATGGGCGAGGCCGGTGTCTTTCGCCAGCGGGAACGCCGCCACGGCAAAGCCCGACAGCGCCCGCTCCAGCACCAGCGCCAGCGTCCAGCACAGGCCCGCCCGGGGTGTGAACCGCACACTGCCGCAGAGGCCGAAGTAGGCCACAAAGTAGCAGCACAGCCGGATGACAGCGAAGGCCCCACAGTGGGAGTCTTTCAGAATTTCAAGCTTTTTTTCGCGGTCGCCGTAGCTCGAGAGGGCGTCCGAAGTGTCGGCGTAGCCGTCGAGATGGATGCCGCCGGTGATGGCCACCGGCACGAGGCAGAACGCCGCCGCCCGGGCCAGCTCCGGCAGGGGCAGGACGCCGCAGAGACACCACAGCCCGCCGCACACCAGCCCGATGAGGGGGAAGGCACACATGGCGTACCGCATATTTTTTTCGTTCCACTCGAACTGCGGCACCGGCAGGGCCGAAAACATCGCAAAGGCCACCGCGATGGTCTGCAAAACAGTCACAGCTTTTCTCCCCCTTTGTAGTACACCGGCAAGCTGCAGACCACCCGGCAGACGTTGTCCGCCCGGGCGGCGAAAGCGTTGTTCACCTGCGCCAGCGCCAGCAGATACTGGTCGGTGTCGCCCGCGTAGTCGGCACCGCCGCTGAACACCTCGTTCGATACGACGATAAGATTATCACACCCGGCGGCGAGGCGTTCCAGCCCGGCCAAAACGGCCTCGGCGGTGTGCTTTCCTGCCCCGCCGGGGCTGTAAAGCTCGTTGGCGACGAGGTTGCCGAGGTCTTCCAGCAGGACGGTCCCCCGGCCGGGCAGGGGCAGACGGTCGAGGTGGAGCGGGCATTCCAGCGTTTCGAACTGCTTTTGCGCCCGCATTTTCCGGTGCTTTTCCACCCGGGCGGCGCACTCGGCATCCCAGACCTGCATGGTGGCGAGGTAATAGCGGGGCAGGCCGGTCTTGAGCACAAGGCTCTCGGCGTAGGCACTCTTGCCGCTGGCCGCGCCGCCGAGCACCAGCGTCAGCATCCTTCGCCTCCCTGCGGCGTGTAGGCTTCGATGCCGCCCTCTTCAAAGGAATAACAGCCATCGTAAACGGCCAGCGCCATGTCCCACAGCGGGATGGCGGCCACCGCGCCGGTGCCTTCGCCCAGATGCAGGCCCGCCGTGATGAGGGCTTTTTTGTTCAGAGCGTCCAGCACCAGCTTTGCGGCCGGCTCGGTGGAGCAATGGCTTGCAAAAACAGCCTTGGCCGCCGCCGGGCAGAGCCGGACAGCGCAGAGCGCCGCCACACAGCTGATGAAACCGTCGGCCAGTACCGGCACACCTTCCAGCGCCCCGCCGAGGAAGATACCGCAGAGTCCGGCAATATCGAAACCGCCCAGCTTCGCCATCACGTCCAGTGCATCGGCAGAGTCGGGCTGATTTTTTGCGATGCCTCGATGGATAGCATCTAACTTCCGGGCAAGTCCCTCGTCCGAAAGGCCCGCGCCCCGGCCCGTCATCACTTCGACGGGCTGGCCCAGCAGCACAGCGGCCACGGCGCTGGATGTCGTGGTGTTGCCGATGCCCATCTCACCGGTAGCCAGCAGGCCGACGCCCGCTTTCTTCTGCTCCCGCACCAGCTGGATGCCCCTGCCGATGGCCTCCACAGCCTCAGCCCTGCTCATAGCCGGGCCGAAGGTGAAGTCCGCTGTGCCGGGGGCGATGCGGCAGTCGAGGACGCCCGGGACCGGTTCGCCCGCGATGCCCATATCCACCGGCACCACCTCGCACCGGGCGGTCTGTGCCATCCGGCAGACGCTGGTGCGGCGGGCAGCGAGGTTCTCAGCCACGACGCGGGTCACGCTGCTGTCGGTCTGGCTGACGCCCTGGGCCACCACACCGTTATCGGCGCAGAGCACCAGCACCGCCCGGCAGGAAATATCCAGCTTTGCGCTGCCGGTGAGGGCGGCGGCGTCCTCGATGGTCGTTTCCAATCCGCCCAGCCCGCCCAGCGGCTTTGCAAGGCTGGCCCAGTGGGCGTGCGCCGCCGCCCGGGCGGCTTCGTCCGGCGGCGTGACGGCCGCACAGAGGGCGGCGAGTTCTGTCTCAGTCATGGTCTCTCCTGTAATTTTCAGCCGCGGCGGCAAAGCGCTGCGGCAGGGGCGTACCCGCCCAGTACAAATGCGGGAAGCCCGCATAGAAATGCTCGTTTACAGATCCGCACCGCCACGCTGCGCCGCCCACCGGCTTTTTTGCCGCGAGGGCCGTGCCGTTGGCGGTGGAATCCCAGTGGTGGAATTCGTGGATGGGAAAGCTCTCCCCGGCCCGGAAGAGCATACTGTCCGAGTCTGCGCTCAGCGCGGCGTAGCCGAAGCGGACGAGACGTCCGGCATCTTTTGCTTCGCCCGGCAGAACGCCCACCATCGGCCAGCTCTGCCCCTCGGCGTCCGTGAGGCTCTGCCCCAGATAGAGGAAGCCCCCGCACTCGGCCGCTGTGGGCAGACCGGACTCGATTTTTTGCTTTATCTCGCGCAGAAGCGAGGTATTTTCACTCAATTCTCTTGCGTGAAGTTCCGGGTAGCCGCCGGGCAGATACAGCCCGCCGATGTTTTCCGGCAGAGCCGTGTCGCGGAGGGGGCTGAAAAAGACCACCTCTGCCCCGGCGTCCCGAAAGGCCTCCAGCGTCTCGGCGTAAGTAAAGCAGAACGCCTCGTCCTGCGCCACGGCGATGCTCACCCGGGCCGAAGGCTGGGGGGCTTTTTCCGGCAGGGCGGGCGGCTCCTTTTCGCAGAGGGCCAGCAGGCGGGGCCAGTCGATGTGCTCCTCCGCCGCGTCGGCCAGAAGGGCCAGCTTCTGCTGTAAATTTTCCACTTCCGCCGCCGTGTAGAGGCCCAGATGGCGGGAACCGATGACGGCCTCCGGGAGTTTCGGCAGAAAGCCCAGCACCGGCAGACCCGTCTCTTTTTCCAGCATCGGGGCCAGCAGAGCGTGCATCCGTGCCGTACAGTTGTTCAGCAGGATGCCTGCGATGTGGCTGGGGGTGCGGAAGTTTACGAGCCCGTTCAGCTCTGCGGCCAGCGTCAGGCTCTGACCCTTTGGCTCCACCACCAGCAGCACCGGCAGGTCCAGCCGCCGGCGGAACAAGGCCGCCAGATCCGTCCGCTCCAGGGGGATGTTGGTGGTGTACAGCACCTCTCCGCCGGAGACGGCCCCCGGCAGGCCGATGCCCACGCCCTCCGCGTCCCCGGGCACCGCTCCGGCGGTGGAGAGCACCTCCGCCGCCAGATCCGCCAGGTCCGCCGCAAAGGTCTCCGCCCCCCGGAAGTCCAGGGGGCGGCGCGCCGCCGCCAGAAGGCGGCCCGTCTCGTCCGTCAGGCCCGCCTTCAGGTTGGTGCCGCCCACGTCGATACCGATGAAGAATCCGCTCATTTCTGTTTCCGGCTGCCCTGCTCCGCCCGCAGGTCCACCCGCTGGGCCAGCTCCTGGGCGGCGTTGAAGCCGTAACGCCGGTGGCGGTTGTTCATGGCCGCCACCTCCACGATGCTGGCCAGGTTCCGGCCCGGCCGCACCGGGATGGTGACGCAGGGGATCTCCACGCCCATGATGTCGATGTGGTGATCCTCAATGCCCAGCCGGTCATAAAACTTCGTCTCGTCCCACTGCTCGAACTGGACCACCAGGTCGATCCGGGATTCCTCCATGATGGCGCTCATGCCGAAGAGCTGGCGCACGTCGATGACGCCGATGCCCCGCAGCTCGATATAATGGCGGATCACCTCCGGCGCAGTGCCGATCAGCTGGTTGGAGATGCGGCGGATCTCCACCGCGTCATCCGCCACCA
>OOCR01001577.1_pt1 | contig 11443 bp, 10 predicted proteins | sample 1671491 | NCBI WGS metagenome assembly OOCR01 (sample SAMN06348162, study PRJEB24527) | human gut metagenome | biome: human gut; feature: ankylosing spondylitis patient; material: feces | host: Homo sapiens | place: China | collected 2015-10
CGTGCGGGACTTACTTTTTCCGTTTTTTCTGCTATGCGGAAACCTGATTTCCGGTATACAGCTGGTAATATTTTCCTTTCTGTTCCATCAGCTGATCATGGGTACCGCGTTCAATAATTTGTCCCTGCTCAAGAACCATGATACAATCGGCGTTTCGTACGGTAGACAGACGATGTGCGATAACAAAGGTTGTTCTTCCGCGCATCAGCTTATCCATACCATCCTGAACAATTTTCTCAGTTCTTGTATCAATGGAGCTTGTTGCCTCGTCAAGAATTAGTACAGGCGGATCGGCAACAGCTGCACGGGCAATGGCAAGAAGCTGTCTCTGTCCCTGGCTTAAATTAGCACCTCCGCCATGAAGCACAGTGTTATAGCCATCAGGAAGTCTCTTGATGAATCCGTCAGCATTGGCAAGTCTTGCTGCTGCGATGCATTCCTCATCACTCGCCTCAAGTCTTCCGTATCTGATATTATCCATGATTGTACCCGTAAATAGGTTAGTATCCTGAAGAACGATACCAAGGCTTCGTCTTAAATCATTTTTCTTAATATTGTTGATGTTAATTCCATCATATCTGATCTTACCATCCTGAATATCATAGAACCTGTTGATAAGATTAGTAATTGTAGTTTTTCCTGCTCCGGTACTTCCGACAAATGCAATCTTCTGTCCCGGTGTAGCATACATTTTAATATCATGAAGTACCATTTTGTCCGGATTATAGCCAAAGTCAACTCCGTCAAATGTTACATCACCAGCAAGTCTTGTGTACTCTGCACTACTGCCGTCCTTTGCAGGCTTCTTCCATGCCCACATCTCAGTATTTTCCTCTGTCTCGATAAGCTCATTGTTCTTGTTGTATCTTACATTTACAAGCTCAACGAAACCTTCGTCAACCTCCGGCTTCTCATCACATAACTCAAATACTCTTCCGGCACCAGCCATCGCCATAACGATACTGCTCACCTGCTGGCTTATCTGGGTTACAGGCTGTGTAAAGCTCTTGTTAAGACTTAAGAAAGCAACAAGTGTACCAATAGTAAGTCCTGAAAAATCACTCAGAGCAAGAATACCACCAACTATTGCACATAATACATAGCTGATATTACCTATATTACCATTAACAGGCATTGTGATATTAGCAACCTTGTTAGCGTTATTGGCACTCTCACGAAGCCTGTTGTTAATCTCCTTAAACTGCTCAATACTCTTATCCTCGTGGCAGAACACCTTGACAACCTTCTGTCCTTCCATCATTTCCTCGATATAAGCATTAACCTTACCGATATCCTTCTGCTGCTCAACGAAATATTTTCCGGAAAGTGCACTCAGCTTAGAAGTTACATAAAGCATAATAACAACCATCACAACCGATACGATTGTAAGCGGAATATCAAGCACAATCATACTTACAAATGTAGATACAAGTGTAATGCATGAATTGATAACCTGAGGTATACTCTGACTTATAAGCTGTCTTAATGTGTCGATATCGTTAGTATATACTGACATGATATCGCCGTGTGCATGAGTATCAAAATACTTAATAGGAAGTGACTCCATATTAGTAAACAGCTCTAATCTCAACTTCTTTAAAGTTCCCTGACCAACATTTACCATAATTCTGTTGTAGCAATATGAACATAATACACCGACCATAAGAACTGCAGCGAGCTTGATAAGTGCGCCTGCAAGCGGTGCATAATCATGTACTGCTGACTGTGTCAGCGGAATAATATAACTGTCAATAAGTTTCTGGATAAACAGCGTTGCTATCAGTGTTGTAAGCGCTGAAACAAGAATGCACACAAGCACTGCTATACACGAAAACTTGTAATTCTTTAAAATATATCCAAGCAGCCTCTTCATAAGAGGAAGTGGATTTTCTTTATTCTTCTTATTCTTCATATCAATATTCTTATCCATATGCTGCCTCCTATTCTCCTGCCTCGTCAAAATCACCGCTGCCCTGTGTCTGGACCTCGTAGATTTCGCGGTAAACCTTATTGTTCTCAACAAGATTTTCATGAGTATCAAAACCACTCACACAGCCATTCTCAAGCACCAATATTCTGTCTGCGTCCTGAATACTTGAAATTCTCTGTGATACGATAATCTTGGTAGTTCCTGGTATCTTTGTTGCAAATGCTTTCTTAATCTTAGCGTCTGTGGCTGTATCAACAGCACTTGTTGAATCATCAAGAATAAGAACCTTCGGGTGCTTAAGCAGCGCTCTTGCGATACAGAGTCTCTGTCTCTGACCACCGGAAACATTGCTTCCACCCTGCTCAATCCATGTATTGTATTTATCAGGCATTCTCTCAATGAATTCATCTGCACAGGCCTGACGGCATGCCTCAATGCAATCCTCCTCAGACGCATTTTCATCGCCCCATCTCAAATTATCAAGAATAGTTCCTGAGAAAAGCACATTTTTCTGAAGAACAACTGAAACCTCATTACGAAGAGTTTCGAGGTCGTAGTCTCTTACATCAATTCCGCCTACGCATACAGAACCATCCTTAACATCATACAGACGGCTTATCAGATTAACGAAGCTTGACTTTCCGCAACCCGTTCCGCCTATAATACCAATTGTTTCGCCCGCATTTATATGGATATCTATGTCTTCAAGGGCATCCTTGTCGCTGTCCTTCTTGTATGTGAAGTTCACATGGTTGAAATCAATTCTTCCATCAGGTACTTCCATAACCGGATTCTCAGGATTAATAATATCAGCCTTCTCATTAAGAACCTCTGCAATTCGTCTTGCACTCGCTGCACTCATTGATACCATAACAAATATCATAGAAAGCATCATAAGTGCCATCATCATGCTCATTACATAGCTGAACATTGATGTCAGATTACCCGTTGTCATAGTTCCATCTGTAATAAAATGTGCCGCAAACCACGAAAGCGCAATAATACTTCCGTATATAACAAACATCATAATAGGATTGTTGAATGCAAGCCATGATTCTGCCTTAACAAATGTCTTATAAAGATTCTCGGCAGCCTTACTGAATTTCTTATTCTCATGGTCTTCTCTTACAAATGCTTTGACAACTCTGATTCCTGTGACATTCTCCTGGACACTTGCATTTAAATCATCATATTTGGCAAAACCTTCTGTGAATATTGGAGTTACCTTATATATAATAAAGAAAAGTACAAATCCAAGAAGAATAAGCGCACCTAAGAATATAAAACTTAATGTAGGATTGATAATAAAACACATAACCATACTGCATATCATCATAAGTGGTGCTCTTACCGCAATTCTTAAAATCATCTGATATGCATTCTGCACATTTGTAACATCAGTAGTCATACGGGTAATAAGACCTGCTGTGCTGTATTTGTCTATATTAGAGAATGCAAAGTTCTGGATATTCGAATAGATTCCCTCTCTTAAGTTACATGCAAGACCGGTAGAGGCCAAAGCCGCATATTTTCCTGCCTGAATTCCAGCAAACAGACTTATAAATGCAAGCACGAGCATAAGTCCGCCATACATTAACACCTTGCTCATGTCTCCCGCCTGAATACCCTTATCGATAATACTTGCCGTAACAAACGGAATAAGTATCTCCATAAGAACTTCAACAATTATATATATTGGCGTCTTTATCGAGACTCTTTTATACTCACCAATATATGCCGATAAAGTTTTTAACATTTCTTACACTTCCTTTCACAGTTATTCACATCATCGTATACTTTTTGTAACAGACGGTGTAATTCTTCTTTTTCATCAGCAGAAAGCGCTGAAAGAAACCATTTTTCTTTGTCATGCATTGCCTTGCCTACATGAACGCACATGGCTCTGCCCTTGTCTGTTATTCTCACATGCTTGACTCTCTTATCTGAAGGGTCATAGAAGCTTTCTATCATCCCCTTCTTTTCAAGCCTTGCTGCTGTTCCCGCTATTGTCGCCTGGGCTACGCCAAAGTGCTTCTCAAGCTCCTTAAGCGTAATACATTCATCTTTAGTTTCGTTAATTATCATAAGCATCTTAACCTGTGAAGATGTCATGTCATCTGCTCTTAACTCCTCATTGGCACATCTTCCAAGAATATCATTAAGACGCTTTATAAGTTCTCCACAATGGAGTGACTCTCGCTGCATATCTGCTCCCTTCGTAACAAAACGACATACGAACCTGCCATTCTTTTAATAAAAATCTTAAGTCGCTTTGCTATATTACAAAAATGACAGCACGCTGTCAATAGCATGCTGTCATTTTTATTTTTATTTAATATTTAATCTTATCTGTAATAAGCAGGCTTCAGATGAACCGGAACACCATCTGAGTATTCAGCAATATTAGTTCCCTGAATAAGTGGCCTTACATACTTAATATACTCATCAGAAATATCTGTTCCCTCTGCGGTTATCCACTCTGCTGGGAACTTCTTTTCCTTGTTGCATATATCGTTCACATCTGCAAGTCCGTAATTAATCTCATATCCGTTAGTATCATCTCTTTCAAATGTAATCATTTTTCCAGTTTCACCGTCAAGAGCTGCTACAACCGCTGCCTTTCCTGCTTTTTCGGCTTCATCAATATCTGTTGCTGAAGCAAGAAGTGATGAGCATCTCTGTGGAAGATTAAGCTCAATACTTCTGCATTTAATTCCAAATTCTGCTTTAACATAGTTCTCAAGATACTTTCCACAGCCTGTAAGCATCTTATGTCCGAAGCCATCAACCGATGCCGCATCTGCATATTCACATATGAATCTGCCGTCTTTGTCCGCAATTCCTTCTGATACGCACACAACAACTGCTGTTTCCTGTTCAAGTGCCATCTTAAGTGACTTCTTGAATTCTTCCATATCAAATGCATGCTCTGGCATATATATAAGATAAGGATTTCTGCTATACTCTGTTCTTGCAAGTACTGATGCCGCTGTAACCCAGCCTGCATGCCTTCCCATAAGCTCAACAATTGTCACAGACGGGTGTGCATAACATGTTGCATCAAGTATAATTTCTCTTAATGTTGAAGCAACATATTTTGCAGTTGAGCCATACCCTGGCGTATGATCTGTCATAACAAGATCATTATCAATTGTCTTAGGTACACCTATAAATCTGATGTCCGATTTTTTCAATAATGCCACTCTTGATAATTTTGAAACTGTATCCATTGAATCATTGCCACCAATATAGAACACATATCCAATGTTCATCTGTGCAAATGTATCAAACAATTTATCATACACCTTATCCCCTAAATCTTCTGGAAGCATATACCTGCAGCTTCCAAGAAAAGAAGCTGGTGTTATCTTTAATCTATCAATCGGCTCATTATCTGCCACTTCTGAAAGATTAATAAAATTGCCTGCCAGAAATCCCTCAATTCCATGCACCATGCCATACACAGTGCCAATCTTTTCCTTATTTCTAAGTCCTTCCTCAATCACTCCATATAATGATGAATTAATAACCGCTGTTGGTCCGCCTGACTGACCTACCAGAATATTCTTTAACATACTCATGCCTCCTATACCTTATTGCTGTTGCTGTTGCCGTTGCTTAGATTGTATCATCTGTTGATTATTGATTGCAACATGATACCTATAGATAGTCGTATTTTTAATTCTCTTATAGGAACATTTCAGCCATTTTCTATCATTTAAGCTGTCTACACAGCAAAATGTTCCTATAAATTCTGTTTTTGAAGTCATCTTATAGGTCTTTTTCTGCATTTTCACAATAATTTTTTAAAATACACCTATTTTTCTCAAATTCTACCTATAAAGTTAACTTATTTTTAAATTTTATAGGAAACGGCGGCTAAATCGGCAGGCAGAAGATAAAACTCATATAATAATAATGTTCCTTAACAAGTTGACACATTTCCACTAAGCGTATAATATTCAATTATTCACATAAGGCGCTTAAAAACAGCGCAGGAATGGAGTTTAATATGAGATTCGTAATACAGCGTGTTAATCATGCAAATGTTAAGATAGATGGCAAAGTTGTTGGAAATATCGGACATGGTCTTTTGATTCTTTTCGGGGCTGGTCAGGACGATACAGAAGAAATGCTTCCAAAATATGTAGACAAGATATGCAAAATGCGTATTTTTGAAGACGAGAATGGCAAAACTAATCTGTCTCTGGCAGATGTCGGTGGCGAGCTGCTTATTGTAAGCCAGTTTACACTTTATGCGGACTGCCGCAAAGGCAACCGCCCAAGCTTTACTAATGCCGGCGCGCCTGATATGGCTAACGCCCTTTATGAAAAATTCGTCGCAATGTGCCGTGAGCGTGTCCCTAAAGTTGAAACCGGCAGATTCGGTGCTGATATGAAGGTCAGCCTTGAAAACGACGGACCATTCACAATACTGATAGATAGTGAGGATTTCTGATATGTTTAGAATGTGGTGTAAGCTCTTTGACGACAGAGGGCATCTTATCAAAGACACTGTAATTAAAAATGCGGATTCTGATTTAAACAGAACCCGCAAAATATTCGCTGCTATTCATGACGCATGCTATGAATTCGACCTTGCCGAGCCAATCTGGCTCGATTCCAATGTTTCAGAATTCCAGCGCCACTCGAAAGTACGCTTCACTAAAGATAACTTTGTTGAAGATATCGAATTTGCTTATATGGAAATTGAGGTTATTGAGGAAGATTAGAAATACATTGACTTTTTGCGCGAAGAATATCAACTTTCGTCCGCAATATATCAATTTTAGTGCGAAGAATATCAATTTAATTTGATATATTGCGTTATGAAAAAGCATTTTTTCTTTTTAACATCTAATTATAGTAAAAATGCGGACTCCTCCCGGAATCCGCATTTTTATATTAAAACTAATAAATCATACATTCAATCAGCACAACCACTCCATCATTCCACCTTGCAATCCTGCCATTATATATTTCATCAGCTTCCTGCTGTGAAACAAGCGACTGACCGTGGTTTGCTGACCTTTCCGCTGACTCTTCAGAAGCATAATAATCAACCTTGCATTCATCTACAACATTTTTCGTGCCTGAAGAGAAATCATAAACCGTGAACCTTTCAAGTCCATCCCCCTGCCATACGCCTTTTATTCCGTCCATAATATAATAATTACCATTCGCTGAAACTATCGAAACAAATCCATTTTGTGAGTGGCTGTTTCCAACCTCTTTTTTATACAAAATCTGACCTGTAATGCCATCTTTGACTGTCACCGTAACATATTTTCTTGTATCCTTAAGTGCCTCATCGACATTGCTGATATCAGCAGCATATCCATATACCTCCATCGATACAACATCATCAACACCATCATGCGTAAGGTCGTACCTATATTCCGTGACGAGGTAATTCTGCATTTTATCATTGTCCTTTTGAATATCAGCCTCAATTCCGCTTTCCGACAATTTTCTACTGCCCTTAACACTTCCGCCTCCAAATGCCAGAACAGTAACAGCCACAACAATCATTATGAGTACAAATGCTGCACTTTTGTATGTTTTCCTACTGCCAGCAATTCTTTCAATCCGCTTCTTAAGTTCGCGGTAACCAGAGGACGCTCCCGATAAAAGATATATATCCGATAATCTGCCGGAATGTCTGGCGGCAGCATTTAACAGCATCTCACCATATTTCTGTCTCTCGCTTGCACTGCAATTTCTTATAACCGCTTCATCACAGAATAACTCGCAGTCCTCTTTGTGAAAATGTGCTGCCACCCACACAAGCGGATTAAACCAGTATATACATACACACAACATTCTCACTAACGCCCACCAGTTGTCTCTGTGTCTGTAGTGAGTCAGTTCATGGCTTATTATAAATTCATTATCCCCTACATTATTATTAACATAAACAGCTGGATGGACTACCCCATACAGACAAGCTGAATCCACAGCATTAGTATTATAAATGTTAATTCTATCTCTTTTGCCTGCTAACTTTCTTGATGACATAAGTCTGCCTGTAAATATAAGATTGCTCACAATTACAACAGCAAACATAACTACCATACCAGTCAGCCATATAATTCGTATATAATTTACAAGTTGCATATTCTTATCTGACCGCACATAACTTCCTATCTGTGCATTGCTATCTGACATCGCACTGCTTCCTGTCTGTATATTACCATCCACCTGTGCATTATTTGCTGCCTGCAGATTACCGTCCGACTGTGCACCGCTTCCTGCCTGCAAATCATCACCAATCTGTGAATCCGATACACTGTCCGATTTTTCCTGTACTTCGGTTGTGATGTCTCTGCTTTGAAGATTTATTACATTTTTAGTCAGATAATCTGTTACATTTACAACATTTCCAAATAACTGCACAGGTATTAAAAGACGCATTGCAACTAACGCCCACAATACACAGATTGCTCCGCTCTTTACTCTGCTGCCAAAAAATTTCCGCAAAATCATTACCACAACAATCATTATGCTTGATGTTATAACTACATTAATCAGCTTTCTCACCTGCCTTCTTCAAAATAGCCTGCAACTCATTAATCTCATCCTTACTAAGTTCGTTAGATTTGACAAGCGTGCTCATCATCATATTGACTGAACCCTTAAACACTCTATCAAGCAGACTCTTTGTCTCCGACAATGCCACATCTTCCTTCTTTACCAGCGGATAATATTCCCTTGCCCTGCCGCCTTCACTGTAAGCAATCAGCCCCTTATCCACCATTCTTCCAAGCATTGTGACAACCGTACTTTTGCTCCAGCCAGTCTCCTCTTCGAGCATGTGATACAACTGCATCATAGTATATGGCTGCTCCCATAGCTTCTCCATAATTGTCCATTCACTCTTATTTAAAGTCATCGTTTTCCCTCTCCTGTAGTTCTACATCTGTCAACCTAAAGATATCATTTTGTTTTACAAATGTCAACCTCTTTATTTTAAAAAACGGACTCTGGCAATAACCAGAATCCGCACAGTCCACATATTCATTATAAAAATATATATTATACAATAACATTTCGCTCTTCCCCGTCCATATATGCCCTGATATTAAGATATATCTCGTCCATCAGGCGGGTTCTCGCCTCATATGTCGCCCATGCAACATGAGGGGTAACGATAAGCTTGTTGCTGTCCTTAATTGTAAGAAGAGGATTGTCCTTAGCAACCGGCTCAGTGGTTATTACATCAAGTCCTGCTGCTGCAATCACGCCTTCGTTAAGCGCTCTTACAAGGTCTGCGTCATTAACAATCGGGCCACGTCCAAGATTCAGAAGAACTGCGCTACTCTTCATCTTCTTAAATGTCTCATAATTAAACAGATTTTCTGTATATTTGTTAAGCGGTGCATGAATTGACACAATGTCCGATTTCTTCAAAAATTCATCAAGCTCATATCTTTCGTATGGCACATCATAGCTGTGACCGCTTGCTGAATAGTATATTACATTACAGCCAAAGTCTGCCGCAATCTTAGCAACGCCTCTTCCTATATTGCCAAGTCCGACAATTCCCCATGTCTTTCCTGCCAGTTCGTGAAACACATTTGCAAAATGTGAGAAGCAAGGCCACTCTGCATACTCGCCGCTCTTTACGAAATCATCATAATATCTCATCTTCTCGACAAGATAAAATGCAAGTGCAAATGTGTGCTGTATAACTGACTGTGTTGAATATCCAGCAACATTGGCAACCCTTATTCCATGCGCTTTGGCATATTCTATATCAATATTGTTGTAGCCTGTAGCTGCCTCTGCCACCATCTTAAGATTAGGCGCAGCTGCCATGCACTCTGCGTTCATGTTAGTTTTATTAATAATAACGACATCAGGATTATGCTCTTTCATTCTTGCAACAGCTTCCTCATAAGAACTTAAGCTGTATGTCACAACTTCGCCAAGCCTGTTAAACTGCTCAAGCGAAATATCATCTCCGTATGTCATAGTTTCCAACATAAGTATCTTCATAATAATCCTCCGTTTCTGCACATTTTTGCATAATTATCGTACATTTTTAATAATTTCCCTGTACTGTTTATTTAGTTTCACAAGCTCCCTGTCTACATTTTTTAGTAAAAAAAGTCGTCCTGCACCTTTCATTTTCTTAAATGGTTTTACAGTCAGCCTGCTATGTATATCGACATTTCCGCTGTCATCATCTGCATAATTTCTGATTGCTATTAATACAGTCTGCATACAAACCTCCCAAATGACATTGAATACTACCGCATTATACATCTTAATTAAAGCAGATATTGTCGAACCACCGTCTGATTAAATATTTGCAACAAGTTCCTTCATAACCTTGACATTGTTAGCAATTGCGAGCTTTTCAAATGCCGGGTAATCCATTGTTGCACTGTCATCTGCCTTATCCGAAATCGCTCTCAAAATCACAAATGGAACCTTATTAAGATATGCTGCCTGTGCAATAGCCGCACCTTCCATCTCTGTACAGTATCCTGCAAATTCAGACGAAATTCTATCCTTTACTGCCTTATCCGAAATGAACTGGTCTCCACTTACAACTCGTCCAACATGAACGCCTACTGAAGTGACTGCCTTCGCACACGATTCCTTTGCAAGCTCAATAAGTCTTTCATCTGCTTTAAATGAAAGTGTATCCATTCTTGGAATCTGACCAAGTGGATATCCAAATCCTGTCGCATCCATATCATGATGAAGAACATCTGATGATATAACAATATCCGCAATATCAATCTCAGCCCTTAAAGAACCAGCAATACCTGTATTGATAACATAATCAACGCCAAAATCATCAACAAGAATCTGTGTACATACAGCAGCATTAACTTTACCAATACCACTTCTTACAATTACAACATCCTTATCTGCAAGAATTCCTGCCTTAAATGTCATACATGCCTTAGTCTCTTCTTTTTTTATATCCATAACTGCCACAATCTGTTCAACTTCTTCATCCATAAGATTGAATATTCTTTCCGCTCCGGCAAGTGCCATAACAATACTGTTAAACTGCTGGCTTACCTGATTGATCGGCTGGCTGAAGCTCTTGTTAAAAGTAAGAAAACTTGCCAGGCCGCCAAGAGTAAATCCACCCACACCGTTTACGGCCAGCACGCCTCCAACAATGGCGCACAGCACATAGCTGATATTTCCAATCTGCGCACAGGTAGGCATCAGCACGTTTGCAAATTTATTGGCATTATTCGCGCTCTCAAACAGCTGGTCATTCAGCTCATTAAACTTCTCAAGGCTTTCTTCCTCATGGCAGAATACCTTTACGACCTTCTGACCACCCATCATCTCCTCAATAAAGCCGTTTACCTCACCCAGGTTCTTCTGCTGCTTTACGAAGTACTTTCCGCTCATTCCGGTAGCCTTCTTGGTGACAACGAGCATAAGACCTACAAGCACTAGAGTTAACAGTGTAAGCGGTATGTTAAGGATAATCATGCTTGCCAGCACACCTATGATGGTGATTGAGCTGTTGATAAGCTG
>OOCR01001582.1_pt1 | contig 11381 bp, 10 predicted proteins | sample 1671491 | NCBI WGS metagenome assembly OOCR01 (sample SAMN06348162, study PRJEB24527) | human gut metagenome | biome: human gut; feature: ankylosing spondylitis patient; material: feces | host: Homo sapiens | place: China | collected 2015-10
TGAATCAATTGACATATCACTGACAATACTTTCGAGAAAATATGTTCCCGTACCTCCGTCATATATCTTAGCATCTTTAGAATTAATAAGGTCTACAATCAGGCTTGTATTGGCTTCTCCATCGCTTTCCTTGTACTTGGTAGCAAGAAGGTCCGCGTTATCAATAAGATCCTGATTAACTGTTACACTTGACGCTGTAAGAGCCTTGCTTCCATCTGACATTACAAAAAGTGGAATTCCGCTTGCCGAGCCATCTGATGTAACACCCTTTGTAAGAATCTCATTGATTGATGATACAAATGTCTGTATAAACTGGTTAAGCTGTGCCTGATAATAAGGAACTCCCTTATAATTAGTATTGCTGTCCACCTTACTTACTGTATCAGTAAGGATATTACCCTCTGCATCTGTCTTATATGTTTCATTGCCATCATCGTCAGTTGTTGTGGCATATTTTTCAATCTCACCATTACATCCGTCTCTTATATCAATAAGCCCCTTTAACTCTCCGCCTAATGAAGTGCTGTATATGTTAAATGGCTGTCCGGTCTCCCACTGTATGTCATACAGACCTGCCGCATCTGATACATTTCTTGGTTCATCTCTTGAAACAGTCTGAAGAGTATGGTAATTATAGCCATTAACAAGCGAATTACCATTAATTGTAATCTGAAGGTCTGTAAGATTGTTGCCAATGTCTGTCTCACTTACTGATATATTAACCAGCTTGGAAAGATCATCAATTAAAGCATTTCTCTCATCCTTAAGGTCGTTGGCATTGCCATAATTAGCCTGAATCTGGTTAATCTGCTTATTAAGAGAAGAAATGCTCTGTGCCAGAGAATTAATCTGGTTTACAGTATCTTTAATCTCGTTATTAGCGTCTATCTGAACATTCCTTAAATTAGTAGCCAGAGTATTAAAGTAATCTGTCATGCTCTTTGCATTATTGATAAGCTGGTTCTTTGCTGATGTATCAGCCGGTGTAAGATCAAGCTGGTTAAGTGCTGCAAAGAAATTCTCATACTCTGTTGAATATCCCTTAAGTGTGAACTCATTGAGATAATTCTGTATCTGTGACATGTATGTATCCTTAACATTGTACTGTCCATAATTAGTATAATTATTTCTGTACTTCTCATCATAGTAAGAATCTCTCATCTGATTAATTGCATCAACGATAACTCCTGCACCAAGTGTTCCATATTTAGCATATGAACGTAATGCCTCACCAGCCTTAATTGATGCTGTTTCTTTCGTATATGCCTGGTTATTGATATTAGCAAGATTATGTGATGTAACATTTATAGAGGTCTGCGCCGCCTGCAATCCTGTATATGCAATTGTTAATCCAAAAAATGTTGATGCCATATTATCCTCCTGTATTAATCAGCATTTATATACGTCCAAGTGAAGTAACGAGATGTTCCAGCATTTCGCTTACTACATTGACATATCTCGATGCTGCATTATATGCCTGCTGATACTTTATCATCTTCTCTAACTCTTCATCAGAGGATACACCCTCTGACTGTAGTCTCTGGTTATCATAACCATCAACCATCGTTGTCTGGTTACCTACATAATTATAAAGTGCCTTACCCATAGTGGCATATTCACCAATATAATTATTGTAGAATGACATGTAATCCGACTTCGCATACATGTCCGGGTTAAGGGAAGCGAATTTCTCATCCCATATATCCACGAGTTCCTTGGCTCTGTCAAAATCTTCCTTACCCTGTACAGTAGAAAGTGGAATCTTTCCTACATTCTGTGCTGCTTCAGGATTAATCTTCAGATTGCCAAGCTTATATAATGATTCATAATCTGTCTCGTTAAGATTGTTTCTAAGATAGATTGTCTCTCCATTATCACCTGTAGTCTTAATATATCTGTCTGTTCCAATTCTTGAAAACAGTTCTGTACCAACAGTCTTATTGTCATCCATACCGTATCCAGTCTTGTCCATGTCAAGCATAAGATACTCATATGAATCAACCGGAACCGCTGCTCCGCCTGCACTCTCGTATAATTTCTCACCAGATGCATAGCTGTAAGTACCATCCCCATTATCAGTTCCGGTAACCTCTCTTCCGTATCTGTCATAAAGAACCGGCTGGTCAACTGAATTATATATGTATGTATCTGCCTGAATCTCACTTCCATCTGCATTAAGATAAGGATTATTCCTTGTCTCAGTTTTCTCCGGACACAAGATTCCGTTGATTCTTTCAACAATTCCATTAACAAGCTTATCGAATCCCGCCATAGCGCTAAGAATTGCTGAAGGCTCTACATATGTATTGTAGTATTCCTGCTGCTTTGCATATTCATTATAGGCCTGCTGATATGCTGTACGGCCTTCCTCAGTACTCATGTCATAATCATTGCTGTCAGGTGCAACAGGAACCACTGTATAATCTACAACCATATTGCCTCTTGCAATAATAAGTCCCTTAAGCTGTCCCTTATCTGTATCATCAGCATTAGATGCCAGCTTACCATCTTCATAAACATCTCTTTCATACGATGGCCATGTAGGAATAACAAGTGTTGTTCCCTCGACAACTCTTGTACTCATAGCTGTAAGTTCGCCTGATGTTACAAGAGGAACTCCAGCTGCATTAATAATAGTTTCCTTATTCTCTGATTCATAATAAGTAATATCTATATATTTGCTGAGTTCATCTATTGCCGCATCTCTCTGGTCTCTTAAATCATTAGCTTTCTCAATACCTGGTGCTTCCACCTTGGCAATACTCTTATTAAGCTTATATATCTGACCTGCAAGATCATTAATCTTATTAACCATATTACTAACCTGTGTATTAAGAGTTGTCTGGTAATCCCTGAGCCCCTTATACACATTTTCTGATTTCTCTATAAATGCAGTCGCATTCTGGATAAGTGATGACCTTGCAACTGTACTTGTCGGATTCTTGGCAAGTTCGTTAATTGAATCATACAGATTGGTAAGATATGACTCATAAGTTACACCCTGCATCTCACCAAACTGATCTTCTATCTCCTGAACAGCATTATACTGGCTTTCATAGAATCCGAGTCTTGAATTTTCATTCCTGTATGCCAGGTCAATATACTGATCTCTTATTCTTCTTACCTCAGATATTGCAACACCAAGTCCATAGCTTGCATAACTTACTTTGTCCTTGCTGTTGACATTGACATATGTAGTATCAGAGAAAGTAACCTGCTGTCTTGTATATCCGGTTGTGTTAATATTAGACAGATTGTGTGCTGTTGTGTTGAGCGCTGTCTGAGCTGTTTTCAAACCGCTTGCTCCAACAAACAATCCTGCCATTCCATTAGCCATAAGGTCACCTCTTTCTTACTTAATTCATAATCTTATATGTATATCGTCATTTTTTTAAAACAAAACACCCCAGAGACTAAAAAAGCCACATTTCCTTAGTAAAAATGTGGCTTTCAATCCAACACGGACAACCCCATCTCACAATAAATCATCCGTGATATTATTCATATTGTCTTATATCCGTGGCATCCTGATATGCCATCAGAATATTACTGCCTGGCATCAAAGCTTGTGCTTCCCATGCCACCTGTCTCCTCATACGCTCCCTTTCCATAGTTAGCCGTCTGTGGAGCCATACTTGCATTCTTCGCAAGATTAATCTCAAAATCAATCATATCCATTGATTCCTTAAGCAGCAGCCTGTTATTATCATTAACCTGCGTAAGCTGGTTTACAGTTTTCTTAAGACTCAGATACGACTGTTCTAAAGCATCATGCTCTGCCTGCTTCTTTTCTAACAGTCTTACTATCTGACTCACCTTAACCTCTGCTGCTGACAGATGCAGAATCTTACATATATCTGCAACACATGACTGTCTCTCCATCTCCAGTCTGTTAAGAATATCAATAAGCTTCTGCTCCTTACCAAATATCTCCTGAAGCTGTCCGACATCTCCCTTAACAATAGCAGTAGTCTTATTATTAGACAAGTCCAAAAGCTCAGTATACTGTCTGTTCTCATCATTCATTATATTAATCAAAGAATCTATCAAACTTGCCATCTAATAAAACCCCACTAAAATGTTAATGTTGAAATGTTGTTCAGAATCTTATCTGCAACAGCTTCTGAACTGATGTTGTAAGTTCCTGCTGCCATACGTGCCTTAATATCAGCAATCTTGTCTTCTCGAACATCAGAAGCCTTACTTACTGCTGTCCTGGCTGTCTGATATGTCTTGGCTGTGTCAGAAATCTCAAACTTGTCACTAACCGATGATGTCTTAGCTGCTGTCTTAGCTTTAGAAATCTGGCTGGTCTGATATATCTGATTAACAGCATTATAAGCATCTATGCGCATATTAACCGCCTCACTTTCCATTAATTAAAGCAGATACTCTCTTGCTTCATGTGTAAGATATCGGACAGTTTCCGCAAATACTTTATACCCGTTTTGAAAAAAGCTTATTATTTATCAAGAAATCTCATCCTTGCCTTTTCTCTTCTCTCTCTTATCTTATCAGCATCAACGGTTGAAGATCTGCTTCCGTACATGCCTCCCAGTCTGTTAGCCAAATCGTTCTTACATCTCTCACAGTATCTTCCGGTTCTTATGGTAGCTCCGCATACTTCGCATGCAATACCAATAGGTGAATCATCACTGAACGATAATCTTTCTTCTCTTATCCACTGTTCAATCTGTCTTGTACTGACATCGCACTTCTCAGATATTTCTCTCATATCAGCCCTTGGATTATCCTCTATATAATCTTTAACCTCCTGAAACTTTTCTTCAAGCTTTCTCATGCATTCAGGACAAAGTCTGTACACACCACCTATATAATTATATAATCTTCCACAGTTCTTACAATTCTTAACTTCCATAGCTTCTCCTTGTTAATCCTCTTTATCAATCTCGTTAAAAGGTCCAGTTACTAAAGCAGCTCATACTTTAAAATCCGTCTCCCACACACAGACTTATACCATATATCTGTGACACTCCTGCGTCTTTAAGTACTGCTGCACATGCATCAAATGTTGCTCCTGTTGTATATATGTCGTCCACGATTAATACTTTTCTATATCTTACAACTTTTCCTCTTACTTGAAAAGCATTTTGCAGATTTTTAATTCTTTCCCGATTACTTAGCTCCTTCATGGGCTGAGTCTTAACAATCCTTACGAGATATTCCTCATCTACCGGAATCTGCATGGCTCTTCCAAGTGCCTGCGCAATAAGCCCAGCCTGGTTAAACCCACGCTCCTTATATTTCGAAATATGAATTGGAACAGGAATTATCACATCCGGCGACCACATGCGTATCATCCTGCCACATCTGCCCGCCATCTGCTTCGCATATATTCCTGCATATTCCTGCTTGTTATAATATTTAAATCTGTATATTGATTCCTTGACATTCTTAGAATATTCATACAACGCACATGCCTGGTCGTATACATGCTTCTGCCTGCTGCAGTCACTGCAGTATTCCGTTTCTTCATCCTTCACCGGTTTGCCACATTTCAAGCAGACAGGCTCGCTTACATAATTTATATTATGCATGCAGCTTCCACACATATCTGTCCTTATCCCTCCAACAAAAGGTGCCGGCTTTCCACACATAGGACACACTGGTGGAAGTACCGCATTAACTGCCTCCATTAATACATTCTTATAATCCATAATCCCCCATTATTGTCATCATTATCACATATAAACATATCAATTATCATTGTCCGAAATCTTCAATATGTCTGATTTCTTCAATCCTGTCTGTGAGTGAAGAATATCGTTTTGACTCTGATACATTGCCAGCCATAAGCCTGAATATCTCCTCTTCCCCAACGAGGCACACACATTTTCTTGCTCTTGTAACTGCCGTATACAGAATATTCCTGTTCATCAGCATTCTTGGTCCCTGCGACATCGGAATAATAACCGCCGGGTACTCACTTCCCTGTGATTTGTGAACTGTAATCGCATACGCAAGTTCAAGCTCATCAAGCTGTGAGAATTCATAAGTAACGAATCTGCCATCTTCGAATTTCACAGTTACATTCTCATCAAATGTGCTTATTCTCTCTATAACTCCGGTATCCCCGTTAAAAGCGCCCGTTCCCTGTTCTGTTGGAATACCGTATCTGCTTCGTTTTTCCCATGCAAGCTGATAATCATTCTTAATCTGCATAACCTTATCGCCTTCACGGAAAGTAACATCACCGACCTGTCTTTCCTGCTTGATAGCATCAGCCGGATTAAGAAAATCCTGCATAATCTTATTAAGACGTTCCACCCCGACATTGGATTTTCGCGATGGAGTAAGAATCTGAAGGTCGTACACATCGGCACCTACATAATCCGGAAGTTTGTCCTTAATAAGCGTTTTCATCGCATTTATTATATTGTCTGCACCGTTTCTGTGAACAAAGAGAAAATCCTTGCTGTACTTGTTAAGTACTACCTCCTCACCCCTGTTTATCTTATGGGCATTAATAATAATCTCACTCTGTGCCGCCTGTCTGAATATCCTCTCCAGCTTAACAACCGGAAAACATCCGGATTCTATGATGTCTTTAAGTACATTTCCCGGACCTACACTTGGAAGCTGGTCCACATCACCTACAAGAATCAGTTTCGTTCCAATCGAAACAGCTTTAAGAAGTGAATTCATAATGCTTATGTCTACCATCGACATCTCATCAACAATAATAACATCAGCCTCAAGCGGATTATCTTCATTTCTCTCAAAGAACATAGACAGACCTGCTACCGACTTTCTGTCACCATCCGGCACGCCGCCGCTTATCTCTAACATTCTGTGGATTGTCTGTGCTTCATAACCGCACGCCTCAGTCATTCTCTTGGCTGCACGTCCCGTAGGCGCTGCCAGCCTGATTTCCAGACCTTCCAGCTCAAAATATTTGATTATTGTATTAATAGTTGTAGTCTTACCGGTTCCCGGACCGCCAGTAACAATAACAAGCCCGTTTCTTACTGCTTTCGCAACAGCCTCTTTCTGGATATCATCAAGAGTTATTCCTTCTTTATCCTCAATCCTTGCAATCCTGTCATCTATGAATTTCTGGTCTTCCTCAATCTGGACATCAAGATTATTAAGCATAGCTGCAACATTTGCTTCCATGTTGTAATACATGCGGGCATAGACACATTTTACATTGTCCTTAACCTTGACAACTATCTTCTTATCCATTGTCAGGTCCATGAGATATTTGTCATAGTCCTGGACATCAATCAAAAGCAGTTCATTGACCTGACGCACAAGCTTATCATACGGAAGATATGTGTGTCCCTGCATTGTCGCCTGATTAAGCACATAAAACATTCCGCTCTTAATCCTGAATTCAGAATCAATCTTGATTCCGGCACGCGAAGCAATCTCATCAGCCGTCCTAAAACCGACACCCTCTATGTCATCAGCAAGCCTGTACGGATTCTGTTCAAGAATGTTATAAATGTCGTTTCCATAACGCTTAAATATTTTGTTGGCAAGATTCATCTGGATTCCATAACGCTGAAGAAACATCATTGCTTTTCTGATGTCTTTCTTGTCAATAAGCTGGTTTGCTATATCCATAGCTTTAGACATGCTTATTCCTTTAATCTCAGCCAGACGCTCCGGTTCTTCTTCCATAATCCTGAATGTATCATCGCCAAATGTCTTAACTATCCGTTCAGCCATCTTCTCGCCGATACCCTTTATTGCCCCGGAGCTTAGATAACGTCTTACGGATGCAGCATCATCCGGCGCCCTGAACTCATAAGATGTGACTTTAAACTGCATGTAGTAAACTGCATGCTTAACAAATTCGCCTTGTGCAGTAATAAATTCACCTGTGTTGATATAGCTTAACACTCCAACACAGGTGATTTCTTCATCATCATATACAATATTAAAAACCGTATATCCATTGTCTTCATTCCTGAAGATAATATTCTCCACAAAGCCCTCTACATATTTCACAGACTCGTAATCCAATCTGTTATCTCCTTTATGTTAAATATTATTTCTGCTCATCTGCCTTAGGAATAGACTCTGTAGAATAATTTCTCTTCATCTGCTCATAAAGCGTCTGTGCTATTCCAAGTCCTTTGCCATGATTAGAATCAGTCATAAGCTTGGCATAAGATGACACCATCTCATCTCCAAAGTAACTTCCCAAAGTATTAAGTGAAGTATCCTCTGTTCCGCCAATTCCAGCCATAGAAGAGAACAGATTGCTATCTTCGTCATCCGAATCAATCTTAGCCATCTTCTCCATTGACTTAAGAACCTGTTCAACAAAATAACTTTCAAAATCCTTGCATACAGACATAAGTTCATCGTCTGATGCCTTAGAATAATCAGTATCTGTAAGTTTATTAGTTAAAGAACCCGCTTTAGAATCATACACATCTGAATAATTCTTACTGCTAAGCCCCGTAATAGAATCGCTCATACACTACACCCCGCTTATCTCTTAAGGTTATTAGCCTGCTCCATCATTGTATCAGATGTTGTTATAGCCTTAGAACATAATTCATACGCTCTCTGTGCTGTAATAAGATTAACCATCTCAGTTGCAACCTGAACATTAGATGATTCAAGATATGACTGTCTTAATGAGCTCTTCTTTCCAACTTCATCGTACGCTTCGTTAAGTGCAGCTCCTGACGCCTCAGTCTCTGAAAGGTAGCTTCCACCAATCTTATCCAGTCCTGCAGGATTAGAAAACTGATATAAGCCAATCTTAATACCGATTGGTGCCGGATTGTTAGACTCGTCAGGATATAAAAGGTTGCCGTCTGTATCAATAGTAATAAGATTAGTCTTATAATCTTTACCATTAGCGTCCTGTCCAAGAACTATCTCTGCACCATCTGCGCTGAGTACAGGATATCCTTCAGAAGTACTAAGCATTACACCTTCTGTAGCTGTTGCCCATGTAAAATGTCCATTTCTTGTATACACAGTCTCGTCAGTATTAGTATTTCTTACTGCGAAAAAACCATCTCCATTAATCGCAAAATCTGTTGTACTGTCAGTTGCATTTAATGCACCCTGTGTATATATTGATGTTACTGCTGAAACTCTTGAACCAAGTCCAACCTGTGCTCCAACAGGTTTATTCTCTCCGTTGGCAGAAGTAGTCTTCGCCTGAAGATTCTGGTAAAGCAGAGACTTAAACTGAGTCTGTTCCTGCTTATATCCTACTGTATTAACATTTGCCAGATTGTTGGCAATAGTATCTACGCTTGTCTGCTGGCTCATCATTCCTGATGCAGCAGTCCACAATGATCTCATCATGTCGTCAGTCCTCCATATGTATATGCCTAACAGTTGTTACTAAATCTCAGATATAGATACCATCTTTCCTAACATCTCATCGATAGTATTCATAATCTTCTGATTACTTTCAAAATCTCTTGCAATAGATATCATATCTACCATCTCTGTTACCACATTAATATTGGAAGCCTCCAAATATCCCTGATTAACTGTTGCTGCAGCATCTGTCTGTGTTGCGCCATCTACAGCTCTGTAAAGATTCTCGCCATATGCCTCAACATAGTCATAATTCTCAAAATCTACAAGAGCAAATCTGTCTACATACTGTCCGTCAGCATATATTTCGCCACTCTCTTCTACAGTCAGTTTTTCAAAGTCTGTAGGTAACTGTATCGGACCATTCTCGCCCAATACAAAATCACCATCCTTGGTTACCAGATAACCTTCACGGTTCATCTGGAAAGATCCGTCCCTGGTATAAAGCGTTGAAGTTTCTCCAGCTTTGTTAGTGAAAGAAATCGAAAACAATCCACTTCCACTCAGTGCAAAGTCAAATGTATTGCCTGTGTTCTGGAAAGAGCCCTGATCCCAGCTTCTGAAGGATTCTCCTACTTTCGCTCCAAGATTCAGAGTTCCGATATTCTGATTAATATAGCCCACAGTTTCATCTTTAACTTTGATGCCATAAACATCTTTAAACGACTGTGTCGTAAGGCCTTCTTTCTTATAACCTGTGGTAGTTGCATTAGCCAGATTATTAGACACTACATCCAGTCTCTTCTGCTGAACTGTCAAGCCAGAGTACGCTGTATAAAGCCCTTTTACCATAGCCCGCCTCTTTCTTGATAATATATTCTTCCGGCATAAAAATTGTCCATTCTGCCAGAATGTTAAGAAACATTAGTAATAATCTTATTAAAAATGTTTCAGGTTACTTAACTTCGTCTCTGTAGCCTGCAAGGAACTCAATAAACTTACCTGTACCAATAGCAACACATGTCATTGGATCTTCGGCTGTCATAGTATTAATTCCTGTCTTGGCTTCAATTAAATCCTCAAGTCCTGAAAGAAGACTTCCGCCTCCTGTAAGGACGATTCCTCTGTCTGCAATATCAGATGCAAGTTCTGGTGGAGTCTTTTCAAGAACACTGTGAACAGCTTCAACAATCTGTGAAGTTGCCTCTCTTAAAGCTTCCTCTGTCTCCTCTGAGCTTACCTCTACAGTCTTAGGAAGACCTGTTACAAGGTTTCTTCCTCGTACATTCATAGTTGTGACTTCTGCCTTAGGATAAGCAGAACCAACCTTTATCTTAATATCTTCTGCAGTTCTTTCACCAATAAGAAGATTATGCTTCTTTCTCATGTATCTTACGATAGCTTCATCAAAATCATCTCCGGCAATCTTAATAGAAGTACTTACAACAGTTCCTCCTAAAGAGATAACAGCGATATCAGTTGTACCACCACCGATATCAACAATCATATTACCGCATGGTCTTGAAATATCAATTCCGGCACCGATTGCTGCTGCTATCGGCTCTTCAATAATTGCAACTTCTCTTGCTCCTGCCTGAAGTGTTGCATCCTCAACGGCTTTCTTTTCAACCTCAGTTACACCTGAAGGTACGCAAACACTGATTCTAGGCTTCTTTAACATTCTTCTGCCTATAGCTTTCTGAATAAAATACTTGAGCATCTTCTCTGTTACTGTATAATCTGAAATAACACCCTGACGAAGAGGTCTTACGGCAACAATATTACCAGGTGTACGTCCAAGCATGAGACGTGCCTCTTCACCAATGGCCTTTATCTTATTAGTATCTCTGTCAAAAGCAACAACTGAAGGCTCCTTTAACACAACACCTTTTCCTTTTATATAAACCAGAATACTGGCTGTTCCCAAATCAATTCCTATATCTGTTGACAGCATGAAATTACTCCTTTCACTTTGTACTAAGCTGTTCAATATCCAATCATCCATAAATCTTCCGGCACAAACCACTGCCAAAGTACCACGCATTAAAGATTTTATGCCTAAATATCATTATATACAATAAAAAAAAAATTTAAAAGACTTATTTTAAATAAATTTATAATTT
>OOCR01001590.1_pt1 | contig 11303 bp, 11 predicted proteins | sample 1671491 | NCBI WGS metagenome assembly OOCR01 (sample SAMN06348162, study PRJEB24527) | human gut metagenome | biome: human gut; feature: ankylosing spondylitis patient; material: feces | host: Homo sapiens | place: China | collected 2015-10
TGTTTTTAGTAAATAATTGGACGGCAAAAATACAGATTTATCTACAGGCTGCCAATTAATTGGATATTATTTCTTTCAATTGGTCTATATAACCGGTCTTAATTTATATTTCCAGCAGTTCCTGCAGGCGTTGCACAGACGATTCAATCTGCCAGCGGTCTTCCAGTTCGTCCGCATTAAAGATATATTGCGCCTGCGTATAAAAAGGTGCACGCTTTTCAAGCGCCTGAATGATGAAATCCATTAATTCATCATCTTCCTTTCCCTGAAGAATGGGACGTTGCTGCTTGGCAATACGCAAGCGTCTGAACAGCACATCGGGATGCACATCCAGAAAAACCGTCTTACCTGCCCGATTCATAAACTCCATATTATCAAAAAAACAAGGCGCTCCCCCACCCGTAGAGATTACCACATTCTCGAACTCGGCTACCTCATGAAGCATATTCCTCTCCAGCTCCCTGAATCCGGCCTCACCCCGTTCTGTGAATAACTCTCCCACCGTTTTGTGGAAACGCTCTTCGATATACCAATCCAGATCAATGAACGGTATATTCATCTTGCGGGCAAAAGCCTTGCCCAATGTCGTTTTTCCGGCGCCCATATAGCCGGTAAGGAAGATACGAATCATAAATGACTAATTTTACCTGCAAAATTAGTCATTTATTTCATTATTTAAAGATTTTCACTCTTTCTTCGAGTGGTTGGAATTCTTTTTCTCCCGGTTTTTCGGTAGGAAGCCCGAACGGCATTTCGGCAATCAAGTGCCAATGCTCCGGCAAGTTCCATGTCCGACGCACTTCCTCGTCAATCAACGGGTTATAATGTTGCAATGACGCTCCGAAGCCCACATCTTCCAGCATTGTCCACATAGCCAGTTGGTGCATGGCGGAAGTTTGCAGCGACCATCCCGGAAAGTTTTCCTGATAGGAGGGAAAAGCTTCCTGAAGCCCTTTGACTACTTTCTGATCTTCAAAGAACAACACAGTTCCATATCCACAGGCAAATGAGTGGTCTATCTTCTCCTCTGTTTTCACAAAGGCGTCCGCCGGCACAATCTTCTTCAAAGCGTCTTTCACGATTTTCCACAATTTCTTGTGAGACTCACCCAGCAGTAACACCACGCGTGTGGACTGAGAATTAAATGCCGAAGGCACGTGACGAACAACCGTACTCACGATACACTCGATTTCCTGATCGGATATAGGTGACTGATTAGTAATTGAATAGTAAGTCCGACGATGTTTTAATGCTTCACTAAAAGATCTTTCCATAATATATCCTTTCTTATATATGATATTTCTTAAACTCTCTTTTTTTTATAACAAGTAACTCTACTAACTTGTTCAGTTAGAGAATATATTCGTACCTTCGCAGCCGAATAAACCATTATCTTTTATGGCTAAACAGAAATTCTACGTAGTATGGGAAGGCGTCACTCCCGGAGTTTATACCTCCTGGACGGATTGCCAGCTCCAAATCAAAGGGTATGAAGGCGCCAAATATAAATCTTTCGACACCCGCGAAGAAGCCGAACGCGCACTCTCAGCCTCACCATACGCTTATATAGGAAAAAACGCAAAAAAGAAAAATGAAAAGATATCCTCCGATCTGTTGCCTCCTTCCGTGATAGACAATAGCCTGGCGGTAGACGCGGCTTGCAGTGGAAATCCCGGCCCTATGGAGTATCGCGGTGTACACATAGCCAGCCGACAAGAGATCTTCCATTTCGGTCCGATGAAAGGAACGAATAATATCGGAGAATTTTTAGCTATCGTGCACGGACTGGCACTATTGAAACAGAAAGGATTCGATATGCCCATTTATAGCGACAGTGTCAATGCCATCAGTTGGGTACGACAAAAGAAGTGCAAGACCAAACTCCCCCGAAATGAGGAAACAGAAGCACTATTTCAATTGATAGAACGGGCGGAAAGGTGGCTGAGCACGAATACCTACACTACCCGTATCCTCAAATGGGAAACGAAAGAATGGGGAGAAATCCCGGCGGACTTCGGAAGAAAATAAATATGATATAAAATTCAAAACAAATAAATATGAAAACATTGACTTCTAACAAAGCTTTCTGGCTACTATTAGTCATTTGCGTAGTAACGATCCTTCCTTTTCTCGGGCTGCCGGAGTATCACACCAAAGGCGAGCCCCGCGAATCGATTGTATCCTATTCTATGTTGGAAAGCGACAACTGGATTTTGCCGAGAAATAATGGAGGAGAGATACCCTACAAACCACCTTTCTTCCATTGGACTATTGCAGCCGTTTCAACATTGAACGGCGGTCAGGTTACGGAGATGACTTCCCGTTTGCCATCGGCCATCGCGCTAATCTCCATGACTCTTTTCGGCTTTCTTTTCTTCGCCAAAAGAAAAGGAACGGAAGTGGCGCTGCTCACCGCATTCATCACCTTGACCAACTTCGAGTTGCATCGTGCCGGAGCCAACTGCCGGGTGGATATGGTGCTGACAGCCCTCACCGTCTGTGCCTTATATTGTTTTTACAGATGGTACGAGAAAGGGCTTAAAGGCATTCCCTGGCTGGCTATCCTTCTTATGAGTTTGGGAACGTTGACCAAAGGTCCGGTAGGCACTATCATCCCCTGTCTGGTTACAGGTGTATTCCTTCTGCTCAGAGGAGTAAACTTCTTCAGGGCTTTCCTTCTCCTTTCCGCATGGGCCATCCTTTCACTCATCTTGCCGTTCTGTTGGTACATAGCCGCTTACCAACAAGGGGGAGAAGAATTCCTTGCATTAGTCATGGAAGAGAACTTCGGACGTATGACCAACACAATGAGTTACGACTCCTGCGTGAATCCCTGGCATTACAACTTCGTAACCCTGTTTGCCGGTTATGTACCTTGGACGTTATTGGCACTGCTTTCTCTTTTCAGTCTCACCTATCATAAATTCAGTATCCAGCCGGCTGCCTGGTGGAAACGCTTTACCGCATGGATCAAGAATATGGATCCGGTGGATTTGTTCGCTCTTACCAGCATAGTTGCCACATTCATATTCTATTGCATACCGCAAAGTAAACGTAGCGTATACCTAATGCCTATTTATCCTTTCATCGCATACTTCCTGGCAAAATATTTATTCTATCTGGTGAAGAAACGCTCTAAAGTGATAAAAGTATACGGTAGTATCCTCGCCGTACTGAGTTTACTATTGTTTGCCTGTTTCATTGCCGTGAAATGCGGTCTTATCCCGGAAACAATCTTTCAAGGCCGTCACGCGCAGAACAACATCAATTTCCTGCATGCCATACAGAACATTAACGGAATCGGCTCTTTCATATTAATTGCCATTCCTACATTGCTTGGCATCTGCTGGTGGTTCTATCAACGCAAATATACACTCAGCAACCGATTCCTCTATGCCATCGTTGCACTGACTATGGGAATGTATATCGCACTGGACGGAGCTTACCAGCCACCTATTCTCAATTCAAAATCGGTAAAATCCGTTGCTGCGGAGATAGACCGGGTAGTACCGGCAAGCGCAGGCACGCTTTACGAATTTATCGAGGCCGGTGTACGCTCCATAGGTGACCCTGTACACTATTTTGAAATCAACTTCTACCTGGGAAACCGGATCGGAAATTTCTACAAAGACCGTCCTTCGGAAGGGTTCCTGCTAATAGGAATGCAGGATGCGGAACGGAATCTTCCCGAGTTCGAAAAGGAAGGCTACCAGTTCGAACGGATCTATCAATCACCCAAACCCGTTCTTCGCCAGACTGCCGAGATATACAAATTCATCAAAAAGTAGTCTCGGATGAATTCACTGTTTTTCCATGCTTCACCAGATATTCCGCTGACTGGAGCATGGAAAAACTATATTCTTTCAAGGGCAGAAAACTATCATCCATCGGGACGTGAACCAGCTTCCCATTATCGGTATGATAGGCAAATTCCTGATTCGTCTCATAATTGTACATATACAACTGAGTCGCATTACGGCCTACAATCATATTATCGGCTGTATAAAACATACACGGACGTTCTTCTTTCAACAAGTCCACTCCGAAATTATTCTGCAAATAATCAATACCCAACAGTCCCAATACCGTAGGCTGTATGTCTATTTGTCCACCAAAAGCCATATGTTCCGCTGGAGTTATACTGCTGGAATAAATCATCAACGGGATATGATTATACGATTGCGGAAGTTCACACTCCGCATCCCCAACCAATTTGCCATGATCTCCCTCCAACACGAATATCGTATTCTCAAACCACGACTGTTTGCGCGCTTCTTCGAAAAATTTACGCAAAGCCCAGTCCGCATATTCCACAATCTGAGTTTCCGGTTTGTCCGTTCGGGGATGGAAATAAGGAGGTATTACATAAGGCGGATGATTGCTGATTGACAATAAGGTGGCGAAAAACGGTTGCCCTTCGTCTGCCGTCCGATTCAAAACCGGAATAGCATAGTCGTATAAGAAATCATCCTGTACTCCAAAACTATTCACAACCTTCTCTGACGGATAATCTTCCTGAGCAAAGACCTCATCAAAACCGTTCGTCCTGAAAAAGGCATTCATATTATCGTACTGCCCTTCATGTGTCATAAAAAACAGATTATGATATCCATTCTCCTTCAATACCGTAGGCAATCCCGAATAATGGGGAATCACCGAACCTTTCATCAAGTTCCGTTTCATCATAGCAGGAAAAGAATATAAAGTAGCGTACAAACCATGATTGGTATGAATCCCCGCCGAATAAAAGTTGGGGAAACTAAGGGAACAGGCATACAGGCTATCCAAAAAAGGAGTCAGATTCTGTGACTGCCCGAAACGTTTCATGAAATTGGACGACATCGACTCCATCATAATCAATACCACATTGGGACGGCGTCGCGATACGCTATCCTGTGAATTATGCCGATAAACCGCCAACGGAGAGACATCCGGTTCACCCGGCCGTGCTAACAAAGCTTTTACTTTTTCCAGCGCTTCCTGTTCATCCATCAGATGCAGATATCTGTTTTCCGGCCGTCGGTCGTCCAGCACGCTCGTCAACAAATTAAAGGTCGGACTGACCCCCAACTGATTCAAAAAGGCATCCTGACAGAAATAGGCGGCACTTACCTTGATCGGATTATAGCCTGTACGTCCCCTAATGCCAAATACACAAAGCCCGATCAAGCCAAGCCCTACCAAACCCGCAACACTTCGTTGCAAGCAAGGGAATGAACCGGGAGCAGACAGGCAACGGTGACGGAAATACCGGCCAAGAAAGGCAATCCACACAACAAAGCCAATCAGAAAGAGCAGGAATAAGGCAATGGACAAATAATAGGAAGTCTCTCCCAATATCATCCCCGCAGTAGTACCCGCATAACCGAACCATTCGAAAATGGAAGAATTGATATGCTTGAAAAAGTAGGCGAAATAAGGAATATCAGCCGCACTGATCAGATAAACCAACCCATAAAAGACACCGAAGAAGATAGTGAAGAAACGGAATAAAGCCCTCCCATAACAGTTGCAAAGCCCACAGGCTACAGCTACCGTCAGCGGAAGCAGTAATATGTAACAACCTATCACGTTATCGAACCATACTCCATGTATAAATGCTATCAATGACAGACTTTTATCAGACAGTGCTTCGGCAGTCAGTTGATGGTAAGAAGAAATGAACAATACCCCTCTAAACAATCCGGTGATTATCAGTGCGGAAAGATGCACGGAAAGTATATATACAATAAGATTTAGAAAACGTTTCATAATAGCTTTTTCTTTTTATGAATAGTTCTGAAAGCAGACCTACTGTTTATTTTTATAAGTATATACGAAATGAAGAATCAGGAAATTGATGGGAACGACTACGATAAGCACCAATATAGGAGCGAGAAACTCGCCGAATCCGATCCACAGGAAAAGGTTCAGCAAACCTACCTCAAGCAGATAATTAAGTAAATGACTAAAGCCAAACCCGACAGCGTTGCGCGATGAAGGCTTGGAACGGAATGTAAAGAATGTAGTTAGAAAATAGTTACAGCGTCGAATTGGCCACCAACAGTACCAGACAATATACGCCATAGTGAATCGCCGAAGATATCGTACCGACGATGCCAAAACGCATAAACTGCCAGAATTTCTCCTGCCAGTCCGGGTGTTGTTCCCATGTCTCTTTAATGACTTTGTTTATCCTCATCGCATAACACCTCTTCTACATTATAAAGCGGACGATGTTTCACCTCTTTATATATCTTTCCGATGTACAGCCCTACCGCACCGATTGACATCAGGACGACACCGCCTACAAACCATACGGACAACATCAGAGAGGCCCAGCCATGTTCCGCCGTTCCCGCAATCAACGAATAAAGGACATAAAAACCGATCAGAATGCTGATAAAGACAAAGATAATACCCAAATAGACAATGCCATAAATCGGCTTCACCGAGAATGAGGTTATTCCGTCGAGAGCCAGTCCCAGCATTTTCCGCAGAGTATATTTAGAGCTTCCGGCTGTGCGTTCCCGAATCACATCGTCCACCGTAGTGGAAGGAAAGCCCAGCAGAGGAATAATGCCGCGCAGGTATAGATTACGCTCTTGATAATGTGACAACTGTTCCAGTACCCTCCGGCTCAGAAAGCGGAAATCGGCATGGTTATAAATGGATTCCACTCCCATCCTGCGTTGCAGTTTGTAGAAAGCCGTAGCGGAAAGACGTTTCAACAACGGGTCGGCCTGGCGGGAGACCTTCACTCCGTACACCACATCGTAACCGGCTGTATAAGCATCAATCATTTCCTCTATCGCATTCAAGTCATCCTGCAAATCCGCATCAATGGTAACAACAGCGTCACTCCAGTCTTTGGCAGTCATCATCCCTGCCATGATAGCACTCTGGTGACCTACGTTCCGCGCCAGATTCATTCCTTTCACGTAAGGATTTTCCTTATGCAGCTTCTTGATAATGTTCCACGTACGGTCCTTGCTACCATCATTTACAAAAAGCACGAAGCTGTCCGCACTGATCTTTTCCTTCCCAACCAGCTCATCAAACAAGGCTGTCAAACAGGCGGCTGACTGTTCCAACACTTCTTCCTCATTATAGCAGGGAGACACAATTGCCAATTTAATCATTTCTCGTTCTATTTAGTTAGTTCTGTCCGTTTCATTTTCGCAAATTCCGAGTACGTCAGAAAATCGGCTCTCTTCTCCTTGAAATTACGGATCAGCAGATCCAGCCGTTCTTCCATCCCTTTGCCGGAATGATTACGGATAATAAACGGCATTTTAAATTCGGGATGTTCATTCAATGGATAAAACTCCCACGGGTGGAAATAGGTCACAAAATAGCCGTCGTGCTTCAGCACCCTGTTTGCCATCCATTGGTACAACTTCACCGGAAGATTATGGCAAGACAACCAGAATAGCGGAAAACGTATCCACGGAGTCACCGACGCAGGAATTTGAAGAACTTTACCCGTCATAAAGCAAGTACGCGGCTCAGAAAGATGCATATATCTGCCGGGAATAAACGCCGGATTCAATGAAGAATTATACAGATATCCCATCCGCTCTATTTCTTCATCGGACACCGGAAACATACGCGGCTGGCGATACCCCTCTATCTTCCTCCCCGTCAACCGTTCGAGTATCTCTTTGGAACGACTGACATCCGAAGCCTGAGGCTGCCAATGGTCACACCCATGAGCCGCCACTTCATGCCCTTCATCCATAATACGGTGCATCACCTCCGGAGCATTCTCCGCAAAGTTGCTTGTACAGAAAAAAGTAGCCCGCACCCCATTCTTTTTCAGACAGTCCAGTATCTTGTTCGTACCATAAACCGATACTTCCATTGCCTTATCCAACGGAAAGTCCACTCCATGTTCACGGGGTACATCAAACTCCTCTGTGTCAAAACTTAATAATATCATTGTCAATTAGCTTTCTATTTGATATCCACTTATAATGGAAGATCGTGCAAAGATAATTATTATAAAATAATAAAGTCCATTCCCTACATAAAAAGAAATAAAACAAAAATGCACATATTAAACAATCATATCACTCCAAAGCCACCACATGATAATACACCCCATGTGTTTTCCTGAACGACTCTACTCCCAACCGTCGCAGGATACGCCCGAAATGGGTGGCTTGTCCGAAGGAGAATTTCATTTTGGCGGCTTTCTGTATACGTTGCAATATATCCGCAGCAAGCAACCATTCGCCTTCTTCCTCCTTTCCTGCCGCCCGATAATACACTTGAAACAACTGTTCAATAGCGGGCGACTGCTCAAATTCCTGATTGGCCTCCGTCATGATGGCCTCATCCCGCTCGTCAAACCAATACCGTTCATTCTTATATAATGCCGCCATCGCTTGCGCGTAAAGCTGTTCGTAATCAATAGGACGGACAACATCTATCACTCCCGTCACCTCGACAGCGATATAGCGGCGGCTGCCGGAAGTGTCCGTCAACAAGTCCTTATGATTACTCGTACCGATAAAAGAAGCATAGCGCCGAAGTTCCTCCACCGCCGAAGCATTGGGACGCCTTGTATTCACAACCGGTTTTTGCAGAATATGCTTTAGGAAAGGCTGTTGAGCAATGCTGATCTGGTCGAATTCATCCATATTAATCAACAGGAAACGATTCAGGTACAGTTCCGCATCCCGCTTCCGGCTGAAATCAATGCTATCCGTGTAATAAGCTTGCAGACACGGTGGCAGAATCAAGCGACAGAACGTAGATTTCCTGTATGCCTGCGGACCAACCAATATCGGTGAAGTGCTATTCGCATAATTCTTCCTCATCATTCCACGCCAATGCGCCACCATGCTGAGAAACCAACGGCGAAACAAATGCGGCCAATGAGGATTGTCGCAAGGCACCCGTTTTGCCAGATCTCCAATATGATCCTTCCCATCCCAATGGGGAAGGTCATAAAGAAATTCTTCAGCTGGTTGATACACAGGAACATGATCGGAATTCAGATAACGCACCACATCCTTGTCCCAAAGCTTAAGCCCCTCGTACTGCGCATTCATCGTAATGCTTGCCATCTGCCGTTTGTCCACCGGATGAAAATAGAAATTAAAGGTATTCCGCTCCCGACATTCCACCTGTGTAGTTAACTGGTTGAAACGAAACTCATAGCGGCGTTTCATAAATTCATCCATCTGCATAACAAATATCTGTTCGGGAAGCAGACTGCTTTTATCAGCAAACCCACGTCCGGAACGATAGACATTCTTCACCGTCTCCCGAATCAGAAAATCATCTTTCGGCAAGTGATAATGAGCGCGCGACCACCGTACCGTATCCTCTTCGGGAATACCTGCACGGAAACAATGTCCCGCAAGGGCAACCAGCAACGAATGTATATCTCCGTCCGGCTGAAATTCCTCCTGTTCCTCCAGCGCCCGCGCAAAAGCCGCTTCGAACAGAACGCTTCATGACTTTCATATCCGGGCGCAAGCCGTTGTAAAGGGGAAGCCTCCGTCTGTACCTGTTCACGATAAGTCGTTTCGCCGGGCATAGATACAGGCTGCTTCATGTAAATCGGCATTGATTCGGGATTGAAATACAGCTCCGGATCGAAAGTCAGGCGACAATACTGTTCCAACGAAGGCTCTTTCAGTTCAATATGAAAAGGAAATTGAGGTTGGTAGAACTTCACCGCCAGCCGATAAGCGTGCGCATGAAATAATTCCGCTTGTTCACGGGTAACCGGCAAAAGATCGTCAGGATAAGTAAAACGTACCCAGATCTTGACAGACTTCCCGGAAGAACCGACAAATGCCAGATACGTTTGCGGGAGTTCTTTCACCCACTTCTTCACCTCATCGGCCTCCATAGGCCCCGACAGATTATTCACCTGAATCATTACAATTCCATTGTATTCCGCCATAACCATCATCCCGTTTTTACGGACAAAGGCGGCAGCAGGAAGCAGTTTCGGCACTTTCTGAACATAGTCGTTTTTATCACCGGGAAGCATATAGGGCAGGACTTCTCTCATTTTTGAGACGGGCTGTGCTTTGGTTTCCACTTTCATCAGCTCCACGAGCTGCTCAATTCTCAACGTACGCAGTGTATTCACCTTGCCATCGTCTCTCACCTGTGTTATTCTCATTATTTTATTTATTTGTCCTGCATGTGTGGTGTAGGGCTGTTGTTTACAGACACAAATGTACTGCAAATATTTCACAGAAGCAAATGTATCGTCTCGACACCTTGTATGCAATATTTTAGCGGCAGGAAGCTTTTTATGTATTCAATTTGTGGCATTGTCCCATTAAATTATTAGCCAATAAATTTACTTCCTAAATTTAATATCTAAAATTTCAGCCAAGGCAGGCTTGATTTTCTCCAACATTCGTTCAAACCCTAAATCGCTAGGATGAACACCATCAACAGTACCCTCATGATCTGTTCCTAGAAAATGATTTTCTTTTATTAAGTATAAGTTTTTAAAACCGAGTTTGTGAAGGATGTGTATTTGATCTTCTATTGCTCTATTTTGTTCTTTTACCATCTTACATATTTTCATGTTAAAATTCCCTTTCTCACGAGTAACGGACTGAATGACAATTATGGGAGCATCGGTATGTTTGTCACGGATCGTTTTTATGAAATTGATAGTTCTATCACATATCTCATCGACTGAAGGATTGGGAATACAATCCAAAATAAAAGCATCAACATCATTTATTTGGGATAACATTTTTGCAACAGGTAATTCCATCTTGCCATTTCCACTTACCCCCATATTAATAAACTGATATCCACTACTACGTGATAGTTGAGACGGGTAAGCCAGCCCAGGTCTACTGGCAGATGCTCCTTGGGTAATACTCGACCCATAAACAATGATTTTTCCTTTAAATGGATTATCCATTTTTTTCAAATAGGATTTTTTTGATACTCCTATCTCTAAATGTGTAATTTCATCATATAAAGGTAAATATATCAAACATTCTTTTTCTGATTCATCCATATTTTCTGCTAATATAGAAGATGAATCTATGCCTTGGGGAATGCCGACCCCTGCATATTGCCATATTCCATCTTTTCTAATGTATAAATCAAGTCCTTTTTGCATAATGGGAGTCATATTGGCATTTTGTTTTTTATTAGGCACTCTCCATTTCACCTTTATCACTGAACTATTTGTTTTAAAAGCAATGGCAAGTCCCGCCGAATAAGTATACAGTTGTTTTACAGTCGATGGTAGATTTTGATAATGAGCTGTGTCAATGCGATGAAAAAAATCTCCTTCCACAGTAGCTTTACCAATTAATTGTAAATTG
>OOCR01001596.1_pt1 | contig 11274 bp, 9 predicted proteins | sample 1671491 | NCBI WGS metagenome assembly OOCR01 (sample SAMN06348162, study PRJEB24527) | human gut metagenome | biome: human gut; feature: ankylosing spondylitis patient; material: feces | host: Homo sapiens | place: China | collected 2015-10
CCCAGGGCACCACAAATCCGGCCCCGTGGGCGCAGAACACCGAATCCGCCGGGTTTTCCACATCCGCGTCGGGGTCATACCCCGCGGCGGAGACGATCTCGTCGGCGTTATGGCAGGTGTCGTACCCGGCAGGCAGCACAGCCCAGCGGCCCAGCCCGTGGGTGTAGGCCGCGACCTCCCGCGCATAGCCCCGCGCCGTCGCCACAGGCAGACGGCCCGTCAGCCGCACCGTGCCGCCTGACGTCTCCGGTGCCTCAAAGCTGCCGCACATCCTCTGCACATCGGCCATGGCGCGGCCCAGCGCGTCGGCGGGCAGTTCCAACGTAAAATCATACCACGGCTCCAACAGCTGCACGCCGTCCTTCGCCTCGGCCATCCGCAGGCCCTGCCGCACGGCGCGGTAGGTCGCCTGGCGGAAGTCCCCGCCTTCGGTATGCTTCTGGTGGGCACGGCCCGCCGCCAGCGTGATCTTCACATCGGTCAGCGGCGCACCGATCAGCACGCCCGGGTGGGTGCGCTCGGCCAGATGCGTTAAGATCAGCCGCTGCCAGTTTTCGGCCAGCGTGTCGGGCGGGCAGTCCGCCGCCAGCTGCACACCGCTGCCCCGCGCCCCCGGCTCCAGCAGCAGATGTACCTCGGCATAGTGGCGCAGCGGCTCATAGTGGCCGATGCCCTCCACCGCCCTTGTCAGCGTCTCTTTATACAAAATGCCGCCCTCGCTGAACGCCACGGTCAGCCCGAACCGCTCCTGCAAGATCGCCTGCAAAATTTCCAGCTGCACCTCGCCCATCAGCTGGACGTGTACCTCGCCCAGGTCGTCCCGCCAGTTGACGTGCAGCTGCGGGTCCTCGCCCTCCAGCGTTTGCAGCGCCTTTAATAAAGTATGGGGGTCGGCGTCACAGTCCACGCGGTAGTTGAGCACCGGCTCCAAAAGCGGCGTCTCGGCGTCGGATTCCGCGCCAAGCCCCTGCCCGGGCCGCGTACTGACCGGCCCCGCTGCGGCCACAACCATGCCGGGCAGCGCCTCGCTGACCAGCCGGAATTTGCCGCCGTTGTACAGCCGCAGCGCGTCGGCCTTCTCGCCGCCGGGCAGCACATCTTTTACATGCAGCACGCCGCCCGTGACCTTCAGCCAGGTCAGCCGCGTGCCCGCATCCTCACTGATTTTGAACACACGCGCGCCGAATTCCGGCCACCGGGGCGGGGTGCGGGTCAGCGTCTGCAGGCCGCGCAGCAGCCCGTCCAGTCCGTCCAGCCGCAGCGCCGCGCCGAAAAACACCGGGAACACCTGCCGCCGCGCAATAGCGGTCTGTATCGTTTCTGCCGCTGCTGCGCCGGTCTCAAGCACCTCGTTCATCAGCGGCTCGCTGCACAGAGCCAGCGCCTCCGGGTCGGGCGCGGCGGAAAAATCCACGCACCCGTCCCCGAACCGCCCGCGCAGCTCCCGCAGGCGCACGGCGGCATCCGCGCCGGGCAGGTCCATCTTGTTGACAAATACAAACGTAGGTACGCGGTAACGTGCCAGCAGCTTCCACAATGTCTCGGTGTGGGCCTGCACGCCGTCGGTGCCGGAGACGACCAGCACCGCGTAATCCAACACCTGCAAGGCGCGCTCGGCCTCGGCGGAAAAGTCCACGTGGCCGGGCGTATCCAGCAGCGTCAGCTCGGTCTCGTCGGCGCCGTCCGCGGCGGGCAGCGTCAGCACGGCCTGCTTGGCAAAAATCGTGATGCCCCGCGCCCGCTCCTGGCTGTCGGTGTCAAGAAAGGCGTCCCTGTGGTCCACGCGCCCCAGCTTGCGCAGCACCCCCGCGCGGTAAAGCAGCCCTTCGGCCAATGTAGTTTTGCCGCTGTCCACATGTGCCAGCAGCCCGACGACCAGACGTTTCATACCCGTTCCCCTTAGCTTTCAAAAATCATGCCCCTATTGTACAATTTTTCTTGCCATTTGGCAAACGCTGTGCTATACTTATCCCAAATCCACCGAGGAAGGAGAGCACCCTCTTATGCGTTGGCAGTTTGGTGTTGTGTTCCAGAAAAAAGGAAACCCCTGACGTACTGACGCTGTAAGTGTGCCCTTTTTTACCTCGGTAACGCTGTAAGTGTGCAGTTTTTGCGCCCTGTGGCTTTGCCGCGGGGCGCTTTTTGCTGCCTTTTTACATAAATTTAAGGGCACGTTTTCGTATACGATCACAAAAGGGTGTTCCCCCATGAATTTACAAAAACAGCTTCGCTGCGTGTATCTGCACGCATTTACCTCTACCCTGCACTTCACCGACGCCGTCTGGGTCGCGCTGCTGGCGGCCCGCGGCTTTACGCTGGCGCAAATCGGCCTGGCCGAGGGCGTTTTCCACGGCGTCAGCCTGCTGTGTGAGGTCCCCAGCGGCATGGCCGCCGATTTGCTGGGGCGGCGGCGCACGCTGATCTTCGGCGGTGCGCTGGGCGTTGTCTCCGCCGCCACCATGGCATTTGCGCCCAGTCTCGCGTTCATCTGCGCGGGCATGGGGCTGAAAGCGCTGGGCTACAATCTGCTCTCCGGCACCACGGAAGCCCTGACCTACGACAGCCTGAAAGCCGCCGGACGGGAGCGCGACTACATTAAAGTTGACGCCAAAGCGTCAATCTTCATGAAGCTAGCCTCCGCCCTCGGCGCACTGGCCAGCCTGCTGGCCGGGGTGCTGACCTCGGCGGGCTACTACCTTGCGGACGCCGCGGTCAGCGCCGTCTCCGCCTTGGCCGCGGCCAACCTGACCGAACCTGTCGTCACCGACGAACAGGCCGCCCGCGAGAAGCACATCTTACAAGAATTGCCCGCCCGGCTGCGTGTGCACATTTTGGACAGTCTCGACTGCCTGTGCAGCAGCACACCGGCGCGGCGCATTATCATGGCCGACGCGGTCATCTCGCTGCCGTCCTACCTGACCTCGATGTTCGTCCAGCAGCGGCTGACCCAGCAGGGCTGGGCCATGGAATGGCTGTTCCTGCCGGGTCTGCTGGCTGGGGCCGCGGGCATGGCGGGCGCATCGCTGGGCCGCCGCCTGCACCCCAAACGGCTGCGCGCGCTCTATTTCGGCTGTGCGCTGCTCGTCGGCACGGGCACGCTTCTGGCGGGCGCGGCCCCCGCGCTGCTCTGCGCCGCTGGGGCGGTACTCGTGCAGGGGGCACTCTCCGTCTGGTTCCTGCACAGTATGCAGCGGCTCAACGACGCGATCCCCAGTGACCGCCGCGCAACGCTCATCAGCGTGGACAGCATGGCCTACAGTCTGCTGATGATCCCCGCCAGCCCGCTTGTGGGCCTTGTGGGCGACCTGACCGGCCAGGCGGGCGCAGGGCTCTGTGTACTGTGCGCACTTGTCGTCGTCAGCGGCCTTGCGGCAGCGGGCAAAACGCGCTATAATGAGCGCGGAGCATAATTACCCGATTTTTGTAGGGGTCGATGCTCGCATCGGCTCGCAACACAGGAGGCAAAATCCAGATGACATATAAAGAAGTTTTACAGGCTGCCCAGGGTCAGATGGGCCCCTGCCGCGCCTGCCCGGTCTGCAACGGCCGCGCCTGCGGCGGCACGATCCCCGGCCCCGGTGCCAAGGGCAGCGGCACGGTGGCCGTCCGCAACTTTGACGCCTGGCGCAATGTACGGCTGAACATGGATACCATCCATGAAAATTTTGAGCCGGACACATCCCTGACGCTGTTTGGCCGTAGCTTCAAATATCCGTTCTTTGCCGGGCCTGTCGGCGCCATGACGCTGCACTACGGCGACAAGTACAACGATCTGGACTACAACAATATCCTTGTCCCCGCCTGCGCGGCGGCTGGCATTGCTGCCTTCACCGGCGACGGCACGGACCACAAGGTCATGGAGGGCGCGGCTGCTGCCATCACGGCCTGCGGCGGCGCGGGCATCCCCACCGTCAAGCCGTGGGACAACGCCACGGTGGCCCGGAAAATAGCGCTGGCGCGCAGCTCCGGCTGCTTTGCCATGGCCATGGACATCGACGCGGCTGGCCTGCCGTTTTTACAGCACCTTGACCCGCCCGCGGGCAGCAAGACCGTGGAGCAGTTAAAAGAAATCGCCTTGGCCGCGGGCGTGCCGTTTATCTTAAAGGGCATCATGACCGTCAAAGGCGCGGAAAAGGCCATCGAGGCCGGTGCCGCGGGCATTGTTGTCTCGAACCACGGCGGGCGCGTGCTGGACGACTGCCCCGCCACGCAGGAGGTGCTGGCCGACATCGTCGCCGCGGTGGATGGCCGCGCCAAAATTCTGGTGGACGGCGGCATCCGCACCGGCAGCGACGTGTTCAAGGCGCTGGCCCTCGGCGCAGACGCCGTGCTGATCGCGCGGCCCTTCGTCACCGCCGTCTACGGTGCCGGTGCCGACGGCGTCGCCGCCTACACAGCCCAGCTCGGCAATGAGCTAGCCGACACGATGCGCCTGTGCGGTGCGCCCACGCTGGACGCCATCACCCGCGATATGGTACGGGTCATCAAGTAAAAAACGCAATAAAAAATACCATGTTTCCCGGTTGCAAAAACCGTCGAAACATGGTATTCTTTCTATGCCGTTTTATGCGGCGGGCACTGCACATACGGCAGGCGGTTGGTCTCTACCCTCCGAAAGGAGGTGAGATCATGCGTTTTACATTCACGTTTTATGTTGGTCGCAAGACTATTACATTGAGCATCGTTGTAAAAAGCAAGAACCGCCACTCTGCCAAGTGACGGTTCTTAGGTCTAACCTAATTACCCTAGCTTGAAAGAGACCAACCGCTTGTCGCAGTGCCTTTTTCTATACTTATTATAACGCTGTGCTGTCCCTTTGTCAAGCCGCAGCCTGCCGCCTCTCCCCTGCATAAATATTCTTTTTTCCGCAAAAATCCCCCAAACCTCTTGCATAACCCGCGGTTTTGCATTACTATTAAAGCATACCGCCGCTTTAAACCGGCAGCGTGAGGGATCTGTGCAAAGTATAGGAGGAAGTATCATGAAAAAATTCATCAGCACCGTTCTGGCACTCGGCATGGCCGCGAGCCTGGCCGCCTGCGGCGGCAGCGCATCCACGGCAGCTTCTACGGAAAGCACCGCAGCTTCCGCCGCTGAAGCCACTGCCGACAGCGACCTTGCCTACATCAAAAACAAGGGCAAAATGACCATCGGCTACACCGTCTATGAGCCGATGAACTACACTGACGCCGACGGCAATTTCACCGGCTTTGACACCGAGCTTGCCACTGCCGTCTGCGAAAAGCTGGGCGTGGAGCCCGACTTTGTTGAGATCAACTGGGACACCAAAATTGTCGAGCTGGACGCCAAGAGCATCGACTGCATCTGGAACGGCATGACCCTGACCGATGACATCATGGCCAACGCCGCCTGCACGAAGGCCTATGCCAAGAACGCGCAGGTCGTCGTCATGAAGGCCGATGCCGATTACAGCTCCACCGCCGACCTTGTCGGCAAGACCATCGTGGCTGAGGCCGGTTCCGCCGGTGAGAGCGCCATCAGCGAGGACGAGAGCCTCTCCCAGGCCGACTACGTCAGCAAGTCCGTCCAGACTGACTGCCTGATGGAGGTCGCCGCCGGTACGGCTGACGCCGCCGTGCTGGATCTGACGCTGGCCACCGCCATGATCGGCGAGGGCACCGACTACGCAAACCTCGCCATCAAGGACGAGCTGAACGCCGAGGAGTACGGCGTCGCCTTCCGCAAGGGCAGCGATGCCGCCGACGCCGTGAACGCCGCCTTTGACGAGCTGAAGGCCGACGGCACGATGCAGGCCCTGGCCGACAAGTACAGCCTGACGCTGGCCGACTGATGGGCGAGGCAGCAGTCATCTGGGGCCGCCTGACCGAGGCGTTCTGGCTCAACTGCCAGCTGTTCGGTCTGACTCTATTGTTCGCACTGCCGCTGGGGCTGGTGGTGTCGTTCGGCTCCATGAGCAGGCTTGCCCCGCTGCGCGGCGTCGTCAAAACGTTTGTCTGGGTCATCCGCGGCACGCCGCTGATGCTGCAGATCCTGGTCATCTACTTAGGGCCCGGCCTGCTGGGCTTCACCAGCCCATGGCCGTCCGGCGGCAGCGGGCGTCTGGTCGCCGCCGTCGTGGCGTTCGCCATCAACTACGCCTGCTATTTCTCGGAAATTTACCGCGGCGGCATCGAGGCTGTGCCCAGGGGCCAGACCGAGGCCGGGCAGGTGCTGGGCATGACAAAGACCCAGATTTTCTTCCGCGTCACGCTCCTGCAGGTCATCAAGCGCATCCTGCCGCCCATGGGCAATGAGATCATCACGCTGGTCAAGGATACCTCGCTGGCGAACGTCATTGCCAACAAGGACATCATCATGATGGCGAAAGAGTACAGCGCCAAGGGCCTGATCTGGCCGCTGTTCTCCACAGCGGTGTTCTTCCTCGTGTTCGTCGGTGCGCTGACGCTGCTGTTCGGCTGGCTGGAAAAGCGGCTGGACTATTTCAAGTAAGGGGGCGCGGCTATGGCATTGTTGGAAGTAAACGGCATCGGCAAGAGCTTTGGTGCCACAAAGGTGCTGCGCGACATTTCGTTTGATCTGGCCGAGGGCGAGGCTCTCGCCATCATCGGCTCGTCCGGCTCCGGCAAAACAACGCTGCTGCGCTGTCTGAACTTTCTGGAGACCGCCGACACCGGCAGCATTACGGTAGCGGGTGAAACGCTGTGGAGCGCCGCCGACACCAAAACGCAGAGCGAAGAAGCCATCCGCAAAAAGCGGCTGCACTTCGGCCTTGTGTTCCAGAGCTTCAACCTGTTTCCCCAGTACACGGCGCTGCAGAACGTCATGCTGGCGGGCCAGCTCCTGGCGAAGGAGCGCCCCGACTACAAGCAGAACCGGCGGCAGATTCTGGCCGACATTGAAACGCAGGCAAAGGCCCTGCTGGCGCAGATGGGGCTTTCTGACCGGGAGAACCACTACCCGCACCAGCTTTCCGGCGGGCAGCAGCAGCGCGTGGCGATTGCCCGCGCACTGGCGCTGCACCCGGACATCCTCTGCTTTGATGAGCCGACCTCGGCCCTTGACCCCGAGCTGACCGGCGAGGTGCTGCGCGTCCTGCGCGAGCTGGCCGAGCACAAGACGACGATGATCATCGTCACGCACGAGATGAAGTTTGCCCGCGACGCTGCGGACCGCATCCTCTTCATGGACGGCGGTGTCGTCGTCGAGCAGGGCGACGCCAAGGAGCTCATCGACCACCCCAAAGAGGAACGCACCCGGCAGTTTTTGGCAAGCTACGGGAAATAACCGAAACCGGCAGACCGTTCAATTCAACGGCCTGCCGGTTATCTTTTTCTGTAGGGAGGGATCTTGACCCCTCCGCGGCGCTTTGCGATCGGCACTCACGGCCCGGAACGGTCAAGCCCGTTCCCTACAAATCCGCGTTTCCCATTTGCGATTTCCCCTCACGGAGCCTCCGTAGGGGCGCATTCTATATGCGCCCGCGCCGTCCGCGGCGGCGGAAGCATCCCCGGGCGGACAGGGAATCCGCCCCTGCAAAGCACTTTTTCGCGTCAATGCGCTATTACCGCACCGCAATGCACTCGATCTCGACGAGCGCTCCCTTCGGCAGCGCGGCGATCTGCACGCAGCTGCGCGCGGGGAAGCCGCCGTGGAAGTAGGTGCCGTAAATTTCATTCACGGTGCCGAAATCCCCCAGATCCTGCACAAATACTGTCGTCTTGACGACATTGTCCAGCGTCAGACCGGCCTCCTGCAGCACAGCCTGCAGATTCTTGAGCGCCTGGTGCGTCTGGGCCTGCACGCCCTCGGCCAATGCACCGGTGGCGGGGTCCAGGCCGAGCTGGCCGCTGCAATAGACGGTGTCACCGGTGTCAACAGCCTGGGCATAGGGGCCCAGGGCGGCGGGTGCGTTCGTGGTAGCAATACGCTTCATAATACTAAACACTCCTCTATATTATTATTTTTTTTCAGGCTCGTCGGTCTCGGGCGGCCATACAAAGCCGCGCCGGGCCAGACAATCCTGCAAAAACTCCGTTGCCTGCTTCGTGTAGGCGTCGTTGTCGTGGTAGTAGCTCACGGCGTGCTCTGCGCCGTGTACCGTCAAAAATTTCTTGCCCTTCGCGCGGCAGGCTTCATAGTTGCGCTTCCCCATATCATAGGGTACAAAGCCGTCCGCGTCGCCGTGGACAAACAAAATCGGCACCTTGCTCTGCGCTGCGGCGGCCTCGCAGTCGGCGTCCTCGGGGTCAAAGTGGCCGAACAGGATCGCGCCCAGCCGTCCAACCGCATAGGTCAGCTCCAGCGGCATGCCGGGCAGATACTCCGGCAGGCACTTGCGGGTGATCTCCCGCGGGCTGGTGTAGCCGCAGTCCGCCACAATGCCGCAGACGTTGTCCGGCAGGTTCAGCCCGGCGGCCAGCAGCACGGTGGCCGCACCCATCGAGACGCCCATCAAAAAGATCGGCACCTCGGGGCCGAAGCGGCTCCGCGCCCAGACCGTCCAGTCGCGGGCGTCGTAGCGCTCCTTCACGCCCATCGTAATCGTATGGCCGCCGCTGTAGCCGTGGGCGCGCTGGTCGGGCAGCAGCACATTGTAGCCCAGCGCCGTACACAGCGTATAGCCGCCCAGGCCGTCCCGCTCCGCATAGCCGCGGTAGCCGTGGAAGATGATTGCCAGAGGCGCGCCGTCGGCGTGGTGGTAGTAGCGTGCGGCCAGCGGCGTACCGTCCTGCGCCGTGATGTGCACAGCCTTGAACATATCCCGCGCCAGCGCGTCGGCGTCGGGGCCCATAGCCTTGCGGTAGCACTCCCGCGTGGGCATATCCGCCGGGGAGGGCACCTTCGTCGTCGGCTTCTGGTAAAAGGCAACGCGGTAGACGGCATACGCCGCGCCCAGCACCGCCGTGCCCGCCGCGGCCCCTGCCGCCAAAAGAGGATGCTTTTTCATAACGGTCACCTCGTTTTCACTTTCCCAGATTATAACAAATTTCCCGGCATATCGCAACGATGTACCAAAAAAGTTTACACTTGCCAGCGCGGCACTTTCGCGGTATAGTAATAGCATTCCATAAATGGAGGCCGCCCCCATGAGCGAACTGACCCAGACCCTGAAGATACTCGTCACCCGCTACCCCGGCACAATGGCCGAGCTGGCCCGCAAAGCGTCGATCGACCGCTCCACGCTGTACAAAATTGTAAGCGGTCAGCGCACCCCGCGGGAGTTCCAGCTGGAGCACCTGGCCGACGCGCTGGAATTGAGCGAGGAACAGAAATCCGCCCTGCTGCTGCAATACAAGCAGCGTGGCCGCGGCCCCGATCCCAGGCTGCGCGCCGAGCTGCACCACCTGCTGGAGGTCTCTTTCCGGGTGGAGGATTTCACCCACCGCGAGGGCCTTATCTCCAACGAAGCCGCCAGCCAGCTGCGCTGCAGCGAGCAGTACATAGAGGGCAGCCGCGCAGTCGCCGCCGCCGTGGCATCGCTGGTGGCCAACCACATTCTGTCCGGCGATACCCGCCCGCTGCTCCTCTCGCCGTTCACAAACCCCACGCTGGACCATGTGCTGGTGGAACGCTTTTCGGCAGCGGACGGCGCACCCGTCACACTGTCCCAGCTGCTGATTTATGCCGAGAACCGCGACATCCCCCGGGAATGGGTGTCCGGCGTGTCCGTCCTGACCCGCACACTGCCGTTCCTTTTCCTGCCCAAGCTGAATTACGAGGCCCGCGTCGTGCGCCACGTCATGACCGAGCCCAGCCCCGGCACGCTGATGCCTGTCTATCTGCTGCTGCCCAAGGCCGCCGTCATGATGGACATCCAGGGCCAGAAGGCCTACATCATCATGGACCGCCAGGCCGTCGAAAATCTGCGCCTTGCGTTCAGCCGCAAATATCTCAACGCCGCATCGGTGCTGAAGCTGGCCACCGATGCCCACGACTTTTCGGAATCCATTGCGCTGTACAACGACCTCTTTTCGGAAAAGCGCCGCTGCTCCATGATCCGCTACCAGCCGCCGTTCACCCTGTTTGCCGACGAGAAAATGGCCCTGCAGCTTGTCCGGCCCGGCGCCGCGCTGCAGTCCCTGCCCGCCCTGCTCGAACACCTGCAAATGTGGAGCGCCCAGGCCCCGGACCTCTATTTCTGTGAGGAAGGTCTTTTGCAGTTTGTACGCACCGGGAAAATGTTCGACATTCCGCCGGATCTGTGCGATGCGCCGGACATTCCCACCCGCCGGGAGCTGCTCCTGCGGCTGCGCCGCGCTGCGGAGTCTGACCGCCGCACCCTGCGCATCGTGGACTCTGCCCGGCTGGCGCTGACTCCGTCGATGTGCGTCAATGTTTTTCAGGGCCGCGGCGTTGTGTTCTGCCAGGCTATCCTGGAGCCGGACGGGCAGTACTGCCGCGAGTATCTGATGCAGGACCCCATCCTGACCGAAGCCCTGCTGACCTACCTCGATGACGGCCACGCCACTGATTGGCTGCGCAGCCAAAAATATACGCTCGACTTTATTGATTATTGTCTGCGTCTGCTGTAAAATAGAAGCAGTATCGGCCCTGCCTGTACGGCGGGGCCTTTCTGCAAAGGAGAAAAACAATGGCACATACCGAGACCATGCTGGAAAGCAGGGAAATCTTCAATGGCCGCGTCATCCGCGTGACCGTGGACAAGGTACAGCTTGAGGACGGCACGACCTCGACGCGGGAGATCGTCCACCACCACGGCGGCGCCTGCATCCTGCCTGTGGACGCCGACGGCAGCGTGACGATGGTACGTCAGTTCCGCTACGCTTTCGGCGAGGAGATCTGGGAGCTGCCCGCCGGTAAGCTCGAGGCGGACGAGGACCCGTTTGAGGCCGCCAAGCGCGAGCTGAGCGAGGAGTGCGGCCTGACCGCCGACAATTTTATCGACCTCGGCGTCGTCTATGCCACCGTCGGCTACGACAGCGAGAAAATCTATCTGTGGGCCGCTACCGGCCTGCACAGCACAGCGCAGCACCTCGACGCGGGCGAGTTCCTTGATGTCATCAAAATGCCGTTCGACGAGGCTCTCGGCCTTGTGATGGACGGCACGATCAAGGACAGCAAGACCCAGGTCGCGCTGCTGAAATACGCGCAGCTGCGCGCAAAAGTCTGAATGGGCGTTGAAATCCTGGACAACGGCACCCGCGTGCTGACCGCGCCGGGCGCGACGTTCGGCACCGACGCGCTGCTGCTGGCCCGCTTCGCACAGCCCCGCAGAAACGAGCGCGCGCTCGACCTGTGCAGCGGGTGCGGCATCGTCTCACTCGTTTGGCA